>Ga0081538_10004578_pt1 | contig 12724 bp, 10 predicted proteins | sample TabmetS5T2R1_FD_71022 | JGI IMG/M metagenome (GOLD analysis project Ga0081538, IMG submission 71022) | Tabebuia heterophylla rhizosphere microbial communities from the University of Puerto Rico - S5T2R1 | ecosystem: Host-associated > Plants > Roots > Rhizosphere ...
CACGACCGCGACCACGCGCTCCTCGCTGGCGGCGCTCGCGACGACCGTCGCGACGCGCCGCAGCGCCGCCTGCTCGCCGACGAGCGCGCGGACCGCCTGCTCGGCGCGCTTGCGCTCGGTGATGTCGCGCAGGAAGCCGGTGAAGAGCGTCGGCCCGGGCAGATCCGGCCGCGTGATCGCGATCTCGACGAGGAACTCGCTGCCGTCGGCGCGCAGCGCCGGCAGCTCCATCGGGTGGCCGACCATCGTCGACTCGCCGGTCGCGACGTAGCGCTCGACGCCGCGACGGTGCGGCTCGCGCAGCCCCTCCGGGATGATCAGCTCGGCCAGCTCGCGGCCGACCATCTCCTCGGCCGTGTAGCCGAACGTCTCCTCGGCGGCGCGGTTGACCTCGACGACGTTGCCCGCGGCGTCCATCGTGATGATGCAGTCGAACGCCGCGTTGAGGATCGCGCTCTTGCGGGCGTCGCTCTCGCGCAGCCGGTCTTCGGCGCGCCAGCGCTCGACGCAGTGGCCGATCCGGCCGCCGAGGCTCGTCACCGTGGCGAGCAGGTCGGCATCGGGATCGCGCGGCTCGCGCGCGAGGAACTCGATCATTCCCAGCACGCCGCTGCCGCCGCGGATCGGGAAGCAGAACGCCGCCCGCAGCCCGGCCTCGAGCGCGATCGCGGCGCGCCGGAAGTTCGGGTCGATCGTGACGTCCGGGATCCAGGCCGGCTCCCCGCTCGCCCAGACGCGGCCGGGCAGCCCTTCGCCCCGCGCGAGCCGGATGCTCCGCGAGCTCCGCTCCCACGACGCCGGCGCCTGCCACGTCTCGACGCAGCGCAGCGTGCCGTCGGTCCCGTCGGCCGGCGTCCAGATCCCGCCCGCGTCCCACCCGAGCGACTCGGCGATCGCCGCGAGCAGGCGCGGGTAGGCGGTCGCCTCGTCGTCGCTCTCGGCCAGCACACGGGCGACCGCGTGCTCGGTCCGGAGGAGGACCGCGGCGTCGGGATGGTGAGCTTGCGCGCTCATCGGCTCGGATTGTCGCCGCTCAACCTTCACATATCAGCACGTCGTGTTCGACACGCCGCGCGCTCGTTGACCCAGATCTAGGTAGATCGACCGCACAGAGGCAAGGGCCGCCGCCACCGAGTCGGCGCAGCGCGACGATCGCGGGGTCATGCAAGGCGAGCGCACGGCGATCGCCGCCGCCGGGCGGCGGCGAAGATCGAGCCGCTGGCGCGGAAGTCGGCGCGCTAGCCCTGACCCGCGGTTCCGGGGCCGAGCTCGGGCGGCGGCCCGCCGGCGCCCTGGATCGGGTTGCTTGCGCCGGCGGCCTCGTCGGCGGCGGCGCGCGCCGCCTGCGCGGCCTCCGCGGCGTCGGCGGCGGCCTTCTCGTCGATCTCGTCCGGCCCACTCGCCTGCGAGCGCGGGCGCCGCGGCGGCGCGGGCGGCGCACCCTCGGGCGGCACGGCGCCGTTGCCGGCGAGACCCCCGAGCGCGTTGCCGATGTTGCCGAGCGCCTGCGAGAACTCCGACGGGATCACGAAGATCTTGTTGGCCGAGCCCTGCGCGAGCTGGGGCAGCATCTGCAGGTACTGGTACGACAGCAGCTGCTGGTCGGGCGCGCCGTCGTGGATCGCCTGGAAGACGGTCTCGATCGCCTTCGACTCGCCCTCGGCCCGGAGGATCGCGGCGGTGCGCGCGCCCTCGGCCTTGAGCACGGCGGCCTGCTTCTCGCCCTCGGCCGTCAGGATCTGCGACTGCTTCGTGCCCTCGGCGGTGAGGATCGCGGCGCGGCGGTCGCGCTCCGCGCGCATCTGCTTCTCCATCGCCTCCTGCACCGTGCGCGGCGGCTCGACCGACTTCAGCTCGACGCGGTTGACGCGAATGCCCCACTTGCCGGTCGCGTCGTCGAGCACGACCCGCAGCTGCGAGTTGATGTTGTCGCGCGACGTCAGCGTCTCCTCCAGCGTCAGGCCGCCGATCACGTTGCGCAGCGTCGTGACGGTCAGCTGCTCGATCGCTTGGAGCGGGTTCGCCACCTCGTACGTCGCCGCCTTCGGGTCCGTAACCGTGAAGTAGATGACCGTGTCGATCCCGACGACGAGGTTGTCCTCGGTGATCACCGGCTGGGGCGGGAACGACACGACCTGCTCGCGCAGGTCGATCAGCGGCTTGACGCGGTCGATGAACGGCACGATCAGCGCCAGGCCGGCGTCCAGCGTGCGCTGGTAGCGCCCGAGCCGCTCGACGATCCCGGCGCGCGCCTGCGGCACTATCCGCACCGCGGCGACCGCGACGATCATCACGAACACTGCAAGCACGATCAGCGCGATTGCTCCGGCAGTCATTGCTGGTCCTTCCTCCTGCTACTCAGTCACGAGCGCGGTCGCGCCCCGGATCTCGACGACCTGCACGCGCGTGCCGGCCTCGTAGGTCTCGTCGTCCATGTACGCCCGCGCGGTCCACACCTCGCCGTCGATCCGGACGCACCCCACGCCCTCGTTGTTGGCGATCCGCTCGAGCACGGTCGCGCTCTTCCCGACGAGCGCTGCCGTTCCGGTGCGGATCTGCGGTGGCATGCGCCGGTGCGAACGCGCGAGCGGCCGCAGCGCGGCCAGCAGGATCACCGAGACGGCGAGGAAGACCGCGAGCGAGGCGACGAACGGAGCGCCCGCGGCGCTCACGACCGCCGCGACCGCCGCGCCGCCCGCGAACGGGGCCAGGAAGAAGCCGAGCGTCGCGATCTCGCCGACGCCGAATATGACCGCGAGGATCAGCCAGACCAGCCACTCTTCCATGAATTAGAGGGTATCTGGCGGCCGGCCCCGGCTCGCGCGCTACTCCCCTGCCGCGTAGCTGATGATCGAGCGGTCGATCAGCCACTCGACCGGCGCGCGGTCGTCGGTGAAGACGTCGCCGCCCGTGCGCGCCGGGCCGAGCCGCGCCGCGGTGCCCGCGAGCACCGGCCGCAGGCGCGGATCGGCGTCGGGCAGCGCGGCGCGCAGCCGCTCCGCGGTCGGCGCCCGGTCGGACGCGATCAGCAGCGTGTTGAACTCCGTGATGGGGTCGCGCATCACGTGCGGGTAGGACTCGCGCAGCCCGGCGGCGAGCACCTTCTCGAGGTCGTCCGACCCCTCCGGATGACCGGCGTTGACGATCACCACGCCGCCCGGCTCGAGCTTGTCGCGCGTGAGGTCGAAGAACTCGCGCGTGGTCAGGTAGAACGGGATGTACGGCTGCCGGTAGGCGTCGACCATGATCGCCTCCCAGCGCTCGCCGGCACGGCGCAGGAACGGCCGCGCGTCGGCCGTGTGCAGCGCCAGGCCCGGCCGGTCGCGCAGGCCGAACCAGCGCCGCCCGAGCTCGGTCAGCTCGCCGTCGATCTCGACGCCGTCGATCGTCGTGTCCGGGAAGAACTCGCCGTACGCGCGCACGGTCGTGCCGGCGCCGTTGCCGAGGATCGCCAGCGAGCGCGGCGCGCGGCCCAGCACGGTGAAGGGCGTCGACAGGTAGCCGTCCCAGACGTTGCCGGTCAGGACCGTGTCGCGGTTCCAGACCGAGTGGTAGGCCTGGCCCTCGTTGAGCTCGAGCCGCCGCTCGCCGTCGGGCATCTCGATCACGCGCGCGTACTGGTCGGTCGTCTCGCGCTCCTCGAGCACGCGCGCGCCGCCGCCGGCCTTGGTCGTTCCGGGCGGCAGCAGCAGCAGCGCGGCGAGCGCCGCGGGTACGGCGAGGTACCGCCGCGGCAGCGCCAGCGCCGCAGCCAGCGCGACCACCGTCGCGAACAGCAGGAACGTCCGCTGCGTGCCGATCAGCGGGATCAAGACGAGCGCGGCGAGGAACGTGCCGAGCAGCGACCCGATCGTCGAGAGCGCGTACAGGCTGCCCGCTGCGCGGCCGGCGTCCTCGACGCGGTCGACGCTCAGCCGCACCGCCCACGGCGACGCGGCGGCGAGCAGCAGCACCGGCACCGCGACGAGCGCGAGCACGCCGACGAGCGAGCCGATCGCGGCGCCGACGTCGATGTCGTCGAACGCGGTCACCGCCACGTCGAGGAACGGGTCCGCGACAAGCGGCACGAGCCCGAGCAGGACGCTTGCGAACAGCACCCAGGCGGCCAGCCGCTCGAGCTGCGGGCGGCTGTCGCCGAGCCGGCCCCCGAGCCAGTAGCCGATCGACAGCGCGACGAGCACCGTCGCGATCGTGTTCGCCCAGACGATCGTGGAGGCGCCGAAGAACGGCGCCATCAGCCGCGCGGCCGCGATCTCGGCGCCGAGCGTCGACACGCCGACCGTGAAGACCAGCGCGCGCAGCAGCCGCATGTCGGTGCGGGCGTCGGAGGTCGCTGCGCCGGCGCCGGAGCGCGCGGGAACATCGCGGTCGGCGACCGTCATCCCGCGCCCCGCGTTGCGCAGACGTCCACGAGGTCAGCCTAGAATACGCGCGCCTTGGCCTTGCTCATGCGACCGATGGGCGAGCTCGAGCGGGCGCACCTGGCCCGGGCGCGGCGGCGGCTCGCCGCGTTGGCGCTCTATCCGGCGCCGGTGCGGATGCGGAACGTCCGGATCGTGCACGCGCCGTGGCTGTTCCGGATCCCGGGCTTCCGCCGCTTCTCGGGCTACGAGGCCGGCCCGCTGATCTTCGTCAAGCGCCCGCTGGCCGAGGTGTCGAACGACCTCGTTACGCACGAGCTGTGCCACGTCTGGCAGGACCAGCACCGGCGCGCCTACATGTGGCTGTCCTACCTCTGGCAGGGCTACCGCGAGAACGAGCACGAGATCGAGGCGCGGACGGCGGCGCGGCGCACGCGCGAGATCGCCTAGGCCTCTACGCCTCGATCAGGCCCTCGAGCATCAGGATCCGGCGCACGATCGCGAGCGTCGACGCGTACGTCGAGTCCATGCCGTAGTAGCTCAGCCCGCGCGCGCCGAGCGTGCGCGCCTGCGTGTACGGCGTGTCGGATGCGTAGTGGATGATCCCGAAGTCGATCGGCAGCTTCGAGAAGTTGACCGCCTCGCCGACCGGGTAGCGGTCGACGTCCGCGACCTCGTAGACCGCGTTGCAGTACGGGCCGGCCTCCATCTCGACGACCGTGAACGCCTCGCGGTAGTAGAAGTCGAGGTACTGGCGGTTCTGCAGGAACGTCGACTTCACCGTCACCGCGCGCTGGTTGTCGAGGCCCGAGCCGAACATCAGGAACGGCGCGATGTCGTTGACCGAGAACGCGTTGTCGAGCCAGTACGTCGAGCCGGAGTGCTCGTCGTGGATGACCGACGAGATCATGACGTCGCCGACGTCGGCGTTCAGCGTCGCCGCCTTGCCGAGGACGTAGACGCCGCGCAGCGTGTCGTGCGCCTCGGTGATCTCGCGCAGGATGTTGTAGGCGGCGAGCCCAAGCGGATACTCGATGTTGACGATCACCGCCGGGCAGCGCGCGAGCCGCTCGGGATCGACGTCGCCCAGCCGCGGGTCGAGCCAGCGCGGGTCGAGCGAGTCGATCGCGATCACCTGCGCCGAGACGCGCAGCGCCGTGCGCGACGAGATGTGCGTGATGCCGAGCGCGCGCTCCTCCTCGGAGCGCAGCTGCTGGACCTCCGGTGGCTGCGCCTCGAAGAAGTCGCGCGCCGAGAAGTAGAGGAAGTTCTCCCACGACCCGTCGGTGCGGCCGTCGCGGAACGCGGCGAGCTCGGCGCGCAGGTCGTCGGGCCCGCTCGTCTCGACCCACGCGGTGACCTCTTCCTCGCGCCGGCGCGCCGTGCCCGAGAGCACGTTGACCATCGAGTGCGGGTTCGAGGAGACGAAGTACATCGGCCGGTCCTCGAGCGACTGCTCGGCGAGCGTGGCGCGCACGGGGGCCCACCAGCGCCGCGTCATCCGCGCGTATCCGACCGCCGAGCCGCCGAGCATCCGGATGCGCAGGTTCAGCCGCTCGGCCGCAACCCGCTCGAGCCGCTCACCGAAGGCGTCGCCCCAGGCCTCCGACAGCTGCACCCAGTCGTCCTCGACGCCGCCGAGTACCGCCGCGCACTCGGCCGGATCGGGCGCGTCGCCGGGCGGCCAGTCGGCGCTGCGCAGCCGCAGGCGCAGCTTGTTCCACTCGATCTGGTAGGCGACGAGCGTCGGGATCAGGTCGTCGAGGTCGGACGCCGACGCCAGCAGCACGGCCAGCGTGCCCTCGCCGTCGTCGAACCAGCGCCGCCGCCGCGCGGGCGCCTCCAGCGGCGTCCACTCGTCGAGCGGGCCGACGCCTCCGCGTGCGAACACCTCGACCTCCTGGCCCATCACGATCACGCGCGCGGTCGAGATCTCGTCGGGGAGCCGCCGGATCGAGTACAGGAACGCGCCGAGGTCGAGCTCCTCCGATCCGGCCAGCGCGTGCAGGCTCGACGTCATCGAGCGGTGCGACGGCTCGAGCACGCGCAGCAGCGTCTCGCCGCTCGACCGCAGCAGCGTCGTGTACGTGCGGTGGTAGAGCTCGACCTCGTCGGAGACCTGCTGGGCGGTGCGCGCCAGCTGACCGCCGGACGGCGGCGAGCTCTGTACGCGCAGGCGAGGAGCGGCCATCTATTGAGACTAGTGGCGCTCGTACGGTATGCCGTCAGCGGCCGGCGGGCGCGAGCGGCCGACGAGCCCGGCGAGCGCGATCAGCGTGAGCACGTACGGCAGCGCCTGGAACAGCACGGCGCCGGTCGGCGAGAACACCGGCAGGCGCTGCGCGAGCGCGCTCGAGAACCCGAACAGCAGCGCCGCGGCGAGCGCACCGCCGGGCTTCCACTTGCCGAAGATGACGGCCGCCAGGCCGATGAACCCTTGACCGGCCGTCATGTTCTGGCTGAACGAGTGCACGAAGCCGATCGAGAGGAAGACCCCGCCGAGCGCCGCGAACGCCCCCGAGGCGGTCACCGCGTAGTAGCGCAACCGGATCGGCGAGATGCCCGCCGTGTCGGCGGCCAGCGGGTGCTCCCCGACCGAGCGCAGGCGCAGGCCGCGCGGCGTGCGGAAGAGGAACAGCGACAGCGCCGCCACGCAGATCAGGCTGACCCAGACCAGCAGGTTGAGCTGCTCGAGGCCCTCGCCGATGAACGGGATCCAGCCGATCGGCAGCTCGACGTTCGGGATCTCCGGCAGGTCGTCGGGCGTGCCCTCGGTGCCGTAGGCCTTGACGAACAGGAAGCCCGTTATGCCGAGCGCGAGGAAGTTGATCGCGGTGCCCGACACGATCTGGTCGGCCCGCAGCGTGACAGAGAAGACCGCGTGCAGGAGGCCCATGACGGCGCCGGCGGCGAGCCCGATCACGACTCCGCCGACCCAGCTCGACGTGATGTCCGCCCCCCACGCGCCGAAGAACGCGCCGGTCAGCATCATCCCCTCGAGGCCGATGTTCACCACGCCGGAGCGCTCGGACGTCACGCCGCCCAGCGCGGCGAACGTCAGCGGCGTCGCATAGCGCAGGGCGGCCGCCAACAGCGCCGACCAGACGACGACGCGCTCGAGGTTGGCCTCGCCCGACCTGACCGCGCCGTAGGCGCCGAACGCGCCCGCGACGCACGCCACGACCGCGCCCCAGCCGACGCGCTTCTCCCCCGCGCGCAGCGCGACGACGGCGAGGCCGATCCCTGCGGCGGCGAGCACGAGCGACGGGACGATCGTGCGCAGCAGCAGCGGCGGGAGCGTGATGTAGAACGCCAGCACGCCGAGCGCCACGCCGGCCCAGCCGAGCCACGCGGCGCGCGAGACGCGTGCCAGCCGCGCACGGAGACGCGAGCCCCGTGTCGGCGGCATGCCCGCGGCGGTCGCCGCCGGCGCGTCGCGCGTGGTGCTCATCCGGCGCGCGCCTCCGCCGGGCGCCGCCGGAACCGGCGCCGGAGCCGCCCCGGCGACAGGTACGTGATGAGCACCGGCGCCGAGACGAACAGCACGATCAGGCCCTGGATGATCCAGGTCAGGTTCGTCGCCAGCTGCGGGTCGAACACCGCCGGGTCGAGGTTGCGCACCGACGTGCCGTTGAGCAGCGCGCCGAACAGCAGCGCGGCGGCGACCGTCCCGAACGCGGTGTTGCGGCCGAGCAGCGCGACGGCGATCCCGTAGTAGCCGGTCTGCGAGACCTGGATGTCGTTGGTGGCGACGCGGAACTGCCAGCCGAGCACATCGAGCGTCCCGGCCAGGCCGGCGAGCAGCCCACAGATGAGCATGACCTTCACGTAGTTGCGGCCGGCGCTGATGCCGGCGTACTCGGCGGCGTCCGGGTTGAAGCCGACGGCGCGCACCTCGTAGCCGGTTACCGACCGATTCAGCAGGACCCAGAACAGGATCGCGGCGACGAGCGCGATGAAGATGCCGATGTGGAGGCCCTGCAGCTCCGGATCGCCCCAGAAGACCGGCAGCCGGGCGCTCTCGTGGATGTCCGGGGAGACGGGGATCGACGCCGCGGCGGGGTCGTCCGAGTGCAGCGGGCCACCGAGCGTGAACAGGTAGGAGCCGAGGTAGACGGCGGTCCAGTTGAGCATGATCGTCGAGACGACCTCGTTCGCCCCCGTCGTCGCCTTGAGCAGGCCGGCGATGCCGGCCCACAGCGCGCCCGCCAGCGAGCCGGCGACGATCGCGAGCACGACGTGCAGGAACGCCGGCGTGCCCTCGAGCGACGAGCCGACGTAGACGGCGGCGAACGTGCCGACGAGATACTGGCCCTGGCCGCCGATGTTGAACAGGCCGGCGCGGAACGCAAACGCGACCGCAAGGCCGGTGAGGATCAGCGGCGTTGTCAGGATCAGCGTCTGCTGCAGGTTCAGCGCCGCGAGCGTCCGGTCGTCGCCCGTGACCCACGGGAACAGCCAGTTGAGGCCGGAGCCCTCGAAGATCGCCTCGTAGGTGTCGATCGGGTTGGCGCCCGCGGCCGCCACGACGAGGCCGCCCACCAGGAAGGCGAGAAACGCGGTGACGAGCGGGATCAGGACGCCGCCGCCGCGCATGAAGCCCGCTAGCCGCGAGGCGACCGTGATCGTGCCGGGCCCGCCCTCGTCGCTCACGCCCGGACCTTCCCGCCCAGCATCGCCACGCCGAGCTCCTCGTCGCTGACGTCCGGCGCGAGCTCCGCGACGATCCGGCCCTCGTAGATGACGAGCACGCGGTCGCTGAGCGACCTGATCTCCTCGAGCTCGAGCGACACGAGCAGCACGCCGCGCCCGGCGTCGCGCTGCTCGAGCAGCCGCCGGTGGACGAACTCGATCGCCCCGACGTCGAGCCCGCGCGTGGGCTGCGCGGCGATCGTGACGCGCGGCTCCTCTGCCAGCTCACGCGCGATCACGACCTTCTGCTGGTTGCCGCCCGACAGCGAGCCGGCCGTCGTCTCGGGCCGTCCGCCGCGCACGTCGTACTGCTCCAGCAGCGGCCGCGCCTGCTGTTCCATCCGCTTCGGCGACAGCAGCCCGAACCGGCTCAGCGGCGGGCGCCTGTATTCGCGCAGGGCGAGGTTCTCGGCCAGGGAGAAGTCGAGCACGAGCCCGCGCCGGTGGCGGTCCTCCGCGATGTGGCCGACGCCGGCGGCGAGCGCGCCCTGCACGCCGCCACCGGTGACGTCGGTGCCCGCGACGCGGATGTGGCCGCCGTGCGGCGCGCGCAGACCCGTGATCGCCTCGACCAGCTCGGATTGCCCGTTGCCGTCGACGCCGGCGACGCCGACGATCTCGCCGGCGCGCACCTGCAGCGACAGCCCGCGCACGGCCGGGAGCCCGCGGTCGTCCTCGACTTCGAGGTCCTTGATCTCGAGCAGCGGCTCGCCGGCCGACGCCGCGTCCTTCTCGACCCGGAACAGCACGTCGCGGCCGACCATCAGCTTGGCCAGGCTCGCCTCCGTGGCGCCCTCCGTGTCGACCGTGTCGATCTTGGAGCCGCGCCGCAGCACCGTGACGCGGTCGGCGATCTCGAGCACCTCGCGCAGCTTGTGCGAGATGAAGATGACCGACACGCCCTCTGCGGTCAGCGCGCGCAGCACCTTGAACAGCTCGGCGGTCTCCTGCGCCGTGAGCACCGCCGTCGGCTCGTCGAGGATCAGCACGTCGGCGCCGCGGTGCAGCACGCGCAGGATCTCCACGCGCTGCTGCTGGCCGACGCCGATGTCCTCGACGTACGCGCGCGGGTCGACGGCGAGGCCGAACCGCTCGGACAGCTCGTGCACTCGCTGCTCGGCCGCGTCGACGTCGAGGAGCGCGCCCTTGCGCGGCTCGGACGCCAGCACGACGTTCTCGGCCACGGTCATGACCGGGATCAGCATGAAGTGCTGGTGCACCATGCCGATGCGCATGCCGATCGCCTCGCGCGGCGAGCCGATATGGACGCGCTCGCCGCGGAGGATGATCTCGCCCTCGTCGGGCTGGAGCAGCCCGTAGAGGACGTTCATGAGCGTCGACTTGCCCGCCCCGTTCTCCCCGAGCAGGGCGTGCACCTCGCCGCGGCGCAGGTCGAAGTCGACGCTGTCGTTCGCCGTCAGCGCGCCGAAGCGCTTGGTGACGCCCTTGAGCTCGAGGGCGATCGGGTGGGGCTGGTCGTTCAGGGCTACTTGCTGGGCGTCGTCGGGATGTCGGTGATGTCTCCGGACTCGATCTTCGCCAGCTGGGCGTCCACCTGCTCGGTGTACTTCGCTCCCTCGCTGTTGGTCTCGCCGTACCCGACGCCGCCGGACTTAACGTCGAACACCGTGTCGGTGCCCGCCTTGAACGAGCCGTCCTGGACCTGCTGGGCGGCCGTGAACGCGGCCTCGTCCACCTTCTTGAGCGCCGACGTCATGATGTGGTCTCCGAGGTAGGCCTGGTCGGCGTCGACCCCGATGGCCTGCATGCCCTTCTCCTTCGCCGCGTCGAGCGCGCCGAGGCCGCAGGCGCCCGCGACCGCGAACACGACCTGCGCGCCTTGGGCGATGTGCTCGAGCCCGAGCTCCTTGCACTTCGCCTGGGCGACGAAGTCCTGCGAGTAGCCGTAGAGCACCTTGACCTTCGCGTTGGCGTCCGTCGCGCCCTTCTGATAGCCGGCGATGTAGGCGTCGACCGCCGGGACCTGCTGGCCGCCCACCGCCGAGATGACCTGATCGCCGCCCTGGTCCTTCGTATAGAGGCCGGCCATGTAGCCGACGAGGTAGCCCGCCTCGGCCTCCTTGAACAGCAGGCCGGAGACGTTCTTCGGCTTCGACTTCATCAGCGCCTGCGGGTAGTCGATGATCGCGAAATTCACGTTCGGGAACGAGTTGGCGACCTTCTCCGTCGCCTCGCCCATCAGGAACCCGACAGCGAGCACGATGTCGTACTGCTGGCGCGCCAGCGTCGACAGGTTCGGCACGTAGTCGGCGTTGGACTTCGACGTCACCGCGCGGATCTCGGCGCCGAGCTCCGACTCGGCCCGCTTGAGGCCCTCGTACGCGGACTGGTTGAACGACCGGTCGTCGAGGCCGCCGATGTCGGTGACCATGCCCACCTTGATCGGCTCCTCGGTCTGCGCGCCGCCGCCGCCCGCCGGCTCCTCGTCGTCGTCGTCGCCACAGGCGCCGACGAGCGTCGCCATGCCCAGCGTCAACAGCGCGATGAGCAGCAGTCGCATGAACTTCGTGTTCACGGAATCCATCCCCCCAGTCATCAATTCGGTTTGCACCCCACTCCGGCGCGGCAGCCTATTGCACGGCGAGGCGGGTCATTGCTGAATTCGCGCTAAGAGCGCAGTTCGCAGCGGCTCCGGCACGAACGCCGCTTCGATCGCCGTGCGCGTCACAGCGGTCAGCGCCGCGTCGTCGAGCCCCCACTCGCGCCGGGCGACCGCGTACTCGCCGCCGATCGTCGCCTCCCAGTAGGGCGGGTCGTCGGAGCCGAGCGTGACGCGCACGCCCGCGTCGCGCAGCAGCGGGAACGGATGCACGCCGTAGTCCGCGTACGCGTTCAGCACCACGTTGGACGTCGGGCAGACCTCCAGAACGGTGCCGCGCTCGGCCAGCTCGCGCACGAGCTGGGGATCCTCGATCGCGCGCACGCCGTGGCCGAGCCGCGTGAGCGGCACGGGCAGCGCGAGCGCCTCGCGCACCGACTCCGGGCCGGCCCACTCGCCCGCGTGGCACGTGAGGCCGAGGCCGGCGTCGTGGGCGAGCTCGAACGCGCGCGCGAACGGCCCGGGCGGGAAGCCCGCCTCGTCGCCGGCGAGGCCGAAGCCGGTCACGTACGGGTGCGGCTGCCCGGCGGCGGTGCGGGCCACCCACTCGGCGCGCTCGGTGCCGAAGTTGCGCACCGCGGTGACAATCGCGCGGCTCTCGATCCCGGTCGCGTCGCGCGCGTCGTCGATCCCCTGCGCGACGCCCTCGACCAGGTCCGCGTAGGACAGGCCGGCCTGGTCGGCGTGGTCGGGCGAGATCGTCAGCTCGACGTACACGGCGCCCTCGGCGGCGCAGTCGCGCAGGTACGCGGACGTGATGTCGCGGTAGTCCTGCACGGTCTTGATCACGGTCACGGCGCGATCGAACGTGAGCAGGAAGTCGAGGAAGTCGCGCCACACGTAGCGGTCGCCGTCGACCGTGCCGGGCGGGATCTCCAGCCCGTTGCGCTCGGCGAGCCGGCGCACGAGCGTGGGCTTGGCGGTCGCCTCGAGGTGGACGTGCAGCTCCGCCAGCGGGACGCCGACGGTCGTCGGCGCGGCCGTCACGCGACCGCCTCGGTGAGCGGCGGCGGCGCGGCCGGCGCGTCGCCGAGCTCGAACGCCGAGCGGA
>Ga0081538_10004579_pt1 | contig 12724 bp, 12 predicted proteins | sample TabmetS5T2R1_FD_71022 | JGI IMG/M metagenome (GOLD analysis project Ga0081538, IMG submission 71022) | Tabebuia heterophylla rhizosphere microbial communities from the University of Puerto Rico - S5T2R1 | ecosystem: Host-associated > Plants > Roots > Rhizosphere ...
GCTTGACGCTCTGCATCACGGCGATCGCCGGCCCCGCCTCGTCGGCGAGCCCGCGGCGCTTGCCGAGCCCCACGCCGTGCTCCCCGGTACAGGTGCCGCCCGCCGCCAGCGCCCGCGCCACCAGCCGGTCGTACACCGCCTCGGCAACGCGGCGTTCCTCGGCGTCGTCGGGGTCGATCAGCAGCAGCAGATGGAAGTTTCCGTCCGCCACGTGGCCGAGGAGGGGCGCGGGAAAGGGCAGCCCCGCCACGTCGGCGATGGTCTCCTCGATGCAGGCCGCGAGCGCCGACACGGGCACGCACACGTCGGTGGTGAGCGCCCGGCAGCCGGGCCGCAGCGCAAGCGCGGCGAAGTAGGCGTTGTGGCGCGCCCGCCACAGGCGGTTGCGGTCCTCCGTGCGCGAGGCCCACGCGAAGTCGCCGCCGCCGCGCTCGCGGGCCAGCTCCGCGACGTAGCGGGCGTCCTCCTCGACGCCCGCCGGGGTGCCCTGGAACTCCAGGAACAACGTGGGCGCCGCGGGATGGTCGAGTCCCGAGTGCTCGTTGACGGCGCGCATCATCGTGGCGTCGAGCAGCTCGCAGCGCGCGACCGGGACGCCCGCCTGGACGGTGGCGATGGCCGTCGCCACGGCCGCGTCGACGCTCGGCAGTGAGCACGCGGCCGAGGAGACCGCCTCGGGGATGGCGCGCACCCGCAGCGTCAGCTCCGTGATGATCCCGAGCGTCCCCTCCGAGCCCACGAACAGGTGCGTCAGGTCGTAGCCCGCCGACGACTTGCGCGCGCGTGTGCCCGTGTGAATGACCCGGCCGTCGGCCAGCACGACCTCCAGAGCGAGCACGTTCTCGCGCATCGTGCCGTAGCGCACCGTGTTCGTGCCGGAGGCCCCCGTCGCCGCCATGCCGCCGAGCGAGGCATCCGCGCCCGGGTCGACGCTGAAGAACAGGCCATCGCGGCCGAGCCGCTCCTCGAGCGCCTTGCGCCGCACGCCCGCCTGCACGGTGACGTCGAGGTCCGCGACGCTCAGCCGCAGAATCGCGTCCATCTCCTGCGTGTCGACGCTCACACCGCCGCGGGTCGCGATCACGTGGCCCTCGAGCGACGAGCCGGCGCCGAACGGGATGATCGGCGTCGCGTGCCGCGCGCACACCCGCACGATCGCCACCACCTCCTCGGTGGAGTGCGGAAACGCCACCGCGTCCGGGGCGGAGGGCGGGAGCGATGACTCGTCGCGCCCGTGCAGCTCGCGGGCCGACGGGGACGTCGATAGCCGGTCGCCGAGCAGCTCGCGGAGGTCCGCGATCGCCGGCTCGTGCCCGCTCGCGCGCCCCGCCGCCGTTCGTTCGCCCGCTGTCCGCATGAGCCGTCTCCCCTTCGCGTACTGGTCGGCCGACAGTAACAGCGTCCACCGGCGGCCCGCCCCGCGATCGGTATCGTGCCCCGCCCAGCCGTCTGATGCGCAACAGGGGGGTGGACTATGGCCACAGCGCACGGTGAGCCCCAGCAGGCCGACCGCCCGCTGGTCGTGGTGATCGACCATGGCGTCCATGGCAAGGTCGAACTCGAGCGGTCCGTGCTCGAGCCGCTCGGCTTCGAGGTGATCGACACCCGGGGCGAGGACCTCAGCGTCGAGGCCGGGTTCGACCTTGCGCTCGAGCGGGGAGCCGTCGGGCTGCTCGTCGGGCCCATCCTCGCGGTCGACCGGGACCGCCTGGAGCGCCTGCGCGACGCGGGCTGCCATGCCGTGGTGCGCTACGGCGTGGGGCTCGACAACGTCGACGTGGCGACGGCGGGCGAGATCGGAATCGCCGTCGGCAACGTGCCCGAGTACGGGCACGAGGAGATCTCGAACCACGCCATCGCGCTGATGCTGGCGCTGCACCGGCGGCTGTTCCACTTCGATCGCGGCGTGCGCGCGGGCGGCGAGGGAATCCCCGGGCCCGAGGTGCTCCCCCGGCTGTCGACCCAGACGCTCGGGCTCGTCGGGCTCGGTCGAATCGGCCAGCGCGTCGCCCGCAAGGCCGCGGCGTTCGAGCTGCGGGTCATCGGGGTGGACCCGTATCTCTCCGAGCACGACGCGCGGGCGATCGGCGTCGAGGTCGTCGATCTCGAGACGCTGCTGCGCGAGGCCGACTGCGTCTCCCTGCACGTGCCGCTGACCGCCGAGACGCGCCACATGATCGACGAGCGGGCGCTAGCGCTGATGAAGCCGGACGCGATGCTGATGAACATCGGGCGCGGCGGCCTGATCGACGAGGCCGCGCTCGTCCGCGCGCTCCACGACGGCACGATCGCCGGAGCCGCACTCGACGTCACCGAGGTCGAGCCGCTGCCACTCGACCACCCCCTTCACCAAGCGCCGAACGTAATCCTCACGCCGCACGTCGCGTGGGTGTCGCGGGCAGCGCTCGAGGAGCTCCGCCGCCGCACCGCGGAGGCTGTCGTGCGGCTGATCGGCGCCGGGGCCCCGGGGGCACGGGAGCCGGCGCCCCGCTGAGCGTCACGCCCGCCACTCGGGCTCCGGCGGCCCACCGGGGCCGCCGCGCTCGCCCGCTCCAGCGGGGGCTGCCGCGCTCGCCCGGCCCGCTCGGCCCGCGCGGGGATGGGCTGGGTGAGGGGCTCGGGAGTCGCCGGCTCAGACGAGCAGCGAACAATCTTCGGAGTTTCGGGTACTTGCCGAATCTCTGCCGGAAGTGCGCACGCGGCGCCATGCCATCCGGCTTCACTGTCCTGCCTTCGCCACGTCCTGCACCACCTACCCAGGACGGTTCGGGACTTTGCGACTGCACCCGTCGAACGATCTTCGGGGATCCGGAGCCGTGGATGCGGACCGGTGGACGCTAGGAGGCGCGCTCCGGCTCCGCCAGGGCGAGCGCGATCGCGCGGTAGGCCCTGTGGTTGAAGGCCAGCCCCGTGTGGCTGCCGCCGACCTCCACGTTCTCGGCGTATGGCACCACGCACGACCGCCAGCGGACCATGCCGTCGCCCTTCGAGTAGATGCTCGTGAGCCGCACGGTCGGGGGGAACGTACGCGCGTAGGCCTCGGCGAACGCGCACGTGCACTGCTCCGTCATGCATCCGCGTCGCAGGATCCGGTCCGTCGTGCGCTGGTGCACGAGGCGGGCGACGGCCACTGCGGCGCGCCCCGGAACGCTGACGTCGAGGTGGCGGCTCAGTCCTCCTCCCAGCGAGACGACGTGCGACACGAGCTCGGGGCGCACCGCGGCAACCGCCCTCGCCAGGTAGCCGCCGCGGCTGTGGCCGACGAGCGCAACCCGGCTCTCGTGGCGGCGGTGGAGAGCTTCGACCCGCTGCTCGATTCGGCGCAGCGCCCGCTCACCGCAGTCGGCGTTGACCCAGAAGCCGCACTTGGCCGGCAGATATCCGATCCGGCGCAGCCAGACCGCCATCGGCCCGAGCGTGTAGTCGCCCGTGACGAAGCCGGGCAGCAGCAGGACCGGGCGGCCGTCGCCGTGGGGCACGCCGCGGCCGTGGAAGACCGGGTCCGCGAAGAGGCGCATGGCGTCGAGCTGCCACCACAGCTCCGCGTGCGGACGCCCCCACCACAGCGTGGTGCGCCCGTCAGGCGCTCCGCCGTCAGTCGCCTCCCCGGCGGACTCCTCGAGATCGACCCGCCCGGGTTCAGCGACCATCGCCGGCCAATCTACCCGAGCCGCGGACGGATCCGCGCCGGCGCGGGGCGCCGAGGCCGCGTTGACGCGGGGACCTGCAACGGGTATGTCTTCGCAGCGAGCGAGATAGAGGGGGACGGAGGATGGCCAGCGATCTGATGTTCATCTTGCCGTATCAGCCAGGGACGCTCTGGCGCCTCACCGAGGCGGTCGCGAACGCGGGGATCTCCGTCGACGGCTGCTCGTTCCAGGAGTTTGGTCCCGAGGGCATGATCCATCTCCTGGTCGAAGATGCCGCCGGCGCACGCGCGGCCGCGGAGCAGGCCGGCTTCAGGCTAAGTAGCCAGCGCGATGTGGTGGTCGCGCCGGTACAGCACCGCCCGGGGGCGCTCGCCGAGCTCTTGCGGCCGGTCGCCGACGCCGGCGTCTCGGTGAATCTCGTCTATCTCACGAGAGACGGTCGCGCGGTGATCGGCGTTGCCCCCGAGGAGCTCGAGCGCGCCCGCACGGCCGTCGGCGCTGTGGCCGGCTGAGCGGCCCACCCGCCGGAAGGGTGTGCCCCGGAGATTCGTGCTAATACAGACGTCGCGTAGCCGGCCCGTGCCGCTCGGCTTCGGGCGCGAGGCGGTCATCGCGGTGAGCGCCGAGGAGGAGGTGGGCGATGGCAGTTGCGGCTGAGCGGCCGGGCGGGTTGCTGCGGGACATCTTCGCCACGAGGAGCACCGAGGTGCTCCTTGCCGAGACGGGCGAGGAGCACCACAGCCTCAGGCGCAACGTCGGCGCCCTCGACCTGACGGCTCTCGGCGTCGGTGCGATCATCGGCAGCGGCATCTTCGTGGTGGTCGGCACGGGGGCGAATCTCGCCGGCCCGGCGGTGATCATTTCGTTCGCGCTCGCCGCCCTCACCTGCCTGTTCGCGGCGCTCTCCTATTCCGAGCTGGCGGCGTCGATCCCGGTGTCCGGCAGCGCGTACACCTACGCCTACGCCACGATGGGCGAGTTCGTCGCCTGGATCCTCGGCTGGAACCTCATACTCGAGTACGGGGTGGCGGTGGCGGCCGTGCTCATCGCCTGGTCGGGGAACCTCAACAGCTTCCTCGACACGACCTTCGGCTTCACGATCCCGGACGCGATCTCCGCCTCGCCCGAGGGCGGCGGCGTGATCAACCTCGTGTCGGTGGCGATGGTGGCGATCGTGACGGCGCTGCTGATCAAGGGCGCCAGGGAGTCTGCACGCACGAACACGATCATGGTGGCGGTCAAGCTCGGCGTGCTGGTGTTCTTCAACGTCGCCGCCCTCACCGCGTTCACGAGCGACAACTTCTCGCCCTTTTCGCCCACCGGTTTCGACGGCATCGTGGACGCCGCGGCGATCGTCTTCTTCGCATACATCGGCTTCGACGCGGTGGCCGCCGGCGCCGAGGAGGCCCGGCGCCCCAGCCGCGACCTGCCGATCGCGATCGTCGGCTCCCTCGTGGTCGCGACGCTCTTCTACATGGTCGTCTCGGTGACGGCGATCGGCCTGCTCCCGTACACCGAGCTGGGCGCCAGCGAGGCGCCGCTGTCCGAGGGGCTCGAGCGGGGCGCCGGGATCTCCTGGGCGGCGAGCCTCACCTCCTTCGGCGCCCTCGTCGCGCTCACGAGCGTGGCCATCGCGATGTTCTTCGGGCAGACGCGGATCTTCTTCGCGATGTGCCGCGACGGGCTCTTCACCGACTGGTTGGCGGAGGTGAACGACCGCACCGGGACGCCGGTCAGGCTGACGCTCATGTTCGGGTTCTTGATCGCGATAATCGCCGCGGTGGTGCCGTTCGACGCGGTCGTCGAGCTGATCAACATCGGCACGCTGCTGGCGTTCTTCATCGTGAACCTGGGCGTGGTCGTCCTGCGCTACACGCGGCCCGAGGTGCCTCGGCCGTTCAGGACCTGGTCGCCGGTGTTCCCGCTGATCGGGGCCGCGCTGTGCATCTACCTGATGACCCGGCTGCCAGGCACCACGTGGTGGCGCTTCGGCGTGTGGTTGGTGATCGGCGTGGTGATCTACGCCGTCTACGGCTACCGCAACTCACGCCTGCGGCGGGGCACCACGCCACGCGGGGGAGCGCCCGCGCCGGCACCCGCACCCGGGCCGGCCGGGAGCTGAGCCTGAGCCGCCGGCCGCGGCCGGTCGGGCCACTCCGGCCGGTCGCTTCGGCGCCTCACTCCGGCAGCATGCCCATGCCGATGCTGGCGCCCCACTCCCAGTTCCTTGCGGCCGGGTCGCGGCGCAGGGCCATGTCCACCGGAACGTCGATCTCGATGCGCTCCTCCTCGATGGGCGCGAGCTGCTCGGCGAGGTAGCGCCTGCGGACCGGATGATCGAGATAGCGGCGGAGCGCCTCCTCGTCGGCGAGGCGGACGATGAGGGCGTGCGTGAAGCCGTGCTCCTGGTTGCCCCGATTGCGTCCGATCACGATGCTCTCGACGCCGGCGATCTCGTTTGGGAGGTGCCGAGCCTGCGCGAACGCGCTCAGAACCTGCTCCTCGTCCGTGCCGGGCTTCCACTTCACCAAGACGATGTGCTGAATCACGTGGCCCTCCTCACGTGCGTTTCGATCGATCTGGTCAGCTCTCGAGCGGCAGCTTCACGTCTTCGGGGATGCCCGCGCGGATCCACTCGCGAAGCTCCGTGCGGCGGATCTTCCCGCTCACCGTCTTCGGCAGGTCGCTGACGAAATGGACCTCCCGGGGATACTTGTACGGCGCCGTGAGCCGCTTGGTGGCGTCCTGGATGTCGCGAGTGAGCTCCTTCGAGGGCGTGTGGCCCGGCACCAGGATGATGAAGGCGCACACGATCTCGGTCCGCTGCGGATCGGGCTTTCCGACCACGCCCGCCTCCGCTACCGCGAGGTGCTCCACGAGCGCCGACTCCACCTCGAACGGCCCGATCCGATAGGCCGACGACGTGATGACGTCGTCCTCGCGACCCTCGAACCAGATGTAGCCGTCGGCGTCGCGGGCCGCCCGGTCGCCGGTGAAGTACCAGCCGTCACGGAACCGCTCCGCGGTCGCCTCCTCGTCCTTGTGGTAGCCGGCAAAGAGACCCACCGGCCGCTCCGGCTCGACGCGGACTGCGACGTCCCCCGGCTCCCCGTCCGGCGCCGGCCGGCCGGACTCGTCGAGCACCTCGATCTCGTATCCGGGGGTGGGCTTGCCCATCGAGCCGGGGCGGACGGGAAGACAGCGGTAGTTCGCAACGAGCGCGGTGGTCTCGGTCTGCCCGTAGCCGTCGTACACCGTCAATCCGGTCCCCTCCTGCCAGACCCGGATGACCTCGGGGTTCAGGGGCTCGCCCGCGCTCGTGCAGTGGCGCAGGGCCGACAGGTCGTAGGACTTCAGATCGGCCAGGACGAGCGTTCGGTAGAGGGTCGGCGGCGCGCAGAACGAGGTGACCCCGTGGCGCGCGAGGATCGACAGCACGGCGTCGGCGGTCGGCTTGTCGAGCTTCACCTGCACGTTGCAGGCGCGCTCCTGCCACTGCCCGAACAGGCTGCCCCACGCCGCCTTCGCCCACCCCGTGTCGGTGACCGTCCAGTGCCGGTCGCCCGCTCGGAGGTCGTGCCAGAAGCGGGCCGTACGGATGTGACCGAGCGCGTAGGACTGATCGTGCACCACCATCTTCGGATAGCTGACCGTCCCGCTCGTGAAGAAGATGACATGGGGGTCGTCGGCCGCCGTCGGATCGTCGGGCAGGGTCCCGTCGCCTGCCTCCTCGCAGATGGCGTCGAAGTCGTGCCACCCCGCCCGGGTCCCGCCGTCGGCCGTCCATTCGACGCGATGCTTCAGAGTCGGGAGCTCGGCTTCGATCTGGTCGATCTTCTCGGCCCCCTCGGAGCTGACTATCGCCGCCGCGGCCTCCCCGCGCCCGATCCGGTACTCGATGTCGCGCGGCGTGAGCAGGTTTGGCCCGGGCATCGGGATCGCCCCGAGTCGGACGCAGCCGAGCACGGCGAGGTACCAAGCCGGAACCCGGGGGAGCATGATGAAGACGGGGTCATCCTTCCTCACGCCCAAGCTCTGCAGCGCCCGCGCGGCTCGGCGTCCATCGCGCGTCAGCTCGGCCGCTGTGTGAGCGGCGATCACCTCGCCCTGACCGTCGAGCGACAGCAGCGCCTCGGCGCCCGGGTCCTCGCTCGCCCATCGCTCGACGATGTCGACCACCGGGTTGAAGCGCTCCGGAACGTCGATGCGAAAGCTCGCGAACTCTTCCTCGTACGAGGTCATGCGCGGTGGCGCGCTGCGGTCGGGCCTCGAGACTTTGGTCGTCGGTCCGCTCATCGCGCTCCCCTTTCAGACGACGCAGGTCGTACGCCACGGATTGACGCTCCTCGAGGCTACCGCTCGCTCAGGAAGCGCAGCACATCTCTGTCGACGGCGGGTTCGTCGGTGAAGAGCAGATGGCCCGTTTGCGGCCAGAGGCGCAGCTCGGCCCGTGGAATGGCCTCGGCCAGCAGGCGAGCGTTGTCTGGATGGACCATCCGGTCCTCCAGGCCGTGCACGACCAGAGTCGGCGCGCCGACCGCGCTCAGACGCTCGTCGGCGTCGTGTCCGATCGCGGCCGCGAGCTGGGCCATGTAGGGGGCCGGCTCGATCGGAAAGCGCAGTCGCTGAGCGATGTCGTCGGCGATGCGCTGGGCGCTCTCGGCGCGCGTGCGCGCGGCGTAGTTGTACGGCACCGAGGCCCACACCGCCTCCTCGGCCGGCATCCGCCCTCGGCGCTCGAAGAAGGCGAGCGTCGCGGAATCGGGGCGCCGGGCGCGGGCGCTTCCGGGGGTCGTCGCGGCGAGCACCAGGCGGCGCACCCGATCGGGATGGCGCAGCGCGATCTCCTGCGCGATCATGCCGCCGAGCGAGATGCCGTAGACGTGCGCCGAGCGTTCGCCGGCAGCATCCAGCACCGCGATCGCGTCATCGGCGAGTTGGGCGACCGTGTAGGGACCCGGCGGCCGGGCGCTCCGCCCGACGCCACGGTTGTCGAAGCTCAGCACCCGAAAGCGCTCGGCGAGCGTCGGAACCGTGCGCCACCAGCCGGTGGCCGTCATCCCGAGCCCCATCACGAGCAGCACGGGCGCCTCGCCGGCGCCCGTGCTCTCGTAGTGCAGCTCTACATCGCCGCTGCGGGCGAGCGCCACGACCGCGACTTACTTGAGCACCTCGCGGCTCGAGGTGTTAACGGCCTTCGCCATCTCGCGGGTGAACTCGGCCTGCGCGTTCATGAGCGTCGAGAACCACTCGACAGGGGTCGCGTCGGCGACCTTCTGCTGGTAGTCGGCGATGCTCTTGAGGCTCGCCTCGTAAGCGTCGATGTACGCCTTGCCGGCCTTGCGGCTGGACTCGATGATGCGCTCGTTGAGATCGCGGACCCGGTCCGCCGCCTCCTCGAACGCCGCGCCGCTGGTGGACTTGGTCTGGGTGGCCATTCCGTAACTCCTGGTTTCGGGGTGGGTACCGCTTGCAAGTTAGCAGACTTTCAGCTAATTGCATGCGGCGCCACCGGCCGCATACCTCAGCGGGCCGAGGCGCGCCTCAGGGGGTCGGGGACGACGTGCGGCGCCGGCGCCGCGTCCTGTGCCCGGTGAACGATTCGTAGACTTCGATCAGGGTCTGGCGCTGGCGCGCGGTGAGGGCCGGGTCCTGGCGGATCGCCTCGACTACGTCGCTCTCCTCCGGGTCCCCGTCGGCCGTCAGGCCGGCCTGCGCATACAGGGCGTCGGCGGATGTCTGCAGCGAGCGCGCGATCGCCTCGACCACGCGCTCGGACGGCTCGCGCAGACCCCGCTCGATCTGCGACAGGTAGGGGTTCGAGATGCCCGCCATCCGAGCGAACTCGCGCATCGAGAGCTCGCTGAGCTCACGCTGCCGCCTAATGATCTCCCCGAGCGAGGACTCGTCCTTGGAACTCACGTTGCGTTCAGCTTAACTTCACTGTCGCCCGCGTACGGGACGGGAGGAGAGATGAGCTCAGTCGAGACGAGAGCCAAGCCCATCGAGCGAGTGGGCCGCAAGCTCGAGGGTCGGGTGGCCCTGGTCACGGGAGGCACCCGCGGCATCGGGGCCGCGATCTGCAGGAGCCTGGCGAGCCAGGGGGGCACGATCGCCGCCGCCTACGGCAGCAACCGGCAGAAGGCCGAGGAGTTCCTCGGCGAGCTCCGCCGCAGCGAGGTGGAGGCCTCGACCCACCAGGCCAACGTCGGCTTCGCCGAAGACTGCGAGCGGATCGTGCGCGAGGTGATCGAGCGGCACGGCAGGCTCGACATCCTGGTCAACAACGCCGGGATCACGATCGACAAGACCGTCCTCAGGATGAGCGACGCGGATTGGGACAACGTGATCTCGGTGAACCTGTCGGGCGCCTTCTACATGTCCAAGCCGGCGCTCGAGCACATGATCGAGCGCGGCAGCGGTCGGATCGTGAACATCTCGTCCGTGATCGGGCAGATGGGCAACATCGGGCAGGCCAACTACGCCGCCGCCAAGTCCGGCCTCTTCGGACTGACGATGACGATGGCCCGCGAGGCCACCCATGCGCTCGCGAGGAGCGGCAAGCTCGACCCCGACGGGCTCGGCGTAACCGTGAACACGGTGGCACCCGGGTTCATCGAGACCGACATGCTCGCCCACGTGCCGGACAAGGTGCTCGACAAGATCAAGGGGCAGATCCCCGTCCAGCGCCTCGGACGGCCGGACGAGGTGGCGCGGGTCGTGCACTTCCTGTGCGCGGACGCGTCCGCCTACATCACCGGCCAGGTCTGGGCCGTGAACGGCGGGCTCGACATGTAGGCCCGCCTGGGCCTCGGGACGTCGCGCGGAGCTACTGCTCGACCTCGTCGATCACCTCGTAGACGCCCGAGACGTACTCGTGCTCCACGAATGCGGAGAGCTTGTCGACGCGCTCGGTCTCCTGGGCGTCCGCGTCGCCGCGCCAGCGGTGGTAGTCGTCCCGCGTCATGTCGAAGAGGCCGAACGAGATGAGCTCGTCCTCGTCGCGAATGTTGCGCGCGTGGTAGGCCCGCCGAAAGCCCGGCGGCAGCGCGTCTCCCGGGTCCCACGCGCGACGGAACTGCTCCCAGGCGCCCGGCTTCAGCCGGCGGGCCGTGAACATGACGATCATCGAGCGACCTCCTCTCGGGGAGAGGCCAGCGTATACCCGCGCGGGCGTAGCACCGCGCCGCCGCGCCTCACGGGGAAGAGCGGGTAGCGGGAACCCTCAGCGCAGCACGCGCGCGTGCTCGCGGTGCCAGCCGAGCCGCACCCGGTCGCCGATCTGCCAGCGGTCGTCCGAGCGCGCCCGGGCGGTGTTCTGCTCGAGCGCCGTGACGCGCATCCCTGGAGCGAGCTCGACGATCACCTGCGTCGTCGTCCCGACGTAGACCCGCTCCACAATCGTCCCCTCGACGGAGACCATACCCTCCTCGAGCTCGTCGAGCCAGATCTTCTCCGGGCGCACCGAGAGATGCACCTCGGAACCGGCGGCGACCTCGCCCGGCACGTCGGCCACGCAGGTCTGGCCCGACGGCAGCCTCACGCCGCCGTCCTCGACCACGCCCGACAGCAGGTTCGAGACCCCGATGAACCCGGCCACGAACGGCCCGGAGGGCTGCTCGTAGATCTCCTCCGGGCTCCCGCACTGCTTGATAACTCCGTCCTCCATCACCGCGATGCGGTCGGACATCGCGAGGGCCTCCTCCTGGTCGTGGGTCACGTAGAGGAACGTGATCCCCACCTCGCGCTGGATGCCCTTCAGCTCGACCTGCATCTGCTTGCGCAGCTTGAGGTCGAGGGCGCCGAGCGGCTCGTCGAGTAGCAACACGGAGGGGCGGTTCACGAGCGCCCTGGCCAGCGCCACCCGCTGCTTCTGGCCGCCCGAGAGCTCCCGCGGCTTCGCCTTCTCGCGTCCCCGCAGCTCGACCAGCTCGAGCGCCTCGGCCACGCGCGTGCGGATCTCGTCCGTCGCCACCTTCCGCCGCTTCAACCCGAAGGCCACGTTGTCCTCGACGCTCAGGTGCTCGAAGAGCGCGTAGCTCTGGAAGACCGTGTTGACGTTGCGCTTGTAGGGCGGCACGGTCTCGACCGGCTCGCCGTCGAGATAGATGTGACCCTCGCTCGGCTGCTCGAAGCCCGCCACCATCCGCAGCGTGGTCGTCTTGCCGCAGCCGGACGGTCCGAGGAGCGAGAAGAACTCACCCTTCTCGATCGCCAGGTCGAGCCGCTGGACCGCGACGGCCTCGGCGAACCGCTTGGTGACCCCCTCGAAGGTGATTGCGCTCATGCCCCTTCCCTCCCCAGAAGCACCCTGAGCCCGCTCTCGCGCCGACCCAGCAGCCGCGGCAGGAGCAGCGCCAGGCCAATGGTTACGACTGAGATGACGAGCATGAAGGTGCCGATTGCGTTGATGGTCGGCCTCACGCCGAAGCGGATCTGCGTCCAGATGCGCACCGGCAGCGGCTGCGGCGACTCACCGGTGGTGAAGAACGACAGGACGAAGTCGTCGAAGGACAGCGCGAACACGAGCAGGCCGGCGGCCAGGACGGCGGGCCACAGGGCGGGCAGCGTGACCAGGCGGAAGGTCTGCAAGCGGGTGGCCCCCAGATCCATCGCTGCGTCCTCGACCTCGCGACCCATCGAGGCGAGCCGGGCGCGCACCACCACCGTCACGTACGAGATCGAGAAGGTGATGTGCGCGAGGATGATCGTGGTCAGGGAGAGCTCGAGCCCGATCTGCGTGAACAGGAGCAGCGCGGACACTCCGGCCACGATCTCCGGCGTCACGAGCGGCACGAGCATGAGCACGTTGAAGCTGGACGAGAGTCGCGTCCGTGCCCGGACCAGCCCGTACGCGAGCATCGTGCCCAGGATCGTCGCGATCAGCATCGTGACCAGCGCGATCTGGAGGCTCGCGACGAGCGAGTCCCGCAACGACTCCGTCTCAAAGAACGTCTCGTACCACCGCAGGCTGAAGCCCTGGAAGTCCTGCAAGGAGCGGCTCGAGTTGAACGAGAACAGCACGACGAGGGCGATCGGCGCGAACAGCAGCAGGAAGAAGAGCCCCATGTAGA
>Ga0081538_10004580_pt1 | contig 12723 bp, 9 predicted proteins | sample TabmetS5T2R1_FD_71022 | JGI IMG/M metagenome (GOLD analysis project Ga0081538, IMG submission 71022) | Tabebuia heterophylla rhizosphere microbial communities from the University of Puerto Rico - S5T2R1 | ecosystem: Host-associated > Plants > Roots > Rhizosphere ...
GCCCGGGGGGGGGCCTCGCGGAGCGGGGGGGGGGGGGGGGGGGACAGGGGGCCCCGCCCCACCGCCAGCATCTGCTGCTCGCCGCCGCTGAGGCTGCCCGCCGGCTGCCTGCGGCGCTCCTTCAGGCGGGGAAACAGGTCCAGGACGAGCTCGAAGGTGGACGGGTCCGGCCGGCGCGGGTAGGCGCCGAGCAGCAGGTTCTCCCGGACGCTCATGCCGGGGAACAGATGGCGCTCGGCCGGCACGTAGGCCAGGCCGGCCCGCGCAATGCGGTGGGCCGGACGGCCGGTGATGTCCTGGCCGTCGAGGCGCACCCGGCCGGCGGAGACCGGCAGCATGCCGCAGAGCGCCCGGAACAGGGTCGTCTTGCCGGCGCCGTTGGAGCCGATGACGGCGACGGCCTGGCCGGCGGCGACCTCCAGGTCGACGCCCTCCACCACGTTCTCCCCCAGGTAGCCGGCTGCCAGGCCGGACACCTCAAGCATCGTGGCCCTCGCCGAGGTAGGCGTCGATCACGTCGGGGTGGCGCATCACGGCCCCCGGCTCGCCCTCGGCCAGCATCCTCCCGAAGTTGAGGACGATGACCCGCTCGGCCAGGCGCATCACCGCCTGCATCACGTGCTCCACCCAGATGACGGTGACGCCGAGGGTGTCGCGGGCGGTGCGCACGATCTGGACGGAGGCGGCCAGCTCCGCGTCGTTGAGCCCCGCCATCACCTCGTCCACCAGCAGCAGCCGCGGCCGGCCCGCCAGCGCCTTGGCCATCTCCAGGAACCGCTGCTGGTGGAGGTTGAGGCTGCTGACGGGCTGGTCGGCGCGGCCCTCCAGGCCGACGAAGGCCAGCGCCTCCTGCGCGCGCCGGACCGCCTCCGGCTCTGCCACGACACCGTCGCCGCCGCCGAACATGGCGCCCAGCACGACGTTCTCCAGGCTCGTCATCGACCCGAAGGTCAGCGGGGTCTGCATCACCATCGCGACCCCCCGGCGTCGGACCCGGTGGGGCGCCAGCCCGTCCACCCGCTCGCCGGCCAGCGTCACCGTCCCGGCGGACGGCCGCTCGAGGCCGCCGATGGTCTTCAGCAGGGTGCTCTTGCCGGCGCCGTTGGGGCCGACGACGGCGAGGATCTCGCCCTCGTCGACCCCGAACGTGACCCCGTCGACGGCCGGGAGACCGCCGAAGCGCTTCTCCACCGCGTCGACCGCGAGCAGCGCCATGGCCCCGCTAGGACGGCGGCCGGAACGGCTCGAGCGGCTCGGAGATCAGCAGCCGCTCCGGGTACCATTCGCCCGCCTCGTTCACCCCTTGCGGGGCCGGGCCGCGGCCCAGCAGGTCGAAGGCGATGCGGGCGGCGGCCAGCTCGCCCCACTCCGTCCAGCGCATCTGGAAGGAGTAGCCGGGGATGTCGAAGGTGTTCTGGTGCAGGTGCGTGGCGATGGCGGCGGGATCGTCGCCGGCCGCGCCGACCGCCTCGGCCACCATGGTGACGATGCCGTAGCCGGCCAGGGCGTCGTCCTCGAAGAACTTGTTGTTCTGGGAGAACGCCAGGAAGCGCCGGGCCAGGTCCTGGTACTCGCTGCTCTCCACGTCGGCGCAGCCGAAGTCGGCGTAGCGGTCCAGGGCCGCGTCCTTGGCGCCGTTCATCACCAGCGAGCGCGGCGTGTAGGCCCCGGTGATCGGCACCTCGAAGCCGAGGTCGGCCGACTGCACGGTGATCGGCCCGGAACCGGGCGGGTGCCCGGTCGCCACGATCATCTGCGGGTCCAGGCGCTCCAGCGAGCGGAGGTAGGTGGTGAAGTCCTGCTCGCCGACCGGGGCCACCTCGATCTGGAGCCTGATGTTGGGGGCCGCCTTGAACGCGTCCTCCAGCGCCCCCTTGATCGCCTGTCCCCAGGCGTAATCGGCGACGATGGCGCCCACCCGGGTCAGGTTCTTGCTCTGCACGTACTGGAGGATCGGGCCGGCGACCATGGGCGCGGCCGGCAGGCAGGTGCGGAAGGTGTGGCGGCTGCTGGGGGTCAGGATGCCGCCGGCGCCGGCCTTCACCAGGAACAGCGGGACCTTGGACTGCTCGGCGATCCGCGCCGTGGCCAGCCCGACGTCGCTGGAGATGATCCCGCCGACCGCCACGACGCCGTCCTGCTCGATCAGCCGCTCGATCGCGCGGGTGCCCTCCTCGGCCTTGGACTGGTCGTCGGCCACCACCAGCTGGAGCTGGCGGCCGTCGACGCCGCCGCGCTGGTTGATCTCGTTGACGGCGAGCTGCATCCCGTCGCGCACCTGCACGCCCCAGGGCGTGAAGTTGCCCGTCAGCGACGTGAGCGCGCCGATCTTGATCGGCTCGCCGCCCCCGCCCCCGTCTCCTCCCTCGTCGCCGCCACCGCACGCCGCCAGCAGCAGGGCCGCCGCCAGCAACAGCGAGCCCAGCCCGGCCCTGGAACGATGCCTCATCGTCTCCTCCGTCTCGCAGGCCTCCGCTTCCGAGCTGCGGTCAGGTCGTCCGGTCGGTCGCGCCGGAGCATACAGCAGACTGACCGGTCAGTCGAAGAGTTCCATGCCCCGGCGGCGGGCACGGCGCGGCCGGCCCCTCACCCGCGCAGGAGCTGGCGGACCGGCGGCGGGATCACCTCGGCCCGTGCGGCCGCGCCGCCGGCCGCCATCGCCTGCGCCTGGGCGGCAGGCTGCGCGAACGGCACCACGTCCGGCTGGCAGACCGTCCCGCGCGGCGGCACCCGGGTGGTGAGCAGGTAGCGGCTCACGTGGTCGTCGATGCAGGCCGACGACAGCAGCGTGGTGTGCCCCCAGCCGTCCAGGGTGAGCAGCCGCGAGCGCGGCAGCAGGCGGTCCAGCGTCACCGCCCCGTGGATCGGGGTGGCCGGGTCGAAGCGGGGGTTGACCACCAGCACCGGGTTGGCGGTGCGGCGGGTCCACGGGCCGGCGTAGCGGTCGGCGTCCCGGCCCGGCCACGGCTGGCAGATGCTGGTGATCCAGGTCCAGGGCCGGCCGAAGTAGCGGTACTGGCGGTCCTGCGCCCGCGCCGCCCGCGACCAGGCGCGGACGCTGTTGGGGTTGTCGGTCTCCGAGCAGGCGACCCCGGGGAAGCCCTCGATGAAGTTGGGGTAGTCCTCCTGCTGGAAGGCGCCGAGGCGGGCGCGCAGCGCCGCCAGGGTGGCGGCCGCCTCCGGCTGGGCCAGCTCCCAGAGCTGCTGCAGGAACACGGCCAGGTCCGGCCAGGAGGCAGGGTCGTACATGGCCCCGAGGGTGGTGGCGATCAGGTCGTCGTAGCCGAACGGGAAGGTGCCGCCCTGGCCGTCGGGGAGGGGGACGGGCTCCTCCAGCAGCCGCTCGGCGAGCTCGGCGAAGCGGTGCTGGGGGTTGCCCTGCGAGAAGGCGCAGTTGGCGGCGCCGGCGTCGCACAGGCGGAAGAACTCCTTGAGGCTCTCCCAGGCGCCCTTGGCGCTGCGCAGCCGGGTCGAGAACGGCAGCGTGCGGGCCTGGTCGCCGCGGCCGGTGGCCCAGGCGATCGGGTCCAGGACGCCGTCGACCACCAGCGCGCGGACCTTGCCCGGGAACAGGTTGGCGTAGGTGGCGCCGAGGAAGGAGCCGTAGGAGTAGCCGGCGTAGCTCAGCTTGTCGTCGCCGACGGCGCGGCGCAGCAGGTCCAGGTCGCGGGCGACGTTGCCGGTGGCCATGTGGTCCAGGATGGCGCCGCCGCGCCGGGCGCAGGCGCGGGCGAGCGCGCGATCCGACCGGACCCACACGCGCTCCTCCGCCCGCGTCACCGGGAAGGCCATGGGCGGCAGCACGGCCAGGGCGTCGTCGAAGGTCTCGAAGCAGCGCAGCGGGGTGCTGCGGATGACGCCGCGGGGGTCGAAGCCGACGTAGTCGAAGCGGGCGCGGACCTCGTCGGAGTAGAGGAACGGCGCCGCCGCGCGGACGAAGTCCACGCCGGAGCCGCCGGGGCCGCCCGGGTTGAAGAAGATCGAGCCGATGCGCCGCGCCGGGTCACCGGCGGGCTTCCGGATCAGCGCGAGCGAGATCTTCGGGCCGCGCGGGCGGTCGTAGTCCAGCGGCACCTGGGCGGTGGCGCACTGGAAGCCGTCGCCGCAGTCGGTCCAGTCCAGCACCGGCACCGCGGCCGCGGCCTGGGCCGGCGCGGCCGCCGCCATCGGCGTGGCCAGCAGGCCGGCCGCCGTCGCCGTTGCCACCAGGGTGAGCAGGACGCGGCGGAGCATGGCAACCTCCTTGGAGCCGCGCCGGCCGCCCCGACGCCACCGGCGATGGCGGGATGCTATCCCTTGCTGCCTGCTTGCCCGCAAGACCCGGATTCCGCCGATGATGATCGAATGTGAGGTGCTGGCCGGGCTGCGGCCCGCCGCCGTGGACGAGGTCCGCCGGGTGCTCGGCCGCCGGGCGGAGCTGGTGGCCGGCGACGACCCCACCGCCGTGCGTTTCGGCTACGCCGGCCCGCTGCGGGCGCTGCTGCGGCTGCGGACCGTGGTGGCCGCCTACCTGCTGGTCACCGTCCCGGGTCGCCGGCCGAGCGCGCTGCTCGGCGACACCACCCTCTTCGACCAGGTGGAGGCGGTGCGGGCGCTGCATCCCCCGGGGACGTTCTCGTCGTTCCGGCTGAGCGCCCCCGGCAGGGAGTCGGCGGCGCTGCGGCGGCTGCGCGGGGAGCTGGCCCGCCGCTCCGGGCTGGCCTACGACCCGCAGGGCGGGGAGCTGCTGCTCCGGATCCGCCGCTCCCGCGGGGCCGCCGGCTGGGACCTGCTGACGCGGCTGTCGCCGCGCCCGCTGTCGGCGCGGGCGTGGCGGGTCCACAACCTGCCGGGGGCGCTGAACGCCACCATCGCGGCGGCGGCCGTGGACATGACCGGGCCGCGGCCGCGCGACCGGGTGCTGAACCTCATGTGCGGGTCGGGGACGCTGCTCGTCGAGCGGTTCGCCCGTGGCCGGCCGGCGCTGGCGCTGGGCTGCGACCTCGACCCGGCCGCGCTCGCCGGGGCGCGCCGCAACCTCGCCGCCGCCGGCCTGGCCGGGTCGGTCGGGCTGGCCCGCATGGACGCCACCGCCCTGGCGCTCGCCGACGGCTGCGTCGACGTCCTGCTGGCCGACCTGCCCTACGGGCACCGCATGGGCTCCCACCAGGACAACGCCGCGCTGTACCCGGCGGTGCTCCAGCAGGCCGCCCGGGTGGCGGCGCCGGGCGCCGCCATGGCGCTGGTGACCCACGAGCTGCGGCTGTTCGAGCGCTGCCTGGCGGCCGCCGGGCGCTGGTGGTCGGTGGAGCGGGCCGTCCAGGTGTGGCAGAAGGGCCACCATCCGAAGGTGTACGTGCTGCGTCGGCGGGAGGAAACCCGTGGAACTGGGGATTGACCGAAAGCGGACGGTCTGGCAGAGTCCGGAACAACGGCACGGTGGCCTGACGTATGCCATCGTGCCGTTGAACGGTAGGTCGGGCGTGGATCACGCCGGACCGGGCGTCGTGGCCTCCTCCCGGGGCTATGACGCGTGCCGGGCCGTCTCCCGAGGCGGTCCCGGTGAGGAGGTGCCGTTCGGGGGTGGAAGGCCCCGAGGAGGTTCGCGGGCGGGCGCGCCCTGCCGGCCTACTCGGGGCCTTTCTCTGCGCCCGCCCCGACGATGTCGAGGCTGCCGCCGGGGCGGCCGCGGGTGGTGGCCATGACCTCGGCGAGGATCGACAGGGCGATCTCGGGCGGCCGGCGGGCGCCGAGGTCCAGCCCGGTGGGGCTGCGCAGCCGCGACAGGTCGACGCCGGCCTCCCGCAGCCTGGCCACGAACCCCGGGGTGTGCCGGCGGCTGCCCATCACCCCGACGTAGCCGACCCCGCCGAGCAGCGCGGCGGTGACGGCCGGCAGCAGCGCCGGGTCGTCGTGGTCGACGAACACCACCGCGTCGCCCGCCCCGAGCCCCTTGGCGGCCGCGTCGAAGCCGGCCGAGCCGGGCGGCTCGGCCTGGACGACCAGCCCGACGATCTCCCCGATCGCCGCCAGGGCGTCGGCGACCGGGCCGGCGCCGCCGACCAGCAGCCGCGCCGGGCCGGCGAACACCTCCAGGAACACCTCGACCACGCCCTCGCCCGGCTCGCCCTCGAAGCTGGTGTAGTGGCGGACGCCCGACCGCTCCCCCGCCCCCAGCAGCGCCGCGCCGTCGCGGCCGGCCTTGCGGTCCAGCCCGTTGCAGCCGATCGTCCCGGCCAGCAGGGCGCCGTCCGGCCCGAACAGCGCCCGGTTGCCGGGCGCCGACGGCGGGTCGCCCTCGGTCCGCACGGTGGTGCCCATGACCACCGTGCGGCCCGCCCGCCTGGACTCGTCCAGCGCCGCAAACACATCGGTGCTCATTGCGCCTCCACCACCCGCTCGGTGGGCAGGCCCGCCTCGCGCCAGCCGGCCATGCCGCCGCGCAGCACCCCGACCCGGGCGAAACCGGCCCGGCGCAGCCGCGTGCCGAAGCCGAAGCTCGCCGCCTCGTCCGGGCAGTCGCAGTAGGCGACGATCAGCCGGTCCCGGTCCAGGCTGGCCAGCTGGGCCGCGTCCGGGTCGGCGGGGAAGCGGCGGTCGCCGACCGCGCGCTCCCCGGAGCGCTCGAACAGCGGTTGGCTGCGGATGTCCAGCAGGGTCACCGTGCCGGCCTGGAGACCCGCGTGGACCTCGCGCGGGTCCAGCTCGAGCACGGCGGGGTCGTGGTGGTGGGTCACCTGGCGTCCTCCTTGAGCTGGTTCAGCACGCCGCCGGCCAGGGCGATCCTGCGCTCGCGGGGGGACAGGTCCAGGGCGGCGACGAAGCCGTCCCCGCCGTCGACCCGGACCTCCACCTGCTCCGCGCCGCCGGCCACCGCCTCCTTGAGGGCGGGGATCTCCAGCCGGTCGCCGACCTGGAGCCGGTCGTGGGTCTGCTCGTCGATGTGGAGCGGGACCAGCCCCTGGGCGATCAGGTTGCGCCGGTGGATGCGGGCGAAGCCGCGGGCGAGCACGCAGCGGATGCCGAGCGCCAGCGGCGCCAGGGCGGCGTGCTCGCGGCTGGAGCCCTGGCCGTAGTTCTCCCCGCCGACCACGAAGCCGCCGCCCCAGTCCTTGGCCCGCTGGACGAACTCCGGGTCCTCCTTCATGAAGGTGTACTCGGCGATCGCCTCGACGTTGGAGCGGTCGGCCATGACGATCGCGCCGTCCGGCGCCATGGAGCCGGTGGAGACGTTGTCGGGCAGCACGATCAGCACCCGCCCCTGGACGCCGTCGGGCAGCGGCGGCGGGATCGGCGGCGGCTTGATGTTGGGGCCGCGGACGATCTCGATCCGCTCGGCCTGCTCGGGGGGAGGCGGGGGCAGGATCATGAAGTCGTCGACCACCGGGTCGGGGTCGTCGATCTCGGGCGGGTCGCCGAGGCTGCGCGGGTCGGCGATCTCGCCGGCCAGCCCGGTGGCCGCGGTGGTCGCCGGCGACGCCAGGTACACCTGGTCGTCGACGGTGCCGGAGCGGCCCTTGAAGTTGCGGTTGAAGGTCCGCACGCTCGCCTTGCCGGTCGGTGGCGCCTGGCCGATGCCCACGCACGGCCCGCAGGCCGGCTCCAGGATGCGCAGGCCCGCCCGCTCCAGGTCCTCCAGCACCCCGGAGGTGGTGATGGTGGTGAGGATCTGGCGGCTGCCCGGCGAGATCGTCCCGACCGTGTGGGGCGGCAGGTGGCGGCCGCGCATGACCGCGGCCGGGATGGCCAGGTCCTCGTACCAGGAGTTGACGCTGGAGCCGAAGCAGACCTGGAACACCGGCGTGCCGGCGGCCTGCTCCACGGGCACGACGTTGTCGGGCTGGTGCGGCCTGGCGATCAGCGGCTCCAGGGTGGCGAGGTCGACGTGGACCTCCTCGTCGTAGGCGGCGTCCGGGTCGGGGCCGAGCTCGACCCACTGGTCCTCGCGGTGCTGGCGGCGCAGGAACCGGCGGGTCTGCTCGTCGGAGGGGAAGATCGCGGTGGTCCCGCCCAGCTCGGTGATCATGTTGCAGACGGTGGCGCGCTGGGTGACCGGCAGGCTGGCCACGCCCGGGCCGGTGAACTCGAAGATGCGGCCGAGGCCGCCCTTGACCGTGTACTCGCGGATGAGCCAGAGGATCAGGTCCTTGGAGGCGACCCAGGGCGGCAGCCGGTTCTCCAGGTGGACGCCGACCACGGTCGGGGTGGGCGTCTGGAACGGGTGGCCGGCCATGGCCAGGGCGACCTCGAGCCCGCCGGCGCCGATGGCGATCGCGCCGCACGCCCCCGAGGTGGGGGTGTGGGAGTCGGCGCCCAGCAGGGTCGCGCCCGGCCGGGCGAACCGCTCGGTGTGCACCTGGTGGCAGATGCCGTTGCCGGCCCGCGAGTAGTGCAGCCCGTAGCGGGCGGCGCAGCCCTGGAGGAACAGGTGGTCGTCGGCGTTGCGGTGGTCGAAGCCGAGCATGTTGTGGTCGACGTACTGGAGCGCCAGGTCGACCCGCACCCGGTCCAGCCCCAGCGCCTCGAACTCCATGCAGGCCATGGTCCCGGTGGCGTCCTGCAGCAGCGTCTGGTCGATCCGCAGGGCGATCTCCTCGCCGGGGGCGAGCCGTCCGGAGACCAGGTGCTGCTCGAGGATCTTGCCGGTCATCGTCCCCTGCATCCGGCCCTCCTCGGTCGCAACGCGGTGGCACCGATGCTACCGTCACCCAGATCATCAGCGTCCTTCTGCGATTCGGGCGGTGGGCGCTTGCGCGCCGACGGTGCCGGCTTCTCGTTTCATCGCCACCTGCCCAGCAAGCTGGGACTTCCGGTCGGCTCCACGAGCGTTTGGCGTCTCCCAGCCACTCTGGGCGACGGGCTGCACGAGTTCGGCGAGGCTACGGGCGGCGTTCAGATCCCGGTCGATCCGCTTCCCACAGCTCTCGCAGAGGGTTGGGGATCCCCTCGCCGGTGGACAGCTTCGCCAGGTGCCGGACGCCCACGTCCACCCCGACCACGCTGGCTCTGCCGTTACTTGCCGGGATCGCCCGTTGGACCTCGACGGTGAATGACACGAACCAGCGGTCGGCTCGACGACATCCCAACCTGACCCTCCTCAGCACCGGCGGGGCATACTAGGGCCGCCATGGCGTACCAGGTCACGGCCGGCCGGTTTGTCGGCCGCACCCAGGAGCTGGCGTGGCTGCGCCAGCTGCTGGCCCATGCGGCCGACGGACTCCCGGCCGGCCTTGTGGGGGTTGGTGCTCGGTCCGCCAGGCGTGCCGGTCTGTCAGGCTGCATCTTGTTGCACATCGGTGGTGCTCCTTGGGTGCGGAGGGCGCGGGCGACCGTGGCGCCTGACATCCGGTGACGGTTTCGGGCGATGGCCGCAGGCCCGCCGGGCGAGCGGGCCCGGCGGTGGCGGCGTCGACCACGCCAAGCTCCTGCTGCTGTTGCACCAGGAGGGCTGCCGTCGTGGGTGCTCGCGCGGGCCCGGTGCCCGTCACCCGACAGCCAGGCGCGCATCCTGCCAGGCAGGGACGAGACGTCGTTGTCGTAGACGTCGCTGGCCTGCGGGGCCAGCGGGCCAGCGGCGACGCGCAGCGCCAGCCAGGCGCCGACCACCAGCCAGCTGCGGCGGCCGGCCGACACGCCAGTCAGCCGTTGCCAGAAGCCCATCTCCGCTCCTCGGGGTTCGACGATGCCGCCGGACGGCCGCGACCGGCCTTGCCGGTTGCTGCTGGTCGTGTTGATCGTGCGCGGCTGAGCGACGCGTGTCGTCGGCCGCTGAGCGGCTGTTTCCTGCCCGGCGTGCAGAGCAGCACCACCCCATCCACACCGCGCGCGTACGCGCGGTGTGGACCGCGGCGGCTCAGGCGCCCGACCAGCCCGGCCTGACCAGGCCGGACTGGTAGGCGAACACCACCAGCTGGGCACGGTCGCGGGCCTGCAGCTTGGTCATGGCCCGGCTGACGTGGGTGCGGACCGTTGCCGGGCTGACCACCAGGCCCTCGGCGATCTCCTGGTTGCTCAAGCCCGCCGCCACCAGCGCCATGACCTCCCGCTCGCGCTCGGTCAGCACCCTCAGCTCGGGTGGTGGCATTGTCCGGCGGCCCGGCTGGGCGGCGAACTCGGCGATCAGCCGGCGGGTGACCCCCGGCGACAACAGCGCCTCCCCGGCGGCCACCACCCGGATGGCGTGCAGCAGCTCGACCGGCTCGGTGTCTTTGACCAGGAACCCACTGGCGCCCGCCCGCAGCCCCTCAAAGACGTACTCGTCCAGCTCGTAGGTGGTCAAGATGACCACCCGCACGCCCGCCAGCAGTTGGTCGGCGGCGATCGCCCGGGTGGCCTGGATCCCATCCATGATCGGCATGCGCACGTCCATCAGCACCACGTCCGGCCGCGCCCGGCGGGCCAGCTCCACGGCCTCGGCGCCGTTGCCGGCCTCCCCGACCAGCTCCAGGTCCTCCTCGGGCTCCAGCAGCACCCGGAAGCCCGCCCGGAACAGCGCCTGGTCGTCGGCGACCGCCACCCGGATCACCCGGCCGGCCCTCCAGGGGATCCGGAGGGCCCCAGCAGCGGGGCGGCCGTCGCCGGGTCGCTGAGCGGCAGCCGCGCCCGCACCCGGAAGCCGCCCGCTGGACGCGGCCCGGCCTCCAGCTCACCGCCCAGCGCCACCGCCCGCTCCCGCATCCCAGCGATGCCGTGGCCGCCACCGTCCCCCGGGGTGCCGGCCGCCGTGCCCTTGCCGTCGTCGGTCACCTCGACCACGACCTCGCCAGCCCCGAAGGCCAGGCGCACCACAGCCGAGGCCGGGCCGGCGTGGCGCGCCACGTTGGTCAGCGCCTCCTGCACGATCCGGTAGGCGGCCAGGTCCACCGCCAGCGGCAGCTGGACCCGCTCCCCCTCGACCGTCACCTCGACCCGCCGGCCGGCCTGGGCCGCCCGGGCCACCAGCCCGTCCAGCTGGGCCAGCCCGGGCAACGGCGCCCGCGACCCGCCCTGCTCGCCGAGCTGGCGCAGCACGCCCAGGGTCACCCGCAGCTCCTGCAACGCCTCGCCGCTCGCCTGCTTGATCGCCAGCAGCGCCGCGCGGGCCTGCCCCGGCCGCCGGTCCAGCACGTGCACGGCCACCCCGGCCTGGAAGTTGATCACCGCGATGGTGTGCGCCACCACGTCATGCAGCTCCCGCGCCAGCCGCAGCCGCTCCTGGTCGACACGGCGGCGGACCTCCTCGGCGGCGCGCTCACGCCGGACCCGCACCGCCCACCCCAGCCACAAGGGCGCCAGAAGCTGCACGGCCCAGACCGCCACGATCCCGGCGAGCTCACCCAGCATCGCCTCCCTGCCGGTGAGGGCGATGTCGGTGGCGACGATCACGACCAGGGCGGCGGCGACCGCGGCGAAGACGGCGGGCGGGTGCCTCTCGGGAGCGGCCGCCAGCGTATAGACGGCGATCCACATGGTCAGGAAGATCGGGCCGTACGGATACCCCAACGCCAGGTAGGCGACGGTCGCCGCCACCGTCACCGCCAGCACCGCGACCGGATGGCGTCGCCTGGCCAGCAGCGCCACCGACGCGAGCAGGATCAGCCCGTACGCCACGGCGTCCAGCGGCCGCCGGTCCGGCTGGTTCCCAGCCGCTCCGATCGAGCCGACCACGCCGAACACAGCCATGCCCACGACCAGCAGCCCGTCGACGACCCGCGCCGAGCCCAGCAGCCGCCTGCCGAGCAGTTCACGCACCCTCACGGCCGCACCATACGACCCGCCGCCACCGCTGTCGTCAACCCCACGACGTACCCACCGTCCACGCCCAGTGGAGACGCCGACCTCAAGACCCACCCATCGAGACTGAACGACGCCTGTTGCCTCAACTCTCCGCCAGCGCGTTGTCCAGCGAGGCGCCCACGCTGCCCATGCAGAGCGGGCGCCCGCATCGACCAGCCGCTGGGTGAACCGAATGGCGGTGCCCTGGCAGCTGTGATCGGGTGAACCACCAGCTGGTCGCTATCCAGGTCGCGGGTCCGCAGCGCGCACTCCGGCGCGCTGAGCACCAGCTCGATGTCGGCCGCAACGTTGGCCTCCCAGCCACGATCCACCGGGACAACGCCTCGTGGATGATTGTCAGCCACAGCGGCCCTCGCCGGTCTGGATGCGCGACAGGTCCACCACCCGCAGCCGCTTGGCGTGTCCTCGGTGACGTTGCGGCCCCCTCAGGTCAGGTGCGGGCGCCGTGGTGGCGTCCTGGCGGGTCGAACCGGCCTTCCGCACCCAGAAAGCCAGCTATCTGATCTGCGCCTACCTTCCGAGAGCTGCCATACAGACGGCACACCTGGGCCACTCAGCACTGGAACCAGCCGCCATATCTGGCCTCGCCCTAACCTTTGACGCTTCGCCGTTCGCTCCACGCTCGACCGGTAATTGTCCGAGGACAGCAACATGTAACTGCCGTCAGGGCGACGCTCGGCTGCGCGCCACCCGTCCAGCTCAGTCCTACACGCAGGGCCCCGGCGTTCTTGCTTGGTGTCCGTTTCGTCCGAGGTGATCCCGAGGGTGGTGAGGAGTCGGCGGGGTGGCGTGTGGTGGCGGAGGGTGGCGGGGGGGTTGACCGGCCCGGCGCGGCTGAGCGGGCCGGCCAGTGAGGATCCCCGTCTTTCCACTGTCTCGGCTGACGCTTGAGACCATGGCTCGGTCTGCTTGTGCTGCGGGCTTTGCCGCCGCGGTCCGGGAGGCCATCTGTGCTGTGGGAGCGGGTGG
>Ga0081538_10004581_pt1 | contig 12721 bp, 16 predicted proteins | sample TabmetS5T2R1_FD_71022 | JGI IMG/M metagenome (GOLD analysis project Ga0081538, IMG submission 71022) | Tabebuia heterophylla rhizosphere microbial communities from the University of Puerto Rico - S5T2R1 | ecosystem: Host-associated > Plants > Roots > Rhizosphere ...
CTAGTGCAGTCGCCGGCTTCACGGGCGTTCAGGATGCTTGGACGTTGTTGGTGAGCCACCGGTGCAGCGGCGCCAGTTCCCGCCAGTGCCCCATACAGATGGTCAGGACCGCGGCGGTCTGGATGCGCTCGTCGGCCGGCTCGTCATGGTGGACGAACAGGGCCTTGTGGAGCAGGAAGCGCCCGGCCGGACTGGCGCTCTCGAAGCCCGCCGGCGGCCGCTTCAGCGCGGCCCCATCCAGCTGGTAGCCGGCCGCCTCCAGCCGTTGGGCGATGCCGGCCAGCTCGGCGCCGGTGGCCGGGTCGGCGACGGCCTGGCGGAACCGGGCCAGCCGCTCGGGGTCCAGGCCATGGCAGCCGGCCCCGACGCCCAGGGCCTCCGGGGTGAGCCGGGCGAAGAAGCCACTCACAGCCCGGCGGCGCTCGCCCTCCCAGAACCAGAAGTCGAGGTGGTCCTTGTAGGGACTGGGGTCTCGGCTGAAGCGGGTGTCGCGGTTGATGCGCAAGATCGAGCCCAGCACCCGGGGCTCGGCCCGGATCTCGGGGGCGAGCTCGGCCAGCTGCTGGCCGGCGGCGACCACGAACGCCTTGGCCGGCGCCACCCAGTGCGCCTCGTAGTCGGCCCGGTGGGCGTCGAACCAGTCCCTGCGGTTGTTGTCCCGCAGCTCGCGCAGGAAGCGAATGGTTGCTGGCGGGAAGCCGCCGAACGCGGTCATCGGTCCTCCTGGTGCGACGTCGTGGCCGCGGCCATCTTCCACGAGTCGGCCGCCTTGGCGATCCGGCTGTCCACAGGCCGGCCGATCGGCGCCGAGGGTAGTGTGCGGTTCCGGACGCAGTCGCTGCGGGAGTGAGGCTGATGGACCCTCGTGGACGGTCCTGCCCGTTGGCCTACCGGTACCGGGCCGAGGCGCTCGCCCAGCCGGCCCAGCTGGAGGCCGACACCCTGTATGTCGTCGGCGGCCTCTACGGCAATCCCGCCGCCCTGGCGGCCCTGGTCGAGCGGGTCGCCGAGGAACCGGGTGGGCCGGCGACGATCGTGTTCAACGGCGACGTCCACTGGCTGGATGTCGACCCCGAGGACTTCCAGGCGATCAGCGAGACCGTCCTGGCCCATCACGCCATCAAGGGCAACGTCGAGGCCGAGCTCGCCTCCGAGGAGGATGCGGGCTGTGGCTGCGCCTATCCCGACTACGTCGGCGACGACGTCGTCGACCGCTCCAACCAGATCATGACCCGGCTCCGGGCCACGGCGTCCAGGTTTCCGGCGCTGGCGGGCCGCCTTGGCGACCTTCCCCGCTACCTCACGGCCAGCGTCGGCGGGCACCGGGTCGGCATCGTCCACGGCGACCCCGAGGCCCTGGCCGGCTGGCGGCTGGCCCTGGAGGCGATGGAACCCGCCGACCCGGTCACGCGCCGCCTCGTCGGCTGGCGGGGCCAGCCCACCACCGCCGCCGACCTGGCGGACTGGTTCGGTCGCGCCGAGGTCGACGTCTTCGCCTGCACCCACACCGGACTGCCCTACGCCCAGGTGGTTCCCGCCGGCGGAGGCCGCCGCCTGGTGATCAACAACGGCGCCGCCGGCCTTCCCAACTTCGCCGGCACGACCCACGGCGTCATCACCCGACTGTCGCGGGACTCCCGGCCTCCCGCCGACAGCCTCTATGGGGCCACGATCGGCGGCCTGCGCGCCGACGCCCTGCCCCTCCAGTTCGATCCTGCCTGGTGGAAGGACCGCTTCCTGGCCCAGTGGCCACCCGGCAGCCCCGGTCACCGCTCCTACTTCACCCGCATCACCCGCGGCACCCACCTGCGGCTGCGCCAGGCAGCCCGCGACGGCGCGCGGCTCACGGCCGGGCGCTAGCTTGCCGGTCGGCGTCCCATGACGACGTCGGCGGCGGTGGGAAAGGCGGCCAGACAGCGTCGGTTGACCTTGTAGCGGCTGGAGGTCCCGGCGTGCTCAACGGTCACGAAGCGCACCTGGGCCAGCACCTCGAGGTGATGGGAAACCGTCGACTGGCCGACGCCGACCTGCCTGACGATCTGGCCGGTCATATGATCGACGATGATGGATCAGTCCTCGCCGGGAGAGGTGCCATGGAGCTCCAGCCGCTGCGGCCCGAGGACTGGCCGGCGGTCCGGGCGATCTACGAGGCCGGCATCGCCACCGGCGACGCCACCTTCGAGACGGCCGCGCCCGATTGGCCGGCCTGGGACGCCGCCCATCTGGCCGACCACCGACTGGTGGCCCGGTTCCACGGACGGGTGGTCGGGTGGACGGCGTTGGCCCCGGTCTCGGACCGCTGCGCCTATGCCGGGGTGGCCGAGGAGAGCATCTACATTGCCCCCGAGGCCCAGGGCCGCGGGGTCGGGCGGGCCCTGCTGACCGCGGTGGTGGCCTCGGCCGAGCGGGGCGGCATCTGGACGGTGCAGACCGGCATCTTCCCCGAGAACCAGGCCAGCTTGCGGCTGCATGAGGCCTGCGGGTTCCGCCTGGTCGGGGTGCGTGAGCGGCTGGGCCAGCTGCACGGCCGCTGGCGGGATGTGCTGTTGCTGGAGCGCCGCAGCCCGGCCATCGCCTGACGGCAGCGTCCCGAGATTGATTGACAGATGTCGATGCGCAGTGGCATGGTCGCATCGACGTTCATCGATGAGAGGAGCTGTTGGATGGCGACCGCCACCGCAGCCGACCCGACCACGACGACAGCCGCCTGCTGTGCCCCGTTGGCGACGCCCGGCCTGTCGAAGGACCAGGCGGCCGGCACCGCCAAGCTGTTCAAGGCCCTGGCCGACCCCCACCGGGTCAAGATCGTCAACCTGCTGGCGACCACCCCCGACCCGGTCTGCGTGTGCGAGTTCACCGAGCCGCTGGGGCTCAGCCAGCCCACGGTCAGCCACCACCTCAAGAAGCTGGTCGACGCCGGGCTGCTGGACCGCGAGCAGCGCGGCACCTGGGCCTACTACTCCCTCAACCGCGACACCCTCGGCCGTCTGGCCGCCGCCGTCGACCTCCAAGGAGCCCGTCCATGACCACCCAGCAGACCGACGCCGACGCCCTGCGCGAGCAGGTCCGGGCCCGCTACGCGGCCGCCGCCGTCAAGGTCTCGAGCGGCCACAGCGACTGCGGTTGTGGGCAGCCGGCCGACTGCGGCTGCGACGGCGGCTGCTGCGGCCCGGCGGCCACCGAGGAGCCCGGCATCGGGGCCGAGCTGTATGCCCAGCTGGACCGCGACCAGTTGCCCGACACCGTCCTGCTGGCCAGCTTGGGCTGCGGCAACCCGACCGCCGTGGCCGAGCTCCGCCAGGGCGAGGTCGTCCTCGACCTGGGCTCGGGCGGCGGGATCGACGTGCTGCTGTCGGCCAGGCGGGTCGGGCCGTCGGGCCGGGCCTTCGGGCTGGACATGACCGAGGAGATGCTGGCTCTGGCTCGGGCCAACGCCGCCGAGGCCGGCGCCACCAACGTCGAGTTCCTCAAGGGCCAGATCGAGGCCGTCCCCCTGCCTGCCGCGGCCGTCGACGTGGTCATCTCCAACTGCGTGGTCAACCTGTCAGTCGACAAGCCGGCGGTGTTCGCCGAGACCTTCCGGGTCCTCAAGCCCGGGGGCCGCGTCGGCATCACCGACGTGGTCGCCGAGGACCACCTCAGCGCCGAGGACCGGGCCGAGCGGGGCGCCTGGGTCGGCTGCATCGCCGGCGCCCTGTCCACAGCCGAGTACGAGGCCCAGCTGACCGCCGCCGGGTTCACCGGGATCTCGGTCAGCTTCAGCCACCAGGTCGGCGACGGCCTCCACTCGGCCATCATCAAGGCCACCAAGCCAGCCGAAGCGACCTCGGCCGTGACCGTCCCCACCGGCGACCGTCGCGAGCTCCCGGTGGCGCAGCGGTCCGGCTGCTGCTGACCTGGAAGGCAGTGACGTCATCCATCCCTTCGCGGTCGAGGATCCCGACGGTGCCCCCCAGCGCCCGCACCGGCCTGCCCGTGGTGGTGATCGGGGCCGGTCCGGTCGGTCTGGCCGCCGCCGCTCACCTGCTCGACCGCGGCCTGGAACCCCTCGTCCTCGAAGCCGGCCCCAGCGTCGGGGCCAGTATCGTCCAGTGGCGGCACGTGCGGTTGTTCTCTCCCTGGTGCCTGGCCCTGGACCCGGTCAGCGCGCGCCTGCTCGACCAGGCCGGCTGGGCCGGCCCCGACCCCGACGCCCTGCCCACCGGCGCCGACCTACTCGAGCACTATCTGCAGCCCCTGGCCGCCCTTTCCCCGCTGGCCAGCCGCATCCGCCTGCGCACCACGGTGGTCGCGGTCGCCCGACAGGACCTGGACAAGGTCCGCAGCCCCGGCCGGGACCAGCTCCCGTTCCAGGTCCGCGTCCGCGACCGTCACGGCCAGCTCCGTGACCTGCAGGCGCGGGCGGTGATCGACGCGTCTGGGACCTGGACGCAGCCCAACCCGCTTGGCGCCTCCGGACTTCCCGCCCTGGGTGAGCCTGACGCCGCCGCCCGGATCGCCTATGGGCTGCCCGACGTCGCCGGCCGCGACCGCGGCCGCTACGCGGGACGGCGGACGGTGGTCGTGGGGGCCGGGCACTCGGCCGCGACCAGCCTGCTCGCCCTGGCCGAGCTCCAACACCAGGTGCCGGCGACCGAGGTCGTCTGGGCGGTCCGCTCGGCCACGCCCCGGCCGCTGGTCGGCAAGGGCAGCGCCGAGGCCGACGAGCTCCCCGCCCGGGGCCGGCTCGCCACCGACCTGGCCGCCCTGGTCGAGCACGGCCGCGTCGAGCTGGTCAGTGGCTTCCGGATCCACACCGTCGAGACCGCCGCCGACCGGGTCCGGCTGGTCGGGGACCAGTTGCTCGAGGACCTCGCTCGCGCTCAGCGTCTGCAGGTAGCGGCCGACCAGGTGATCGCGGCCACCGGGTTCCGCCCCGACCACACCATCGCCGCCGAGCTCCGGCTGGCCCCGGAGCCGGCCCTGGAGAGCGCGCCCGCCCTTGGCCCGATCATCGACCCCAACCTCCACACCTGCGGCACGGTGCCCGCCCACGGCATCGCCGAGCTCGCCCACCCCGAACCCGGCTATGTGATCGTGGGCATGAAGAGCTACGGCCGCGCCCCGACGTTCCTGCTGGCCACCGGCTACCAGCAGGTCCGCTCGGTGGTGGCCGCCCTGGCCGGCGACCACGCCGCCGCCAGCCGCCGCGACCCGGGACCACCGGCGGCGGCCCTGTGCGCCAGCAACCGGAGCCTGCTCGCCCGGGCCGGCAGCGCGGCGGACTGGAGCGCCGCCACCTGTTGCTGACCGCTTGCCCCCGTGGGCTAGATCAGTCAGTCTTGATCCAGATGACGACGACCCTGCTCCGACCTGCCACCGCCCCGGCCCTGGAGGTGGCCCGGGCGCTGGCCGATCCGCTGCGCTGGCGGATCGTGGAGCTCCTGGCCGGCGAGCAGCTGTGCGTCGCCCACCTCACCGAGGAGCTCGGGGTCGGCCAGCCACTGGTCAGCCATCACCTCAAGGTCCTGCGGACCGCCGGGTTGGTCAGCACCGACCGCTACCGGTACTGGACCTACTACCGACTCCATCCCGACGCCCTGCGGCTGCTGGCCGGCCACCTGGACGACCTGGCCCGCGCGGCCCCGGCCGGGACGGCCTGCCGCCGAGCCGTCGACGGCCAGGCCTCACCAGCGACCAGCCGTCCCACCGTGCCCCGAGGAGGCCGCCCCATGCCCTTCCGTGACACCCCCATGGACCCGGTGACCCGCCAGACCTTCGCCCGCTCAATCGAGTCCCTGGCCGAGGAGTTCCGCGGGATCTTCTCCCTGGAGACCGTGGAGCGCTACGTCGAGGAGTCGATCGACCGCATGTCGGGGGCCCGGGTGGTCGACTTCATCCCACTGTTCGTGCACCGCTTCAGCCGCCAGCGGCTCCGCGCCCTGGCCCAGGCCGAAGGCATGATCACCAAGGATGCGCCCGAGGTCCTGTTCGTGTGTGTCCACAACGCCGGCCGCAGCCAGATGGCCGCCGCCCTGCTGGATCACCACGCCAAGGGCCGAGTGCATGTCCGCTCAGCCGGTAGTGATCCGGGTGACCAGATCAACCCGGCCGTGGTGGCGGCCATGGACGAGTGGGGCATCGACCTGTCCCAGGAGTTCCCCAAGCCCCTGACCGACGAGTTCGTCAAGGCCGCGGATGCGGTGATCACCATGGGCTGCGGCGACGCCTGCCCGATCTACCCAGGCAAGCGCTATGAGGACTGGGAGCTAGATGACCCGGCCGGCCAGCCCGTCGAGGTCGTGCGCCGCATCCGCGACGACATCGACCTGCGCGTCCAGGCCCTGCTGGGCGAGCTGGTCCCGGCCCGGGCCTGACTGGCTGCCCGTGCCGGCGGCAGACGTCTTCGCGGTCCAGCAGGCCATCGCGGCCCGCCGGCCGCGCCGGGCGGTGATCGTGGGCGGCGGCTACATCGGCCTGGAGATGGCTGAGGCCTTCACCAGCCGCGAGCTGGAGGTCACCGTGGTCGAGCAGGCCCCCGCGGCCATGCCGACCGTGGACCCCGAGCTCGGCCAGCTGATCGGCCGGGAGCTGGCCGGCCAAGCCGTGCGGTTGGCCACCGAGGTCACCGTCCGCGCCATCCATCCCCACGCCACCGGGCTGCGGGTGGTGGGCGATCCCGGGTTCGCGGAGCCGGCCGATCTGGTGCTGGTGGTGGTCGGGGTGCGGCCCGACAGCGGCCTGGCCGCAGCCGCCGGCGTTGAGCTGGGCGCCCGCCACGCCATCGCGGTGGACCGCCAGATGCGCACCAACCTGCCCGGCATCTGGGCAGCCGGGGACTGTGTGCACACCCACCACCGGCTGCTGCCTGCGCCCACCTACCTCCCGCTGGGGACCACCGCCCACAAGCAGGGCCGGATCGCCGGCGACAACGCCCTCGGTGGCCAGGCCAGCTTCGCCGGCTCCATTGGCACCCAGGTGGTCAAGGTGTTCGACCTGGCCGTGGCCCGCACCGGCCTCCGCGACGCCGAGGCGGCCGCGGCCGGCTATGACCCGGTCACCGTCGGCACGGTGGAGTTCGACCACAAGGCCTACTATCCGGGCGCCCACCGGCTGCGGCTGCGGATCACCGGCGACCGCACCAGCGGGCAGCTGCTCGGCGCCCAGCTGGTCGGTGACCGGCGCGCCCAGGTGGCCAAGCGCATCGACATCTTCGCCACCGCCCTGTTCCACCGCATGTCCGTGGAGGGCCTCAGCGACCTGGACCTGAGCTACACCCCGCCGTTCGGGAGCCCCTGGGACGCGGTCCAGATGGCCGCCCAGACCTGGATGCGCCAGATCCAAGGTGACCAGCCAACCCAGGCGGCCAGCCACGAGGCCGGGTCATGACGGATGCCGAGACGGCGCGGCGGGTGCTGTTTGGTGTGCACCCACAACGCCGGACGCAGCATCGTCGCCGCCGCCCTGCTGAATGCCCACCAACCCGCCGGGGTGCGGGCCGACTCGGCTGGTACCGATCCCGCCGAGGCCCTGAATCCCACCGTGGTCACCGCCCTGGCCGAACGTGGCATCGCCCTGGCCGGTGTCCGGCCCAAGGCCATCAGCCCCGAGCTGCTGGCCAGCGTCGACCTGGTCGTGACCATGAGTCGCCATCCCAGCGGCCCTCCGCTTCCCGGAGCATCGACAGCTCGACAGCACTGGCAGCTGGACTTCCCCGGTGACGATCTGGAGGCGATGCGAGCGTTCTGCACTGAGGTCGATCATCGCGTGCAGGCGCTCGTCGCCGACCTGCATCCGCCGAGCCGCTGACCCCGGCGGCGTCACCTGTTCCGCCACGCACTTGGGGAGCCTGGCTCGGCCAGCCCCCGACCGGGCGCCGGTTCGAGGGGGTCGACGTGAAGTGTTGGCTCAGGGAGCGGGCCCTCAGCCGCTTCGCGGCTGGCCAGCCGGTCGAGGTCGTCCGCGGTTGCGTCCATCGTGGGTCGGCTTCGTCTCTGTTGGCGAACCCCGACCTGTAGGGAGCCACCATGACCGTACCGGCCACCACGGCGCCGACCAGGACGCTGGAGATCGAGTTCCTGTTCCTGGACCTGGCCACCTGCACCCGGTGTCGCGCCACCGACGCCACCCTGCTGGAGGCCATCGGGCGGACACGTCCGGCGCTGGATGCCGCCGGCGTGGCCGTCAACGTCACCAAGACCCTGGTCGCCAGCGAGGCCCAGGCGCGGACGTTGGGCTTCGTCAGCTCTCCCACCATCCGCATCAACGGCGTCGACATCACCGGCGAGCTGCTCGAGAGCGCCTGCGACAGCTGCAGCGAAAGCTGCGCCTGTAACGGCGAGGTCGACTGCCGGGACTGGCTGTGGCGGGGCGAGCGCAGCCAGGAGCCGCCGCTTGGGCTGATCGTCGAAGCCATCATGCGCCACGCCGGCGGCATCGGCTCTGGCAGTGCTACCTCGTCGCCGGCCGGATCGGGCCCAGTACCGGCCAATCTGCGCAACTACTTCGCGGCGTCGGCGGCCGACGCTCCGGCCGCCGCCTGCTGCGGCCAAGGGATGGCGGCCGCAGGCTGTGGCTGCCAGGCTTGAGCTGGAGCGCCATGACCGCCACACCGACCGAGCTACCCAGCGCGCGCGACGACGCGCTGGGTGCCGTGCGGGCGCGGCTGCATGGGTTCCTGGCTCGACGGGTGGAGAGCCCCGAGGTCGCCGACGACCTCACCCAGGAGGTCCTGCTCCGGTTGCTCCAGCACCAAGACAGCGCGGTGGAGAACCCTACTGCCTGGCTGTACCGGGTCGCCCGCAACGTGCTCATCGACCACTACCGCAGCCGCGGCAGCTACCGGCGCCTCCACACCGGTGAACCCGCCATCGGTCCCACGGTGCTGGCCGAGGAGCCCTTCGCCGATGACCCCCAAGCCGCACAACGGGAACTCGCCGGCTGCCTGCGTTTCCTCGTCGAGCAACTGGCTGAGCCCTACCGATCCGCGGTCACCGCGGTCGATTTCGACGGGCAGAGCCAGACCGAGGTCGCGCGGATGCTGGGCCTCAGCGTCTCGGGGATGAAGTCACGAGTCCAGCGAGGACGCCGCCAGCTGCGCCAGCTGCTGACCGAATGCTGCCGTGTGCACACCAGCCCCGCCGGCGGCATCAGCGACTTCGAGCCTGGCGCCAACTGTGAGGACGACCCCGCGGGCCAGGGGAGTCTGCGGTGCCGTTCCGGCTGCCAATGAGGACGCCTCACTAGAGGCGCTCATCGCGACCGGGGCCCACATCAGCCGGTCAGTGTCCTAAGTCCACCATTCGCATCGCCAACTCTGCCACTCAGCTCGAGGTGGCGGTCCGGCCTCACGGGTGCCTTTGCGTCCTTTGGGGAGCGCGCTCGTCTACCACTGCGACCAACCGCCAAGGAGCAAGTGATGCACACCGAGTCCATGGCCGAGTCGATCCTCTGCCCCGAACCAGCCTGCCCAGCCATGGCCACGATCATCGACCACTGGAGCTGGCCATCCACCAAGGGCCCGGTCGAGCACGTCAAGACCCGCTGCCCCAACGGCCACATCTTCACCCCAACCACCGACTCCCTGCCGGCCAAGCTCCTACAGCTCGCCACCCCGGTCCCCGCCCATGCCCTCGGCGCGTAGGCCGCTGCCCTGGCGGGGCTGACAGAGGAGGTGGCTGCGATGAACAGGCAGATTGGCGATCGCGCGGTGGTGCTCGGCGCCGGCATGGCCGGGCTGCTGGCCGCCCGAGTCCTCGCCGAGGGTTATGGGCAGGTGACGGTGATCGACCGCGACGAACTCCCCGACACGGCGATGCACCGGCGGGGCGTTCCCCACGGCCGCCACCTGCATGCGCTGGCGGCGCGCGGGCAGCAGGCCCTGGAGGAGCTGTTCCCCGAGCTGACCGCGGAGCTGGTCGCCCACGGGGCGCCGGTTGGGAACCTGCTGACCGACGCCCGCCTGTACCTCAGCGGCCACCGGCTCCGGCAGGCGCCCGCCGGTCTGGTGCTGCTGTGCGCCAGCCGACCGTTCCTGGAGCGCCACCTCCGGGCCCGGCTGCGGGCCCTCCCCAACGTGGTGTTCCTGGACCGCTGCGACGTCGTCGCGCTGGCCACCACCCTTGATGGTGGCCGCGTGACCGGGGCGCGGGTGCTGCGCCGGGCCGACGGCAGCGCCGAGGAGCTGCTGGCCGCCGACCTGGTGATCGACGCCACCGGTCGTGGCTCGCGCACCCCGGCATGGCTGGACGCGCTCGGCTACCCGCGACCGGAGCGGGACCATGTCCGGATCGGGCTGGGCTATGCCACCCGGATCTACCGGCTCCCGCGCGCCGCCCTCGACGGCGACCTGGCGGTCCTGCAGGCCGCGACCCCCCAGCATCCACGGACCGGGGCCCTCCAGGCGCTCGAAGGCGACCGGTGGATGCTGACGCTGGCCGGCATCCTCGGTGACCACCCGCCCACCGACCCCGGCGGCTTCCTGGCCTTCGCCCGGTCGCTGCGGTTCCCCGACATCTACGAGGCGGTCCGCGACGCCGAACCGCTGGACGACCCGGTCGGCTTCCGCTTCCCGGCCAGCGCGCGGCACCGCTACGAACGGCTCGACCGCTTTCCCGACGGCTTGCTGGTGCTGGGCGACGCGGTCGCCAGCTTCAACCCGATCTACGGCCAGGGCATGAGCGTGGCCGCCCTGGAGGCGCTCAGCCTGCGCCGTCACCTGCAGCGGGGCATCGAGCCGCAGCCCCGCCGATGGTTCCGCGACCTCGCCCGCGTGGTCGATGTGCCGTGGGACATGGCGGCCGGCGGCGACCTGGTGTTCCCCGATGTCCAGGGACGCCGTACTGCGAAGGTCCGGCTGGTCAGCGCCTACCTAGCCCGGCTGCATGCCGCCGCCGCCCACGACGACCGCCTCGCCAGCGCCTTCATCCGGGTCGCCGGGCTGGTTGCGCCACCCCAGGCGCTCCTGCGTCCAGGCATCGTCCTCCGCGTGCTGTGGAACGGCCCGGGTCCGGCGGCCGCGACCCCCGGTCGCCCACAGCACCGAGACACCGTCCGGGCAGCCCAGACGGCGGCGACCCGGTCGCCAGGCACCGAGGATGGTGAGGGTGGTGGCTGATGTGTACGCGGCGATCACTGACGCCGACCCGGCGCTGGTGGCCCGGATCGCCGAGGTGCTGGAGCTGCGCGCCGCCGACCCCCAGCAGGCCGCCATGCGTCGGGCCTACCTGGGCGACATCCGGTTCCCCACCGGCGCCAGGGTGCTGGAGGTCGGCTGCGGCACCGGCGCGGTCACCCGCGAGCTGGCCGGCTGGCCCGGCGTGGCCGAGGTCGTCGGCCTCGACCCCTCCCCCACCTTCCTGGCCAGCGCCCGCCGGCACCACCCGCCCACCAACGTGGAGTTCCTGGAGGGGGACGCTCGGGCGCTCCAGGTCCCGGACCGGTCCTTCGACGTGGTGGTCTTCCACACCACCCTGTGCCATGTGCCCGAGCCCGAGCCGGCCCTGGGGCAGGCCGCTCGGGTGCTGCGTCCTGGCGGCTGGCTGGCCGTCTTCGACGGCGACGACGCCACCACCAGCGTGGCCATCAGCCCGAGCGACCCGTTGCAGGCGTGCGTGGACGCCTGGGTTTCCTCCAGCGTGCATGATCCCTGGCTGGTCCGGCGGCTGCCCGGGCTGCTCGCGGCCGCGGGATTCTCGTTGGTCCGGATGCGGAGCTTCGGATACGTCGAGACCGGCGAGGCCCGCTATGTGCCGACGATCGTCGACCGGGGCGCCGCCGCGCTGGTCGGCGAGGGGTGGATCGGCGGCGAGCTCGCCGCCGCCCTCAAGGCCGAGGCCCGCCGCCGCAGCGCCGCCGGCCACTTCTTCGGGCACATCGCCTACGCCAGCCTGGTGGCGACGCTCCCGGACCAAGGCGCCGCTTGACCTTGGAGCACCCTCCAAGGTTTACCTGTGCGCATGGCCCTCACGGTCTCGGCCCTCGCCGACCAGGTCGGCCTCAGCGCCGACACCGTCCGCTACTACGAGCGGGTCGGGCTGCTGCCCGAACCAGCCCGCTCGGCGGCCGGCTATCGGCTCTACGACCAGGACGCGGTCGCCCGCCTGCGGCTGATCAGGGGCGCGCAGCGGGCCGGGTTGCGGCTGCGGGAGATCGGCGAGCTGCTCCAGGTGGCCGACCAGGGCCTGTGCCCCTGCGGACACACCGAGACCCTGCTGCGCGAGCGGCTGGCCGAGGTCCGGGCCGAGCTGGAGCGCCTGCGCGGCCTCGAGGCCGAGCTGACCCGGCTGCTCGAGCCCGAGCCGGGCCCGGTCCCGACCTGCCCGGAGCCCCAGCCGGTCGCGGCCGCGGCCGCGTGGTGGTGCGCTCCAGGATGCGCCGACGCCTGCCCGCCATCCGAAGGGAGGTGACCCCATGCCCGCGCTCGACTGTCCCTGTGACGGGACCCCGAGGATCGGTCCAGGTGCTGTGAGAGCCGATTAGTGGGTACAGATCGCAGGATAGGCCCATGGGAGCCTGACCCGGTTTCCCGGACACGGTTGGTGTGGTGATCATGACCGGGGACCTCCTGGGTGATCGGTAGGGACTGGCGGACCTGATACGTCGGCTCGTGGTGGCGGGTACCAGTGACGCGGACGACGGCGTTGCCGCGCTTGGGGTCGGTGTCGACGATGCGGTGGGCCTGTGTGCGCATCCGATGACCTGACCTGCCGGTAGGGGCCTTGGAAGGCCCCTACGCGACGTC
>Ga0081538_10004582_pt1 | contig 12720 bp, 7 predicted proteins | sample TabmetS5T2R1_FD_71022 | JGI IMG/M metagenome (GOLD analysis project Ga0081538, IMG submission 71022) | Tabebuia heterophylla rhizosphere microbial communities from the University of Puerto Rico - S5T2R1 | ecosystem: Host-associated > Plants > Roots > Rhizosphere ...
CAAGATCCGGCTGATCAACCACCGCGGCTACGGCCACCACAGCGCCGCCGCCGTCATCGCCATGATCTATCTGTGCTGCTCAGGCCTGACCGTCACCCTGCCCACAGGAAGGTGAGGAGAACCTTAAAGGTGATCCCCTCCCACGGCGGGTTGCCGACGATGGCGTCGAACCCGGCGTCGTCGCGGCGGGTGCCGTCGGAGGTGAAGAACACCTCAGGGAACTCCAGTTCCCAGTGGAACGGGCGGACCTCCCGGGCTATCTCGTCCACGGCGTCCTGGGCGGGACGCAGAGGCAGCACACCATCCGAGGCGGCGTGGCTCACGTAGGCGCGGTACTCGCGGCCGGTAAGTGGCGGGGCGTGCCGCGGCCAGTAGAACGCCGACACCCACAGGTTCGCGCGGAGGCGGAGGCGACGCAGACCCTCGGCGTCCAGGTAGCGGCGGAGGCGGACGGCCTTGTCCCGAACCTGCTCGGGGAACTCAGATGGGGCCTCGGCGATCTCGCGGCGACCCGCAGCAAGCCGGGCGAGATCGGCCCGGGCGCCTTCGACGGGCAGACGGAGCTGGGCCTCGTCGGCGCCCTTGCGGCCCCGCACCAGGACCGGCGGCAGGCGGTCGAGATCGTCGAGGAACGCACCGACCAGGGAATCGCCGCAGCGGAGCTTGGCGTCAAGGAACGACAGTGGCCGGTCGGCCGAGGCGGTCGCCAGCCACAGCGACACCTTAGCCAGCTCCACGGCCATCGGGTTCTTGTCGACCCCGTAGATGCAGCGCTCGACCACGACCCGGCGGTAGGCGGCGCGCTCCTCGTCGTCGATCAGGTGGTCGGCGTCCAGACCCTCAGCGATGCGAGCCTGGCCATACGCCTCGGCGAGGAAGTGGACGGCGGCGACCAGGAACGCGCCCGACCCCATCGCGGGGTCGATCACCCGCAGTTCGAGGATCTCCTCGCTGGTGCGGTTGGCCACCAGGGGCTCCAGGGCCTCTCGGGCCAGGAACGCACAGATCGCCCGCGGGGTGTAGTAGGAGCCGGAGCCCTTGCGCTGGCCGGACGCCTCGAACAGGTAGAAGCGGCCCTCAGGGACGTCCTCCAGGACCACCGCGCCTTCGGGGAGGCGGTCGCGCGCGACCACCTGGGTGACACGCTTGGCGCCCTGCCGCAGCTCGGCCAGGACCATGGGCTCGCGGGCCAGGCGCGGCTCGAACGCCAGCAACCCCTCGTAGACGCTGCCGAGCTGCTCGACACTCAGCTCGCGGTAGTTGACCCGGCGGCGGCCGCTGCCGTCGGCCAGCGCGCGGACGCGGCCGCCCCGGCCGCGGACGGTCTCGGTCAGCGACAGGTGCTCGATCGCGGTGGCGACGTGCTTGTCGGACAGCCGCACCGGGCGGTCCTGGCCGCTGGGGTCCTTCACGGGGATGTCGAACCAGCGGCAGTTCTGCGGGTCGAACAGCCCGCCGTTGTAGGCGGCGACCCGGAACTCGCCCACGTCGGCGCCGTCCCGCAGCAGCCGGAACAGGGCGGTGGCCGACTCCCACAGGTAGGTGCGGTCGCCTGTCCACTCGGCGCCGGGAGCGAGCACCTCATCGCGCAGGTGCGCGAAGCCATAGCTGGAGCGGTAGGCGGGAACGTCGACCGGGAGCAGGCCGCGGTCCTCCGCATAGGCGACGAACAGCAGCCGGTAGGCGACCCTGAGCGCGTCGCTGAAGAGCTCGCGCAGGTCCGGTGGTTCCACGTCGCGGGCGCGCAGGTCGTCGATGGCACCCTGCGCGAGCGCCTCGATGGCCTTCCGCACCCCGACCGAGAGGTCGTCGGAGACCCGGGTGGCGGCCTCCTGGCTGGCCCGCTCGGCCCGGTCGTAGAGGCTCTCGCCGTCGCGGTCGGGCACCATCGCGTCCGGGCGGAGCAGCGCCCATGCCAGGCGCAGCTCGTGCTCGTCGCCGTAGTCCGCCAGGCCCGCCAGGTCGACCGAGAGGTAGGCTGCCTCGCCGCCGAGCCCTGGGTCCTTGGCGACGACCCGTAGCTCACGGCCGTTGGTGGCGATGCCGAACCGGGCGTCGCCGTGGCGGAGCAGGCGCTCCAGTCTCCGCTGGGGGCGCGCGTCACCCTGCCGTCGGCCAGCGGGGTTGGCGTCGAGATGCTGGCCAGGGGGCGCGAAGACCGTATAGCACAGCGGGGCGCCGTCCGGTGCGCGCACGACCGCGTCGGCCGCCAGGCCGTCGCCGACCTCGGCAGCGGGTCCGGTGTCCAGCTCGAAGCCCAGCGCGGCCAGCAGCGGCACGACCGCCTTGCGGGTAGCCGCCAGCGTGCTGGTGTCGTCCAGGTCCAGCGAGGCCCGGCGTAATACCCGCTGCACCATGCGCAGTCCCTCGTCCCGGCTCTCCTCGCCGAGACGGCCGCGCTCGGCGCGCAGGAACTGGCTGGCGTCGGCGAGGTAGTAGGTGGACAGGAAGTTGCCGGCGACGCGGAGGTTCAGCATCTAGCGCGACCTCCTGAGCAGCGCCTCCGGAACGACCAGCAGGCAACCGACCGGATCGGGGCCGGCCACCTCGCCGATCCGGTGGGCCTCGGCGAGCTTGCTGGCACGGTCCGCGAAGGTCGCGTCGATCGCGGCGAGGACCTCGCCGAGCGAGGCCAGCGCGCCGGCGTCGGGGTCGTCCACGAGCAGGCCGAGCTGCGCCGGCCCGTCGGTGCCGATCCGCTCGAAGCGGCGGTGCGCCTCGGCGCGTTCCGCCTCCCGCCAGCGCTCAAGGTCGACCCGCAGCCGCGAGACCTGCGCGTCCAGCTCCGCGGCGAGACCCTCCGTGCGGGCTTGGAGTCGCCGCCGCGCCTCTGCGGTGGCGGCCTGGACCGCCGCGTCGAATCCGGCCTGGAGGTACGCCTCCGCCCAGGCCGCGGCGTCCCCGACTGCCCGTGGAGCCCGGAAACGCCGTTCGTCGGCGGTCGGGTCACGGCTGGCCGTACCGTCGGCGCCGACCCAGACGGGCAGCAGCGGCTCCTCGAGCAGGCCGCCGCCCTCACCGAGGACACGGGCGGTGAAGGTGACGAGATAGCCGGGCTCGCCTCCGGCGGTGACGCGGACCGCGACCCGGTCCCTGGCGCCCGGCTCCCACAGGCGAGCCCGCACGCGTTGCAGCACCGCCCGGACCAGCGGATGGGCAAGGGTGAGGAAGGCGACGCCCCGGTTGGCGGGCTCCAGCGCAGCCGCGCGGTCGAAAGTGGCAGGGAAGGGCTCCTCGCCGACGCCCCGGTAGCTGGCAAGCCGCGAGCCGGGGGTGACCTGCCAGATCGGGCCCTGCCCGGCGAAGGCTCCCCCCTCGCCGACGACGACCCGGTGGACCAGATCGGCATACTGCTCGAAGCCGGGCAGGAGCAGCTCGGTACGGCGCTCGACCGGCTCCACCGACGCCTGCTCCGCCGGACCGAACCGCTCGCCCGCAAGCACCGCGAGGGTTCCCGACTCCTCGAGATACGCGCGCACCTCTTCCTCGGCCCGCTCGATACGGGCCAGGATCTGGTCCTCGTCCTCACCCTCCAGCATCGCCTCAACGAGCCCGGGCTGGTTGCCGATGCCGAGCACGTCCGAGGTCGAGCCGAGGTCCTTGGCGATTCTGGCCAGCTTGTCCTGGAGGCGTTCGAGGATCTCGGCGTCGCGGGTGCCCTCGAGATGCAGGTAGCGGACCTGTACCAGCTCGGTCTGGCCGTAGCGGTCGACCCGGCCGTCGCGTTGCTCGAGGCGGTTGGGGTTCCACGGCAGCTCGTAGTGGATCACCGTGTGGGCGGCTTCCTGGAGGTTCAGGCCCTCGCCAGCGGCGTCGGTGGCCAGCAGCACGGCCCCAGGGGTGCGCCCGAACCGTTCCAGCCGCCGGCGCCGCTCGGCCAGCGTGAGCGTACCGTCGACCTGGACGACGGCCGCCTCGCCGAGGTGATCGGCGAGGTAGGTGACGGTGTCGACGAACTCGGTGAACACGATCACCCGCTCGCCGGGCTGGGTGGCGTGGAACTCGCCCAGCCACACGCGGAGCGCGTTGAGCTTGGCGTCGTCCTCCGGCCGGATCCGGCCCACCAGCTCGACGAGCACGCCGACCAGGCGCCGCTCCTCCTCGAAGTGCTCCTCTCCCATGGCCTCGGCCAGGGCGGCCATGGCGAGCTGCTCGGCCTCCCGCCGGGACTGCTCGTCCAGCTCGTCATCCGAGCGGTAGCGGCGCGCCAGTTCGAGGCGGGCACGGGAGGCGACGACCCACTCTCCATGACCGGCCAGCGCCTCAGCGCGCCGCCGCAGCGACTCGGCCAGCGCGAACGGGCTGGACAGCGCCCGCTTGCGCAGTACCTCCAGAGTGAACGCCTCGATCTGGTAGGAGGCGCGATCGCCCTTGAGCGCCCGCAGGGTCCGCTGCGAGTGGCCGCGGAGCCGCTGGAACACCTCCTGCTCGCGCGCGGTCGGCCGGACCGGGATCGGGCGGACCCGGCGCCCCGGCGTGACCTTGCGGGGCGGGTTGCCCCGGGCCACGTTGTCCTTCAGGCGCCGCACCACGTACGGCTCTATGACCTGCGGGTCGAGCCGGCCGTCGTCGGCGGCCAGGTACGGCTCGAGGAGCTGCAGCAGGCTCGCGAAGCTCTCGGCGTAGCCGTTGTGCGGCGTTGCCGAGAGCAGCAGCAGCTCGCGGGTGCGTCCGGCGAGCAGCCGGGCGACTCTCGAGCGCTCGGTCGACGTGGTGCGCCCCTGCCCGGCGAACGAGCGGGCGACGTGGTGGGCCTCGTCGATGATGACCAGATCGAACGGTGGCGCCTGATGCAGCGCGCCGGTGTTGGCCTTCAGGTAGTCGATGCTGGACACGGCCAGGGGCACCGCCGCCCATGGGCTGTGGCTGGCCGGGTTCTCGCGCCGGAGCTGCTGCCACTTCTCGCCGTCGACCTTGGTGAACTCCAGGTTGAAGCGGAAGGCCATCTCCTCGACCCACTGGTCGGTGAGGGCGGCCGGGCAGGCCACCAGCACCCGGGAGGCTCGTCCTCGCCTGGCCAGCTCCAGCAGGACGAGGCCGGCCTCGATGGTCTTGCCGAGGCCGACGTCGTCGGCGATGAGCAGCCGCGCCCTTGGCAGCCGAAGGGCCTTCAGGACCGGGATCAGCTGGTAGGCCTCCAGCTCGATGCGGCCGTGCTGCAACGCGACCAGGTCGCCGCGACCGTGCGCCATCGTCAGGCTGAGCGCGTCGTGGAGCTGCTGGAGCCGGATCGGGTTGCCGATACCGAACCGCAGCGGCTGCGCCGGTGCGATCTGGAGGCTGGCCTCAAGGGCCGGAGCGACCGTCAGCGTCCGGGCCGCGCCGGCGCCCTCGGAGATCCGCCGCAGCTCCAGCAGCGTGCCGCCGTGGGCGGAGCGGACGTCGGTGACCTCCCAGTGGTGGTCGCGGAGTGCCACCCGCTGGCCCCGCTCATACACGGCCGCTCCCCCCTTCCGACCCGGCGTCGCGGGAACCTACCGACGGGGACCGGCTCACGCCAAGCAGCGGCACGAGGAACCCCGACCTCTCCCCCGCCCACGTGATCACGAGGCGGTCCCTGGCCCGGGTCATGCCGACGAAGAACTGGCGGCGGGCCAGCTCCTCGGCCTCCGCCGGGTCGGCGCTCCTGTTAACGGGGGGAACGAGGCCGGCGCTGACATGCGGAAGGTAGACCTCCTTGAACTCGAGCCCCTTGGCGCGGTGGTAGGTGCCGACCTTCACCGCGCGCGTGGTTCTCCCCCTATAGGCGGTTAGATCCTGCCCGGCGATACGGCGCAGTTTGAGCAGCGCGAGCATCGCCTTCACGTCCGCGGTGCGGGTGCAGAACACGGCGACGTCGCCCAGGTCGACCTTCCCGGCGGCGGCGCGGGCGGCGATGTCGGCGACCACGAAGCGCCGCTCGGCCTCGGCGTCGTCGAAGCCGCGCAGCACGGGCGGCTCGCCGTCGCGGAGCCAGGTGACGCTCCGGCGGCCGTCGACCGCCTCCTCGTCGAGATCGTCGAAGCGGTGGCCGGCCATGACCGCCAGCGCGGCCTCCAGCAGCGCCCGGCTGGAGCGGTAGCTGGCGGTGAGGATCGTGGAGCGGCCGCGCACGTCCAGCCCGACCGACCGCAGCGAGAAGCTCCCGGGGTAGATGCTCTGCTGGCCGTCCCCCACCAGCAGCAGCTCCCCGCCGGGGCGGAGCGCGGCCTGCAGCATCCGCAGGCCCGCCTCGGTGAGGTCCTGGGCCTCGTCGACGATCACGGCCGCATACGGCCGCGCCAACGGCCGGGCCTCCAGGGAGCGCAGCGCGTCGACCAGGAGGTCGCCGAAGTCGCGGACGGCCTCCCGCGCGCACGCGGAGCGGTAGCGGTCGGCGACCTCCCACAGGTCGCGGCGCTGGTCGGCGCGGAGCGGGGTGCCCCGGGAGGTCCGCGGCAGCTCCAGGTACTCCTCGACGCGCCGCAGGGCCCGGCCCTTGACGAAGTACTGCACCTCGTCGGACAGGTAGCGGAAGGCGAGCCCGGCCTCCTGGAGCCGGGTGCCGGCCGGGCACTCCAGCGCCTCCTCGAACAGCCGCTCGGTGAGCGAGGGGTTGACGCTGTAGGGTAGCCGCCTGGACTTGAGCAGGTCGCTGGCCCAGCCGTGCACGTTGTCGAACTCGACCCGGCCGGCCACGTCGGGCGCGAGCCGCTCGAACAGGTTCCCGAGCACCACCGGCAGGGAGCGGATGAAGGTGGTGACCAGGACCGGCCCATCGTCGCCCCGGCGCGCCAGCTCGCGCGCGACGAAGGCGGCGCGGTGCAGCGCGACCACCGTCTTGCCGGTGCCGGCGGGCCCGCGGACACGGGCGGGCCCGCCGATCGGGCGCCGGACCGCCGCCGCCTGCGCCGGGTGCAGGTAGATCATCCAGTCCTCGATCGGCTGGGCGAGGACCCGCTCCAGCTCGTCGGTGCTGTCGACCAGCACCAGCGAGGCGCCGGCGGCCTCGGTCTTCAGGGCCGCCTCGACCTTGCCGGGCGCGGCCGGGTCCCGGTCCGCTGGCAGCACCGGGTCCAGGCGGGCGGCCAGCGCCGGCGGCCCGTCCTCGTGGAGCTTGAGCAGCAGCTCGCCGAGCGCGCCGGCCTCGGCGCAGAAGTCCAGCAGCTCGTCGTCGGAGTCGAGCGCGCGCACGTCCGCCACGACGTGGGCGGGGACCCCCGCGGCCTCCAGCTCCTTGTCGGTCCAGGCGGCGAAGCTGCGGCCCGCCGCGCGCCGCCGGTCGCCGGGCGCGGCCGGCTCGACTGGAGCGGGAACCTCGCCGCCCGGCGTCGCCTCGACGACCTCCACCACGCCGTCGAGGTTCACGGCCCGCAGCTTCTCCGCCCGGCGGTAGGCGCGGTCGTGGACGTCGCACAGCAGGAGGAGCCGCACGCCGTCCTGGTCGAGCCGGTAGATGACCCGGTAGCTGTCGTCGAGCTTGGCCGTCCACAGGTTCGGCATGAGGCTGCGCTTGACCCGGTGCGCCTCGAAGCGGGCGTCGTCGGGGTTGACCATGTAGTCGGCCAGCCAGAGCAGCGCCTTGCCGGCGATCGGGCCGGGCAGGCCGGCCAGGTCGGCTTTGAAGTTCTTGGCGATCCCGACTTGCCTCACGACATCCCCTGTGGTTCGCGGCTCCCTGCTGCTGGTACCGATCGGCTGGCGCGACTGCGACTTCACTCGACCAGCCGCAGCCGGCACCCAGCCGGGTCGACCGCGACCAGCAGCGGCCGGGTCATGTGCGTGAGCGAGACGACTGCCTGGCCGGGCGCCAGGGCGGGGAGGCGCCGCCAGAGGCTCTCGTCGATGCCGGGGATGACGCGGCGCAGGGCGCGCAGCACGGCCTCGTCGCTGATCTTGTGGAGCACGTGGTTGTTGACCAGGCCGAGCACCTCGCGTGGCAGGTGCTGGGGGAGCTGGGTGACGAACACCAGGCCGAGCCAGCGCTTGCGGCCGCGCTTGGCGATCCTCGACACCTGCTCGAACAGCACCGGCATCTTGGCGATCCGGTCGGTGGAGAGGAACTCGTGGGCCTCCTCGATCACGATCAGCACCCGGCGCGGGTCGTCCGGGGCTCCGCGCCGCTCCCATCCCCGGTAGCCGAGGTCCTGGTAGCGGTGGACGTTGCGGAGCAGGTCGGCGATCACGATGTTGTTGACCGCCGGCGAGTCGGTGCCGGACAGGTCGATGATCGACACCTGCCCGCGGGCGACGACGTCGCGCATGTCGAGCGGTGGGTGCTCGGGCCGGTCGAAGATGCCCAGCCGGTGCAGCCGCCACAGCCGCCCGAGCAGGGTCCTCCAGCTCACCGCGTGCGACGGCCTGGTCGCGGCCACCAACCGCCCCAGCGCCGCCTTGGCGTCCGGCGTGTTCAGCTCGCGGTTGTAGAGGTCCACCTCGTCGAGGCTGCGGTGCTCGACGTGGGCGAGCATGGCGCCGGCCAGGTCGATCACCCGCGAGAGGGTCAGCTCCGGGTAGCCCTCCTCGAACTCGTTGAGCTCCAGGACGCGGCGCTCGTCCTCCGGGCGGCCCTGCCGCGGGAAGATCCTGAGCTCGCGCAGGAGCTGCTTGCCGACGTCGACGGTGCGCAGGAACCGCTCGCTCTGCGCGTCGGTCATGTCCACGATCTCGGCGACCGTGTAGGGCGACAGCGCGGCGAAGGAGAGGCCGAACTCGGTGCGCCGCGGGTGGTCGGGGTTCGCGGTCTCGGTGCCGGCGAGGTGGAACAGCCGCGTCCCGGGGATGCCGGCCGGGCTGAGCCCGCGGCGGGAGAGGGCGGCGAGCATCGACGGGTCGGTGGTCTCCTCGCCTATCTCGACGTACTCACCCTCAGTGTCGAGCAGGACCACGGCCATGCCGGCCCGCTGCGCCTCGGCGAGCAGGCGACCGATGGTGGTCGACTTGCCGCCGCCGGTGGTCCCGAGCACGGCGGTGTGCCGCGGCAGCACCGACTTCCGCTCGGCCGGGATGCCGACCCGCACGTCCTCGTCGCCGAGGGCCAGGCCGAGCTGGAGCGAGCCGGCAGAGCGCAGCGCTGCCAGCTTCTCGGCCGCCTCTAGCACCGTCACCGGGCTGTTGGGCAGCGGCCGGAACCGCGGTGGGACCAGCGCGCCGTCCACCTCCTCGCCGAGTAGCTCCACCTGCACCCGGCCGTGGTAGCGGGGCATGAAGATGCCGCCGCGGACGGTAGTGGTGACGATGACGTTGGCGTCGGCGCGCAGCCCGTCCGGCTCAGCGAACGGGCCGGCGACCACCATCCCCAGGTAGCTGCGCCCGTCCTGCTCGGAGCGGATGCGGACCAGCGCCTGGGTCGGCACCTTGGCGATCTCGTCCTTGGGCAGCAGCACGGTCACCGAGCCGTCCTCGGACTGGCCGGAGTCGAACATGGTCCGCCCGACCACGCCGGCGAGGTCGTCTTCGGCGAGGGCGGCGTCGCGGGTCAGGGGCTCGAGGTAGTCGTCCAGGACACGGGATGGCTCGTGCTGCACCGTCGGTGGCCTCCCTCGGTTACGGGCGGGTCTCGCGCTCGGAGAACTGGCTGAAGCCACGGTCCTGCGCGGCGTAGGCGGCCCCGACCGTGCCGAGGAACTCACTGAGGCCGAAGCTCGCCCGGCAGATCTGGTCGGCCATGTCGAGCAGCAGCGGGAAGCCGCGGTGCTCCTGCAGGGCCGCGTCGGCCATGACGATCGCTGCCGCCTGGGCGCACAGCTCCGGGTCGGCGGGCGCGTAGAACACGTACGGCGGGGCGTGGGCCGACACCCGGTAGACCCCGACCACGACCTCCTCGCCGGCGGCGGCCACGAACTCGCGCGCCCGCTGCAGGCGCCAGTCGCGCAGGTGGCCGCGGTCGACGATGTCCTCGATGTAGCTGCGGAGCTTGTGGACCACGGCGAACTCCAGCGGCCGGAGCGCGGCGCCGATGGTGAGCAGCGCCCGCAGCTTGGGGGCGGACGGCACGAACGCGAACCGCCGGTGGCCGAGCAGCAGCTCCGAGAGCACGTCCAGGGCCGGCTCGACGAGGTCGACGCTGCCGGCGCCGGTCAGCAGCTCGAACGGCGCCGGCTGCCCCTGCCCGAGCCGCCACGGAGCCCTCGACATGCTGGTGAGGACGGCGCGCTCGGCGTAGGTCATGATGCCGCGGCGCCCGAGCTCGGTGAGACGGTCCCGCCGGTCGTCGACGCCGACCCCGGCGCGGTGCTCGCGGAGCTCGAGCAGCCGCATCGCCTCCTCGATCGGGCTGTCGTGGGTGCCGCGCAGGTCGCGCCGGAACAGCCGGTGGGACCAGGTGCCCTCGTCGCCGTCGTAGGAGACGAGGCAGACGCCGAGCTGGATGATCGTCAGCGCGACCGCGTCGTGGACCAGCACGGTCCCGTCGCAGGCCTCGACGTCGCCGGCGAACAGCACCGTGCGGTGGAGCTTCTCGACCCGCTCGACCGAGAGCTGGTGGTACCCCGCCAACGGTGGCGCCCCGGGTCGGCTGCGGTCCTCGATGATCGGGAACACCTCGTCGCGGAGCGCCTGCTTGACCCGGTCCTCCTGGGCGAGGGCGCTGGTGATCTCGTCGTCGAGCCGCTCGTAGAGCGCCGCCAGGTCCGCGCCCGGCGACCAGGTGGCGAGGTCCAGGACCCGCCGGAGCGGCTCGCCGAACTCGCGCTCGAACTCTCCCGGCTGCTGGCGCTCGTCGTCAGCCTCGCGGCCGGGCGGCGGCTCGATGGTCATCTACCGGCTCCCAGATGGTGTGGGCAAGACTCCTATGTCTCCCGTACCGATCTCGTCAAGCTTGTTCGACGCCTATCGCTCGAAGAACCCGCGGCGGATGCCAAGCGCCTCCAGCGTGGCGGCGGCCCGGACGGCGGCACGGTCGGCCGGGAGGGCGAACCGCTCCGCAAGGCGGGCCGTGACCTCGGCGAGCAGCTCGCCGTGCGGGGACCGGCGGTCGCCGACCACCTCCCTGGCGGCGTCGAGCGCGGCCGACCACGGCGCGAGCACCTCCAGAGCGAACTGCGAGGCGGCGTCCTCGGCCGCCTCGACGTCGTGGGCGGCGGCGCCGTGGACGTCGCGGTCGAGCAGGTGCGCGTGGAGGCCGATCGGCACCCTGGCGAGCAGCGCCTGGGCACGCTCGGTCCAGGTCGGTGGCCGCCAACCGTCCACGACCTCCAGCAGCGACGGCGCCTCGCGCAGCACGCGCTCGCGAGGCTCCAGGTAGTCCAGGAGGAAGTGGCCGAGCTCGTGCGCCAGGGTGAACCGCCGGTCGGCGGGCGCCAGCGTCCCGTCGAGGAACACGACGCCCACGCCCCGGGCCGCCAGCAGGAGCCCTCGGAGCGGCCGGTCCGCGTCGCTGTCGGCGAGCTCGGCGCCGCGCTCGGCCAGCCAGCCGCGCGCCCGCCGGGCGTCGAGGTTCGGCAGCACCACCACGGCCAGCGGCGCCGACCAGGCGACGGCCGCCTCGACGTCGCCGCGGCGGCGCGTCGACTCGGGAGCGCCCGCCCAGAACGCGGCCGCGCGCTCCCGGAGCCTGGTCGTCGAGGGCGCAGCCGCCACCTGCTCCTCGACCCGGTCGTGGGCGGCCGCCAGCAGCCCCGCCCTCCCGTCGACACCGGCGGCCGCGTGGCCGGCGGCGGCGACGCCGGTCAGCGCCGCCGTCTCTCGCAAGCCGGCCGCGAGCGCGCCCGCGTCCACCCCCAGGTGGCGCGCGACCGCGGTCACGTCGTCGGCGAAGCGGTCGGGGCGCGGCGGGCGGCAGAGCGCCAGCGAGGCGCGGCCGCGGTCGTCCAGGCCGAGACGCCGGACGAGCCCGTCGCCGCCGTCGGGCGCCGCGGCCAGCCAGGCGGCGAGGAAGCCCGGGTCGTGGCCGAGCCGGCCGGCCACCGCGGCCAGGATCGCCTCGTCAAGAGAGTCGTCCACGCAGCCGCTCCAATCGCTTCTGCAGGCGGTCCTTGTGCTTCTTGACGGCCTCGCGCTGCAGGTCGACCGGCAGGTGCGAGATCCCCAGCAAGGCCGCGTACGCGCTCGTGGGCCGCACTCCTTCCACCATCATCTCGAGCATCCGTCGGTCGACCTCGTCGAACTCGCCGAGCGCCTGCCGTGCGGCCTGGACGGCCGCGGGCGAGACCCCGATCGGGTCGACGGCGTCCAGCGCCTCCTCCTCAACGGTACTGTCCCGACCACGCGGCTCGAGTTCGACGAGCTCGGCGGCCGGCACCTCGTGCCGGCGTCGACGCTTGCGGCTGTCGAGCTCGTTCAAGACGTCCCCGCGGACCTCCATCGCGAGGTAGGCCACCAGGCCACCGCGGTCGGGATCGAAGCGGGACGGGTCGGTGAGGTAGTGGGCGATGACCAGCCCGACGGCCGAGGGGACCAGGTGCGGGTCGTCGAGGGTCGCCGCCCAGCCGGCGAGCCGCGCCCGCAGCAGCGGCAGGAGCCGCTCGGCCAGCTCCGCGGGCGCGGCCGGGTCGCCGGCCAGGAGCCGCTCGTGGAGCCGGCCCAGCTCGGCTTCGCCCAGATCGGTCACACTCGGCGTTATCCCCATGGACGGGTCAGAAGCCCTGAACTCTACCGCGTGGCCGGCGGCGGTGCGGCGGCGGAATATCGGGGACGGGCCCTACGCTGGGTGTTGTCGAACCCAAGCCGCAAACTGTCGGGAGCCGCGCCATGGAGTACTGGACCCCCGCTTCTGCCCTGGTCGTCGCCGCGCATCCGGACGACATCGAGTTCGGCTGCGCC
>Ga0081538_10004583_pt1 | contig 12719 bp, 11 predicted proteins | sample TabmetS5T2R1_FD_71022 | JGI IMG/M metagenome (GOLD analysis project Ga0081538, IMG submission 71022) | Tabebuia heterophylla rhizosphere microbial communities from the University of Puerto Rico - S5T2R1 | ecosystem: Host-associated > Plants > Roots > Rhizosphere ...
GGGCCTCCCGCGACAGGCGCTCGACCGGCTGGGCCAGCGGGGCGGCCGCCTCGCGATCGACCGGCGGGCCGCTGTTCTCCACGCGAAGCTCGGCGCTCGCGATGCCCTCGCGCGTCGACACGCGGACGAACCCGCCCGGGCGGTTGTAGCGCACCGCGTTCTCGAGCAGGTTGGCGGCGAGGCGCTCGAGGAGCGCGGCGTCGCCCTCGACGGAAGCGCGCTCGAGCTCCACTTCGAGCCGGACACCCTCGCCCGCCGCGGCAGGCCTGGCCGCGCCGGCGGCCGCGTCCACCGCGCGCGCCAGGTCCACCGGCTCGGTGTGCAACAGGTCGCGCTGGCTGCGGGCCAGGATCAGAAGGCTCGACAGGAGCGCCTCGGTGCGGCGGCTGGCCTGCACGACCGACTCGGCCATCGCGCGCATCTCGTCCAGGTCGGGCTCGGGGTTCGCGAGTGCCACCTCGGCCTCGGAGCGGATCACCGTCAGCGGGCTCCGCAGCTCGTGGCTGGCGTTGGCCACGAAGCGACGCTGGGCGTCGAACGAGCTCGCCAACCGGTCGAGCATCGAGTTGAGCGTCTCGCCGAGCTCGCGCAGCTCGTCCTCCGGCCCCGTCACGGGGATGCGCTCGCCGAGCCGCTCCTCGGAGACGCGCCGCGCGGTGCCGGTGATGCGCTTCAGCGGCGCCAGGACGCGCCCGGCCGCGACCCACCCCACCGCCGCGGCCACCAGCAGCACGCCGGCGAACGCGATCACGTACTGCAGCGCCACCTCGTCGAGCGCGTCGTTCGCGAGGGCGTCGGGGAGCGTGCGGTCGAAATGGCGCCCGAGGAGCCAGTAGCTCACGAGCAGGAGCGCGCCGGTGGACAGCGCGACGAGCGTCGCGTAGAGCGCGGTGAGGCGCGTCCGGACGGTGGGCCGCGGGCGCGTCACACCCGGTAGCCCGCCCCCTTGACGGTCTCGATCGCGGAAGGGCTGCCGAGCTTGCGGCGCAGGCGGAGCACGGTCATGCGCACGGAGTTCGTGAACGGGTCCGCGTTCTCGTCCCACACGCGCGCCACCAGCTCGTCGTTCGAGACCACGGCGCCCTCGGCCGCCATGAGCGCCTCGAGGACGGCGAACTCCTTCGGGGTCAGGTCGACCGGCTCGCCCGCGCGGGTCACGGTGTGGCGCGCGGGATCGAGCTCGAGGTCGCCCGCGCGCAGGGTGGGCGGACGCGACCGGTTGGCGCGGCGCGCGAGCGCACGCAGGCGGGCCACCAGCTCGGCGAAGGAGAACGGCTTCGCCATGTAGTCGTCGGCGCCGAGCGAGAGCCCGTCCACGAGATCGTCGGTGCCGGACGCGGCGGTCAGCATGAGGACGCGGCTGTCGTGGTCCTCCGCGCGGAGCGTGCGACAGACGTCGTCGCCGTGCAGCGCGGGGAGGTCGCGGTCGAGGACGACCACGTCGTAGCCGTTTAGGCGCGCCTTGTCGAGCGCGGTTTCGCCGTCGTACGCGACGTCGACGGCCATCCCCTCGCGGCGCAGCCCGCGGGCGACCGCGTCGGCGACCCTGCGTTCGTCCTCAGCGACGAGCACCCGCACAACGTCCAGGTTAGTGCTCCGCCGTTATACGGCGGTGACCTTCGCCTGCGTAGCTTGGCGGCCATGAGCGAGAGCCAGGTGTACGAGGAACCACGGGAGGCGCTCGAGAGCGCGCTCTTCGAGATCAAGCGCGTGATCATCGGGCAGGACGCCATGCTCGAGCGGGTCATGGTCGCGCTGCTCACGGGCGGCCACGTGCTGCTCGAGGGCGTGCCAGGGCTCGCCAAGACGCTCACGATCAAGACGCTCGCCTCTGTGGTCGGCGGCACCTTCAGCCGGATCCAGTTCACACCCGACCTCGTGCCGTCGGACCTGGTCGGCACGCGCATCTACCGGCCGGACAGCGGTCGCTTCGACACCGAGCTCGGCCCGGTCTTCGCGAACTTCCTGCTGGCCGACGAGATCAACCGGGCGCCCGCGAAGGTCCAGTCGGCGCTGCTCGAGGTGATGCAGGAGCAGCAGGTCACGATCGGCGGGGACACCCATCTCGTGCCGCTTCCCTTCCTCGTCCTCGCGACGCAGAACCCGATCGAGTCCGAAGGGACCTACCCGCTGCCCGAGGCACAGGTGGACCGCTTCCTGATGAAGATCCTCGTCGACTATCCGTCGCCCGGCGACGAGGCGGCGGTGGTCACGCGCCAGCTCGACCCGCCGGCCGTGGTCGAGGAGCGGCTGACGATCGCCGACCTGCTGCGCTTCCGAGAGGCTGCAGCGCAGGTGATCGTGGACCGCGAGGTGATCGACTACGCGGTCGCGCTGGCCGACGCCACGCGCCGGCCGGGGCGATACGGCCTGACCGAGGTCGAGACGCTGCTGAGCTACGGGGCGTCGCCGCGCGGTCCGATCGGGCTCGTCCAGGCAGCCCGGTCGCTCGCACTCCTGCGGGGCCGCCGGCACGTCTTGGCGAGCGACGTGCGCGACCTCGCGCCCGAGGTGCTCCGGCACCGGCTCGTGCTGAGCTACGAGGGCCTGGCCGAGGCCGTCCGGCCCGACGATCTGCTCGAGAAGATCATGGAGGCGGTGCCAGAGCCGGACCGCCGCGGGGTCGGCCCGGAGGCCGCGGCGGCGTGAGACGGGCCGCCTCCCAGGAGGCGCTCCGCCCACCCCCAGGCCGTCAGGGGCCGGGGCCCGTTCCGGGCGCGCTCGTCGAGGTGCTCGACCTCACGTTCGTACGCTGGGCCGGCGGGGTGATCGCCGGCGAGCACCGCGGCGCCGGCGTCGGCTCCGGCACCGAGCTCGCCCAGCTCCGGCCGTACCAGCCCGGCGACGACGTGCGCCAGCTCGACCCGTCCGCCACCGCCCGCACGGGAGTGCCGCACGTGCGCCAGCAGGTGCCCGAGCGGCTGCTCACGACCTGGCTCGCGGTCGACGTCTCCTCGTCGATGGCCTTCGGCACGGCGGATCGTCTGAAGAGCGACGTGGCCGAGGGCGTCGTCGACGTCCTCGGGGCGCTTGCCGTGAGGCGCGGGGGCCGGGTTGGCCTGCTCACGTTCGGCGCGGAGCGCACCCGCCTGCTGGCGCCGCGCGGGGGCCGGGGGGCGCGGGTCGTGCTCCGCCGGGCGCTGTCCGAGGGCGTGGCGCCGGATGGCACGACGGGGGAGCACTTGTCGATGACGCTCGCGCGCATCGGCCGCCTGACACAGGTGCGCAGCCTGGTAGTCGTCATCTCCGACTTCGCGGGCCCGCCCGAGTGGGCACGTCCGCTGGCGGCGCTCGGCGCGCGCCACACCGTTCTGGCCGTGGAGGTGCGCGACCCCCGCGAGCAGGAGCTGCCCTCCGTCGGGCGGTTGGCGATGGTGGACCCGGAGACGGGCGCCCGCATCGACGTCGACACGGCCGACCGCCGGCTGCGCGAGCGGTTCGCCGCGAGGGCACGCGCCGAGCGGGCCGAGGTGGCCGCCGGCCTGCGCCGGGCGGGCGCGGAGCACGTGGTGCTGTCGACCTCAGGCGCCTGGGCGCGCCAGCTGGGCCGGAGGCTGGCGTGAGGATTTGCCGACGCCCGGCCCGGAGGCGCGCCGCGCCCGTCCCCGCTTCGCGGAGGGTCGCGTGAGTTTCGCCTCCCCCGCCTTCCTCGCGGCGCTCGCGATCGTCCCCATCGCGCTCGCCGCGCAGTTCCTGTCGCGACGGCGCGCAAGGCGCTACGCGGTCCGCTTTCCGGCGGTCGCCACGCTCGCGCCCCTGCTTCCCCGCGTGCCGTCCTGGCGGCGGCAGCTGCCGCTCGCGCTGTTCCTCGCGTCGGTCGCCGCGCTTGCGCTCGCCCTCGCGCGCCCGCACGCGACCGTCGCCGTGCCGAAGGAGCAGGCGTCGATCGTGCTCGTGACCGACGTCTCCCGCTCGATGCTCGCCGACGACGTCGACCCGAGCCGCCTCGAGGCGGCTCGCGCGGCGGCGCTGCGCTTCCTGGAGGAGGTGCCCGAGGAGGCCCGCGTGGGCGCCGTGGCGTTCTCGACCGACCCTCACACGATCGAGCCGCCCACGGACGAGCGCGACGACATCCAGGGCCTCGTGGAGTCGCTGAGCGCCGACGGCGGCACCGCGGCCGGCGACGCCCTCGCGGCGGCGCTCGGGCTTGTCGACGGCCCGGCCGAGGACCGTCCGCCCGCCGCGATCCTGCTCCTGTCCGACGGCGAGACCACGACAGGCCGCGATCCCATCCCCGTCGCCCGCCGGGCGGGCCGCCTCGGCATCCCGATCCACACGGTCGCGCTCGGCACGCGAACCGCGACCATCACGACACCCGACGGAACGCTGATCCCGGTCCCGCCCGACCCCGAGGCGATGCGCCGAATCGCGGAACTGTCGGGCGGGCGCGCCTTCGAGGTGGACGACGCCGACGAGCTGGGCGGCCTCTACGAGGACCTCGGCTCGCAGGTCGCGACCGAGAAGGAGAAGCGCGAGATCACGGCCGCCTTTGCCGCCGGCGGGATCGTGCTGCTGATGGCTGCGGCCGCGCTGGGCACGCGGGCGACCGCCCGGCTCCCGTAGGCTCGCCTCCATGGCCACTGTTTCGTACACGCGGATGGCGGACATGACCGAGGCCGATCTGAAGCTGCTAGAGGCAGACGCCGCGGCGGACGCTCGCGAACTCCCGGGCAGGTTGATGGACGCAGTGGCGCAGCTCGAGCGCTTCCAGGGCGCCGACAAGGTCACCCGTCTAGAGCATTCGCTGCAGTCGGCGACGCGTGCACACCGCGCTGGGAAGGACAAGGAGTACGTTGCGGCGACGCTGCTGCATGACATCGGCGACACCCTCGCGCCCCACTCCCACGGGGAAATGGTCGCCGCCGTGCTCCGTCCCTTCGTGAGCGAGCGCGTCTGCTGGATCGTCCAGAAGCACGCCCTCTTCCAGGCGTACTACTACGCGCACCTGATGGGCGAGGACAGAAACGCCCGCGACAAGTACATCGACCACCCCTTCTACGACGACTGCGTCGAGTTCTGCGAGCACTTCGACCAGAACTGCTTCGACCCGGACTACGACAGCCTGCCGCTGGAGTTCTTCCGGCCGATAGTGGAAGAGGTCTTCAGGCGCCCGCGAAACGCGGCGGACGACCTGGAGTTCGTGGCGCCCTAACCGGGCGCCCGACAAGCTCCGGGGGTGGGAATCGAACCCACAACCTCTCGATTAACAGTCGAGCGCATCTGCCTATTGAGCTACCCCGGACCGTGATATGCCCTTCGGGCCACCGCGGAAACGGTAGCGCGATCAGGTGACGTTGACGATACCCGCCTCCACCTCCGAATGGCAGTTCGCGCATAACAGCACGCACTTCGCTGCCTCGGCCCGAACGGCCGCCAGCGACCGAGTCAACCCCCGGTCGGAGAGCCCGAATTTCTTCGCTTCGCCATCTCGGTGATGGAACTGCAGCGCTCCTATGTGTCTGTCGTAACCACAGATGCTGCAACGACCGCCGGCCTCCGACACCAGAATCTCCTTCAACCGGCGCCGCCTGCGAGAGACGGCCTCGGAGCGGCAGCGCAGGCATCGATAAATCCCGCGCGGCTCGAGCCAAAACTCGGTCAGGCCGTGTCTCGCGCACGTGAGCTGCACCCTGTCCGGATGAACACCACGAACGCCGCGTGAGTTCTCACGGCGTGCCCGAAACGTTCGGAGTTGGTACTTCCGGAGCCAGTGGCGCACAGTCGATTGGCTCAGTCCAACTCGCTCCGCTATCTCGCGGGTCGACAAACCCTCGGCGACCAGGGAAGACAGGGTCTCGCGATCGATCCCGCCCTTCGGAGCGTGGCGGTCGCGGTGCACCGCGGCGAGGCCGTGCCGCTTGACCCAGTATCCGACGGTCGACGGATCGCGTCCGGTAAGCCGGCCGATCGCGTCGAGGGAGAGTCCTCGCCGCAGGTACGCCTCGAGTATCGCCGCCCCCATTGACCCGAACACTAGTTCGGGTATCGGATGGAATCAGGCCTCGTCGGCCGTCCCGGCCAACCGGTCCGCGCCGCCCGATGCCTTCAGCATCGCCAGCGTCTTCGATTCGATCTGGCGCACTCGCTCGCGGGTCACTCCGACCTCGTGGCCGATGTCCTCCAGGGTCATCGGGCCCTTGTCGCCCAGGCCGTATCGCAGCTCGATCACGCGGCGCTCGCGCCAGGGCAGCGAGTCGAGGACCTTCTGGAGGTCGGCGTCGCGGATTCGGTTCGCGACGACCTCCAGTGGGCGGTCGCCGGCCGCGTCCTCGATGAAGTCGCCCAGGGAGGCGTCGCCCTCTTCGCCCCCCACGGGCGCCTCCAGCGAGACCGGCTCCTGGCCCAGCTTGAGGATCTCCTCGACCTTCTTCGCCGGCATCTCCACCAGCTCGCCGATCTCCTCCGGCGAGGGCTCGCGGTTGTGCTTCTGCATCAGCATCCGCCGCGCTCGCGCGACCCGGTTCATCCGCTCCACCATGTGCACCGGGATCCGGATCGTTCTCGACTGGTCCGCCAGCGCGCGCGTGATCGCCTGCCGGATCCACCAGGTCGCGTAGGTCGAGAACTTGAAGCCGCGGCGCCAGTCGAACTTCTCGACCGCCCGGATGAGGCCCAGGTTGCCCTCCTGGATCAGGTCGAGCAGCGTCAGCCCCCGGCCCGTGTAGCGCTTGGCGATCGACACCACGAGGCGCAGGTTCGCCTCGATCAGCGAATTCTTCGCGGCCATGTCGTTCTGCTCGATCCGCTTCGCGAGGCGCACCTCGTCCTCGCGCGTCAAGAGCGGCACGCGGCCGATCGAGCGCAGGTACAGCCGCACCGCGTCCTCGGCGCCGTGCTCCGGCGGCGGGACCGGGATGCCGGCCGTGACGACGCCGCCCTCGTCGTAGAGGTCCGGCTGCTCCATCGCCTCGCCCGCTGCCCCGACGTCGGCCTCGAACTCGTCTCCCTCGCCGGCGCCGTCGAGCTCGAAGGTGCCCCCGCTCATGCGGTCTGCCCCATGACGGCGTCCAGCTCGACGCGCACCCGCTGGTAGGCCGCCGCAAGCTCGCTCTGGCGCTGGTGGTTGCCCTCGTGCTTCACCTGGCGGATCTCGCGCTGGATGCGCCGCTCCTCGAGCTGGAGGATGCTCATGCGGAGCATCGCCTCCTGGCTCGCCGCCCGCTGCCCGGCGTCGTGAACCACCCCGTGGACGAGCCCCCCGACCTCAGGCTGGTCCTCGGGCAGGTGCGCCAGTGGGTCGTCGATGTGCGCCACGAGATGCTCGCGTGCGCGACGGGTCGTCTCATAGGAGAAATGGGCATGGGTCGGCTGGGAAAGGTAGCTTCGACCGAGCTCGCCGCTGGCGAGACACTGCACGAGAAACTCGCGCTCAGCACCAAACGCTACCTCTCCCGCCGACGCTCCAGCGGGAAATGCAGGCCCAGCGTCGGGAACGCGCGTCCGGGGCGCCGATCCGGGGAACGCCGTCCGCACCCGGTGCGCCGGCACGTCGAGGCGGTCCGCCACCTCGCGGACCAGCTCGTCACGCATCGCGCTGCCCTCCGTCGTATGCTCGGCGATCACGCCGGCCGCCCTCTCCAGAGCCGCATCCCTGCCTGCCGGGGTCTCCAGATCTGCATCGGCAAGTACCCGGCGGACCTGAAACTGCATCATGGGGAGCGCCCCGTCGAGGCGCTCGCGGAACGCGTCGGCCTCGCCGCCGGCGATCATGTCGGCCGGATCCTTTCCGGAAGGCATCTCCACCACGTGGAGCTCCGACCCGGCGCGCGCCGCCCGGAGCATCGCCTCCTGGCCGGAGCGGTCGGCGTCGAGGGCGAGGATCACACGACCGGCGTCCTTGTTCAGCCCGTCCAGCTGCTCCGGTGTCAATGCGGTGCCCATGATCGCGACGGAATCACGGATCCCGGCCTGGTGAAGGGCGAGCACGTCCGTGTAACCCTCGACCACCACGATCCGACCGCTCTTCGCGGCATGCGGCCGCGCGAGATCGATGCCGAACAGCTGGCGCCGCTTCTGGTACACGGCGGTCTCCGCCGTGTTCAGGTACTTCGGCCCCCTCCCCTCGCCCATCGAGCGGGCGCCGAAGCCCAGCACGCGCCCGCGGCGGTCCGCGAGCGGGAACATGATCCGCCCGCGGAAGCGGTCGTAGTGACCGCCCTGGCGGCCGCGCTGGACGAGGCCGGCGTCCTCGAGCTCCTTCGGCCGGAAGCCGTTTCGCTGCGCGCCGGTGAGCATCCGGTCCCACGCGCTCGGCGAGTAGCCGATCTTGAACTCGCGAAGGATCTCCTCAGTGAAGCCGCGACCGCCGAGGTAATCGCGTGCGGCCGCCGCCTCGGAGGCATCCCATAGGTAGGTCGCGTAGAAGCTCGCGGCGCGCTCCAGGAGAGCGAGGAGCCGCCCGCGGTGGCGCTGCCTCTCCTCCGCCTGCGGGTCGTCGCTCTCGCGCTCGAGCTGGACGCCGTAGCGGTCGGCCAGCATCTCCACCGCGTCCACGAAGTCGAGCCCCTCGGACTGCTCGACGAACCCGATCGCGTCGCCCTTCGCCTGACAGCCGAAGCAGTAGAAGAGCTTCTCCTCGGCGTTGACCGAGAACGACGGCGTCCGCTCGTCGTGGAAGGGACACAGACCGGTCCAGCGCGACCCCACCCGGCGCAGGTCCGTCCTCCCACCGACCAGGTCCACCATGTCGACCGCGTCGCGCAGCCGGTCGATCGAGTCGCGCGTGAACAGGCCCATCAGAGCTCGACGTACGCCTTGATCGCGTAGCGGTCGGTCATCCCGGCAAGCCAGTCGACCACGCGCTGCTCGTCTGACGCATCGGCCGTGAGCGGCGGCGGCGGGTACTCGGCGTAGCGCTCGAACAGCGCACGCAACAGGCTCTCGATGCGCGGCTTCTCGCGCTGCGCGTCGGGCGCCAGGTAGACACGGTCGAACATGAACTCCCGAAGGCGAAGCATCGCGCCGCCGACCTCCTCCCCCTGGACGATGTCGCCCGCCTCCTCGGAGCGGTCGAGCAGGTCGACCACGAGCGCCTCGATCCGCTCCGACCCGGTCGACCCGAGCAGCTCGATCTCCTCGCGCGGGAGGTCCTCGAAGCGCAGCACGCCCGCGCGGATCGCGTCGTCGATGTCGTGGTTGATGTACGCGATCCGGTCGACCACCCGCACGATCCGCCCCTCGAGCGTCGCCGGCGCCCCCGGCCCGGTGTGATGCAGGATGCCGTCTCGCACCTGCTCGGTGAGGTTGAGGCGCTCGATCCGCTCGACGACGCGCAGCGAGTGCTCGTTGTGACGGAAGGCGTGTCCCCAGCGCGCCTGCACGCACTCGTCGAGCACCGCCTCGCCGACGTGCCCGAAGGGCGGGTGCCCCAGGTCGTGGCCGAGCCCGATGGCCTCGGTCAGGTCCTCGTTCAGCCCGAGCGCCCGCGCCACGTTGCGCGCGATCCCGCAGGCCTCGAGCGTGTGGGTGAGCCGCGTGCGGTAGTGGTCGCCCTCCGGAGCGATGAACACCTGTGTCTTGTGCTTGAGACGCCGGAACGCCTTCGAGTGCACGATCCGGTCGCGATCGCGCTGGAACGGCGTGCGGTGGTCGGAGTCGGGCTCGGGCTCCGCCCGCAGCGCGGGATACGAGCGCGTGGCGAGCGGCGAGAGCTCGGCCTCGCTTCGCTCGATCCGCTCCCGGAATCCGGCCCGGACTGCCTGAGTCACTCGCGCGAGACTAGACGACCACTAGCCGCCGGAGAACGCGGCCGCGCGCGTGTAGAGCTTGTAGAGCCGGAACCCCCGTGCGTACGAGTTGCGGCACCACCGCTCAAACAACTCGTAGGCCTCGTCGTCCTCGAGCGTCGCGCCCCTGCCGCCCGGCGACCCGGTCGGGCCTCCGGCGAACTCGCGCAGCGCCTCGATCGTCCCGTAGCGCTCGCGGACGTCGGCCTCGCTCCAGTCGGCGCACCGCACGAGCTGGGTCGGCGCGCCGATGCGCGCGCCGGAGTCGAGCGCGGCCTGGCCCTCCTCCGCGCTGCCCCCCATGCAGCTGGCCAGCGCGAGCGTCGCCAGCGCTAGTGCGGCTCGGGCGGCGTGGTGAACCACGGGCAGTTCCTCGTGTCGGAGGAGATCGCGACGAAGCACCCGAGCAGCTCGCTCTGCTGCACCGGCCCGCCCATCCCGCGGCTGGTCGAGCAGTCGCTCGGCAGAGCGGCGGGCACGCTGGTGATGCTCGCCTCGGTGCCGTCCCGCCCGATGTTGCGGTACCAGCAGTTGTTGGTGTTGTCGCTGAACTCGTCCCACCAGAAGTCGGTCCCGTTCGGGTCGCGCCTGCCCTGCGGGTCGATCCCCATCACGTTGTCGTGGAAGCGGTTGCGGAACGAGGTGGACACCTTCGACTCGTCGCACCCGGCCTGCTCGTTGCCGCCCGCGGCCGGGCCGCAGACGAGGGCGTCGGGGACGGCGAAGAGCATCACGCCCCGCCGCCAGTTGTCCCAGAAGTGGTTGTGGCGCACCGTCATGTTGTTGCCGCCGGCGATCCACATGCCGGTGCCCACCGGGACCGGGATCGTCGGCACGACGTCCGACCCGTCCACGTACGGGTTGAAGTTGTTCGAGTAGAAGTTGTTGCGCTCGATCAGGAGCGAGTCGGACGGGAAGCCGGGGTGGCCCGACGCCGTGAACACGTCCGTCGTCAGGCCGAGCGCGTTGTCGTAGATGTTGTTGTGGTGCACCCAGACGGCGTTGCCGCTCGTGCCCGACCAGCCGGCGGCGTTGTGGTGCATGTCGCAGAAGCGGACCTCTTGGTTGTAGCGCCGCTTCGGCTCGACGGTCTGCTCGCCGGTCTCCGCCGAGGCGCCCGGATAGAGGCCCGCGTCGCCGTGGCCGGCGGCATCGCAGTGCTGCATCAGGCCGTGGTCCTCCACGAACGTGAGCACCCCGTACTCGCCCGCGTAGTAGGTCTTGAAGTGCTCGAGCCGGTAGCCGTCGCTCTCGAGCACGTAGATGTTGTGCTCGGCCGCGTGCCGCACCTTCACCTTGCGGAGCACGAACCCGTCGGCGCGGTCAGCCCGGATCCCGACGTCCTTCACGGGCTCCGGCGGCCCTCCGTCGCCCGACTCGATCCGCCCCGCGTCGATCACGACGTCGTCGGCGGACACGCCGGATCCCTCGATCTGCAGGTTGCAGCGCACGCAGGCGCCGAGGTTCGGGATCCCGTGCCGGTCTTCGCGCGGCTCCGCCGGGTCCTGCCCCGGTCCGACCTTTCGCCCCATCACGGCGATCAGGTTCTGATCGTTGGGGCACTTGACCTGGTAGGCGTACGAGAGCGCCTGGGACGAGCCCTCGTCGTTCAACACCTCGAGGTCGTCGCAGCGCGGATCGTTGGTCGGCTGGGCGCGCGAGCGCGGCTCCGTGTAGCGGCCCGGCATGATCACGATCCGGTCGTTGTTGCGGGCGCGGAACACCGCCGCCTGAATCGAGCGGAAGCGACAGCGCTTCTTCAGGCGCGCGTTGAAGCGGCGCAGCTTCTTCGCGCGGCGCGCGCTCAGCTTGCGCGGCTCCTCGCTCGGGCGGACCTCGTAGCCGTGGCGCCTCGCTCCCCTGATTGCCCCGCGCAGCCGCCGCATCGAGCCCTTCTGACAGACCACGCGGGTCTTGCCGGGCGGCTTCCTGCGGAGCGCGCTGAACAGGCCACGGGCCTTCGGCACCGCCCCGCCGGCCGGCGGGTTCACCGAGGTGTCGGGCGCCGGATCGGGCCAGTACGAGGCGCGCTCGATGTGCGCGGACGCCGTGGTAACGGCGACCACCACCGCCACCGCGAGCACCCCCAAAGCCACCAACCCCGACCTGATTCCCTGCATGAGCGGCGGGATTCTATGCAGCCAGCGCCGCCTGCGCGGCAGCAACCCGCGCGATCGGTACCCGGTACGGCGAGCAGCTCACGTAGTCGAGCCCGGCGAGCTGGAAGAACGCGATCGAGTCGGGATCGCCGCCGTGCTCGCCGCAGATGCCGAGCCCGAGATCCGGGTTGGCCTCCCGCCCGACCCAGGCGGCCAGCCGGACGAGCCAGCCCACGCCGGGCTTGTCGATCGTCTCGAACGGGCTGCGGCCCACGATCTTCATCTCCACGTAGCGGTTCAGGAAGCGGCCCTCCACGTCGTCGCGGGAGAAGCCGAGCGCCGTCTGCGTCAGGTCGTTGGTGCCGAACGAGAAGAAGTCTGCGACCGCGGCGATGCGGTCCGCGACGAAGCAGGCCCGTGGGAGCTCGATCATCGTCCCGACGTGGAGGTGCAGGTCCGAGCCGCCCTCCTCGTCGACGATCCGCTCGACCAGCCCACGGACAAGCTCGAGCTCCTTCTCGTACGCCACGAGCGGGATCATGATCTCCAGCTCCGGCGGCTCGGGCGACGCCAGCGCGGCGCGCACTATCGCCCGCGTCTGCATCTCGTAGACCTCCGGGTGCAGGATGCCGAGCCGCACGCCGCGGGTGCCGAGCATCGGGTTCGTCTCGGCCAGCGAGTGGATCCGCTCGAGCGTGTGCTCGAGCTCGGCCAGCTCGTCCGACTCCTCGATGCGCGCGCGCTCGACCTCCTGCGCCACCTCCTCCGCCTGCGGCATGAACTCGTGCAGCGGCGGGTCGAGCAGCCGGATCGTGACCGGCAGCCCCTTCATCTGCTCGAACAGGCCCTCGAAGTCCTCCTGCTGGAGCGGCAGCAGCTCCCCCGGGGGCCGGGG
>Ga0081538_10004584_pt1 | contig 12719 bp, 11 predicted proteins | sample TabmetS5T2R1_FD_71022 | JGI IMG/M metagenome (GOLD analysis project Ga0081538, IMG submission 71022) | Tabebuia heterophylla rhizosphere microbial communities from the University of Puerto Rico - S5T2R1 | ecosystem: Host-associated > Plants > Roots > Rhizosphere ...
CCTACGGCGCCGGGCTCCCGGTGGTCAAGGTGGGCCGCATCGCCGGCCAGTTCGCCAAGCCGCGCAGCCTGCCCAGCGAGCGCGTGGACGGGGTCGAGCTGCCCGTCTACCGCGGCGACATGGTCAACGACCTCGGCTTCGACCTGGCGGCGCGCCGGCCCGACCCGACCCGGATGCTGCGCGCCTACCACCAGTCGTCGGCCACCCTCAACCTGCTGCGCGCCTTCACCAAGGGCGGCTTCGCCGACCTCAACCAGGTGCACGTCTGGAACCAGGAGTTCGTGGCCCGCAGCCCGGCCGGGCGGCGCTACGACGCCGTCGCCGACGGCATCGACCGGGCCCTGCGCTTCATGGCCGCCTGCGGCATCGACCTGGCCACCTCCTCGGCCATCCACCAGGTCGACTTCTACACCTCGCACGAGGCGCTGCTGCTCGGCTACGAGCAGGCCATGACCCGGCGCGACAGCCTCACCGGCTGCTGGTACGACTGCTCGGCCCACCTGCTGTGGGTGGGGGACCGGACCCGGCAGCTGGACGGCGCCCACCTCGAGTTCCTGCGCGGGATCGGCAACCCGGTGGCGGCCAAGCTGGGCCCGACGGCGTCCCCCGAGGAGACCGTCGCCCTGTGCGACCTGCTCGACCCCGGCCGGGTCCCGGGTCGGCTCACCCTGGTGGCCAGGATGGGCGCCTCCCGGGTCGAGGAGAAGCTGCCGCCGCTGGTCCGGGCCGTCCGCGAGGCCGGCCACCCGGTGGTGTGGGCCTGCGACCCGATGCACGGCAACACCTTCGTCGGGCCGTCGGGCCACAAGACCCGCCGCTTCGACGACGTGATGGCCGAGCTGGCCGGCTTCTTCGCCGTCCACCGCTCCGAGGGCACCCACCCCGGCGGCATCCACGTCGAGCTGACCGGCGAGGACGTCACCGAGTGCCTGGGCGGCGCCGACGAGATCGAGGACGGCCACCTGCACCGCCGCTACGAGACCGCCTGCGACCCCCGCCTCAACGCCGGCCAGGCGCTGGAGCTCGCCTTCCAGGTGACCGAGCTGCTGCGGGGCTGAGCGTGGCCACCGTCCTCTGGCAGGGCGTGGAGACCGGCGCCCTCGACCGCTGCCGGCTGGAGACCGGCCCGGACGGCCCGCGCCTGTCGGGGACGGTGCTGACGGCCGAGTTCGGCACGCCGTTGGACGTCCGCTACCGGGTCGAGACCGCCTCCGACGGGCTCACCCGCCGGGTCGAGCTGGAGCTCGACGGCGGCGCCGTCCGCCGGGTCCTGCTGGCCGACGGCGCCGGCCACTGGCGCTGGCAGGACGGCCCGGCGCTGCCCGAGGTCGCCGGGGCCCTCGACGTCGACCTCACCGTCACCGCAGCCACCAACACCCTCCCGATCCGCCGCCTGGCCGGCCTGGAGACCGGCCAGGCCGCCGACTTCCAGATGGCCTGGGTCCAGTTCCCCGACCTCGAGGTGATCGGATCCGCCCAGCGCTACCGGCGCCTGGCCCCGGACCGCTGGCACTTCTCCACCGGCGACTTCTCGGCCGAGCTGCTGGTCGACCCGGAGGGCCTGGTGCTGGACTACAGCGGGTTGTTCCGCTCCCTGGCCTACCGGCCGGGTTGAGCGGGCCTATGCCCGGACGTAGCTGTCCCATTCATGTAGAGGAGCCCACCGCTCATGTACCACTCAACGGTGACCGGGTTTCCCCCCATTGGAGAAGGTCATGCTCCTGGCGGAGACGTCAGCTCGGTTCCGGCCGGCTGCTGAGATGGCCCTGCGGGGACCCGGCATCGCCAGGACCACTACAGCTGGTGAGTAGCCAGCCGGTCAGGATCACGAGCGGCGCCATGTAGAGGAAACGACGTAACCGACCTGCCATATCGAGCTCCTATGGGGTGGATTGCCGTGTGTTGACGCTAGATGCCGAGCACTCGCTGAATCCCGCCGGTGATAAGGCCGGTGGCCACTCCGCTGGCAATGCCGCCCACGATCTTGCCCATGGCTGACATGGGGGATGACGTAGTGGAGGCGGGCGGTTGTGGCCGGGTCGAGCCAACGGTTGGTCGTGGCGAGGACTGGCTGGCAGATCCTTCGCTCTGGGCCGCCCGCTGGATGCGGCTGATCCCGACGACGATGAGGCTGATCCCGAAGATCAACATGAAGAAGCCGAAGAGCAGGTCGGCCTCGTATCCCGGGATGCCTAGGTTGGCGGGGATGACGATGAACGACCAGGCGACCAGCACGCTGCCGATGAATGTGCGACCCATGGGCTGTCTCCACTCCAAGGCACGGCGTCAGGCACGGCGGTGGCGGTGATCTGGCCGGGGACGCGGCAGATCAGGCCGGGTTCAGTGTCTTGGCGTCAGCGTCGCTTGTCAGTGCCGATCGGCACGCGACGATTGTGACTTCCGACACATCGAACCTGAATGCGAGCCTCTGCTGGCCGGCCGCTGCGGCTCCGGCTCTTCCAGCGTCCGCAGCAGCGCCGCCCGCGCCCCTGTCGCCGCGAGCTCGGGAACCAGGTCGCGGTCGAGCAGCTCGGCCAGTCGGGGCGCCACCCAGGGCATGACCGCGACCGAGCCCGGCTCCTCGTCCGCGACGCTCACCCCCGCCGGCATCCGCGACCAGTTCCACCACACCCGGTCGGTGTCGCGGTTGCCCGGGTCGGCGATCGCGTCGTGCCGGGCGACCGCGGCCGCGAGCTCGCCCGGGCGCAGCTCCACGACCGCCGGTCGGTCGTCGGCCACGGCGAACAGCCACATCAGGTCCAGCTCGGTGACCGGGCCGGCCCGGAGCGAGGCCGTGACCCCGTCCAGCGACCCCTGGGTGAGGTGCTGGGCCGCCAGCACCATGCCGGCGTCGGCCCCCGTCGCCTCCCGCAGGGCCCCGGCGATCAGGTCGGGCAGGTACCGGTCGGCGCCGGTGAGGCTGAGCCAGGTGTGCCGGCTCTCGCCGACGAGGTTGGCCGCGGCCGCCTCGAGGGCCTCGCTGGCCGGGGTCGCCCGGCGGGGGCGGGTCGCCGGCACCGGGAACCACCCGCGCACCGTCGGTCGCGACCCCTCCTCGGCGGGCAGGTCGATGACGAGGACCGAGGCCGCGAACACGTGCGCATGCCCGGCCGGGGTGCCGGCCAGCTCGCCCACCCAGCCGTCCGGCACGTGGCCGCCGATGACCAGGTCGACCTCGCCCGCCCAGGGTCGGGCTGTGGCGGCCAGCCTTTCCGCCCGGGCCCGGGTCGGGGGGCCGCCCGGGTCGAGGTCGGGCCACCAGTCCACCCCGTCATGCAGGACCGCCACCACCCACCGCGCCCCCGTCGAGCGGAGCTCCCGGGCGAGCGGTCCCACCCGGTCCGCCCAGTCGCCGGCCGGCGCCGGCGCCTCGCTCAGCCGATGGACGTGCGGGTGGGTCAGCCCGATCACGCCCAGCGGACCGGCGGCGGTCTCGATCATCGCCGACCCCGGCAGGTCCACGTCCAGGTTGGCGCAGAGCAGCGGATAGGGCAGCAGCCGGGTCGCCTCCAGCAGCGCCGGCACCCCGTCGTCGAACTCGTGGTTCCCAGCGGCCGCGGCGTCGATCGGCAGCTCACCCATCTCCGCCCAGGCGCGCCTGCCCAGCAACGGGTGGGTCGGCCCCACGGTGAAGTCGCCGGCATCCAGCCAGACGGTCGGCTGCCGTTCGCGCTCGGCCGCCAGCAGGTCGACCACGCCGGCGCAGGTGCCCCCCTCCCCGTAGCTGGTGGGCATCGGGATCAGCACCCCCGCCAGGTCGGTGGTGGCGAGGATCCGCAAGGCGGTTCGGGGCAGCGCAGCCGGCAGAGGGTCCATCCCGCTTGGGTTGCTCGCGGCGTCAGCCGTAAACCGCCCTGCGCCGCTGCGATCAGTTGGCGATGCCGATGGCCTGGCCGATCGTCCGCGGCTGGCCGAGCACCGCGAGCATCAGGTGGGCGACGTCGGCGCGGGCGACGAAGAAGCCGCGCCGCAGGTTCCGCCCGTACGCCGTCCGATAGGCGCCGGTCGCAGGGCGGTCGGTCAGCCGCGGCGGCCGGACCACCGTCCAGTCCAGGTCGCTGTCGCGCAGGACGTCCTCCATCAGCGCGAGGTCGGCGTACACCTCGCGGAGAACCGCCCGCAGCAGCGGCGTGGCGAGGCGCCGCGTGACGAGCCCCTCGCCCGGGTCGCGCCGCGGTGGGTCGGGCCGGCCGGGCGACGGCATGGTCGAGACCGGGGCCGCGCTGACCACGACGATGCGTCGCGCCCCGGTGGCCCGCATCGCCGCCACGATGGCCCGCGTTCCCCGCGACGCGATCCCGGCATCGGATCTGGTCCGCGGCCCCAGGCCGGACAGCACCGCGTCGGCCCCAGCCACCGCGGACTCGAGGACCGCCGGGTCCGCGGCCCCCAGGTCGGCGGTGACGGTGCGGACCTGCGGGGGGATCGGTTCCGGGTTCCGCGCTACCGCGGTGACGTCGTGGCCGGCGGCGAGCGCCTGCTCGAGGAGCTGGCGGCCGATGCCGCCGGTGGCCGCGAAGATCGTAAGCTTCATCGGCGGTTCCTCCCGGACTACAATGAGTACGTCCACCAGAATATATGGTAACCATACTATATGAGTTCAGAAACAGCAAGAGAGGGGAGCGAGGCCCGCCAGCGCCGACGCTCGGTCACCGCCATCAAGGAGTCGATGCGCGAGCTGAGCGTCCAGCTGTCCTTGCTCAACCACCACGTCGGCGCCCACCTCGACCTCAAGGACAGCGACCTGGGCTGCCTCGACACCATCGCCCGGCACGGCCCGCTCACCCCCAGCGCCCTGGCCCGCACCGCCGGCCTTCACCCCGCCACCGTGACCGGCATCCTCGACCGCCTGGAGCGTGGCGGCTGGATCAGTCGAGACCGCGACCCCTCCGACCGCCGCGCCGTCCTCGTCCGTGCCCTTCGCGACCGCAACGCCGAGATCTTCCGCCTCTACGCCGGCATGAACGCATCCCTGGACGAGATCTGCGCCACCTACACCGACGAGGAACTCGACCTCCTCGCCAGCTTCCTGCGCCGCGCCACCGACGCCGGTCGCAACGCGACCACGGCCCTTGCCACCGACGACTAGGGCGACGCGTACGCGACCCGTCACCCGTCCGGGAACTCCAGCCACTCGAACGACTCCACTCAGGGTCCTGCGTATGCTCGACCGGTGGTGACCGAGACCGATCTTGGGCTGGGCGACGGACGCGTGCTGCGCGTCTACGACGCCGTGGCCGATGCCGGCGCCGCCCGCCTGGCGGTGTTCTGGCACCACGGCACCCCCAACCTTGGCGCGCCGCCAGAACCCCTGCTCCCGGCGGCCGCCCGGCTCGGCGTCCGCTGGGTGTCCTACGACCGGCCCGGGTACGGGTGATCGACGCCGCATCCGGGTCGGGACCTGGCGGCGGCGGCCGATGAGGTGGCCAGCGTCGCCGATGCTCTGGGGATCGGGCGGTTTGGGGTCATGGGCCATTCCGGTGGCAGCGTGTTCGCCCTGGCCTGTGGCGCGCTGCTGCCCGAGCGGGTCCTGGCCGTGGTGTGCGTGGCCGGGCTGGCGCCGTGTGACGCCCAGGGGCTGGACTGGTTTGCGGGCATGGGCGCCGCCGGCGCGGCGGACTTGCGCGCCGCCGCCCGGGGCCGCGAGGCCCTGACGCAGCGCCTCACCTCGACAGCGTTCGACCCCGAGCAGTTCACCCCGGCCGATCATGCCGCCCTGGCGGGGCCCTGGTCCTGGCTCGGGGAGATCGCCGGGCAGGCCCTGGAGGGCGGTCTGGGCGGGATGGTGGACGACGACCTGGCCTATGTCCTCCCCTGGGGGTTCGATCCCGGGCAGGTCCGGGCGCCGGTGCTGTTGCTGCACGGTGGCCAGGGCTGACCTGGCGAGACGGTCAGCCAGGCCCCACAAACGACACCAACGCGCTCAGGGAACCGGCACCGTGTCCGGGACCCCGAACTTCCGCCAGTACTCCTTGCCGCTCTCGGGCAGGGTCCGGATGGGGTCGTAGTACTCGTAGCGGCGGCTGAGGGCGTCGGGGTCGTCGAACTCGATGCCGGTGCGGTAGTTCTTGGTCCAGTAGGAGATGCCCTTCTCGCGGTCATAGGCGTCGACCTGGTGGACCCAGCGCTTGCCGACGAAGGGGATGTCGGCGACGACCCGGGGGGTGGCGAAGCCGGGGAGGTAGCCCATGATGGCGTGCTGCAGGTCCTGGGCCTCGGCGATGGAGACTCGCCAGTGCTCGGAGTTGGGGATCATGTCGCAGACGTAGAAGTAGTAGGGCATGATCCTGGCCCGGTCGAGCAGGGTGAAGCTGAGCTCGAGCAGGTCCTTGGGGGTGGCGTTGACGCCCCGGAGGAGCACGCCCTGGTTGCGGACGTCGCGGAAGCCCATGTCGTGCAGCGCCCCGGCGGCCTTGGCGACCAGGGGGGTGAGCTGGTTGGCGTGGTTGACGTGGGTGTGGAGGGCCAGGTCGACCGAGCGTTGCTGGGCCTTGGTGGCCAGGCGGTCCAGGCCGGCCAGGACGTCGTCCTGGAGGAAGTGCTGGGGGAGGCCCATCAGGCCCTTGGAGGCCAGGCGGATGTCGCGGATGTTGTCGATGTCGAGCAGGGCCGAGACGAACTGCTCCAGGACCCGGATGGGCAGGTTGGCCACGTCGCCGCCGGAGACGACCACGTCGCGGACGCTGGGGGTGCGGCGCAGGTAGTCGAGGATCTGCTCGTGGCGGGCGGGCTGCTTGATCTCGAACTTGTACTTGGCCACCTGGGGGGTGGAGTTGCCGACCAGGTCCATGCGGGTGCAGTGGCCGCAGTACTGGGGGCAGGTGGGCAGCAGCTCGGCCAGGACCTTGGTGGGGTAGCGGTGGGTCAGGCCCTCGACCGCCCACATGTCGGCCTCGTGCAGGCTGTCGCGGGTCGACAGCGGGTGGCTGGGCCACTCGGGGTCGCGGTCGTCGAAGGCCGGGAGCATGTAGTGGCGCACCGGGTCGGCCCACAGGTCCCGCTCGTCCATGGTGTTGAGCATCTGGGGCGGGAGCAGCATCGACATGGTGGCCCGCTCGGCCTGGTCGCGCTCGATCGAGGCCAGCAGGTCGGCCGGGAACAGGTCACCGTACACGGCCACCAGCTGGCGGAGGTTCTTGACGGTGTGGGCCCGCTGCCACTGGGCCGTCTCCCACTCGGTGCGGGTGACGTCCCGGAAGCCGGGCAGCCGCCGCCAGTCGGGCTCGGCCCAGGAGCGCTGGAGCGGGTAGGTGAAGGGCTGCTCGGCCGCGTGGGCTCGCGGGACACGCGAGAAGAACGGTCCGGGATTGGTGGTCTGCGCCATCGGTGGTGCCTTTGCGTCCGCAGGTGCCTGCTCGGCCTCCCGGCAGGGTCCTTCGCAACCTGGGCCCGCTGGGAGCCCAAGGCCGGCGCTGGCCCGGGACGGTCGGCCCGTCGACCGGGAGCGGCGCGGCCGCGCGGTCACGATAGCAGACGGGACAGCCGCGCAGAACCACCCGCCCGGTGACCTGCGGCGATGCTTAGGCCGAGCGCGAGGTGCCCTCGTCGGGCTCGATGCCGTGGCGGCGCAGCAGCTCGGTGAGGCGCAAGACCTCCCTGGACAGCCGGACGATCTCCTCGTAGAGGGCCTCGATGTCGGCGACCAGGCGCTCCTTGGACGGCTGGGCGGTGGCGGCCCGGTCGCCGCCGCCGGTCACGAGCTGGCGCGCCACCTCCTGGCGGACCTGGTCCAGGCCGGCGCCCCGCCCGGCCAGCACCCGGGCGGCGCCGCTCTCACCCTCGCGGACCAGTCCGAGCAGGATGTGCTCGGTGCCGATGTAGTTGTGGCCCAGCTGCAGGGCCTCGCGCAGCGACAGCTCAAGGACCTTCTTGTTCTGGGTGACGAACGGGAGGTGGCCGCCGGGCGTGCCCTCGCCCCGGCCGATGCGCTCCTCGACCTCGGCGCGCAGGTCGCCGAGGGAGATGCCGAGGGCGACCAGCGAGCGGGCCCCGGCGCCATCGGGCACGGCGAGCAGGCCGAGCAGCAGGTGCTCGGGGCCGACCTCCGAATGGCCGAGGCGCCGGGCCTCGTCCTGGGCGAGCACCACGACTTCCCTGGCCTTGTCGGTGAACCGCTCGAACATCTGCTCCCTCCATCCGGTTGTCGACCGCTCCAGCCAGGCCGCCAGCTCGTCGATGCCGACCCGGCCGCCGGCCACGCCGTCCAGCAGGGAGCGCGCGGCCGCCGGCGCTCCCAGGTCGACGGCCTTCAGCCCGTGCAGGGCCAGCAGCTGGCAGGCGGCCAGCAGCGCCACCGCGGCGCTGCGGGGCCCGAACACCTGGCGGCGGATCAGGCCGTGGGCCAGCGTGGCCGCCTGCCGCGACGGGTCACCGGCGTCCCGGGCCGCCGCCAGGACCGACCCGGCCGCCTCCAGGTCGGCCAGGGCCAGCACCGCGTCCTCCTCCATGTCCAGCGCCCGGCCGGCCACCAGGACGAGGCCGGCCAGGTCCATCGAGGTCACGGGGCGGGGTCCCGGTCGCGCAGCGCCTCCAGCAGGCGCTGGTGCCTGGCCACGTTCTCCTCCAGCAGCCGGATGAAGCGGTCGTCCCCGCGGCGCTGCTCGACCAGCTTGGCGACGGCCTCGCGGAGCACGTCGGAGACCGAGCGACCCTCCACGTCGGCGACGGTCTGGAGGCGCTCGGCCAGCTCCGGATCGAGGCGCAGGACGATGTTCTTGGTCCCGGCCGGTCGCTCATTGGCCATAGTGATATCAAGATATCACAAAGTCGAGTCACGAGCTTGGAGCCGCCTTCGGCGGCAGCTATCGACTCCGACCGGCAGATTCGCCGGTTGGGCCGGTCGGCCAGTGGGCGGCGGCTTCGGCCAGGGACCCGTAGCGGCCCTCCAGGCGCCAGCCGGCCATGACGGCGGGGGCGACGAAGCGGATCCGGGGCGGGGCCAGGGGGCGGCCGAGGCGCAGGCCGACCAGGCTGGCCCGCAGCAGGGCCCGGCGGGCCGGGCCGTCGGGGACCTGGTAGAGCCGGCGCAGCGGTGGCGGCAGGGTCTGGAAGGCCAGGAACGAGATCAGCCCCCACAGGGGCCGCTGGGGCACGTCCCGCGGCGGGTCGCCGAACAGGTCGGCCACCCGGCGGGCGCCGTCGGTCATGCGCAGGATGCCGCTGGCCATCACCTCGTCCAGGTAGGCGCGGAGGGCCGGCACGGTTGGCGGGATCCGCTCCCTGGGCAGCCGTAGCAGCTCGGCCGAGACCATCGACTCCTCGTGGAAGGCCTGGCGGCCTGCGTCGTCGAGCCGGCCGACCGTCAGGCGCTCGAACAGCAGGAAGCTGTCGACCAGGCACGCGTGCACCCACAGCAGCAGGTCGGGGTCGCGGGCGTCGTAGCGCAGGCCGGTGACCGGGTCGACCCCCTTGATGCCGCGGTGGACGTCGTCGATCCGCTTGGAGGCGGCCAGCGCCTCCTCCCGGGTCCCGAACACCACCGTGTAGGTCTGGCGCAGGGTCCGCTCCAGGCGCCGCCAGGGCTGGTTGGCGTACATGCCGGTCTGGCGGGCCCCGGCCACCACCAGCGGGTGGGCCGAGTGCATCAGCAGCGCCCTGGCCCCGCCCAGCATCACCGTCGCCTCCCGCTGCACGCGCCAGGAGACGGACTCGGGGCCGAACAGCCCGGGGTCGTTGGCCATGGGATCCACGATAGCGGGCGACGGCGTGGAGTCGGCCTGCGGCCGACGATCATCAGACTCCGACCGGCAGATTCGCCGGTCGGGCTAGAGCCGGTCCAGGACCTGGGCGTAGCCGCGGTCGTAGCTGACGACGTCGGGCAGGAGCACGTGGAAGGCGGCCCCGCCGCCCCAGCGCTCGTCGACCCAGGCGTGGCCGCCGTGCAGGGCCGCGAACCGGGCGACCAGGGACAGGCCGATGCCCACGCCGCGGGCGTGGGCCATGGTCGAGGCGGGCTCGCCGTTCCCGCCGCGCCGGAACGGCTCGAAGATCGTGCCGGCGAGCTCGGCGGGAACGCCCGGCCCGGCGTCCTCCACGATGAGCTCCAGGTCGGGGCCCCTGGCCAGCGCCTTGACCCACACCCGGGTGCCCGGAGGCGTGTGCCTGGTCGTGTTGAGCAGGAGGTTCTCCACGATCCGCTCGACCTTGGGGCCGTCGATGAACGCCTGGATGGGCTCGGCCTCGATGTCGATCGGCCAGCCGGCGAGCTGGTCGACCTCGGTGACCACCCGGTGGACGAGCTCGCGGACGTCGGTCAGGGAGCGGTTGGGCTCCAGCACGCCCTCCTCGAGCCGGTTGAGGTCGAGCAGGTCCTTGAGCAGCCGCTCCAGCTTCCGGGTCTTCTCGACCAGCATCGCCACCAGGTCCAGGGCCTGCTCGCGGGGCAGGTTGAGCCGGGTCCGCTCCAGGGTGACGGCGACCCCGAGCATGGCCGTGAGCGGGGTGCGCAGGTCGTGGGACACGGCGCGCAGGAAGGTGTCCTTCATGGCGTCGGCCGCCCGCAGCCGGTCGGCGGCGGCCAGCTCGCGCCGCAGGCTGTCCTTGAGCTCCTGCTCGCGCTCGGACAGCTGCATGACGGTGAGCCGTAGGTTGCCGTTGAGCTGGCGGTTCTCGATCAGGGCGATGATCTGGCGGGAGACCACCAGCAGCCCGATGATGGTGCCGGTGAAGACCAGGAACGGCTCGAACTTCCCGGTGGTGATCTGGATGATCAACCCGGTGACGGCGGCCACGATCAGGGGCGCGTAGGGGAGGGCGAGCCGGGTGATCGACGGCTCCACCTCGTCGTCGCTGCGGCGCAGCTCGGCCACGGTGGGCTTGAGGGCGGTGGCCATCAGCAGCAGCCAGCCCACCACCCAGCCGGCGTCGGCCATGGCCCCGGTGCCGTAGCTGTCGGTCGGCTTGGTGTAGGCGAAGGCCAGGTCGGCGACCAGCAGCGCGAACACCGCCCCGGCGATCATCGACAGGTGGACAACGCCCCGGCCCCGGGAGCGCGTCAGCAGCACCAGGGCGATGGTGCCGGCGACGATGTCGCCCAGCGGGTAGGCCAGGCAGATGGCCCGCTCCAGGGGCGAGGAGGTGCCGTTGGAGGTGAAGGCGCCGCCGAGCACGGTCGCCCAGCCGAGGAACAGCAGGGAGGCGGCGATCAGCAGGCCGTCCAGCAGGGTGCGCAACCGGGCCGTGGCCCGCATGGGGGCGGTCGGGAAGGCCAGGACCCCGGCGATCAGCAGCGGCAGGGTGATCAGGTAGCCGACGTCGGCCAGGGACGGCACCGGCACCGTCCCGTCCTCGGGGAGGCGGAGCTCCTGGTAGGTCCAGACGACCTGGCCGAGCCCCCAGGCCAGGGCGGCCCCGCCGAGCAGCCGCCAGGCCCGGTGCAGGGAACTGGTCCAGGCCCGGCCGAAGCCAAAGGGGTTGCGGCGGGCGGCGCTGAAGCAGGCGACGGCGGCGGCCAGGGCGGCCGCGGCCTGGAAGAGGTTGCTGAACAGCTTGGTGGCCGTGTGCCCGCCGAGGCCGAACCCGACCCAGGACAGGAAGATCACCGCCATCGTGGCCGCGGCGATGGCGACCAGGCGGAAGCTGCGCTGCTCGTTCCGCTGCTTGGCCTTGACCGTCACGGTTTCACCACGGTGGCCTCACGAATGAGCGAGCTGGCAGTTCCCAAACGCCGCCAAAATGGTGCAAGGCGAGTCCATACGATACACGAGCAGAGGGCGACGTTCCTGTCACCTGGTCACGAACAACTAGACAGGTGGCGAGTTCGCCGCACAATGCCATCGCCTTTCCTCCCCCACATCCCAGCGGCCAAACTCTACAACGTCGCGACAAGGGCGACCACGACGCTTGTGGCTTGCCAAGACAATGCCGTCGGTAACAAGCCGGGGGCGCATTCTCGGTCATGACGTGCCAACATGGAAGGCCGCGCACGCCCCGGGAGCCGCCCTTTGCACCGACCGCCAGCGCCGTCCGCGAGTTTCGTCCGCCGCCTGCGAGCGGGGGGTGTCGGTGTGATGGCGCTGCTGGTCTGGGCCGTCGCCGCCCCCGGATTCGCGCCCGGCGGGGCCCTGGCGGCCGGCGGCCAGCGAGACGTGCCGCCCGTGGCCCTGGCCACGGCGGGCGGCCCGAGCGCCGCCGAGGAGGCCCGGCTGCGCGCCCTGGCCTGGCAGCGGGGCCGGGAGGCGGCGGCCGCGGCCGAGCGCGACCGGGCGGCGGCCGCGGAGGCGGCCGCCGGGGCTGGGGCCACGGCCACGCCGGCGGCCTGGACGGCCCCGACCGGCGGCGGCGCGACCATCCCCGCCCTCGCCCTGCGCGCCTACCGCGAGGCCGCGGCCTGGGCGGACGGCTACGACGCCAGCTGCCGGCTCACCTGGCCGGTGCTGGCCGGCATCGGCCGCATCGAGTCCAACCACGGCCTGTTCGGGGGGCCGGCGACCAGGTTCAGCCAGAGCGGCGCGGTCAGCCCGAGAATCACCGGGCCGCCGCTGGACGGCAACGGGGTGGCCAGCATCCCCGACAGCGACGGCGGCCGCTGGGACGGGGACACGACCTGGGACCGGGCGGTCGGGCCGATGCAGTTCATCCCCACCACCTGGCGGTCACTGGGCCGCGACGGCAACGGCGACCGCGTGGCCGACCCCAACAACCTGTTCGACGCGGCGGTCAGCGCCGCCGGCTACCTGTGCGCGAGCGGCGGCGGCAGCCTGGCCGACCCGGCCCGGCTG
>Ga0081538_10004585_pt1 | contig 12714 bp, 12 predicted proteins | sample TabmetS5T2R1_FD_71022 | JGI IMG/M metagenome (GOLD analysis project Ga0081538, IMG submission 71022) | Tabebuia heterophylla rhizosphere microbial communities from the University of Puerto Rico - S5T2R1 | ecosystem: Host-associated > Plants > Roots > Rhizosphere ...
GCGGCTGGGCCGATCTGGACCGGGCCGAGCTGGAGGGGGTCGCCGGCCCCGCCCGCCAGGAGCTGGCCCGGCTGGTGCCCGCGCTGGTCTGGAGCGCCGACGCGGCCGCCGGTGCCGAGGTCACGGACGCCAGCCAGGGGTGGCTGTTCGAGCGGTTGCTGGGGGTGGTTGGGCGGCTGGCCGCCGCCGCGCCGCTGCTGTGGGTGCTGGAGGACCTGCACTGGGCCGACCGCTCCACCCGCGACCTGGTCGCCTACCTGGCCACCTACCTCCGCTCGGGCCCCGTCATGGTGGTGCTGACCTTCCGCAGCGACGAGCTGCACCGGCGCCACCCGCTGCGGGGGCTGCTGGCCGAGCTGGGCCGCAACCGCCGGGTGGCCCGGCTGGAGCTAGAGCGCTTCACCCGGGTCGAGGTGGCCGAGCAGCTGGCCGGCCTGTTGGGCGCCGACCCACCGGCCCGGCTGGTCGACGACGTCTATGCCCGCTCCGAGGGCAACCCGTTCTTCGCCGAGGAGCTGCTGCTTGCCGGGGCCAGCGACGATGATGGCCGGGTCGCGCTGCCGCCCAGCCTGCGGGAGGTGCTGCTGGTCCGGGTGGTGCGGCTCGGGCGCGACACCCAGCGGCTGCTGCGGGTGGCCGCCGCGGCCGGCCCGGGCGTCACCCAGCCGCTGCTGGCCGCGGTCGCCGGCCTGGACGACCAGCAGCTGCTGGGCGGGCTGCGGGAGGCGGTCGACCAGCAGCTGCTGGTGCCCGACCCGGGCGGCGAGGGCTACCTGTTTCGCCACGCGCTGGTCGCCGAGGCGGTCTACTCGGAGCTGCTGGCGGGCGAGCGGACCCGGCTGCACACCGCCCTGGCGGGCGCGCTGGAGGCCGGCCTGGCGGCGGGGGGCGCGCCGGCGAGCCGGGCGGCGCGGCTGGCCTACCACTGGGCGGCCGCCGGCGACCAGCCCCGTGCCCTGACCGCGAGCGTCCAGGCGGCGGCCGCGGCCGAGCAGGCCTACGCCTTCGCCGAAGCCGAGCTGCAGCTGGAGCGCGTGCTCGCGCTGTGGGACCAGGTCCCTCATGCTGAGGAGCGCACTGGCATGGACCGTCCGTTGCTGCTGTCGCGCTGTGGGGAGGCGGCCTATGCGGCCGGCGACTTCGCTCGTGCCGCCGAGCTGGTCCGCCAGGCGCTGCCGCTGGTCGACGAGGCATGCCAGCCGCAGCGGGCCGGCCTGCTGCACGAGCAGCTGGCCCGCTGCCTGCGCATCCTCGGTGACCCTGCCGCGCTGGACGCCCAGCAGCAGGCGGTGCGGCTGGTACCGCCCGAGCCGTCGGTGGAGCGGGCCCGGGTGCTCGGCTCGCTGGCGCTGTACCTGCTGGTGCTGGTGAACCGCTTCGCGGAGGCGCGGGGGCTGGCCGAGGAGGCGATCGCCATCGCCGTCAAGGTCGGCGCCCGCGCCGAGGAGGCCAACGCCCGCACCACCCTCGGCGGCGCCCTCGGCTACCTCGGCGACCCTGCCGCCGGGCTGGCCGAGCTGGAGGCGGCCCGCCGGCTGGCCACGCAGGCCGGCGACGTAATGGTCGCGCTGTGGGCGATCCTCAGCCGCTCTGATTGGCTGGTGGCGACCGGCCGCCTGGACCAGGCGGCCACGGTCGCCCTCGACGGCATCCAAGAGGCCCACCGTCTTGGCCTGGTCCGTACCTTCGGTCCGGTCCTGGCCAACATCGCCACTGAGGCGCTGATGGCCCTGGGCCGCTGGGACCAGGCCGAGCGGGTCTCCCGCGAGGGCCTCGAGACCAGCCCGTCCGGTCCTGCCCGCGTCGTCTTATCGCTCGGCCGGGCCGCCCTGGAGCTGGGCCGCGGCGACCTCGACGCCGCCGAGGCCCGGCTCCAGGCCGCCCGGCGGCTGCTCCTCGCGTCGATCCCCGAGGCCCAGACGGCCGGGTCGCTGTTCTATGGCTTGGCGGAGCTTGCCTTGTGGCGTGGCGACCTGAACCAGGCCAAGGAGCTGGTGGCGGAGGCCGGGCCGCTGGTCGAGGCGAACCCGCGCTACGCCGCACCGATCTACGCCCTCGGCGTGCGGGCGGAGGCCGACCGGGCCGAGCTGGCCCGGGCCCGCCACCCCGGCCAGCCAACCCCCGACGACGGCACCGCCACCACGCTGCTGGAGCGGCTCGGCCAAGCGGCCGCCGGCCCGGCCGCCGCCGGCCTCCCCGAGCTGGCCGCCTGGCAGGCCCTCGGGCTGGCCGAACAGACCCGCCAGCAGGGCCCCGCCGACCCGGCCGCCTGGGCGGCGGCGGTCGCGGCCTGGGAACGGCTTGGCCAGCCCTACCCGGTCGCCTACGCCGGCCTCCGCCAGGCCGAGGCCCTGCTGGCCGCCGGCGACCGCGACAGCGCCGCGGCGGTGCTGGGCCGCGCCGCCGCCATCACCGGCCGCCTGGGCGCCCGCCCCCTCGACAGCGAGATCCAGGCCCTGGGCCGGCGCGCCCGCCTCGACCTGACCCCGCCCACCCCGGCCGCGGCGACCGGCCCGCCGACACCCGCCGCGCAGCTGGGCCTGACCCCGCGGGAGGCCGAGGTCCTGGCGCTGGTGGCGGCCGGACACAGCAACCGCCAGATCGCCCAGGCGCTGTACATCAGCCCCAAGACCGCCAGCGTGCACGTCTCCAACATCCTCGCCAAGCTGGGCGTGGCCGGCCGGGTGGAGGCCGCCGCGATCGCCCACCGCCTCGGCCTGGACTGAGGTCGGCAGGCACCGCGTGGTCGTTGCTGCGGGCCGGCCGCCGTCGCGGCGCCGCAGTGGCGCGAGCCGGGGCTGGATGACCTGCCACCATTGGGATCTTGGGGTCGACCCTGTGGCTGTCGAGGTGGCTGGGTACCGACCGACAGGGCCTTCCCGCACCGCGCACCAGCTACGGCAATAGGATCTTGCAGCAGCTGGTCGGATGATTCAGACGATGGCGCCAGGGCATGCCTGTCAGCAAGACAAGCATATCTATGCCATCCCAAGCACGCTGTAGGCCCGTCCACGCCGACATCCAATGCACATCCAAGACCGCGGAGAACACCACAGCACCCGCCCAATATGCACTCGCCGTAACACTTGAACCCCAACCTGCCGCACTACTTTCCACCCGTAATCGTCCGAGGACAGCACTGCACCCGCCGGTGCCATCAGGCAGCAGGGTGCCGACGGCCCCTCACTCGGCTGACCGGAGCGCGCTGCCCGATAGCCAGCCGCTCCACTACACCTAATGAGGGGAACGATGTCGAACATGCCACCGGCGACCGCCATCCTCATGCTTTTCGACACCGGCATGCGCCGGGCCGAGCGCGCCGGCATGACCCTGGACGATGTTCGATCTGGACCAGGGCATCGTCGGTCCTTGCGGGCGCGAGCGGGCCATCACGTTGGGGACCACTGCGACGGTGCGCCGGCTCCGCGCACCCGGCGCGGGCCAGGCGTCATATGGATGGAGCACTGGAGGGTCGTTGGCGCTTAGCGCCGTCGAGGGGCTCGCAAGGTTGCCATGAGGCGGTCGCGAATCAGCGGATCGACGTCTGCGATGTCCGCCCCGGTGAGCCGACCAGCAAGGCGGATGACCGTCCGGAATTGGCCAAGCGCCGCCCGGCAGCCCTGGCATCCTTCGAGATGCTCATCGATGCGTCTGCGCTGGCCCTCGTTCACCTCGCCGTCGAGGTATGCGGTCACCAAGCCAATGAACTCGATGCACTGGAGGTCCTCCTTACCCGACCCGCTAGCGTTCAAGGCGACTCGCCTTCCCCTCGAGGTAGCGTTCCAGGCGTGCGCGGACGAGACCGCGGGCGTGATTGAGCAGGGCTCGCTCCTCGTCGGGGCGAAGATCCAGCGCTCGGCGGGTCTCGCCGGGCGCCCGCCCTTCGACGTCGCGAAGCACGATCACCTGCCGCAGGGCTGGTGGCATCTCCGCGATGGCCGCGCGGGCTTGCTCCAGCGCGTCAGGGTCGTCGATGCTGAAGCCAGGGGCATCCCAGGCGGCAGGAGGGTTCGCCCAGTGGCCAGGCCATTGCGGATCGTCTGGGGGTAGGAACCGATCGGCAGAGAAGATGGGCTCCACCTCCGCTCCCGGCGCGGGAATGAGAGCTCCGGCCTCGGCAACCGGAGCCGGAGCCCGGGGGAGCACGACGATGATCAGCAGCGCCGCCACTACTCCAATCCCCACAAGCAGCCAGCCGGCCCGGTCCACGCCAGCGCGTTCGCTGACGGCTCCGAACACGAGCGCGAACGGCACGAACGTCAACCAGGTGAGCGTGCCCACGCCTGATGCCACTCCGGCGCGGATCGTCGATGGCACCGCGTCGTGCAGCCGTCGCAACACCGGGATGCTGACCGCGACCACCAGTAGGGTCAGCAGCACCTGCACGACCACCACCAGCGGGGCGAGATGGCTAAGGGCCAGGACGACGCAGCAGGCAATGATTCCCAGCGCAACCAGCCCTACCGCCCACCGCCGCGTGAACCATGCCCGGGCCCCGAGGAGCCCGCCCAGGCCGAGCGCTGCCGTGAGCCCCGCCCAGTGCGGGCCGTACAGGACGGCCGGTACGGCCAGCGCGACCAGCCAGAGGGGGCCGAACTCCAGCATGCCCTGCATCAGGACGGATCCGACCACGGTCAGCGCCACCACCGCCCGGAGCCGACCACGGGCCAGGATCGTCCGGTACGTCGTCCTCAGCTGCCGGCGAAGCGACTCCTTCTCTTCCGGTTTGTGCAACCGTGGCTCCCGGAACAGGATCAGGACCACACACGCGGCCGCCAGCAGCGGAGCGGTCAAGAAGTACGTGGCCCGCAGCGACGCGACCGCCGCGATCGCGCCCCCGGCCAGCGCGCTGGCGACGAGCGCCACGCTCTCCACGAGCCGGACGCTGCCCATCGTCTTCTCGAACGCATCGCTGCCTCCAGTCTCCTCGAGGACCGTGTCGTACACGACGGACTCGAGCGTCCCCGATTGCAGGGCGAAGAACACTCCCAGGAAGCCCGCAGAAATCATGTAGACCGCGACGCTCTGGCTGAGTCCACCGATCAGGACGCTGAGGATCGCGGCGATCGAAGCGAGGATCAAGACGCCACGGCGACTCCAACGGTCCGCCAGCACCCCTGACGGCACCTCCAGCATCGGCACGACGACGGCGTACACGGCGGCCATGACCCCGACCGAAGCCGGGTTGAACCCGATCGTGGTCATGAACAGCTTCTCGATGGGCACCCACAGGGCCAGGTTCTGGAGGAAGGTCGCCGCGTACAGCGGAACGAGGCGCCGCCTCAGTGGACGCCTCACGGGCGTCGTCGAGGTCGCCGGTGTGGTGCTCAGTTCCTTTCCTTCCGTTCAGCCGGTGAGCCTGACAGCCGCTCACCGCGGCGCCTCACCTGTAGACCGATCCGGCTACGGTCACTAAAGTTAGCATAATGGTTAACGATGCCTTCAAGGCGCTGGCCCATCCGATCCGGCGTGGGATCGTCGAGCGGCTCACCAGCGGCCCCGCGACGGTCGGCGAGGCGACGGCCGGGTTCGGGGTGTCGAAGCCAGCGATCTCGAGGCACTTGAAGGTGCTCGAGGAGGCGGGGGTGGTGGTGCGGGCGATCGAGGGCCGGACCCATTGGCTCGGCCTCGATCCGGCCCCTCTGGCCGAGGCGGTCGATTGGATCGACCGCCAGCGGGAGGTCTGGGAGCGCATGTTCGATGCGGTTGATGACTATCTTCAAGCGAGAAAGGAGAGGCAATGACGGACGCGAGACCGCCGGACCGCGTCGTGCTTCGGATTGAGCGGACGTTCAATGCTCCGGCGGAGGCCGTCTTCGACGCCTGGACGAGCACGGAGGTGCTGGGGCGCTGGTGGCCGGCAGGACCGGACTGGGACACACCAGTCGTCGAGGTGGATGTGCGCGTGGGGGGCAGGCTCCGGCTCGTCATGCGCCGTCCAGACGGCCAGGAGTTCGGCGGGACCGGCGAATACCTCGAGGTCACGCCGCCCGAGCGTCTGGTCTTCACCTGGATCTGGGATGGGCCGCAGGAGGGCCTCCAACTCGTGGAGGTCGAGTTCAAGGAGGAGCCGGACGGAACCACGACCGTCGCGCTCACGAACAGCGGGCTGAGGGACGAGGAATCCAAGCGATCGCATGAAGAGGGCTGGCAGGCGTCCTTCGACAACCTCGACCGCGTGCTCGTGCCCTGAGCCTCGGGTGCCCAGCTCGCTCCATCCCTCCTGACAGCGCCCACACGCCAGCGCGTCCCGCTCGCCTCCATGCCAGACTACGCCGCGGGCGGTGTCGGTCCGCAGGCGCCCTGGTTTCTCCATGTGGCAGCAGGGTTAGTCCTGGGTGCGGCCGACACGCCGTAGGTGGTGAGGCGTATGGACTACGCCGAGTTGTTGCAGCAGGTGCAGGTAGCCGGTGCCCTGGACCGGACCACGGCCGAGCCTGTGCTCTTGGCGACGGTGGTGACGCTGGCCGAGCGGATGAGCCACGACGAGCTCGCGCGGATGGGCGCCCGGCTGCCTGCTGAGCTGCAGGTGGCGATGCATGCTGGCTCGCCGTCCTGTCAGCCGTTCGACGCCGATGAGTTCGTCCGGCGGGTCGCCGAGCGGGTGGGGGTGGAACCGCATTCGGTGTGGACCCATGTGCGGGCCGCGCTGGGCACCCTGGAGCGGGAGGTGGCCGAGATGAGGGAGGTCCGCCAGCGGCTACCGCGCGAGTTCGACGCCCTCATGGCCTGACCCGACCGATGCGGCCCGTACGCTGATTGCTGTTCGCCCACACGAGAACCTGCCATGCGCCGACCTGACAGCCTTCAACGAGATGGCTGGCTCAGCGCCGCGGGTCACCTTCATCACTGAACCAGTCATTGCGACCGGGCCCGCTCGGATCCTGACCGATCGGCTCGTCCTGCCGGTCCGGGGCCGTGAGCGCGGCATCGACCTCGGCGTCGGAAACCGGCTCGCTGTGCACCCGCACCTCGTGCCGCTGCCCAGCCTCCGTCTCGGTCACCACCTCGGTGACCAGATACCGACGCAGCCGCACCTGCCCAGGCTGGCGCCGACGGACTCCCGCGCCACCCGCTGGCCGTCCTGGCGTCTCGTACACGAACGGCCGGCTCACCCCCTCCCCCACGGGGAGCCGGTCTTGCCCGGCGGGTTCAACCGGCTTGTCGCTGGTGGTGGCCGACAGCTCATCGCGGGCATCGCCCCGGTCCGGCTCGGACTCGGTCACCCCCGTCCGGTCGGTGCGTTCTGGCTCGTTGGTCTGGCCAGCCGGTGCGCCGTCATCAAGGGTCACGCTGTCGTAGTCGAGCCCGTAGTGGCGATACAGCTCGGCCTCCTCGGCCTCCGAGAGCTGGCCGTCCGGCTCGATGTTGGGGGCCTGCTTGACCTGCGACCTCTGGTGGGGCACCTGGAGCTCGTCGCCTACCTCTCGCGCGTCGATGAGCGGCACAAACGTCGAGCGCATGCCAAACAGGCCGGTCCGGACCACCGCCCACTCGGGCCGGTCGGTCTCGTTGTCCAGGTAGATGTCGACGACCTCGCCGATTCTGTTGCTGTCGCGGTCGACCATGACCCGGCCCAGCCACCCACGGGCCGTGTCGATGCTGGGGGTTGCCATGTTGGGCCTCCTTCCTCGTTGGCCACCTCGGTCGGGGACCGCTACCGTCGCCGCCCCTGGCTGGCCGCGAGCCGAAGGTCCCAGTCCTGTCCGAGCCCGGCGGCCCGCCGGGCCTGCTCATAGAGCGGCTCGGGGGGATACTCGACCCGTTCGCCTGTGACCCAACGCTGATCGTCTTCCGCTCGGCTCTCCCGGCCTTCTTCCCTGACGTGGGCCGATCTCACCTGCTGGTAGAGCGGCTCGGCAGGGTGCTGGATCGCCTGGGGTGTGACCCAGGGCGGGTGGTCTTCAGCTGGGCGCTCTCGGCCTTCGGTCTTGAGCTTGGCCGGCCTGGCTGGCCCGCCAAGCTGACGGGAGGGCTCCTCGGGACCGAAGAACGCATCCAGCAGGCGAGCATGATCGGGCTCGGGTACGTCCACCGGGTCCTCCAGGCCACGCCGGAGACGGCCAAGCTGCCTGCGACGCGTACGTCGCCGCTTGGCCGAGTTGACGGAGGCGACCAGCAGCAAGGCCACGACAAAGCCGAGCGCGGCCGCGATCGCCAGCAGCCAACCCTCCGGGTCGCCGCCGATGGTCTGGTGGAACACCGTGACCTGGCCGGCGGCGGTGTTCTCCCAGGCCAGGTCGGCCACCACTAGCCCGCCGGCGACCGCCAGCGCGAACAGAACGAATGCGGCCATGGCTATCCTCCGAGCTCGCGAGTGTGGATCCTTGAGGGCTGGGAAGGCATCACCGCCCCGGGCGCGGGGAGGTATGGTCTGTGCCGGGGTGCTCGCTGTTGGGGGTCAGCAAGGCACCCAGCGGTGGCGGACGAGAAGATCGGGGGACCGTTCCCGATTAAACGCTGGAGAAGGCATCAGCGTTACATCCTGCCAGCTGGCCGGCTGCTCGGTTAGGACGCAGATCGCGGAATGCTCACTGCTCGTCGCCGCGGATGTCCTCTGATACCCGATCCTTGAACGGCTTGAGCCGCTCGAACAACTCCTCGGGCGGGACCTCACGCTCCGGCTCGCCGCTGCCCACCAGCCACGGCGTCGCCTCAACCGCCGTGCGCCACGCCGCCTCCTCAGGGTCGGTATCAGCCGTCTCCCGAGCAGGCGCGGGTCGGACGCGATCGAGATAGACGTTGTGAAAGCCGGCCCGCTCCTCCTCGTGATATTCGATGCGCACCCGCTGGCCCTGGTAGCCCTCGGCCTCCTCGCCGATCCGCTCCCGGAACGTGGAGAACTCCCGGCCATCGTCGGCCCGCACCACATAGCGGATTTTGCCTGAGCGGGTACGAACACGCTCAACCGAGCTGATCACCACATCGGCCTCCATACAGGAAGGCATACCCACGGATGCGCGACCCATTCCCACACACGACCCAGGCTGTGCGGCGATCCCAGACTCGACCCTGACTGATGCCTTGGCCAATCGCTGGCAGGCGGCGCCATCAGGGCAAGCGGGGATGGTCAGGCACCGGCAAGCTGCCGACTCCGAGTTTAGGCGCAAGCGTCAGGCGCTACTCTGACTTGCGGGAGTGGTATCCATGGCAGCCACGAGCAGACCGCAACAGCGCCCCAGCCGGCGTTCTCCGCGCAGATTGATCCTCGATTCGTTCCGCGCCACCGCTGGCCGCGGCCGCGCCACGGTCAACCGCATCCGCGTCCAGGCCCCTCGGCAGGCCGGAGCGATCGGCAAGCCTGCTCTGCGGCGGCTCCGCGCGCTCGGTGATCGCAGCGTCGCCGGCATCCGCTACCTCATCGGCCAGGGTGCCAGAACCACCCGGCACCTTCCCCTCCTGGGGAGCCGGCAAGTCAACCGGCTCACCCAGAACGATCCCAACCTGGCCGCGGATCGCGGGCTTACGGCGGTCGAGCCCACCGCGGCCAGCGAACGGCGCCAGGTTGCGGTCAAGCCGGTCAAGGCGCGGGGCAGAACCCGCCAGACGAGAGAACGCCAGGGCAAGCCCCGGCAGGCCAAACGCAGGCAGGACCTCGTGCTCGAGCAGCAGACCGTCCGGGAGCTACGCGAGCGGGCCAGAGAGGCCGGCGTCCAGGGTCGCTCCTCGATGACCAAAGACCAGCTCATCGAGGCCCTGCGCGAGCACCGTTAAACCGAAGTCCACGGATTGCAGAACGCCCTTCGCAGCAGCCTCTACGCCGTCCTAGCCTGCACAATTGTGCGGAGGTGGCTGGGAACCAGGTTCGATGGCCGAAAGGCTGGTCCCACGAGCGAGGCGATGCCCATGTCGATCGAGCCGCCAACGCCCTCGGCCGAGCAGCTTGCCGACTGGCGGGCCCTGATCGAACGGATCCGCCAGGGCGATCGCTCCCAGGTGGTGGCCTTGGATGAGGCCGTGGCGCCTGGATCTGCGGCCGCCTACCAGGTCTTTGCCACCCACCAGGTCCACCAGCGACTCCGCGGCGCCCCGCCTCTACTGGCCGGGTCGCTCGCCGGCATCATCGCGGTCCTTCGGGTGGATCCGACCGAGGCCAGCATGATCTTTCGTCGGCGCCGCCTTGGCGATGCTGGCTGGACGGTGAGCTTTGGCGCCGCGCAAGGGTTGCTGACCTACTGGGTCCTGCAGGCCGAGCGGATGTTGGTATTGCTCCACCTGACCTGGGCGGGATGACCCACCACACCGAACGGCATGCGGGTCACGCTCCCTCAGGCCGCGCGCTCCTTGGTGGCCGCGGCCGTCAGCGGCGTCGCGCCGCCGGCGAAATCGCTGCCCGGGACCACCTGGCCAGGCGCTCCCGGCCTGGCGGGAAGCGGCTCGGCACCGCCGACGAAGTCGGTGCCCATGGGGTTGGCGTCGTCGGGGATGAGGCTGGTCAAGAGAGCCGATAGTGGCATGCCATGTCACTCCATGCTGTCGATGGGGAATCGGGCTGGACGGCGGCGTCCCGCGCCCAGACCTGCCGTCCAGGCTACGGGACGGCGGCAAGCACCTCCTGATAGGCGCGTTCGTAGCCGGCCACCATGGCCTCGGCCGAGAAGCGCTCCTCGACCCGTGAGCGCAGGACCCGCGGCTCCAGCTCACCCAGCCGGTCCACGGCCGCCGCCATCAGGTGGGGCGCCTTCTCCTCGTCGGCCCGGCCGAGGAAGAAACGGCCCGTGCAGGGTATGCATCGTGGGGACGTCGCTCATGGCCCCGATGCTCGCCCCGACCGGGCCGGTGTGGTCATCCCCGGTCGGACAGGCCGTCGGCCAGCAGCGCCACCACCCACTCGATGCCGCCGTAGCCGCTGGGCGGGACCCTGAACCAGGGAGGGGCAATGACGGCTATGCGCATCGGAGTTCCTCACCTTCATCAGCCTGTGACCGAGTCCGGCTACCCAACGACCGCCCGGCCCCAACATCTGGCCGATGGCGTGGCGAAATCACGACTCCGGTCCTCCCAATGGGCTGCCCGCTGGTAATGACTTGTTACCGGGCACGGCATGACACGGAGACGGTGGCGTCTTGGCGATAGGCCCAGGATGGCCAGGACCCCCCGAGGAGGACACGCGAACCCGGGGGGTCCTGGTAGCCGGGCCAATGCAGACCGCTGGCAGGAGCCAACGACCGCGAGCCTTCTTCGCCCGTCACCTTCGATAACGGCGATGGGCGGCGAGGATGACGCGGTCGGCCCTTCCGGGCGGCATGACGCTTCATCCCGAGGCTGCCTGGAAGGGTGGCGCGCAACCCGGGCTGTTCAGCCGGCGAGCCGGCCGGCGAGCCGTTGGATCAGGTCCAGTTCCTGGGTCAGCCGGTGGGGCGCGAGGTAGTCCTGGCGCACGCGGCGGTGGGCCTCCCGGCCGAACCGTCCAGCCCGTTCGCGATCCTCCAGGAGGGTGGCGATCGCCCGGCCGAAGGCGACGAGGTCGCTCGGGTCATCCAGCAGCAGCCCGCTGCGGTCGTGGCTGATCTGGTCCTGGATGCCGCCGACCCGGCTGGCCAGGACGGGGCGGCCTTTCCACATCGCCTCGGCCACGGTCAGGCCGAACCCTTCGGCCAGGCTCTTCTGGACGATCACGTCGGCGCGGCGCTGCAGGGCGTTGACCATGGCCCCGTTCTCCTCCAGGTCGTCCATGGGCAGGCAGGCCAGGTGCAGCCGGGCGCGGGTCCCGGTGGGAAGCGCCGCCGCGGCCCGGCGCACCTGCTGGAGGACCTGTTCGCTCTCGGGGTCGTCGCTCACCGAGGTGGCCGCCGGGCCGGCCAGGACCAGGTGGGCGCCCAGCCGGTCGGGGACGTGGTGGAGGAATCCGTCCAGGACACCCAGGGGATCCTTGAGCGGGTCCCAGCGCGAGACCTGGAGCACGATCGGAGCATCCGGGGGGATCGGCTCGTCCTGGATCATCTCCGCATGGCCCACGACTCGGCCCGGGCTGCCGTCCAGGTGGCCGAACACCGGCGCTGGGAGCTTCTCGTTCCGAGCCTCCAGGATCCCGGCCGCCTGCAGGATGGCGGCCACCCTGAGCGGCGCCATCGGCTGGTTCTTGGGCGCGAAGGCGTCGATGCACGGCGGGATGACGGCCATGCGCTGGCGGTCGAGCCCTTCCCAGGCGTAGGTGGGACGGGAGAACACGTAGGCGTCGGCCGCCTGGACATAGGGGCGCAGGAAGTCCCATGCGCTCCTGGCCAGGTCGTTGGGCCGATCGACGCCGACATGACAGCTCCAGACGACGGTCGCCCCCAGCCGCTTCAGCTCGGGAGCAAGCCCGGCGGTCTGGGGGTCGTGCAGGACCACGACGTCGCCCGGGCCGACCCGTCGCTGCAGCTCGGCGAGCGTCTCCTTCTGCGTCTGCTCGTAGATCCCCCGGACGGTCTGATCCAGGCCGCGTCCGTCCCCCGGCCGACCGTGCAACAGGTGATGGAGGCGCTTGGTCACCTCGAAGAAGGCCTCGGACCCCTCCAGGACCACCCAGCGGGCCTCGATGCCGGCGCCGGCCAGGTACCCGAGCAGGAAGTGCAGCATCTCGGCGACGCCGCCACCCTCCTCGGTCGAGTTCACGTGCCACACCCGCCGGCCGGCGAGCCGATCGGCCGCCTCCTCCAACCGGCGCCCGAACCGACGGGCCGGCTCGGGCGCGAGCACGCCCGCGAACCCCCCCGGGGCCAGCTGCCGGAT
>Ga0081538_10004586_pt1 | contig 12711 bp, 22 predicted proteins | sample TabmetS5T2R1_FD_71022 | JGI IMG/M metagenome (GOLD analysis project Ga0081538, IMG submission 71022) | Tabebuia heterophylla rhizosphere microbial communities from the University of Puerto Rico - S5T2R1 | ecosystem: Host-associated > Plants > Roots > Rhizosphere ...
GGGCGCGGCCGCCGCCAGTGCCCGCGGTGCTGCGGGCCAGCGAGGCGATCCGCGCGGCCGCCAGGCGGCAGGCCCTGGCCAGCCTGCCGCCGGAACGGGCCGGGCTGCTGGTCGGCATGGCCCTCGGCGACACCTCGCTGCTGCCCAGGGACCTAGAGGGCGCGTTCCGGGTGGCCGGGCTCAGCCACCTGGTGGCGGTGAGCGGACAAGTTGATGGACAATGACGTGTGTGGAAGGAGGTGGAGATGAACGCTGGGATTTATGCGCGCCTCAGTGTCCTGAAGCCGACCGAGCGCCTAACAGAGGCTGCGCTGGAACGCCAGGAGGACGACTGTCGCGAGCTGTGTGCTCGTCGCGGCTGGTCCGTGATCAAGGTCTACCCGGACGAGGGCATCAGCGCGTACCAGAAGCGGAAGCGGCCGGGGTTCGAGCAAGCGATGGCCGACCTGGAGGCCGGCGTGATCGATGTGCTCGTGGTCTACCGGCTGGACAGGCTCGTCAGACGCCTGCGCGACTGGGTTCGCGTCGAGGAGGTCGTAGAGCGATCCGGCGGCAAGGTCGTCAGCGTCAACGAGGGCGAGCAGTCCCAACTGACGCTCCGCATCCTCGCGTCGATGGGGGAGCAGGAGTCGAGCAACACGAGCGAACGGGTTCGACGCCAGCAGCGCCAAGCCGCAGTCGCAGGAGGACCACCACCAGGCGGACGACGGCTGTTCGGCTATGGCCCTCGCCGCGAGCAGGTCTACGACTTCCCGCTCTCCGTGATCGCTACCCGCGAGGTGATCGCCGGGGAGGCAGGGGTCGTCAAGGAACTGGCACGACGGCTGCTCGCTGGCGAGTCCCTCAGGTCACTGACTCGCTGGGCGAATACGGTCAGCACCAGCACGACCGGACGCCAATGGGACCAGCGCACACTGCGCGACACGCTGCTGTCACCCGGACTCGCCGGGCTCCGCGTCTACCGCGGCGAAGTCGTCGCCGAAGGCCGATGGATGCCGATTCTCGATCGCACGCAGCACGAGATGGTCGTCGCGCTCCTGAACGACCCGAGTCGCCGCACTCGTGGGCCAGGCGTCAAGCACCTGCTGACCGGGATCGTGGCGTGTGGCCGATGCGAGCAACCGTTGGAGACCCACTACGACCCGAAGAGGCGAGGCGGCCGCAGACAGTACCTCTGCCGGTCGTCTCCAGGCAGGCCCGGCTGCGGCCGTCTGATGGTGTCTGCGGAGCCGCTAGAGCGCGTCGTAACCGCGATGGTCAAGAAGCGGTTGGCCGGCCGTGGACTCGCCAAGGCGCTTGCGGCCCGTGATGCTGAGGCGGGCGCTGGGGTCGCTGAGGAGCTGGCCGCCGTCTACGCGCAGATCACGGACATCGAGCAGGCGTACAAGGACGGGCGGATCAAGATCGATGCGTTCCTCCGGGTCCATGAGCCGCTCGTGGAGCGCCAGGAGCAGCTTCAAGCACGGATCCGCCAGAGCGCGGACTCAGCCATGTTGGCCGAACTCCCGGACGCCCCCGACGAGTTGCAGGCATGGTGGGACAGCGAGGAGACGACCGTCGAGCAGCGTCGAGCGGTGATCCAGGCGGTCGTGTCGAAGGTCCTCGTCGGACCGGCTGTGCGGCCGACCAGAGCGTTCGACGAGACTCGCATCCGGCCGCCGTACGGGCCAGTCTGGAAGGATCGTCGCCGGCCGGAGACACCGCGAGGCCGCCCGTGAACGCTTCAAGCGTGTTAGCGGCCTCGACGGCTGGATCCGTTTCCGGACCCCTCTCCCAAAAGCATGGTCTACGCAGCTACCTATAAACGTCAAGAGCAACCGGGTTGCGATTTTCTAGCCGGCTATGGGAGAGGGGTCCGGAAACAGGGCCGCCATCCAACCTCCACCTCAATAAGGTTCCTCTTGACCGGTCTTGTACGATCTACTTATAGACGACAGGAGCTAAGAGAGCTAAGGGATTAGCTCGGGCGCGGCTCAGCCGCACGAAAGGGACGCCCGTAACAGACGTCCTCAGCGCACTAGTTGCGAGGAGGGCGTTCTTTGTTGGCAGCCCAGGACGTGCTTAGCGCCGGCCAGCTCGCGGCCAGGTTGAACAAGTCCGTCCACACCATTGCGTGGTGGCGCAGGGAAGGCCGTGGGCCGAAGTACACCAGGATCACGCCGACGTTCGTCGTGTACAAGTTGAACGACGTGCTCAAGTGGGAGTCCGAGCAGGCCGCTCGTGGTCGCTCGTGACCGTCGAGGAGCTGGTCCGCGAGTCCGCCGAGTACTACGACGTCTCTGAGCAGATCGAGGACCCGGAGATCCTCGCTGAGGTCGCCGCCGTGATCCGCAACGGGGGTGATGCCTCCTAACGGCGAGCAAGTCCAGGCTTCCCGACCTGGACTCGCTCAGGACTCGCCCCCTTCGGTTCCCCATGAAGGAGTTCCTCTATTGTCTGGTGATCCTTTGGAGCTTTTCAACGACCTCAATTTCGTCGGCCAGCTAGCAGCCGCTGTGGTCCAGGACTACGTCCGTCGCTATGGCGAGGGTCCAGCCTGGGCGCAGCTCGCCGGGATGATGGCGTGGGGCCCGCCAGCCGAGCACGGCCCGCGGATCTCCAGGCTCGCCGAACTCGGCTGGCTGTCGTTTACGGACGAGCCGTACTCCCTCCGTCCTGGTCCTCGTTACACGCTGGAGGTGAGCGATGCCTGAGAACACGCTAGACAAGCTAGACAGGCTAACGCGTTCACCTGGGAGTCTAGGGTGTCTAGCGTTTCTAGCATTTCCAGGAGATGAGAGAGGGGGGACCTGGAATGCCGGATGAGCACACTGAGGATTACGACCTCCCCGTTATCCGTCCCGAGCGGGAAGTCCGGCCAGAAGAAGTCCCCGAGCTGGTCGATGCCACCGTGGCGACACTTCGGCAATGGATCTACTTCCGCCGTGATGAGGAGTACCTGACCGTCGCGCTTTGGGTGCTCCACACCTATACGGTCCAAGCGGCATACTCGACGCCGTACCTCCGGTTCGATTCGGTGCTCCCGGAGTCCGGTAAGTCGGTCACGCTCAAAGTGCTGTCCCTGTTGGCGTACCAGGCGGAGCTGATCGTTAACCCGACTGCGCCCAACGTGTTCCGCTCCCTGTCCCTTATGGGTGAGCACACAATGCTGCTCGAAGAGGTCGATACGGTGTTCACTGGGGGCGCCAATAAGGATACGTCCGACCTTCGGTCGGTCCTCAATGAGGGCTATAAGCGCGGCGCGAAGGTGCGGCGACTGAAGCTGATCAAGGGCGAGTGGATCCAAGAGGCGTTCAATATCTTCTTCCCGAAGGCATTCGCCGGCCTCGGCAATCCGCTTCCCGCGACGCTCAATAGCCGGTCGATTCATATCCGGATGCACCGCTGCCCGAGGGCGGTCCCGTTGGACAAGTTCAGGCCAAGGAAGGCCGCCGCGTTGACAGCGGAACTCCGTGGCTGGTTGCAGGCGTGGAGCGAGGTGGCGCTCGACCAGCTCCGGGATGCGGAACCAGATGTCCCTGATGAACTTGGATACCGGGAAGCGGAGTACTGGGAGCCGCTGTTCGCGATTGCGGACCTTGGAGGCGGCATCTTCGGAGCGCAAGTCCGAGACGCGGCGATCGAGCTGAAGCCGAAGGACGACACGGATGAGATTCCGCGTGAGGTGCTCCTCCTGAAGTACACGAGGGAGGCGTTCGATCAGGCTGAGGCCGACCGGCTGCACTCGATGACGATCGTCAAGGTGATCCTGACCCGGGACGACGATGACAACCCGTTCATCTCCCGGTGGGGCCGCTGGACGGAAGTGGAATACAGCGACAGCAGGAGGAAGTCGATTGGGAAGGACATGGCGAAGCTGCTTAAGTCGGTTGGGGTTCCACCGCCTGAGAAGTCCCTTTGGGTCGACGGGGTGAACCGCCCGGGCTATTACCGTTCGAGCTTCGAGGAGGCGTGGAAGGAATATCTCCAGTAGGTTATTCCTCACAAACGCTAGAAATGCTAGACACGCTAGCTTTGCAGATCAGCGGGGGTGGTGGCCCTAGCATTTCTAGCCTGTCTAGCGTTGGTATCTGCGAGCAGGTGATCACAGGCCGCGACGGTTGAGAGTTGAGAGTAAACACCTGACGATATAGGTGAGACGGGAGGTCCTTTGAGAAGGTCAACCGGCCGTAGGCAATGGAACCCGACCATTAGCGGCGCGCAGCTCCAGAAGCTGCGCGAGCGTGAGGAGCTGAGCCGCCGGGAGGTCGCCGAGCAGCTCAGCCGGAAGCTCGGCCGCCCTGTTGCTGCGCAGCACGTCCGCGAGATGGAGGAAGGCACCGAGCCAACGCAGGAGGTGTTCGGTCACCTGCTGGAGCTCTACAAGGTCGCCGGCGTGGACAGCGAGCTGCTGTTCCCTTCGACAGAGGCCGAGCTGGATCGCCGCCGCGACTACGACGAGCGGCGAGCCCGCCTGACCGAGCGGTCGCCCGCAGCCCTAGATGGGACCCGCCGGTGAGCGCCGACAGGGGCACCCCCGAACAGAAGGAGCAGCGCAGGCGAGTCCGTCAGAGGGTGCATGAGCTACGGCGGGATCTACAGGCAGTCAAGCAGTCCGAGCCCGAGCTGATCCGCGATGAGGAAAACCGTCTGCTGTGGCGCCTCGCTGAGTACCTGGAGTGGACTGGCCCCATAACTGAGCCGCCACGGATGGTGGTCCGCCACTGATGGGTTGCCTATGAGGAACATGGCCGGCTCCAACGAGGAGACGCGCGACGCGATCGTCACGCTGCTCGAGGCCGAGCTAGAGAAGGGCCTGAGCATCCAGGTCGCGTGCGATCTGGTCGGGATCACCAACGCCGCGTACTACCGTTGGCAGAAGCGGGCAGAGGCGGGCGACGAGGAAGCGATCGGCCTGATGCGCAGGCTGAAGGCCGCGCGTGCCAAGGGGTTCGAGCAAGGGCTCGGCAGGATCAAGGCGAAGGCCGAGCTGACCGAGGACTGGCGTGCTGATGCCTGGCTGATCGACAAGCTATACCCGAACTGGGTTGGCCGGGTCGAAGAGATCGTATACGAGCTGTCCGGCCAGGAGGACGGCGAGAAGGTCGCGGAGTGGAGCACCCCGGACCGGCTGCGCGCGCTCGTCCTGGGAGCGGTCGAGACCGGCGTGATCTCGTACGAGGAGCTGCTCAGGCTCGCCCCGAAGCAGGCACGACCGGCTGAGCAGCCGTCCAACCAGCAGCCTGCGGCCGACCGGATGGAGACGATCCGCGCGGCGGTGATCGATACCCTGGCCGACGGCCCTCGTGAGAAGACCGAGCTGCGCGATGTCGTCTGTGCGATGACGGAGTGCTCCCACGAGGAACTCCAGCAGGCGTGCGACGGCCTCGACCTGGAGCAGCAGGTCTCGCCGGGCAGCAAGCCAATGGTCAGGCTGGCGAGCGTCCCGCCCGGGCATTCGCGCACAACTCCGGCCGTCGCACCATCAACGGCAGACCCGGGAGTGCGTGACGAGTCCACCGGGTCTGACGGCGAGACGGCTGGGTCTTCAAGCAGTTGGCTGGCCGGAGAGCCAGGCACCGGTGTCGGCGACATGATCGCAAGGCGGCGAGGCCGGTGAGGAGGTGAAGCAGCGAATGCAGCCAGACGAGCTGCAGCGGCTCGTGATCTGCGAGAAGTGCGGAGCGGTGATCGACACCTACGGCGACCGGCAGAAGGCGCACGACGAGTTCCACAAGAAGCTCGAAGCGAAGGGGGTCAAGTAGGTGCCAGCGACGGCAATGAGCGCGCTGACGGTGGGGACCCACACGATCAGCGCGGGGGCGGGCAAGACAGTCGGCAATCCGGCGGGAGCCGAAGTTCGCGCCAAGCGGACCGTCGGCGGCCAGGTCGTTGTCGACTGCGTGGAGTACGACCCGGCGTTCCCAGGCAAGGGCAAGGTGGTCCAAGCCTGGAGCTACTGCGCAGACGCAGCCACGACCGTGACCACCGTCTGAGGCGAGGCGGATGATCGATGAGCGCCGAGCTGGTTGTCGTCCTGGGGCTGTTCGTGGTCCTCTTCGCGCTCATGCACGTCCCGATCCCGAGCAAGCGCCAGCCTGCCCAGCCGCCGTCTCTGCCGGACGGCCAGAAGGCGAAGGCTCCGCGTGGGAGCACGACCAACGTGCCAGCGCATCGGCTCGTCAAGGGCGTGCTGGTGCTGCTGCCGTCGTCGCCGTACCGGTTCCGTGCCGAGGAGATCCGGTGGATCGAGAAGCAGCCGCTGAACGGGCGAATCGTGGCGCACCTAGAGGGCTCTGATCCAGAGACGGGCGCGGTGACGCAGCGGTGGCACGAGTGGAGGCCATCCGATCGGGTCACGGTGTTCGTCTCCACGATCGACCTGGACGAGCACGGCGGGCGCTACGACGAGCTGGTCGGCCGGTACGGCGGTCAGCAGCAGGCAGAGGAAGAGAAGCAGTGGCAACGCGTGACCAAGTTGACCTTCCCCGAGTAGCCGTCCGCTGGCCGGTACTGGCGCCGCCGGTGAGCTGCGCTCCCCGGCGGCGCCCATGCCGACCGTCGAACAGCCACTTGGTGACGGCAACAAGGTCACGCGAGCCAGTGGAAGGTTTGGTCGGAGGGCGGTCATACAAGGTCGATCCGCTTGTGCCACTGACGACGCTGGAGGCGCAAGCTATCCGTGGGCGCTCCCTGGAAGTTGTCCTGCGGCGACGGGATCACCTGCCGCCCTCCGGCCATCAAGTGGCCCAGCCATCGACGCTTCTCGGGGGGAGCCGGGGTCTCTCCTACCGCAAGTCGAGCGGCTGGGCCACCTAATGCCTCGGCGACGAAGAGGATCGGCAGCGAAGGGCCGTCAGCGCTTCCAGCTCCGCCAGCAGAAGAAGGCACGCACGGCCGTAGGGAAGCGAGCAAAGGGCCGCGCGACATAGGGAACGCCCGTCGTCGATCAACGCTCATCGGAGGAACCCCGGTTGCTCCGTTGCGGCGACTCGATCTCCAGGGACAGCGACAGCCATCGCGTCACGGACGCCTTGAAGCGCAACGACCGGGGGCGGATCTTGTGGACCGCGAACAGGATGATGCCGAGGGTCGCGACCACCGTCGCTACTGCGACGATCAGGACTGCCATGCGCCTCCTCCAGAAGCCATGCCATAACAGGGCTTCTGGAAGGGGGCCCAAGGGAGCTTAGCTGGGGATGCTAGCGTCCCTCATCCATCGACGGCTCTGCGCCACCGAACGGTCGCCGGCAAGCACTCCCACTCCTTGCGGAGCCGAGGGGGACCTGCGACTGCGCCGGGAGTGTACCACGTGGTGGGTGCTCCGGGAGCTCAGGCACAAGATGTTGTGTCGGACGAGCGTAGGGCCTCATCTCGGCGGCGGCCGCGGGCGGTCGAGCTGTCGGTGAGGTCGCTTCCGACGCTCGCGCTCCAGCAGGAGCAACTTCTGGACCGCCTTGTCCATCTCGGCGAGCTTCCACTTGTGTGTGAGCTTGCCGCGCACGCACCAGCAGATGGTCCCGACGACGGTTGTGAAGGAGACGGACACGCCGGCAGCGATGATCTGCTCAACCGATGGATCGAACACCCTCGACTCCGTGCAGGCTGGCGCCGGAAAGCACGTCCGCAAGGGGTTGACGTGAGATCCAGCTACCGAGTGCCGCTCGGTGTCGGGTCAGGGCAATTGCTTGCTGGGCCGTCCGTGGCGGACCGGACGGGCGCAGAACGCGGTGCGGAGAGGGAAAGATCCCCAGCAGCCTTCAGCCAGACCCCGTCTCCCACGTCGAGTACAACGATGCTCTGGCTGAAGCCGGGAGGGAGTATAACAGCACGCTTGGACAACCTGTGAGACCCCGCGGGTGGCGAGATCGCCACGCACCCCTACTCGTGAGTCATGCGTCTCCCAACCAGCCTGTCGTCGCGGGCGGGAGTATAACAGCGCGCGAACGCAGGGAAGCCGGGCCTGACGCCCGGCCTCCCTGCCACTGAGGTCGGCTGCCCATGGCTCGCTGTCTCTCAGCGTGCCCGGAGTTTGAACGTCGGCTGGGTCGGATACGTCGGGACGATCGCCTCCAGCTTCTGCCGGATCTCGACTTCGGCTTCGTCGAGGATCCGGGTGATTGCGGCATGGATCGGCCGGGCTTCTTCGTCAGTCAATTCGCCGCCGTGCCCGGCCGTCTTGACGGGAGCGTCGACGAAGAACGTACGGGCCCACATCGTGAAGTAGCCTGGCGGCGCGTGCGACTCCTCCTCCATGCGCAGCCGCCGCTGCGTCCCGCCGATCAAGCTCTGCATCGCCTCCTCGATGCTGGAGCCTTGACCGACGACCGTGGTACCTCCGATGGCGGTTCTGGCCTCGACAGTCTTGGTCTCACCCTCGGTGCCGACGATCAGCCTGAACGTGATGGGCTCTGACGTCGCCATGCTCACTCCCCGAACCAATCGAAGTGATCGTTCTCCAGCTTCTCGTCCGTCTCACGGTCGATCCGAGCAGCGTGGTAGGGGCACAGGCTCGGATGGTACGGCGGCTCGTCGCTGTAGTAGTGGTCGCCGCAGACCTCGCATGTCAACTGCTCGCGCTCGCTCATCGAGGATCGTGTCCGTCGACTTGCTCGTGGTACGCCTTGTGCAGCCGCTGGCTACGCTCTGACGCCAAGACGAGGGCGGCGCACCGGCCGCACAGCGAGATCGTCTCGGCCTGCCCGGCGATCACGAGTCGCATCTGAACGTTGTAGAAGTCCTGGCGGCCGTTGGTGGTCGGCCGAGTCGCCGGTCGAGCTGTCCGCTCAGTCGGGCTCGCACCGGGCACTCGCCTCGTGCTCCGTTGCTGTGGCATTGCTACTCCTGTTCGTTCAGCCTGGCCGTCACCTCGACGCAGGCGGCCGTCAGCGCGAGGGAGCCGAGAGAGAACAGCAGGGGAGCGTGTGCCACTCCGCACGCCCAGCCGATCACGAAGCCGGCCACGACGATCCCCGCTCGCCTCAGCGGTGCTGCGACCCTCACGGGCCGACCGAGCCTTCACACGTCGGACCCGGGAACTTCGGCTCCACGTCGGTGATCTGGTCCTCAGGGATCCAACGGTCGTCCGTCGTCCAGACGCCCTTGAACCCGTGCGCGTCGTAGATGAACGCCTTGACGTCGTGAGCGGCACCGTTGTGGTCGACGGCGACCTCAGGCTGGTCTGGGTACTGCTTGTTCGAGACAGAGCCCATCGGGTGCTCCTCTCCTCAGACACGACAGCGGCGCCCACGAGGGGCGCCGTGTCGCTGTCGGCTACTTGCTCAGGAGCTGACGCGCGCGAGCTACGCTGTACCCGGCGGGCCCTGCGATCTCGGTGATCGAGACGCCGCGCTCGTGCTCCTTCTGCATGATCGCGAGCCGCTCGGCCTTCAGAGCCTCGAGCTTGCTGATCTGCTCAGTCAGCTCCTCCAGGTGCTTCTTGGCGGTCGCCGTCAGCGAAGGCTTGGACGGCTTGGGCTCCGCCTTGTCCTTCGGCCTGGTCGGCTGCTGCTTCGCCTTGCTCGCAGCCTGCTGCTTGGCCGCGTCCTGCTTCGCCTTAGCGATCGCCTTGTCGCCGTTGTCCGCCTTCGGCTTGGACGGCCGCTTGGGCGCGCCCTCCTGGTCGTGCTGCTGGAGCGCCTCGCGCTCCTGCTGCTGTGCCGACATGGGCCTCTCCTTCCTGTCGCGAGCGACCCCTTGTCGCTCTCAGGGGGAGCGTCGTCTCTGATCCATTTGAGGGCAACGGGGATAACCTGCGAGTTTGAAGACAGCTAGACACGTCATAAAGTTGAGAGTTGCGGCGCCAACCTGGCGGTGGTGCTCGGCGCCGGCCTGTGGCTGGCGGCCACGCTCGGCGCGACCCGCCCGCTCCTGGTCGCCGTCGGGATCGCGCTGGCGGCCTGCCTGGTCGTCCTCACCCGCTGGGAGCCGAGCGTGCTGCGGGCCGGCGTCATGGCCGTGCTGGTGCTGCTCGGGGTGGCCACCGGCCGCGGGCCCGGCGGGCGCCGCGCGCTCTGCCTGGCGGTCCTGCTGCTCCTGCTCGCCGACCCGGGGCTGGCCGGCGCGCTCGGCTTCCAGCTCTCCGTCGCCGCCACCGCGGGCGTGCTGTGGGCCGGGCCGCTGGCCGCCCGCGCGCTGCCCGGCTGGGTCCCGGACCGCGCCCGCACCGCCGCCGGCGTCACCCTGGGCGCGCAGGCGGCCGCCCTCCCGGCGCTGGCGCTGGCGCTCGGCCGCTTCTCCCCGGCCAGCCTGCCGGCGAACCTGCTGGGCCTGCCGCTGGCCGCCGGGCCCATGCTGCTGGGCGTGGCCGCCGCCGTCACCGCGCCGGCGGCGCCCTGGCTGTCGGCCGTCGCCTGCCGGCTCGCCGACCCGTTCCTGCTCGGGCTGGTCGCGGTCGCCCACTGGGCGGCCCGCCTGCCCGGCGCCTCCCTCACCCTGAGCGGCCCGCTCCGCGCCGCCCCGGCGGTCGCGCTGGCGTTCATCCTCGCCACGGCCGCGGCGGCGCGCCGCCGCGGCCATCGGGACGGGGCGGGTGACCGGGCGGACGGATAGGCTGCCGCCGGCCACCCCGACCAGGACCCAGCCGCCGGGAGGCGCTGTGACCGATGCCGACGACCGCCCCGCGCTCGAGCTGGCCGACCCGAAGGAGCTGCTGCTCGGGTACCTCGACTTCTACCGCTCGGTGATCGCCCGCAAGATCGACGGGCTCACCGAGGCGAAGCTTCGCGGCAGCCCCCTGCCGTCCGGGTGGACCCGCTGGAGCTGCTCAACCACCTCGTGCACATGGAGGAGCGCTGGGTGCGCTGGGACTTCGCGGGCGAGCGGCTCCCCGATCCCTGGGGCGACCAGGACGAGTCGGGCCGCTGGTGGGTCGGCCCGGAGGTTACCGCGCCGGGCTGCTCGCCGCCGTGGACGCCGGCGCCGCGCGCGCGGGCGATCGCCGCCGGCGCCGAGCTGACCGACGTCGCGGCGGCCGGTGGCCGCTTCGCCGAGGGCGACCGCCGCCCGACGCTGGCGTGGGTGCTGTTCCACGTCCTCCAGGAGTACGCCCGCCACGCCGGCCACCTCGACATCGCCCGCGAGCTGCTCGACGGCGCCACCGGCGAGTAGCGCCCGGCCGGATCCCGCTTGCCTCCGCCGCCGGCGACCACCAGGATGCGACGATGCCGACGAGGTTGGTGGAGATGGCGGTCGACGCGGCCGACCCGGCCGCGCTGGCGCGGTGGTGGGCCGAGGCGCTGGGCTGGGCGATCACGCTGGAGGAGCACGGCGCGATCGACGTCGAGCCCCCCGGGCCGGACGGCCTGGGCGTGCCGCTGGTGTTCGCGCCGGTCGCCGATCCCAAGGTGACCAAGAACCGGGTCCACCTCGATCTGCGCAGCGCCGACGCCGACGACCAGACCGCCCGGGTCGCCCGCCTCACCGGGCTGGGCGCCCGGCCCGTCGACATCGGCCAGCGCGACGTCCCCTGGGCGGTGCTGGCCGACCCCGAGGGCAACGAGTTCTGCGTGCTCGACCCCCGCGACGAGTACGCGGGCACCGGCGCCGTCGCGGCGATCGTGGTCGACGCCGCCGACCCGGCCGCGCTCGCACGCTTCTGGAGCGAGGCGGCCGGCTGGCCGGTGGTGGAGACGACCGGCTGGTCGGCGTCGCTCCGCGCCCCCTCCGGCACGGGTCCCTTCCTGGAGCTCATCCAGGTCCCCGATCCCAAGCGGGTGAAGAACCGCCTGCACCTGGACGTGGCGCCCTACTCCGGCGACGACCAGGCCGCCGAGGTGGCCCGGCTGCGGGCGCTGGGCGCCACCCCGGCCGACGTCGGGCAGGGCGAGGTGCCCTGGGTCGTGCTCGCCGACCCGGAGGGCAACGAGTTCTGCGTGCTCACGCCCCGCTAGGACAGGACGAGCAGGTGACCGAGATCGACGCCGGCGAGCTGGTGCTGCGGCCGGTTGCCCGGGAGGTCGCGGCGGCCCTGCTGGAGGGCCGCGTGCCCGCTGGCGTGGTCCTCGCCCCCGGCTACCCGTCCCAGTTCTCGCTGGAGACGATGCGGCTGGTGGTCGACGCCGCCGGGGACGACCAGGGGTTCGGGCCGTACTTCATGGTCCGCAAGGCCGACGGCGCCGTCGTCGGCGAGATCGGCGCCGGCTGGCATCGCGCCAGCGCCACCGCGCAGGTCGGCTACACGGTGGTCGAGCCGTCCTGGGGACGCGGCTACGCCACCGCGGCGCTGCGGGCCCTGCTCGCCCACCTGCTGGCCGACCGGCGGGTGCGCCGGGTGGTCGCCGAGACCTTGGAGGGCCACGCGGCCAGCCGCCGGGTGCTGGAGAAGGCCGGCATGCGACACCTCCACACCCGCAGCGGCGAGGTCGACGGCAGGACCGAGACCCTGGTCGTCTACGAGGCCGTTCCCGGGGACCGGGAAGCCTAGCGGGCGCGCGGTGGGGGAGCGGTGGAGGCGCGCACGACCAGCTCCACGGGCAGGAGCTGGCTCGCCGGCGTGCCGGCGGGGTCGAGCAGCCACTCGGCGGCGGCCATGCCCTTGTCGTGGTGGGGCTGGCGCACGGTGGTGAGCGCCGGGCGGGCCAGCGCGGCCGGTGGGGTGTCGTCGAAGCCGACCACCGACAGCTCCCCGGGAACGGCGATCCCCAGGTCCTCCGCCGCCCGCATGGCGCCCAGGGCGAGCTCGTCGGACATGGCCAGCAGCGCGGTCGGCCGCTCGGCCCGGTCCAGCAGCGC
>Ga0081538_10004587_pt1 | contig 12707 bp, 11 predicted proteins | sample TabmetS5T2R1_FD_71022 | JGI IMG/M metagenome (GOLD analysis project Ga0081538, IMG submission 71022) | Tabebuia heterophylla rhizosphere microbial communities from the University of Puerto Rico - S5T2R1 | ecosystem: Host-associated > Plants > Roots > Rhizosphere ...
CCATCTGGGCCCGGCTCTCGACCTGGAACACCCCGACCGAGTCGGCCGCGCACAGCATGTCGTAGACGGCCGCCTCCTGGGGCAGCTCGGCCAGGTCGACCTCGACCCCGTGGTGGGCCCGGACCAGGTCGACGGTGTCGTGCAGGGCCGAGAGCATCCCGAGGCCGAGCAGGTCGAACTTGACCAGCCCGACGGCGGCGCAGTCGTCCTTGTCCCACTGCAGGACGCTGCGGTCCTTCATGGTCGCCCACTCGACCGGGCAGACCTCGACCACCGGCCGGTCGCAGATCACCATGCCGCCGGAGTGGATCCCGAGGTGGCGCGGGAAGCGCTGGACCTGGCGGGCCAGCTCCATGACCTGCTCGGGGATCTCGTGCTCGACGGTGGCCTCGATCGGTCCCCAGGCGTCGACCTGCCTGGACCAGGCGTCCAGCTGGCCGGGCGAGTACCCGAGGGCCCGGCCCATGTCCCGGACGGCCGAGCGGGCCTGGTAGGTGACCACGTTGGCGACCTGGGCGGCCCGGTCGCGGCCGTAGCGCTCGTAGACGTACTGGATGGCCTCCTCGCGGCGGCCGGCCTCGATGTCCAGGTCGATGTCGGGCGGCCCGTCGCGCTCCGGGGAGAGGAACCGCTCGAACAGCAGGCCGAGGGAGACGGCGTCGGCCTTGGTGATCCCGATCGCGTAGCAGACGGCCGAGTTGGCCGCCGAGCCCCGGCCCTGGCAGTAGATGTCGGCCCGGCGGCAGAACTCGACGATGTCCCAGACGATCAGGAAGTAGCCGGGGAAGCCGAGCTGCTCGATCATGGCCAGCTCGTGGTCGATCTGGCGCCAGGCCCCTGGGGTCCGCTCGGCGTGGCGGGGGCCGTAGCGGCGGGTCGCTCCCCGGGTGGCCAGCTCCCGCAGCCAGGACATCTCGGTGTGGCCGGGCGGGACCGGGAAGTCGGGCAGGCGGGGGGCGACCAGCTCCAGGTCGAAGGCGAGGGCCCGGCCGAGCTCGGCGGCCCGCTCGACCGTTCCCGGGTAGCGGGCCAGGCGGGTCGCCTGCTCGAGCCCGGACCGCAGATGGGCGCCGGCCCCGGCGGGCAGCCAGCCGTCCAGCTCGGCCAGCGAGCTGCGGGCCCGGACCGCGGCCAGGGCGGTGGCCAGCCGGCGACGGCCCGGGGTGGCGTAGTGGACGTTGTTGGTCGCCACCACCTCGACCCTCGTCCGGTCGGCCAGCCGGACCAGGGCGTCGTTGCGGACCGAGTCGAGCGGGTCGCCGTGGTCCCAGATCTCCACGTAGACGTTGTCCCGCCCGAACGTCTGGACGAGCCGGTCCAGCTCGGCCTCGGCGGCCAGCGGCCCCTGCTCGGCCAGGGCCCTGGCCACCGCCCCCTTCCGGCACCCGGTCAGCACCACCCACTGCCCCCCATGGGCCCCGGCCAGCCGCCCCAGCTCCCCCCGCGGCGCCCCCTTCCCCCCGGTCATCTGCGCCTCCGAGATCGCCCGGCACAACCGCGCATATCCATCAGGCCCCCGCGCCAGCACCACCAGATGGTCCCCACCCGGGTCGGGGGTCCCGGTCCGCTGCGGAAGGGCCTGACGCCGGGGAGTCGGGTGGTGGGCGGCCGGGTGCTGGGTCGCCGGGTGCTGGGTCGCCGGGTGCTGGGTCGCCGGGTCCTGGATGGCCCGGTTCCCGGGAACCGCCGGGGCTCCTCCCCCGCCGCCGGCCCACAGGGTCAGCTCGGCGCCGAAGATCGTCGGCAGCCCCAACGCCTTGGCGGCCTCGGCGAAGCGGACGATGCCGTACATGCCGTCGTGGTCGGTGATGGCCAGCGCCTCCAGGCGAAGGCGGGCCGCCTCCTCCGCCAGCTCCTCCGGGTGCGATCCGCCGTCCAGGAAGCTCGCGTTGGAGTGGCAGTGCAGCTCCGCGTACGAGACCACCAACCGCCCCGGGATCCTGGGAGGTGGCGGCCGGTAGGGCTGACGCCTGGAGGACCAGGCTGGGGCGTCACCTCCGTCCGCGCCGGGAGGCTGACCGGCAGGGGGTGGGCGGCCGGCGAGCCGGCGTTCCAGCTCCGACCAGGGAAGCGGAGGATTCTGCCATCCCATGCGCCCGATGATCGAACACATGTTCGGACCTGACAAGTTCGGCGCTGAATTCCCGAGTGCCGCGCAGGGCCCGATCTCGGTGAATTCCCTCGGTAATGTTCAATTGACAATTTCCTACATAGGCGCCTCCAGGTCCGCTAGCGTCACGAGGGGAACAGCCGCCGCTGACCGGTCGGTCGTCAGGGACGGCCGAAGCTGGCCGCGATGCCGTGCTCGGCCGACTCGTAGCTGGCGGCGGCGCGGGCGGTGAGCCGGGCGATGCCGGTCAATGCCTGTTGAAGGGTCGCCCCGCTGCGCTGCCACTCGGCCCAGAGCTCCAGGAAGCGAGCCTGGGCGACGCCGGCCCAGTCGGACCCGAGCGGGGCCACGTTGCCGGCGAGCTGGCGAAGCGTGCCCTCGATGGAGGACGCGCCGGCGTCGAGCTGGGCGGAGATCTGCTGGAGCTGTTCCGGGGTGACACGGATGCCGGTGGCCGCCATATTGCTCCTCCTGTCGTGCGCTGGTGGTGGAGCAGTTCTACGTTCGGTCGGAAGTGGCCGCAAATGACTGTCCACAGCCCCCTCCCGGCGCTGGCGCTGCCCCGTCTCAGGCGGTCGGAGCGGGATCGGCGTGCTTGCGAGCCCGGCGGTGGCGCGTTCCGGCACCCCCGACGGCCGCGCCCAGCACGCCGATGGGCAGGGCCCAGAGCGCCAGGAACACCAGGGGCCACCAGATCGCGTTGCCGAGGTTGGCGCCCACCCCGAGCCCTCCTTCGCCGTCCAGGAGCAGCCCGCGACCCTGCTGGTACCAGGGCAGCGCCTCGGCCAGCCACGCCATGATCAGCAACGGCGCGCCCAGCACGAGGGCCAGGGCGCAGGCCCCAAGTCCCGTGCGGTACGACCGGCCGACCACCGCCGCTACCACCGACCCGGGCAGGATCACCAGCAGGGGGCCGGTGAACAGGTACCCCATCATCCCGTGGCTGCCCGGGTCGAGGCCGGGCTGGACCAGCCGCGAGTCCAGCAGGAAGCCGGCCACCAGCGCGACGGCCATGGCGATGCCGAGGCGCCGGGCGATCCGGTCAGGGACCAGCCAGCGCGGCGGGCGCAGCGCCAGCCCCAGGCTGCCGGCCAGCAGCACTGCCAGCACCACCGCCGTCACCGGCGGCAGGCTCACCGCGACCGCGGGCGGGCGGGCCCGGGGATAGGAGGGGTACGCGACCAGGTAGTAGGTGGTGAACGCGACACAGCCGGCGACGCCGGCCAGCGCCAGCCCGGCGACAGTCGGGCCCGGCCCGGCCTCGCCGGTCCGCCGCGGACGGGCCACCATCAGCATGGCCAGCCCACCCACCAGCCCGACGAGGACCGGCGCGAACACCCGGCCCGCGGGCAGGGCAACGCCCGTCGCCAGCGCGGCCACGGCGGTCGCGGCGACGGCGAGTGCCCCGGTGACGCCCACCGCCCGGTTGCTGCCGGGCGGGAAGACGGCGGCGCGGGCGCAGCCGGCCACGAACCGCCACCGCGCCGCGCGGTCCTCCACCTGGGTCAGCTCGGCGGTCATGGCCGCGCCCCAGTCGCGCCGGGCGGCGGGCAGGGTCGCGGCCGCGGCCGCCAGCAGCAGCCCCGGGCCGTCCAGCGCCGACACCCGGGCCCCGGCCCGCCGCCACCAGGCCCGCCACAGCAGCCAGGCGGCCAGCATCGCCGGCATGGCGAACACCGCCATCCAGATGGCCATGTCGAGCCGAACCGCGGCCGTCGGCGGCTGCTTCGCGCTGCCGACCTGCCAGACCCAGAGGCAGGCGAAGGGCGTGGCGGCGACCGCGGCGGCGGTCAGCCCACCGAGGCGCCCCGGGCGCTTGGTGCGGTTCATGTGCCTTCCAGCCGCGGTCGTCGTCGCCCGACCCCGCCGGCCGCCCGAGCCGGCGTGGGCCGCGGCGGCTCGGCGGCCAGCCTGCCCGCCAGCGCGAGCACCGCCGCCGAGGCCCGCTCGGAGCGACGTCGGAAGGTGGCCATACCAGAACTCTATATAGCTAGAGTTCTCTCGTCAAGGTGACTGCTCAGTCGTAGATCGCCTCGACCCACCAGCGGCCGCCGGTCAGCCGGAGGAGGTAGGCGGCGCCCTGGCCGGTGGTCACCTGGAGGCGGACCAGGCGGCGGTGGGCGGCCGGGTCCCACCAGCGTTCGTCGACCAGCCAGGGGCCGGCCCAGGCGGTGACGGCCGACCAGGCGCGGCCCCAGACCCGGACCCGGCTCGGGAGCGAGCCGAGCAGGCCGCGACCGTCCACCGTGACGGTGGCCCCGGCGGCGTCCACCACCTCCGCCGGGAGCGGCTCGGCGTACACGATCGCCGGCGCCGGCGCCGGCACCTGCCCGGGCCAGGGCACAGCTCCCGGAGGTCCCCCCAACCCGGGGCTCGAGCGCCCGGCCGGGTCCGGGGCCGGACGGACGCGGGCCGGGCGAGCGGGATCCGGGGGAACGGGGCGGGCGGGACCCGAAGGGAGGACGGGAAGGGGGGTTGAGCGGGCGGGGAGCTGTCGCACTTCCGGTCCTGTGCTCCTGTCCGTGGGCGACGGCCAGGGGCTGAGCTTGGTCTCCTCCCCCGACGTGAGGGTGACGCGGGTGGCGGGGTCCCGGCCGCCGTGGAGGCGGGCGGTCTGGACGGCCTCCGGGCCGAGGAGGCCCTGGATGCGGGCCAGGGCTCGGGCGGCTCGCCGGGTGGGCTCGGACTCGCCGCCCCAGAAGCCGAGCTGGCGGCCCTGGCTGGGGACGACCTCGTCGGGGACCAGGGTCAGGTGGACGAGCGCCCCGGGGGGATGGCCGGTGCGGCCGGTCAGCCAGCCGTCGAGCTGCCAGCGGACCCGCTCGGCCATGACGACGGCCATCCGGGCCGGAGGGTCCGCGGGACCCGGGGAACGAAACACCGGGTCAGGGCTGGCGTGGGGGCGGCTGGCGGGAGGCGGGGTGGGGTCGTAGCGCCAGACTCGGGAGAGGGTCTCGGCCTGGTCAGTCTCGGCTTCGATGCGGAGGCGGGTGCAGGCCAGGCCGAGGCGGTCGAGGCGGGCGACGAGCTCGTCGGCCAGGGTCTTGGCGGTGAAGGCGGCGACGTCGACCCGGTCGGCCGGGGGGTCGAGCTCGGCCGACACGCGCAGGTCGGGCGGGGGGCGGCGGGCGCCCCTGGAGTGCTCGTCGAGGCCGCCGGCCAGGCGGGCGGCGCGGGCGCCCTCGGGGCCGAAGCGGGTGGCCAGGTCGGCGGCGGGCAGGGCGGCCAGGTCGCCGAGGGTGCGCAGGCCGAGGCGGACCAGCAGGTCGGCCAGGTCGGGGCGGTCGAGGGTGGTCACCGGATGCGGGGCCAGGAAGGCGCGGCTGCCGCCCGGGGGGACGATGGCCTGGTGGCGGGCGGCCAGGCCGGCGGCGAAGGTCCCGTCGGCGATCCCGACCCGGCAGCCGTCCCGACCGACCGGCGGACCCCCCCGGCCGCTGATGGCCGCGTGGACGGCGGCGGTCACGGTGACGGCCAGGACCGGCTCGCCGCCGTGGTTGCGGGCGGCGCCGCGGGCCGGGAAGGCGCACTCCCCCGGCTGGAGGATCTCGACCCAGGGGGTGAGCTGCTCGACCGCGGCCAGCACGGGCTCGAAGGCGCGGGCGTCGCGGGCCGGGTCGTGGGCCAGCAGCTCCAGCTCCGGGCAGCGGCTCTGGGCCTCGCGCCGGCGCAGGCCGGTGCGGACCCCCTCGGCCCGGGCCGCCTCGGAGCAGGCGACGACACGGTTGGCGTGGATGACGGCGGTCAGGCTGTCCGGCGGCGCCCCGGCGGCCACGACCGGCCAGTCCGGGCACCAGACCACCACCATGCGGGGCATCGCCCGTCACCCCACATCGGCAAGTGGTGGCCGGTCCGCCCCCGCCGGGGCATCCCCTTCCCCGGCGAGGGCCAGACCGGCTGGGCCCCCCGACCCAAGCCGGGCGTCCTGTTCCAAGAGGGTGATGGTGCCGTCGGGAGATGGGAGCCAGAGGAGGAACCGGCGTTCGCGGGCGGCGGCGCCACGGCCGGCGACGGTGACCTCGGCCTTGCGGGCCCGGAGGTGGCCGTGGCCCTGGCCGAGGCCCAGCCAGGCGCTGGCGGTGACGGCCAGGCGGAGGTCGGCCGGCTCGGACCAGGGGCCGAGGGGGACGAGGACGGCTCCGCGCTCACGGGCCCTGGCCACGAGGCGGCGGGCCTGGGCGCCCGGGAGCCGGGGCGGGGAGCGCACCAGCACCACGTCGACCGCGTCCAGGAACGCGGCCACCACGGCCGGCCAGGCCCTGGCGCCGGGGGACGGGACGAGGGCGAGGCGCTCGAGGTCGATGCCGGTCTCGGCGGCGGCGACGATCCCGAGGTCGGGCAGGCCGACCGCGGCGACCCACGAGCCGGCCGCCGAGGCTCCCGCCACCAGGGCCAGGGCGAGGGCGGCGGAGCTGGCGACGGCCACCGTCGCGCCCCGGCGCAGTCCTCGGCCGGGGAGCAACGGCTGGAGGGCGGGGACCACCGGGAGCAGCCGCTCGTCGGCCAGGGTCGTTCCCGGTCCGACCAGCTCCGTCCGGGCCGCCCCGCCCGAACTGCACAGAGTGGTGCTAACACCACTTTCCGTGGCCGCCATAGCTAATGTTCGAACATATGTTCGAGAGTGTCAAGCATCCTGGCGGCCGATCTCCGACCGCCCCCCGACGGCGGAAACCAGGTGACCAAGCATGAGTATCACCCCAGCACGCCGGCGGTTCCACCAGCAAGCTGGTTCGGCTCCCCGGTCCGACTCGACTATCGTCGTGCCATGTCAGGGCTGGAACAGCGGGACTACGAGCGGCTGCTCGCCTTTCGGACCGGGCTGCGCCGGTTCCTTCGCTGGAGTGGGCAGCAGGCCGAGGCGGCCGGGATCACGCCGGCCCAGCACCAGCTGCTGCTGGCCGTCCGCGGCCATCCGGGCCCGGGGGGCCCCACAATCGGGGAGATCGCCGGCTACCTGCTCGTGCGCCACCACAGCGCGGTGGAGCTGATCGACCGCGCGGTCGCGGCCGGGCTCGTCGCCCGCCAGGCGGACAGCCAGGACGCCCGCACGGTCCGGATCGTCCTCACCGACAGCGGGCGCGAGCGCCTCGAGCGGCTGGCCACCTCCCATCTGGAGGAGCTGGACCGGCTGACCGGCCAGCTGCACACCCTCTGGACCGGGCTGGACGCCGACCGCTAGCGGCGGGCAATTTCTATCGTGGTGCGATATTATCGTGGTGCAAGGAAAGGAGGCGCCATGGCGACCAACGAGGAGGCGCTGGCGCACACCCTGCGGGAGCTGCCCGGGTGGCAGCGTCACGGGGACAGCATCCGGCGGACCTACCAGTTCGACGACTTCGCCTCGGCGACGCTGTTCGTCAGCCGGGTGGCCGACGCCACCGCCGCGACCGGGCACCAGCCCGACATCGCGATCCGCGGGGGCCGGGTCACCCTGGAGCTCACCCCGGGAACGGGGACGACCCTCACCGCCGACGACCTGGCGGTGGCGTCCCGCATCCAGCGGCTGGTCGGCGACCACCACCACCCGGTCGGCCGGGCCACACCCTGGAGCCCGACCGGCCGCCTGGCCGGCATCCGGGAGCGCCCGGTCGGGCCCGCCGGCCCCTAGCCCGACGGCGGCCTGACCCCTCGCCGGACGGCGGCCGGGCTTATCCCCTCGCGGGCGCCCCGCCGATGGGGTGACAATTCGGCCCATGAGCTCGGCTGCCGGCGACGAGGGCACCACCACCGGCGACGTCACCACCGGCGTCACCTGGGCCGACATCTACGAGTCGCCGCAGGTCGACCGGTCGCTTCGGCACCTGCCGAGGCTGTGCCGGGAGGCGGTCCGGCTGGTCTGGGCCGCGGGACGGCGCGAGCTGCTGGTGGTGCTGGCCATCAAGGCGGTCAACGGGCTCGGGCTGGCCGCGATCCTGCTGCTCGGCAAGGAGGTGCTCGACGGCGTGATCGCGGCCGGCCGCAGCGGCGCCGGGGCGAGCACGGTCCTGCCCACGCTGCTCCTGCTGACGATTGTCATGGCCGGCCTCGGGTTCCTGTCGGCGATCGGGCGCGAGCATCGCGAGATCCTGGCCGAGCTGGCCTCCCGGCACGCCCAGTCCCAGATCATCGACGTCGCCTGTGCGGTCGAGCTGGAGGCCTACGAGACTCCGGCCTTCCACAACCGGCTGGTCCGGGCGGCCGGGGGTGGCCAGTTCCGTCCATGGCAGGTCGTCGAGGGGCTGACCGGCCTGGCCGGGGCCGCGATCGGCATCGCCGGGATCACCCTGGCCCTGCTCGCCCTCCAGCCCTGGCTGGTGCCCCTGGTCCTGGCCGCGGGCGTGCCCCTGCTGATCGCCGTGGCCAAGGGCGGCGAGCTGATGTTCGGGTTCCACCACCGCATGACCGAGGCCGAGCGCCGCCGCAACTACCTCTACATGCTGTTGTCGGGCAAGGACGCGGCCAAGGAGCTGCGGGCCTTCGGCCTCGCCGGGTTCCTGCGCGAGCGCTTCGACCGGCTGTACGACGAGCACATGGACGAGCTGCGCAAGGTGGCCAGGCGGCGGCTGCGGGTGGCGGTGCTCGGGAACCTGGCCACCACGGTGGTCCTGGCCGGGATCGTGGCCGCCCTCCTGGTCCTGGCCCTGAGCGGCCGGATCGACCTGGCCGACGCCGGGACGGCCGCCGGGGCCGTGTTCATCCTCGGCGAGCGGCTCATGAACGCCGTCTTCAGTGCCGGCATGCTGTACGAGTCGTCGCTGTTCATCGAGGACTTCACCTCGTTCGTGGCCATGGCCCCCGAGGTCGAGGCGCGGCGGTCCCGCGGCCCGGCCCCGGCCGGGTTCCGGCGCCTGCGGGTGGAGGAGGTCAGCTTCACCTACCCGAGCGCCACCACCCCGGCCCTGACCGGCGTGTCCATGGAGATCGGGGCCGGCGAGATCGTCGCCCTGGTCGGCGAGAACGGCTCCGGCAAGACCACCCTGGCCAAGCTGCTGTGCCGGCTGTACCTCCCCCACGCCGGGCGGGTGCTGTGGGACGAGGTCGACACCGCCACCGCCGACCCCGACGAGCTGCGCCGGTCGGTGGCCGTGATCTTCCAGGACTTCCTCCACTACTCCCTGCCGGCCGCCGAGAACGTCGGCATGGGCCGCCACCAGCGGATCGGCGACATCGCGGCCATCCGCGGGGCGGCGGTGCACGCCGGCGCCGACGAGTTCCTGGCCAAGCTGCCCGACGGGTACGAGACGGTGCTCGGGCCCGAGTTCGAGGGCGGCAGAGAGCTGTCGGTCGGCCAGTGGCAGCGGGTCGCCCTGGCGCGGGCGTTCTTCCGCGACGCCCCGTTCATCATCCTGGACGAGCCGACCGCCGCCCTCGACGCCAGGGCCGAGCACGAGCTGTTCGAGAGCATCCGGACCCTCTGCCGGGGGCGGTCGGTGCTGCTCATCTCGCACCGGTTCTCGAGCGTCCGGTCGGCCGACCGCATCTACGTGCTGGACGGTGGCCGGGTGGTCGAGACGGGCAGCCACGACGAGCTGATGGACCTGGGCGGGCGCTACGCCGAGCTGTTCACCCTCCAGGCCTCGGCCTACCTGGCCCCGGAGTCCTTCTGAACCAGCGGCTCGCGCAGGTACTCGATGAAGTCGTGGTCGTGGTAGTAGCGGGGCAGCCGGGCCACCTGGACGAACCCGAGGCGCTCGTAGAAGCGGCGGTGGCGGTCGGTGGCCGGGCAGCGCAGGAAGCAGCGGGCCGCGCCCAGCTCGGCCGCGCGGGCGCAGAACAGCTCGACCAGGCGGCCGCCGAGCCCCTGGCCCTGGCGGTGCTCGGCGACCAGCAGGTCGTGCAGCCGGGCCATGCCGGCCACGATCTCGCCGAGGGCCACCCCGGCCAGCTCGCGCCCGGCCCTGGCCTCGACCACCACCGGGCGGCTGGTCCAGTCCACCCCGGCCCCGAACAGCCGCCGGTCGGCCGCCGGCCACTCCCGGGCCATGAACTCCCGGACCTCGGGGTGCTCGGCCTCGACCACCCGACAGGCGATCACCTGACTCGGCTCCTCCGGTCGCATGGGCACATCTTCTATGATCGTTCGCGCCGCAGCCGCTCCGGGAAAGGATCCGAATGGACGTCCGCCTCACCGGCGTCTACATCGCCGACGCCCGGCTGGTCTCCGAGGGGGTGGCCCAGCCCGAGGACGCCATGGCCGTGTTCGTCGGCCGGGCCGGGAAGGGGCGCATCGCCCCGTTCGCCGTCCGCCGCTCCTACACCGGCGCCGGCGGCTGGTACCGCGAGGCCATGGCCGTGCTCGCCCCCAACGGCGACGTCGTCTGGCGGAGCCCAGAGCGGGCCATGACCCTGCGCGGCTCCAGCAAGATCGACACCTTCACCGACGAGGTCCACGGGGTGGAGGTCGACTTCGACGACGACCACGAGCTCGTCCTGCTCGTCAACGGGGACGAGGTCGGCCGCGTCCCCATGGCCGTGCTCGACGAGGACCCGCCCTGGTCGAGCGGGTCCGAGACCGACGTGCTCTCCGAGGCGCTCAAGAAGAGCACGGTGGTCTGGGTCGAGGTCCCGGGCGAGGGCGGGACCGACGGCCGGGCCGTGCCCGTCTGGTACGGCATCCTGGACGGCCGCGTCTACGTCCTCGTCGGCGGGTCCGAGCAGCACGTCTCCGGGCTGGCCGAGGCCAGCCGGGTGGTGCTGGTGGCCCGCTCCAAGGAGCAGCAGTCGCTGGTCGCCGAGGTGGAGGCGTCGGCCCGGGTCGTCGACCCCAAGGACCCGTTGTACGACCGGGTCGTGCCGGTGCTGCTCCCCCGCCGGCTCAACCTGCGCGACGGCGAGCAGGCACCGGACCGCTGGCGCAAGGAGTGCACCCTGGTCGAGCTGACCCCGTCGTCGATCCCGGCGGAGGTGTAGGGACAACCCGGACGGGTAGGCACCCGCGAACCGCGTCGAACGCAGTAGCAAACCAGACAACGAGCCCGAGGGAGGCCGCATGGGGTTCCGCAGGTCCAAGGCGACCAACGCCACCAAGGCCAAGGAGGCCGTCACCGACCAGGTCAGTGAGCGCACCGACGACCTGATGGCCGCGCTCGACGCGGCCAGGGAGGCGATCGCCCGGGCGTCGGCCGCGGCCAGCCGCAAGGGGGCCGAGCTCAGCAAGGAGGCTGCCGACAAGCTGATGCCCGAGCGGGCCCGCCAGCGCCGCCGCGAGGCCGCCCGCCGCCGCAACCGCCGGCTGCTGGCCGGGGCGGCCGCGCTGAGCGCGCTGGGGGTGGTTACGGCCCGGCTGTCGGGGTCCAGGGGCGCCGAGCCCGTCGCCGAGCCCGACCCGGACGCCTCGGCCGGGGTGACCCCGCTGCACACCGACGGCGCCGGCACCGGCACCGACCCGGTCCGGACGCCGCCGAGCTAGCGCTCAGCCCATCCTGGCCCGGTACAGGCCGGGGCCCTGCTTGTCCACGCGGCCCTCCCTGGCCAGGGCGGCCAGGGCCTTCACCACCACCCCGCGCACGTCGGGGGTGGTGAACGGGTCGATCAGGCGCTGGGTGAGGGCCCGGTCGAGCACCACCGTCCAGTGGAGGGTCTCGCCGCCGGCCTCGCCCAGCACCGTCAGGCAGGCGTCCTTGGCTTCCATGACCCGCCCAGCCTACCGGTGCGGGTCGTAGACTTGGACCAATGAGCTCGCCCGTCCTCGAACCGTGCCCGCTCGACCTGGAGCTTCGCCTCGAGCCCGGCGGCCGCTTCGTGTACGTCTCGGACCTGCACCTGACCGACACCGGTCCGAGCGACGACTTCGCGGCCGCGGCCGAGCTGTGTGAGCTGCTCGACTCCCTGGCCGGCCATCCCGGCCAGGTGGTGCTGGCCCTCGGCGGCGACATCCTCGACCTGCTCCAGGTCGCCGGCTCCCCCGAGGAGCGGGTGGCCAGGGTCCTGGACGGGCCGGCCGCCGGCCCGATCGGCGACGCCCTGCGGCGCCTGGCCGCCCGGCCCGGGGCGAGGGTGCTGTACCTGGTCGGCAACCACGACTCGACCCTGGCCTGGGACGGGGCGGCCCGCAAGCTGGTCGCCGACCGGTTCGGGGTCACCGACTTCACCCTCCACGCCAAGGTCCGGGTCGAGCGGGCCGACGGGACGGGCGAGGTGATCGTGGTCGCCGAGCACGGCGACGAGCTCGACCGCTGGAACCGGCGCACCGACCCCTTCGATCCCCTGGACGTGCCCGTCGGCGACCACGTTGTGGCCGAGTTCGTGAACCGCCTCGAGGCGGCCAGCGGCCGCTACCCGCAGCTCGCCCTCGACGAGGTCGACAACGTCCGGCCGGGCCTGCTCGTCCCCTGGTGGCTGGTGTCGAACTTCTTCTACAAGTTCATGGGCCGGGCCCTGCGCGACTTCGCCCTCCCGCTCGTGCTGCTGACGATCGCCCTCAACCTGGCCGTCGGGCTCCTGGTCGGCGACCTGGGCCGGATCGCCTACCTGGGCAACCGGGCGGTCCGCTGGGTGTCGTCGTTCGTGCTCACCAACCTGGCCCTGCTGGCCCTGCTCTCGACCTTCCTCGGCCGCAGCTTCCGTCGGGCCGCGGCCGCCTACGGCCTGCCCACCCCGGACGAGGCCGCCGACGAGG
>Ga0081538_10004588_pt1 | contig 12706 bp, 11 predicted proteins | sample TabmetS5T2R1_FD_71022 | JGI IMG/M metagenome (GOLD analysis project Ga0081538, IMG submission 71022) | Tabebuia heterophylla rhizosphere microbial communities from the University of Puerto Rico - S5T2R1 | ecosystem: Host-associated > Plants > Roots > Rhizosphere ...
TCGTAGTCGGTGTTCCAGTCCCCGCCGACCCGGTCGCTCTTCTCGAAGCAGTCGACCTGGTAGCCACGGCTGGTCAGCAGGTCGATGGCGGACAGTCCGGCCGCGCCGGCGCCGATCACGCAGTACTTGGACATGTTGTCTTTCTTTGGGACGAGAGGTTGGCGGTGGGTGGAAGGGCAGCGCGGGAGTCGACACCAGGTAGTGCCTCAGGCGTGCCGTGTCGCTTGGCCGCGGCACCCCGTCCCTGTTGTTGACGCCCCATCCGCTGACATAGGATCTGGCTTGACTAGATCTAATTCTAGAGGTTTTGCCTTTCAGGACGCAAGCTGCCAGCCAAATGCGGCTTGAAATGCTAGCCGCCACGGTGGGGCAATTTGCTCTTTGGATCGTGAACTTGCATAGCCGAAATCTATCGATGCGGCCTCCAAGGAAAGTTGTCGCAAACGACATGCGACACGCCGATGCCGCCTGTCGCTTTTGACCCCTTTCAAGCAGCCGGCCTATCTCGTTACAGCTGCGGCGCAGCCGGCCTATCTCGTTACAGCTGCGCCCAGGCGTCGCTGAGGACCGCGCGCAGGGCGGATTCGATCTGGTCGAACTCGGCCTGTCCGCAGATCAGCGGGGGAGCGAACTGTACGACGGCGTTGCCGCGGTCGTCGGAGCGGCAGTAGATGCCGGCCTCCCACATGCCCGGCGAGACGACGCCGCGAAGAATCCGTTCGCAGTCGTCACGGGTGAACGGCTCTTTGGTCGCCTGGTCCTTGACTAGCTCGACGGACCAGAAGTAACCGCTGCCTCGGACGTCGCCGACGATCGGCAGGTCGCGAAGCTTGTCAAGGGTGGTGCGGAAGGCATTTTCGTTGCCTATCACGTTGCCCAGCAGGTCTTCTTTCTCGAACACGTCGAGGTTGGCGAGGGCGGCGGCGCAGGCGACGGGGTGCCCACCGAAGGTGTAGCCGTGCGCAAACGTTGTCGTGCCCTGACTGAAAGGTTCGAAGATCCGATCCGAGATGATGGCCGCCCCGAGCGCGGCGTACCCAGAAGTCAAGCCCTTAGCTGTAGTGATGATGTCGGGCTGATAGCCAAACTTCTCGCAGCCGAACATGGTGCCCAGCCGCCCGTACGCGCAAATTACCTCATCGGATACCAACAAGACATCGTAGGCGTCGCAGATCTCTCGCAGCCGCTCAAAGTACCCCGGCACGGGTGGGATCGAGCCGCCAGCGTTTTGCACCGGCTCGATAAAGACGGCCGCGATGGAGTCCGGGCCCTCGGCGAGGATGGCTTCCTCGACGCGGTTCGCGGCCCACAGCCCAAAGGCTTTCTCGTCTTCGGCCAGGTGATCGGGAGCGCGATAGAAGTCGGTGTTCGGCACCCGGTGAGTGCCAGGCACCAGCGGCTCGAACGCGTGCTTGAAGTTCGGGACTCCGGTGATGGCCAGGGCGCCTTGGGTGGTGCCGTGGTAGGCGACAGCCCGGCTGATCACCTTGGTCTTGTGGGGCTTGCCGGTGAGCTTGAAGTACTGCTTGGCGACCTTCCAGGCGGTCTCGACAGACTCGCCACCGCCTGAGGAGAAGAACACCTTGTTCAGGTCACCAGGAGCCAAAGCCGCGAGCCGGTCGGCAAGCTCGATAGCCGGCGGAGTGGCGTAGGACCAAACCGGGAAATACGCCAGCTTGCGGGTCTGCTTGTCCGCGGCGTCGGCGATCTCGTCGCGGCCGTACCCGGCCTGCACGACGAACAGTCCAGACAGGGCATCGAGATAACGGCGGCCATTGCTTTCATAGATATAAGCGCCCTCACCGCGTTCAATGATCGGCACCGGGTTAGTTGCGAAGCTGCCCATTCGAGTGAAATGCATCCAGAGGTGATCGACAGCGTTGCTGGACCCGCCCGGAACAGCGGCTGGGGTGTCGGCGATAACGGTCATGTTCTCCTCTTATCACGCAGCGCGGTGCGAGTGATCATCGCTGCCAACGATTTCTTGCGTCGGTTGAGTAGCAGGCGGACCTTAGACATTAGACCATATTGCCAGACAATCTGCATCCTCGGAGGATCACGAAGAGCGGTTTTATCGGACATAGTCCGCACCGGTGATGTCGATCGTTGCACCGGTGGCGTGCCGGGAACGGCCGGAGGCCAGGAAAACGATCATTTCAGCGACATCCTGTGGCGGGGTCACCTCGCGAAGTGGCAGGGCGGCGATCATCGCCAGGTCCAGCTCGCCGGCGGCTATGTCCGTGCCGACCCAGCCGGGCGCCACCGCGTACGCCAAGACGTTGTCCTTGGCATAGCCGCGGGCAATGCCCTTGGTCAACGCCAGCAGGCCGCCCTTGGCCGCGCCGTAGGCCAGGTGGTCGGCGTCGTCACCGCGGTGGGCCGACCGGCTGGTGACATTCACGATGATGCCGCCGCCGATCGACCGGAAATGCTGGATGGCCAGCCGGCACAGGTCGGCGGGGGCCGTCAGGTTCAGCATCAGGTTGCGCTGCCAGCCGGCGCCCCAATCAGGCTCTCCGTTGATGGGTTCGTCAATGGGAGAGGCGATCCAGGCTCCGGCGTTGTTGACCAGTACGTCGACCCGGCCGGCAGCCTCGAGGGCAGCGGACCAGATTGCGTCCGGTCCGGTCGGATCCGACAGGTCGCCGCGCACTAGGTGGATCCGGTCGCCGACTTCGGCGACGATCGCTTGGGCGGCCCCAGCGGCGGAGCCGTAGTGCAGGACGACGGTGGCGCCGTCGCGGTGGGCGGCGCGAACGATGGCGGCGCCGATGCCTCGGGAGCCTCCGGTGACCAAGACGGTGCGCCCGTGCAGCGGGCCAGTGGATGCGGTCATGTCAGCGAGTCCAATCGTTGAGGGGTCGAGCCGTGTCAGGTTTCGGGCTCCCAGGCCCCGAGGACGCTCGTGTCGATCAGCCCGCCGCTTGGGCGCCGGTGATCTCGACGACCGAGCCGCACAGGAAGGGTGCCTCGCCGGAGGCGAGAAAGGCGACCAGTGCGGCGATCTCGGCCGGCTCGCCGATCCGGCCGAACGGGACAAGGGCGTCCAGGTCGGCCCGGGTGCGTCCGGTGCGTTCCAGGTTCGCGGCCACCATCGGCGTGTACACCTCGCCCGGCGCGACGGCGTTGACCCGCACGCCGTGCGGCGCGTAGTCGCGGGCCAAGTTCTGGGTGAACGAGACCACGGCTGCCTTGCTGACGTTATAGGCGATGTGCCCGGGCACGGGGTGCAGGCCCCACTGTGAGGCTGTGTTGACGATTGCCCCGCCGCCGGCGGTGATCATGTGCGGCAGCACCGCCCGGCACAGGTGGAAGAGCGCGTCGACGTTGACCGTGAACGTCAGCTTCCAGTCGGCGTCGGTCAGCGTCAGCAGGTCGCCACGCCGGTTCACCCCGGCGTTGTTGACCAGCACGTCGACGCGGCCGTGCTCGGCGACGACCTGCTCGATGGCACCAGCGCAGGCCGCCGGCTCGGTCAGGTCGAACGTGAGAACCGACGCCGCGCCGCCGCTCTCGTCGATGGTGCGCGCGGTGGCTGCGGCGTTCGGCTCGGCCACGTCGCAGATCACCACCTGCGCCCCCTCCGCGGCGAATCGCTCGGCGATCGCGGAGCCGATGCCGCCGCCGGCGCCGGTCACTACAGCGACCTGCTCCTCGAACCGGCGGCCGGTGGATATGACCGGTGCGCTCATTCCGGCAGCGTGAAGATGGTGCGGTGCCAGTCTTTTTCGGCCTTGGCGGTGCGGTCGTACATGACGTGCTTGATCACCGTGTACTCGTCGAAGGAGTAGGTCGACATGTCGTTGCCGAAGCCGGATTCCTTCATGCCGCCGTGCGGCATCTCGCTGATGATCGGGATGTGGTCGTTGACCCACACGCAGCCGGAGCGGATCTCGCTGGTGGCGCGCAACGACCGGTACACATCCCGCGTCCACGCGGACGCGGCCAGCCCGTACGGAGTGTCGTTGGCCAGCTCGATCGCCTCGTCGTCGGAGGAGAACGGGTAGGCGGCCAGCACCGGCCCGAACACCTCCTCGCGGACGATCTCGCTGCCCGGCTCGGCGTCGGCGACCAGGGTCGGCCGGTAGTAGGAACCAGCTGACAGATCACCTTCGGGGATACCGCCGCCGATGACCCGGGCGTACCCGCGGGCTCGCTCGACCATCTCAGAAACCTTGTCCCGGTGCGCCATGGATACCAGTGGGCCGAGGTCGGTGGCAGGGTCGTCGGTGGGTCCGAGCTTCACCTTGGCATAGAGCTCGGCAACGCCGGCGATGAAGTCGGGGTACAGCGACTCGTGCACGATGGCCCGGGTGGCGGCGGTGCAGTCCTGGCCGGTGTTGATCAGGCTGCCGGCCACCGCGCCGTGGATCGCGGCGTCCAGGTCGGCGTCATCGAACACCACGAACGGGGCCTTGCCGCCCAGCTCGAGGTGAACACGTTTGGCGGTGGTGGCTGCGGCCTCCAGCACCGTGACGCCGACCGCGGTGGACCCGGTGAAGGAAAGCATGGCGACGTGCGGGTGGCGAAGCAGGAGGGCGCCGGCGTTGCGTCCCTTGCCCGTGATGACGTTGACCACCCCATCCGGTAATCCGGCGTCCTGCGCTGCCTGGGCGAACATCAGGCTGGTCAGCGGGGTGATCTCGGCCGGCTTGAGCACGACGGTGTTGCCGGCCGCGATCGCTGGGAGGATCTTCCAGGCCGCCATCTGCAGCGGATAATTCCACGGCGCGATCGACCCGACGACACCGATCGGCTCCCGCCGGATCGAGGACGTGTGGTCGGGGGAGTACTCGGCGGTGGCCTTACCCTCCAGGTTGCGCGCAGCCCCGGAGAAGAAGGCGACATTGTCGATGGTGCCGGGCACGTCGAACTCCCGGGTGAGCCGGATCGGCTTGCCGGCCTGCCGGCTCTCCACCTGCGCGAACTGCTCAGCGCGCTCCTCAAGGATGCGGGCGAACCGGGCCAGCACGGCCGAGCGCTCGCCCGGGGTGGCCCGCGACCAGGACCGATAGGCCGCCGCGGCGGCCTGCACCGCCTGCTCGACCTCGTCCGCGCCGGCCAGCGACACGGTCTCGATCACCGACCCGTTCGACGGGTCGATCACATCGGCAGTCGCGCCGGTGGACGAGGAGGTCAGCAGCTTGCCGTTGATGAAATGGCTCATATTTGCTCAGCTTTCGATTGTCGATTGGTGTCAGATGGGAGACGGCTCGCCCATGGCGAGCCGTCCTCCGCGGGGAACTAGCGACCGGTGCTGATCAGAAGCGAACGGCATCGACGAACTTCTGCAGATGGGGGTTGTCATTGTCGTTGAAGGCTTTGTCGGGGCTAGTGTTGACCGCGATCTCGCCCTCATGGAAGAAGACGAGCCGGTCTGCAGCCTTGGACGCGAATGCCATGTCGTGCGTGACCAACGCGACGGCAATGTGGTCTTCCTTCTTGAGCCGGCTTAGCACGCCGAGTACTTCGGCGGCGACCGGCGGGTCGAGTGCGGAGGTGATCTCGTCACACAGCAGCAGCTTGGGACGCATCATCAACGCCCGCGCGATGGCTACCCGCTGCCGCTCGCCGCCGGATAGCTGCGTGGAGCGCGACATGATGTGTTGCTTCATACCGACCTCGGCCAGCGCGGCTTCGGCGCGGTCCCGTGCCTCTGCCGCAGACATGCCCAGCTTCTTGCGTGGCGCCAGGGTGAGGTTGTCCAGTACGTTCATGTGCGGCCATAGGGTGTAGGCCTGGAAGATCATTCCGACCTCGTTGGCCACCGTGGCCCAGGCCTTGGTGCGCTTCTGGTCCTCGAAGACGACCTCATCGTCGAACTGGATGGTGCCTTCGTCGGGTTCGGTCAGCCCAGCCAGTGCCCGCAGCAGGGTGCTCTTGCCGGACCCGGACTTTCCGATGATCACCGTGATGTCGCCGATGTGCATGTCGAAGTCGACATTTTTGAGAATGGTCCTGCCGTGGAAGGCCTTCTGCAGTCCACGGGCGGAGACGAGGATCTTGCTGAGCGGATCGGTAACCTTCACCCCAGAGTCGGGTTCGGCGGCAGAGGTCATGGCAGCCTCGGTTTCGGTGGTGGCGGGAGAGGTGTCGTCGGGGGAGGTCATACTTTCTCCTCGGCTTTCTCCTCGGCTACCTCCTCGACATCCTGGACTTTGGTGCCAGGCAACATGCGGGACAACAGGCTGGGCCCGACCTTGGCACCGCGTTGGCCGGCCAGCTGAGACTGACGCTCGATCCGGCTGGTGATCAAAGACACCGGGAAGGCAATCACGAAGTAGAGGATGGCGGCCATCGTGAAGGTCTCCACCGCCTTGTAGGACTCGGAGTTGATCGTGTTGGCGACGAACATCAAGTCCGGCACCGCGATCGTCGCCACCAGAGCGGTGTCTTTGAACAGGGAGATGTTCAGCGACAAGATCACCGGGATCTGCTGCTTGAGCGCCTGCGGCACGATGATGTACCGCAGCTGCTGCATCCGGCTGAGCCGCAGCATCTGTCCGGCCTCAATCTGCTCGACCGGCACCGCCTGGAAACCGGAACGGTAGGTCTCGGCCATGAAGGCGGTCAGATTGGCGGTCAATGCGATGACCGCCGACAGGAACCCTGGCAGCGTCACACCAAGCAGCACCGGCAGCGCATAGAAGATCCAGAACAGCTGCACCAGGAGTGGGGTACAGCGGAAGATCTCGATGTACCCCTGGGCGGCCCAGCGAATGACCTCGATCTTGGACATTCGGGCCACTGCCAGCGGAACCGCGAGCAGCATGCTGAGCACGATGACGATCACAGTAAGCTCGAGGGTCACCAGCAGGCCCTGGAGCAACCTCGGCAAGATGTCAGTGGCGAAGCTCCAATCGAATTTCATGATGCGGCTCCCTTGCTCACTTCTTCCTGAGGTCGTCCGGCAAGTTCTCGACCTCGTAGTACTTGACCTCGGCGTAGGCCTGGGTCATGCGGCCGCTGTTGATGGCTCGTTGAATGGCAATGTTGACCGTCTGCAAAGACCACGGATCGATATTCGCGGGCACCCCGTAGTTGGCGGTGGCGGTGTAGATCGCCGGATCGGGCACGATGATCTTGATTGTCGGGTCGGCGTAGGCCAGGGCCTCGACGGTCCCTACGTCGGTAAATACGGCGATCGCTCGACCGGCATTGACGGTGTTGAGGGCATTGGTGGTGTTGTCGATCGGTTGCACGGTCGCGCCGGTGGCCTTCAGCGCGGCTTCCGGTGCTTGGCCTTGGATGGTGGCGATGGGCTTCTTGGCGTCGATGACGTCCTGCGCCGTCTTGTACGGCGAGTCGGCCTTGACGCCGAACACACCCTGGTACTCGTACACCGGGATGGTGAACTGGATGCTCAGCGACCGTTCGACGGTGGCGTCGAGGTTGGCGGCGAAGTCGTAGCGGTCGGCCTGCAGGCCGGCCACGATGTTGTTCCAGTCGGCCGCTACCGGGGTGAGTTTGACGCCGAGTTCGGCGGCCAGTTCCTGCAGGGGGATGATGTTGGGCCCGCCTAGCGAGCCGTCGGGCTGCTGTGCGGTCAGCGGCGGGGACAGGGCCACACCAACCCGAAGCTCACCCGCATCCTTGATCTTCTGGATGAACGCGCCGTTGACAGGCACATTGGAATCGGAGGCGGCGGCGGACGATCCGCCTCGCAGGCCGGCGCCGATATAGCCGCCGACGAGCGACACGATCACTACGCCGAGGATCGCCAGAACGATCTTGCTGGTCTTGGTCATGAGCTCCTTCTCAGCTCCTTTGCTTGAAAGGCGTTACGACAAGCCCGACGGCTTTGTCGTCGCCTGGTAAACAGCTGTGGCGAGGTCCATTCCGGAGCTGGCTGTTGTCAGACAATCTCCATTACCTCGACCGTAGATTGTCAGATAATCAGTCTATTGGCAAGGGGGTGCTGCGGATTTCTGCGACTGCTTAGTCCTTCTGGGGCGCCCAGATGTCGCCCACGGTGTATCCGGTCGGATACGGGTCCGAGTCGTCGAGGAACACCTGGCTGCGACTCATCAGCCAGCCCCGACCGGTGATGGTCGGTAGCACGGCTGGCTGATCGCCGATCGTGGTCTCGCCGACCAGGCGGCCCACGAATTCGCTGTCGATGATGCTGAGGTGGTGAAAGTCCTCGCCGATCGACAGCTGTCCGCGGCGGTGCAATGCCGCCATGCGAGAACTGGTGCCCGTGCCGCACGGCGAGCGGTCGAGCGCACCGGTCCAGGTCGACGGGTCGTCCGCCAGCAGCGGACCGTTGCTCATTACGACGGTGTTGCGCGACGTCACGCCCGGTACTCGGTCGCCGGAGTGCAGCATGACCAGGGCGATCCCCGACACGTCGGGATTGAGGGGATGGCTGACCTGGATTTGTTCCCATGCGGCGAGCTTGATCAACACGCCTGCCCTGGTGAGTTCCTTCGCCTTTGCAGGGTCGAGTTCCAGACCCACGTTGCGAACGTCGGTCTGGGCGAAGAACTGGCCGCCGAACACGATGTCCACCGGGATGGTCCCGATCTCCGGCACGACCAACGGATGATCGATGGCGACGACGTACGCCGGCACGTTGGAGATGGTCACCGAGCGGACTTTCGGCCCGTCCATGTGGGCGATGGTCCGGATGGTGCCGACCGCGGTGTCGATCACGACCTCGGCGGTCTCGGCACCAGGCGGAACAGGCACGATGCCGGTCTCGACCGCTCCGGTGACCGCGCAGATCGTGTTGCTTCCCGACATCGGGGTAAACCCGCCGTGCTCGAGCACGATGATCCCGAAGTGAGATCCCGGATTGACCGGGGGGAGCAGGAGCACGCCGCACAATGCGGGGTAACCGCGCGGCTCACGCAGCAGCAGCTTCCGCAGCCAGTCGAGGTTGGCCTGGCAGTAGGCGAAGCGCTCCGCCATGGTCGCACCGTGGACTAGCCCGGCCGCGGATGTCACGATGCGGCTGGGCTCGCCCTCGCCGTGTACCTCGATCGTGTCGAGGACGACCTGAGTGGTCATTGCGAGTTGATCATTCTGCGTTGGACATTACGGGGCGACGGTCTTCACGCCGGCGGAGGTGAGAATCTTCGCGAAACGGGCCCGGTCCTCGGCCGTCAGCGGCTGCACTGGAAGACGCGCGGGGCCCGCTGGGGCGCCGACGAGCTCCAGCCCGGCCTTGATGCCGGCAACATAGTTGACCGACTCGAGGAAGTCGCTGATCTCCCACAGCGGCCGCCACAGTTCACGGGCGCGTACCAGGTCGCCCTTCTCGGCCAGCACCTGCCACAGCTCAACGGCCAGTTCGGGCACGACGCCGGCGGCGCCCCAGACTGCCGCCTCGGCGCCGCTGGCGATGCCGAAGAAGGTCAGGGTGTCCCAGCCGTTGAAGGCCTTGATCTTGTCGCCGCGGGAGGCGAGCAGATCGGCGAGCGTGACGGCGTCGCCCGAGGTGTCCTTGAGGTAGTCGACGTGCTCGATCTCGCCGAGCTCGGAGATCTGCGCCGCGCTCAACCTGGCGCCGGTGATGCCGGGAATGTTGTAGTAGACGATCGGCAGGCTGGAGGCGTCGGAGACGGCGGTGAGGAACGCCTTGACGTCGGCGAAGCTCAGCGGGTCGTAGAACGGCGGCACGACCATAACGGCGTCCGCGCCGGCTTGTTCGGCGTACTGGGCCAGCTCGACGGTGCCCTGGGTGGTGAGCGTGCCGATGCCGGCGATGACCGGCACCCGGCCGGCGGCTGCCTCGACGTAGACCTCGATGACCCGTCGGTGCTCCTGCGGGCTCAGGGAGGCAAACTCGCCGGTGCTGCCGGTCGGCACTAGGCCGTGGATGCCGGCGGCGATCAGCCGGTCGACCTGGGATCGGATGGTGGCTTCGTCCACCGCGCTGCCGTCGGCCGTGAACGGCGTGGTGACGGCGGCAAGGATGCCGCGGAGTTTGAGCTTCGACATTCGTTATGGTCCTCTCGGTCTGATTGGGGTTGGGTGGGAACCGTTGTCAGTCGGTGTAGATGTTGGCGCTGTGTTTGACGCGCCGGGTGAATCGGCTGGGGCTGAAGGTGTTCAGGTCGGGAGACAGTCGATCGCGCAGGATCAGATCGGTGAGGGCAGCCGCTGTGCCGGGTGCCAGAGTCAGGCCCATCATCCCGTGCCCGGTGGACACGTAAGCGTTGCGCAGCGGTCCGAGCCGACCGATGATCGGCTTGCCGTCCGGCGTCATCGGGCGACACCCGGCCTGGGCCGACGGCGGATTGCGTGGCGGCTCCCAGTCGCGAAAGTACGCCTTGGGGGCGCGCAGGATGGCATCCACGCGCACCTGGTTGATGGCTTCGTCGAGGCCGCCGAACTCCATCGTCCCGGCCAGCCGGAGCCGTCCCGTCAGCGGGGTGACCGCGACTTTGGTATCGGACAGGTTGACAGCCTCGCCGAGGCCGTATGGCTCGATGTCGACGCTGTACCCCTTGCCCGGACGGACCGGGAGCGGTTGGCCGAACAGATGCGACAGCGGTCCGGTCCACGCACCGGCCGCCAGCACGAAGCGGTCGGCTGTGAAGGTCCGCGAGCCGCTGCGCACCGCCCGAACGCGGCGGTTGGCGACCGACACTGCATCGATTGGGGAGTTCTCCTCGATCTCCACGCTCATCTCCACGATCCGCTTGTGCAGCCCGCGCATCAGCGATCCCGGATCGAGGTGACGCTCGAGCGGGAGGTAGATGCCGCCGTACACCTTGTCGGACAGCTTGGGCTCGCGGGCTCGTACGTCGTCGCCGAGTAGGACCTTTGGCTCGAGATCGAACTGGCGGACTAGGTCGAGGTTGTCCAGGTGGTGGTCGAGGTTCTCCTTCTCAATGAACGCCACGATCAAGCCGGTCTTGTGCATCTCGAAGTCGATGCCATCGGCCTGGTAGTCGTCGAACGTCTCAATGCTGCCGTGGGCCAGTCGGAGGTGGCCTTCGAAGCCGAGTCGCTGGTCGGCGTAGTTGCACCGCCGCCACATGCCGAGCATGAAACGGACGAAGGACGGTCGCAGGGACGGCCGGATATAGAGCGGGCTGTCCGGCTGGAGCATCCACTTCATCGACTTAAACACCAGGCCAGGGCCAGGCACCGGCGCGGACTCTGCCGGCACGACCCAGCCGGCGTTCATGTCGGCGGCGCCGAGCCCGGTCTCACGCGCGTCGACGACCGTGACGGTCTCGCCCTCCCGAGCCAGGTGGTACGCAGTCGTGAGGCCGATCACCCCACCGCCGATGACGACCGTGTGCAACGAAGGAATTCCCTTTCTCAAGGTTCCGTCGGGGTTCACCATGATGTCCGAGGTGGATAAAGCTCAAAGATCAGCGGCGAAGCGTGGAACTGCCCCGCGATACCTGTAGGTTGTCAGACGATCAGTGTATTTGACAAGTGAGTTCAGATGAATTTTCTGCCGGAGTAAGGGAGAACTGATGAGGATCTTGCTGGTCGGCCACAGCGGCACGATCGGTGCCGCGGTCGCGGAGCTGCTGACGTCGCGTGGACATACTGTGATCGGCGCCAGCAGGTCTCGTGCAGAACGACCCGTCGATCTCACCGACGTGGCCTCGATCGACAGCCTTTACGCGCGGGTCGGCACGGTCGACGCGGTGGCGTGCGCGGGCGGGCACGTGGTGTACGGCCCGATCACGGACATGACCTATGACAAGTACCGCGCCAGTCTCGGAGACAAGGCGCTCGGGCAGATCGAGCTGGTCCGGCGCGGCTTGTCGTCGATCAATCCGCGTGGTTCGTTCACGTTGATCACTGGTGTTCTGTTCGACCGGCCGATCGTCACCGGATCGGCGGCCGCCGCCGCCAACGGTGCAGTCGAGGGATTCGCCCGGGCGGCAGCCCTCGAACTCGCGCCGATCCGGGTCAATGTGGTCAGTCCGACTCTGCTCACCGAGTCAGTTGAGAAGAACGGACACCTGTTCCCAGGTGAGACCCCAGTGCCGGCCGCGCTAGTCGCAAACGCCTACCTCAGGTCGATCGAAACCGCAGAAACGGGCCAGATATACCGCTTGCACCCGGCGCCCTGACTCGGTAAGGCCGAAAGAGGCGCCTCCACTGTTACGATGCTTATCGTCTGACAAGCTGCGGTGTGGCTCGGACATAGCCGATTGGGAGCTTTTGATCATGGTCGATGCTGTCGATAGAAACGACCGTCGCATCGCAGGCGGAGCGATATCGACTGGGCTTTCGCCAGTCGCCTCCATCAGCCGCCGCGACGCGGTGTTGAACGAGATCCGTCGCGCGGTCGTCCTCGGTCACCTCAAGCCCGGCGAGAAGCTCACCGAGAACAGGCTGTCGGCGTCCCTGAACGTCAGCCGGCCCACGATGCGTGAAGCGTTGGCCCAGCTCGCCCAGGAGGGTCTGCTCATCCAGGAGCCGTACCGGGGGCTGCGTGTCGCCGACCTCGAGCCGGGCGCCATGCTCGACATTGCCCGGGCCCGTGTCGCCTTGGACATGCTCGCCGTGCAGGACATCTTGGCTGATCCAACAGGTGGACGGCTCGATCGCGTACGTGCCGCCTGGACGGCCTACGACAAGTTGCCGTTCGACGCCGATCCAGTCGAAGCGCACGAGGCGCACATCGACTTTCATCGCAGGATCTGGGAAGCGTCGGAGAATACGCTGCTGATCAAGCTTTGGCCAGTCACAGAGGCACACATCACCATTGCCCTGGCCTATGATCAGG
>Ga0081538_10004589_pt1 | contig 12704 bp, 11 predicted proteins | sample TabmetS5T2R1_FD_71022 | JGI IMG/M metagenome (GOLD analysis project Ga0081538, IMG submission 71022) | Tabebuia heterophylla rhizosphere microbial communities from the University of Puerto Rico - S5T2R1 | ecosystem: Host-associated > Plants > Roots > Rhizosphere ...
AAGGAGAAGGTCGCGTTCGAGTTGCCGGCCGCGGGCACCGCGAACGTGCCCAGGCTGTTGTCACCTGCGTCGAAGAGCTGTATCGACGTCGTCCCGGCCAGATCCACGTCGCTGAAGACGACGCCGAAGCCGTTCGTCTGCGCCTCGGTGGTCGACGCAGGAACCACGAACGTCGTGTCCGTAGTGGTGCTCCCGATGGGCGCGAACACCCGCGGAGTGGAGAATGCGTCGAACGCGGTGGCGTAGGTCGCGTTGAGGTTGGCGAAATCGTTCATCGCGCCGCTCACCTGGAACGCGGCCCCCAGAGTCGGCGTGGAGAAAAGCGCGCCGACGTTGCGGAACTGGTTCTCCGGCATGAACGCCGGCGACTGACGATCCGCGGGCACCCCGTCCCAGACGATCTGCCGCCGCCCGCTCGGCGCCGGCGGCCCCGTGCCGTTGAGCGTGCCCAGGTCGTTGCCGAACTGGTTCACCGCCGGCGTGATCGCCGCGATGTTCGGTCCGAACGCCTGGGTGACCACCGGCGCGGCGCCCGCGGTCGAGACCGGGCCGAGGGCCAGCAGCATCGCGGCGCAGCCGCCAATGCACAACCTTCTCATGAGTCCTCCTTGGCCAGTTGGTCTCCAGATGGAGAAAGGTGAACGGCGACGCTAACCGGTTGGAGTGGCCAGAACAAGTGCGGCGCCGCCGCGGTCACGTCGCGAGCAGGCGCTGGTCCAGCCGGGCGGCGCCGGCCTGGAGCGCCCCCAGGAGCACCTCAACCGCCGGCTGACGCACGCTGGAGCGCCGCACGGAGGCGAAGATCGTCCGGCCGAGCGACTGTCCGGCGGCGGGCAGCGCCGTCACGCCGGGGATCGCTCCGGGGTTGCCAAGGCCGGGCGCGAGCGACACCGCCTGCCCGGCGGCCACGAACTCGAGCAGGATCTGCAGGTCGTTGGCCCGATACTGGAGGTCGGGCTCGAAGCCCGCGCCGCGACAGGCGCGGAGAATCATGTCGGCGAAGAGGGTGTCGGTGCGCCCGCTGCCCCAGGCCTCGTCGGCGAGCTTGGCGAGCGGGACCGGGCGGCCGCGCCGGGCCAGACGGTGGCTGTCCGGCAGCGCGACGAGGATCGGGTCGCGTCCGAGCTCCTCGCGGTGGAGCCTCGGGTCGCGCGGGCGCGGGAGGTAGTCGTATTCCTCGGCGATCGCGAGGTCGAGCTCGCCGGCGGCGAGCAGCGGCAGCGACTCCTCGGCCTCCGCCTCGGTGTATTCGATGCGCAGATCCGGGTGACGCTCCCCAAGCTCCTCGATCGCCGGCGGCAGGAGCGCCAACGCCGCCGTCTGGAAGGCCGAGACCCGGACCGTTCCGCGCACCGTGTCGCCCGCGGCCAGCTCGGCCTCGGCCTCCTCGAGACGCGAGAGGATCTCGTCGGCATGACGCACGAGCCGCCGGCCGGCGGCCGTGAGCTGCACGCTCCGGCCGACCCGCTCCAGCAGCGTCACCCCGGCCTCCGCCTGCAGCGCGGCGAGCTGCTGGGAGACGGCGGAGGGCGTGTACTGCAGGGCGTCGGCGGCGGCCGCAATGGTGCCGTGGATCTCGACCTCGCGCAGGACGCGGAGCTTGCGGACGTCCAACATGCGTAAGAACAGCTTATGCCTTCCATGAAGAAGGTTGAGTGGGACTTCCGCCTCTTTGGCGGCAAACTGATCGCCATGACCTCCCCCTCGCTCACAGTCAGGCAGGCCCGCCCAGCCGAGCCGGCCGTCGAGATGCTCGCTCAGCTCGATTCGGTCAAGCCGCTCACCGGCCTCGTGCTTCTCGCCGAGGCCGAGGGCACGCCCGTAGCCGCGGTCTCCGTAGACGATGGCCGAACGGCCGCAGACCCCTTCCTCCCCAGCGCCGACGCGGTGGCCGTCCTGCGCATGCGAGCCGCCCAGCTCCAACCTGGCGTGACCGCCGGCGCCCGGCGTCGTCGTCTCGCCGGGCGGCGCGCTAACCGCAGGCCGGCCGCACGGGCGGCTTGACGCGGGAGCGGCCCACGATCCTCCCGGGCCGCTCCCGCGCCGCGGCGCCGCGGCGGGCCGCGCGGGGCGCCTAAGCTGCGCGGGCGCTCCGCAGCAGCCCGCGGACGTTCAGCAGCTCCGCGACCTGCACCGCGTTCGTCGCGGCCCCCTTCCGCAGGTTGTTCCCCACGATCCAGAGGTTGAGGCAGCGCTCGTGCGAGGGGTCGCGGCGGATGCGGCCGACGAGCACCTCGTCGCGGCCCGCGACGTCGATGGCGGTGGGATAGAGGCCGCTTGCGGGGTCGTCGATTACCACCACCCCGGGGGCGGAGGCGAGCAGGTCGCGGCACTCGTCCGGGGAGAGCGGCGTGCGGGTCTGGACGTTGGCCGAGACCGAGTGCCCCGTGTACACGGGCACCCGAGCGCAGGTGGCCGACACGGCCACGTCGTCGCGGCCGAGAATCTTCTGCGTCTCGCGCATGCACTTGCGCTCTTCGGTCGTGTAGTCGTCCCCGTCCTTGAACGTCTCGACCTGCGGCAGCACGTTGAAGGCGATCTGATGCGGGTAGACGACGGGCGCGGGCAGCTCCTGCGCCTCGATCACGGCCTCGGCCTGGCGGTGCAGCTCGTCGACGGCCCTCTGGCCCGTGCCCGACACCGCCTGGTAGGTCGACATGACGACCCGCTCGATCCCGGCCGCGCGTAGGATCGGTCCCAGCGCCATCACGGTCTGCATGGTGGTGCAGTTCGGGTTTGCCACGAGACCGCGGTGCTCTTCGAGCGCCTCCGGGTTCACCTCCGAGACCACGAGCGGAACGTCCTCGTGCATCCGCCACTGCGAGGAGTTGTCGACCACGACCGCGCCCGCCGAGGCAAACTTCGGCGCCCACTCGGCGCTCACTGCCGAGCCGGCGGAGAAGAGCGCCAGGTCGAAGCCCCGAATCGACTCCCCGCTGAGCGGCTTCACGGTCAGGTCGACGTCGCCCCAGTCGATGGTGCGTCCCGCCGACCGCTCGGAGGCGAAGGCCACGACCTCGTCCGCGGGGAAGCTGCGCTCCCGCATCACCCCGAGCATCGTGGAGCCCACGGCCCCGGTGGCGCCGACGACCGCGACCTTCATGCCGCGTCTCGCTTGTCGGGGTCGACCTTCGGGCGATGGTCGCCCGCGACGTCCTCGGGAAGCACCGCGTCGGCGCCGAGCTGGAACGCGGTATGCAGCTCGCGGACGGCGGTCGCGACGTTCTCCTCGCGCACGACGCAGGAGATCTTGATCGGCGAAGTCGAGATCATCTCGATGTTCACGCCGGCGTCGCCCAGCGCCTTGAAGGTGGTGTGCGCCACACCGGGATGGCTCTTCATTCCCGCGCCGACGACCGACACCTTCCCCATCCGCTCGTCGGTCTGGATCTCGCCCATACCGAGCTCCTCCCGGAGGGGCGACAGCGATTCGCGGGCGGCCTCGAGGTCATCGCGCGGCACCGTGAACGACATGTCGGCCAGGTGGCCGTCTGTCTGAGGCTCGTTCTGGATGATCATGTCCACGTTGACGTTGGCACCGGCGAGGGCTCCCATGACGGCCGCGGCGACGCCGGGCTCGTCGGGCAGCCTGGTCAGGGTGATGCGCGCCTCGGACGTGGAATGTGTGACGGCTGTTACGAGCGGTCGTTCCATGGTCTGTTCCTCGTCGACAACGAAAGTACCGGGTCCGTCTTCGAAGCTCGATCGGCAGTGGATGGTGACGGCGTGGTTGCGGGCGTACTCGACGGACCGAAGCTGAAGCACTCCCGCGCCGCTGGCCGACATCTCGAGCATCTCCTCGAACGTGACGATCGGCAGCTTGCGGGCGTTCGGCACGAGGCGAGGGTCGGCGCTGAAGACGCCCGCCACGTCGGTGTAGATCTCGCAGACCTCGGCGCCCAGCGCGGCCGCCAGTGCGACGGCGGTGGTGTCCGACCCGCCGCGGCCGAGCGTGGTCACGTCGAGCGAGGTCTGCGACACGCCCTGGAACCCGGCGACCAGGACGATCTTGCCGGACTCGAGCGCTTCCCTGATGCGGTGGGCCTTGACCTCGAGGATGCGCGCCTTGGTGTGCCCGCTGTCGGTGACGATGCCGGCCTGCGAGCCCGTGAGCGAGATTGCCTCGCGGCCGAGGTCGTTGATCACCATCGCGGCGAGGGCGCACGACACCCGCTCGCCGGTCGACAGCAACATGTCCATCTCGCGCGGGTGGGGGCGAGGAGATACCTCGTGGGCGAGTGTGACCAGCTCGTCGGTGTGCTTGCCGCGCGCCGACAGCACGGCCACCACGCTGTTGCCTTCCTGTGCGCTCTGGACGATCCGGCGCGCGGCGCGCTTGATCCGCTCGGCGTCGGCCACGGAAGTGCCGCCGAACTTCATCACGACGGTCTGAGACCCGGCCTCGGACACGGGCGCTGAACGATAGCCTCGCCGGCCGTGGCCCTCCTGGCACGACCTCGGGTCCTGGCCGCGCTGTTCGCGGTCCTCGCGCTGGCGGCGGGCGTGGCCGGGGCGATCGTCGGCGCCGGCGAGTCGGACGAGGATCGGAGTGCCCGAGAGGCGGGCAAAGCCCAGGACGGTTCGTTCCTCGCGAAGATCGTGCCGCCCGCGGCGCGGCCCGGGCAGCCCGCCCCCGGGGCGCCGGTCCCACGCGTCGTGGCCAGACTGGAAGGGCGGCTCTCGCTCGAGCGCAAGGTCGCGCAGCTGTTCCTGTTCGGCTTCGAGGGCCAAGACCTGACCGCCGAGATCTTCGGCCGCCTGCGTCGGCTCGACCTCGGCGGGATCGTGCTTGCGGCCCCGAACTACGTCGACTCGTCGCAGCTTGAACAGCTTGCGGGCCAGGCGGGAGTCATCGCGCGGGACGAGCGTCACGTGACCCCATGGGTCCTGGCGATCCAGGAGGGCGGCGACCTCAACTCGTTCCCCGACCTCCCACCGGCGACCGCGCCGGCGGATCTCCCGTCGACGGCCGAGGCCGGCGCTCAGGCCGCCGACGCGGCGGGCACGCTCCGCGGCCTGGGAGTGACCGGCATCCTCGGCCCGGCGGTGGACGTGGGCCTCGAGACGGGCTCGGCGCTCGGGGCGCGCGTCTACTCCGACGACCCGGAGGAAGTGGCGCGCTTCGCGGAAGCGACCGTGCGCGCCTACCGCGACGGCCGCCTGTTCAGCGCCGCCGGGCACTTCCCCGGGCTCGGCGGCGCCGATCAGTCGACCGAAGAGGGGCCCGCGAGCGTCGGGCTCGGACCCGAGGAGCTCCGCGAGCGCGACTTGCGTCCGTTCGAGGCCGCGGTCGACGCCGGCGCGCCCGCGCTCCTCCTCTCTCACGCGCTCTACCCGATCAACGACTTCACGGCGCCCGCCTCGCTCTCGAAGGAGGTGGCGACGGAGCTTCTCCGCGAACAGCTCGGCTTTGATGGGGTGGCGGTCACCGACGATCTCGCCGATCCGGCGATCACCACCTCGTACTCCGTCCCCGACGCCGCGGTCGAGGCGCTGCGCGCCGGCGCCGACATGCTGTTCATCTCGGGGCCGCCCGCGGATCAGCAGGCGGCGTACGCCGCCGTGCTCCGCGCGGTCAGGCGAGGCGCGATCTCGCAGGCGCGCCTCGACCAGGCGATCCGACGCACCCTGCTCGCGAAGGCCCGCTACGGGCTCATCCGCTGACCGGCTCGATCTCCACCCGGTTGTCGTTGAAGATCGGCGCGTTGCCGGCCTCGGTGAGCTCCTCCGAGGTCGTGACCTGTGCGCTCCGGCCGCTCGCGTAGTCCCGGTTCCACCAGCCCATCGGGGCGACCGGCACTCCCGGCCGAGCGTCGTCGGAGACGCGCGCCACGCACCAGAAGTCGCCGCGGTCGTTGAACACCCGGACTCGCGCCCCGTCCACGATCCGGCGGCGGGCGGCGTCGTCGGGATGGATCACCAGCTCCGGCTGAGGCTGGGCCGAATGCTGGCGCCGCTGGTTGGCGAAGGTCGAGTTCAGGAAGAGATGGGTCTTGGGGGTGATCAGCGCCAGGGGGAAGCGCTCGGCCTTCGCCGCGTTCGCCGCCTCCGCGGGCGGCAGGTAGTCGGCGTGCAGCAGCGCCCGGCCGCTCTCGGTCGCGAAGCCGCCCTCGGCGTGAGGGAGGGGACCCTGGCCCAGGTCGACCTTCGTCCAGCCGCGCTCACGCAGCCCGTTCTCCTCAAAGCCCTCGAGCAGCCGGTCCGCCAGCTCTTCGTCGCTCTCGCGGAAGACGGGGTCGTCGAGGCCGAGGCGGGCGGCCAGGAGGCGGAATATCTCCGTGTTCGGCTTGGCTTCCCCGAGCGGCTCGATCGCCGGTTCGTTCCAGGTCACGTAGTGGTGGCCCCAGGAGAAGACAACGTCCAGGTGCTCGAGCGCCGTGGTCGCCGGAAGGACGACATCGGCGTGTTCGGCCGTGTCCGTCATGAACTGCTCGATCACGACCGTGAACAGGTCGTCCCGGCGCAGCCCCTCCAGCACGCGCTCCTGGTTTGGCGCGATGACCGCCGGGTTGGAGCCCCAGCAGACCAGCGCCTTGACCGGCGGGACGAGCTCCGAATCCGTGAGCGCGCTGCCCAGCTGCGACATGTTGATCGTGCGCACGGGACCCGGACGCAGGTCCCTGCGCTCGAGCGGCCGGGAGCGGAGCGCCTCGGCCGTAGCCGTGGGGAGGTACGAGCAGCCGCCACCGCGTTCCCGCCACGCGCCGGTGAGGCACGCCAGCGAGGCGACGGTCGAGTAGGCGGCCGGAGCGCCCAGGTGCCGCTGGGCGCCAACCCCGAGCCGCACCAGCGCGGGCCGGGTGCCGGCGAACTCGCGTCCCACCCTCGCGATCGTCTCCGCCTCGACGCCGCAGATCCCCGCCCAGTGCTCCACGCCGTGCTCGGAGAGCCGGCCCAGGAGCTCCTCGTAGCCGTCCGTGTGGGCCCGGCACCAGTCCTCGTCCTGGAGGCCGGCATCCACGACCGCGCGCATCATGCCGATCGCCAGCGCGGCGTCGGTCCCCGGCAGCGGGCGCAGATGCTCGTCCGCGACTCGTGCGGTGCGGCTGCGGAACGGATCCACGACGACCAGACGGGCGCCCGCCTTGCGCGCGTCGAGCAGCTTGCGCCACAGGTGGGGGGCCGTCGACATCGGGTTCCATCCCCACACCAGCAGATAGCGGGCGTGGGGCCACTCCTCGGGATCGACCTCCGGGGAGACCCCGTGCGTCGCGACCACGCCCACCTTGCCCGCCGTCGCGCAGATGGTCCGCTGGAGCTCCGACGCGCCGAGGGCGTTCATCACCCGAGCGCTCATCGTGTTCGCCTGGATGAGCCCCTGGGTGCCCATGTACGAGTAGGGCAGGATCGACTCGCCGCCGAACTCCTCGCGCGCCCGCAGCAGCCCGTCCGCGACCCGCTCGAGCGCCTCGTCCCAGGACGCCCGCCGAAAGCCGCGGCCCTCCCGCAGCAGCGGGTGAAGGATCCGCTCCTCCGAATAGACCCGATCGAGGTAGTTCGAGACCTTGCCGCAGAGAAATCCGACGGTGATCGGATGGTCGGGATCGCCGGCGACCTGGGTGGCGCGGCCGTCCTCGACGGTCGTGTGCATCGCGCAGGTGTCGGGACAGTCGTGCGGGCAGGCGCCGCGAACGACGCGAGTGGCCATGTCGTCCATCATGCCGTAATCCGGGGCTCAGAGTGCCTGGCGGCCGCGCAGGGCACGGCCGAGCGTGATCTCGTCCGCGTACTCGAGGTCCGAGCCGACGGGGAGGCCGCTCGCCAGGCGGGTGACCGCGACCTCCGGGGCCCGTTCGTGCAGGGCGTCCGCCAGGTGCAGCGCGGTGGCCTCACCGGTTGTGGTGGCGTTGGTGGCGATCACCACTTCGCGCACGAGCGCGCCGTCGTCAGGTGAGCCGTTTGGCTCCACCCGTCGCAGCAGCTCGGCGATGTGGAGATCTTCGGGATCGACGCCGTCGATCGGCGACAGCGCTCCGCCGAGCACGTGGTAGCGGCCTTGGAACTCGCCCGAGCGCTCGATCGGGATCACGTCGCTCGGCTGCTCGACAACGCAGATCGTCGCCGCCTCGCGGCGCTCGTCCTGGCAGATGCGGCAGGTGGCCTCGGTGGCGAGGTTGAAGCAGACTTCGCAGTGGCCGACGGTCTCCTTGACCTCGCGGATGGCGTCGGCCAGCGCAAGCGCCTCCTCCTCGGACGCGCTGAGGACGTGGAACGCGAGCCGCTGCGCGGTGCGCTGGCCGATGCCGGGCAGCCGCGCGAGCTCGGTTATCAGACGGTTGACCGGCGCTGCGAACAGACCGCCAAGCGTATCTCCGGGGTCGGTCGAAAATGCCCGTCCCGCCGGGCCGACGCCTGAGCCAAGCCTAGAGGCCAGGCAGGCCTAGGCCGCCCAGGCCGCCCGGACCGCCCAGCCCGCCGGTGGCGGCTCCCATCTTGCTGGCCGCGAGCTCCTGCGCGGAGCGGATCGCCTCGTTCACCGCGGCCTGGACCATGTCCTGGAGCAGCTCGACGTCGTCGGGGTCGACGGCCTCCGGGTCGATCCGGAGCTCCTTCAGCTCGAGGTCGCCGCTGATCTTCACGGTGACCATGCCGCCGCCCGCGCTCGCCTCCACGACCTCGTTCTTGAGCTCCTCCTGCGCCTTCATCATCTCGGCCTGCATCTGCTGGACCTGGCGCATCATTTGGTTCAGGTTCGGCTGCTTGGCCATCGCCAACTCCTACTCGTCGAAGACTTCCTCGGCGCCGAACTCGGCGCGCAGGCGCTCGATCAGCTCGGCTTCCTCCAGTGTCGCCGCGCCGGTGCCGGCCGCGGTGTCGCTCAGCTCGAATACGAGCCCCGGTGCGCGGCCGGTGAGGCCTCGCAGCGCGCCCTGAATTAGCTCGCGGCCCGCCTCGGCCTTTTTCTTCACGAAGGCCGCGTCGGACGGGAACGCCACGGTGACCCGGTCTTCCTCGACGGCCACCGGCCGCGCGGCGGCGAGCGCGGCGCCGAGCATTCCGTTCTGCTCCGCCACCGCCTCGGCAACCGCAGGCCATAGCGCCTCGAGCCGTCCAAGCTCGAGAGCGGGGGCGGGCAGCTCGTCCGACGGCTCGGCGGCCACGGCCGCGGCCGCCGGGGCGCCCAGCGGCGCGCGCTCCCCGCCCGCCGCCCGGGGTGGAGCGGCCGGCCCGCCGCCCGTCGACGCGGACCGGGCCTCGCCGGCCTGCGCGCCGTCGCCCGGAGCGGAGGCCGTGGCCGCGCCTCCCAGCCGCCCCTCGAGCTGCTCGATCCGGAACATCAGGGCCTGGAGCGACAGGTCCGCCTGCGGCTGCGTGGCCTTCAGCAGCGCCATCTCGAGCTGGATGCGCGGCTCGGAGCCGTCCTTGACCGCGGCGATCGCCGCCGCCAGGAAGTCGATCGCGCGCAGGATCTCGCCCTGGGAGAGGCGCTCTGCCTGGGAGGCCAGGCGATCCGTGTGCTCGGCGGTGACCGAGAACGACTCGGGCACCTCGCCGAGCGTCTGCACCACGAACAGGTGGCGGAGGTGAGCGGAGAGATCGCGCATGAACTGGGTGAAGTCGCGACCCGAGTCCGACAGGCGCTGGACCGACAGCAGGGCTGCCTTCGGATCGTGGTCCACCAGCGACTCCGCGGTGTCGAGCACCATCTCGGCGTCCGCCACGCCGAGGATGTCGAGCACGTCCTCGAGCTTCACCTCCCGCCCGCCGTAGGTCACGAGCTGTTCGAGCGTGCCGAGAGCGTCGCGGAAGCTGCCGGTGGCGGCGCGCGCGAGCATCCCCACGGCGGGATCTGGAACCTCTATCTCCTCCTCGGCCGCGACCCGCCGCAGCACCCCGGCGATCTGCTCGAGCGAGGGACGGTGGAAGTCGAAGCGGTGACAGCGATCGACGATCGTGGCGGGCACCTTGTGCGCCTCGGTGGTGGCGAGCACGAAGACCACGTGCGCGGGCGGCTCCTCCAGCGTCTTCAGGAAGGCGTTCCACGCCTGCGTCGTCAGCATGTGCGCCTCGTCGAGGATGTAGACGCGCTTGCGGCCCTGCATCGGGGCCAGCGCCACGTTCTCGCGCAGCTCGCGGATGTCGTCGACCGAGTTGTGGGAGGCGGCGTCCATCTCGACGACGTCGAGCGAGGTGCCGGCCAGGATGGCTCGCGCCGACGGCGCGTCGGGGTCGAAGTCGGGTGTCGCCTCGCCCTCGGCGTTCAGCGCGCAGGCGAGCAGCTTCGCCATCGATGTCTTTCCCGTGCCCCGCGAGCCGACGAAGAGATATGCGTGGTGGACCTTGTCGAGCGCGATCGCGTTGCGCAGGGTGCGGACGATGTGCTCTTGACCCACCACCTCGTCGAAGGTGCGGGGACGGTGGCGGCGGTAGAGCGAGAGCATCGGTCGCTCCATGCTAGTGGCACCACCGGCAACTCCACGTGGCACCCCGGACGACCGGCGGATATGGTTCCCGCCGCCGCGGATGTTCGACTCCATGCTCGTCGCCACGGACGGATCCGAGACTGCCGCGAAGGCCGTTTCGGAGGCAGCTGATCTCGCCGCAGGGACCCGGGCCCGCGTGCACGTCATGACCGCCTACCAGCCGCTTCGCGCCAGGGTGGCATCGGGGAGGGCGGTCGACCCCGAGGTCGGCGACTGGCACCTGGCCCAGGACTCGCGGGCCGACTCGATCCTCGACCAGGCCTGCGCCACCCTGCGCCTCCGCGGCGTCGAGGCCGAGCCGCACGCGCGCAAAGGAGACGCCGCGGACGCGATCTTGGACCTCGCCGAGGAGCTCGGCACCGACCTCATCGTGGTCGGCAACAAGGGCCTCAGCGGGGCGCGCCGGTTCCTGCTCGGCAGCGTGCCCGACAAGGTGTCCCACCACGCGCCCTGCAGCGTGCTGATCGTCCATACGACCTGATGACTGACTCTGACTCCCGCAGGGCGTCCTAGCGGCGGCACGGCGGTCGTCTGGTTCCGTCGCGACCTGCGCGTCTGCGACCACCCTGCGTTGCGCGCCGCCCTCGCCCGCGCGCAACGGGTCGTTCCGTTCTTCTGCTTCGACGATCGCCTGCTGCATGGCCGCCATGCCTCCGGGCCTCGTACGCAGTTCATGCTCGAGTGCCTGGCGGACCTGCGTGCCTCCCTTCGTGCGCGCGGAGGGGACCTGGTGGTTCGCCACGGCGAGCCCGAGCCCGAGCTCGTGCGGCTGGCCCGCGAGGTCGGCGCGCGGGAGGTCCACTTCACCCCCGATGTGTCGCCCTTTGCCCGCGCCCGGGATGAGCGTGTGCGGCGGGCGCTCGCGGACGCGGGCGTCGAGCTCTCTGCTCATCCGGGCCTGAACGTGCTCGACGACGTCACGATGGTGCGCACCTCCCAGGATCGGCCGTACACGGTCTTCAGCCCGTTCCACCGCCGCTGGCAGGAGCAGCCGCGCCGGGCCCCCGTCGAGGTGCCGGGCTCCCTGCCCGCCCTCCCGGCTGGGCTCCGGATCGGCAGGCTGCCGACGCTCTCGCTGCTCGGGCTCGAATCCTCGGTCGAGGAGCCGTTGCGCGGCGGCGAGCGCGCCGGACGCGAGCGGCTGGCAGGCTTTCTCGAGCAAGCGGCGGGCGAGTACGCGGCGAACCACGACGCCCTCGGCGCGGACCGGACCTCGCGGCTATCCCCGTACATCCGCTTCGGTTGCGTCTCTCCCCGCGAGGTGGAAGCGCGGCTGCCGCGCGGCGAGGGGCCGGCCGAATTCCGGCGGCAGCTCGCCTGGCGCGACTTCTATTACCACGTGCTCCACCATTTCCCGCGCAACGCACGGTCCGAGTTCCAGGACCGCTACCGGGGCCGAATCCGCTGGAGCTATGCGCGCAAGCGCTTCCAGGCGTGGACGGAGGGCTGCACGGGCTACCCGCTCGTCGACGCCGGCATGCGCCAGCTGCTTCGCGAGGGCTGGATGCACAACCGCGCCCGGCTCGTGGTCGGCTCGTTCTTGACCAAGGACCTCGGGATCGACTGGCGCTGGGGCGAGCGCTGGTTCATGCGCCTCCTGACCGACGGAGACGAGGCCAACAACAACGGCAACTGGCAGTGGATCGCGTCCGTGGGCGTCGATCCGCAGCCGGCCTTCCGCCGCATCTACAACCCGGCGCGCCACATGGCGCGCTATGACCCGCGCGGCGACTATGTGCGCCGCTACGTCCCGCAGCTGCGCGTGGTGCCGGACGAGTACCTGCGTGAACCCTGGACGATGCCGGACGATGTGCAGCGCAGCGTCGGCTGCGTGATCGGTCGCGACTATCCGAAACCGATCGTCGACCACGCCGAGGCCCGCCGGCGCGCGCTCGAGCGCTTCGCGGAAGCTCGCTAGAGAAGGTCTAGCGCCGCCCCCACCACCGTCTCCGCGTCGATTCCATGGTGGCGGTACACGTCCTCGAGGTCGCCCGACTGGCCGAAGCTGGTGACCCCGAGGGGCGTGAGGGGCACTCCGTTGACGGCGGCCAGGAAGGCGAGTGCGTTCGGCGCGCCGTCGAGGACGGTGACCATGGGGGCGGCGCGGCCGGGGGGCAGCAGCTCGTCCAGGATGTCGCTCTCCTCCTCGCCGAGGCCGGCGCGAGCGCGGAACGCGCGGAACAGCAGGTCGGCGCTCGTCACGCAGATCACCTCGGTGTCCTCCCCCAGCACGCCGGCCGCCTCGAGCACCTCCGGGATTACGGCTCCCATGCCCACCAG
>Ga0081538_10004590_pt1 | contig 12702 bp, 14 predicted proteins | sample TabmetS5T2R1_FD_71022 | JGI IMG/M metagenome (GOLD analysis project Ga0081538, IMG submission 71022) | Tabebuia heterophylla rhizosphere microbial communities from the University of Puerto Rico - S5T2R1 | ecosystem: Host-associated > Plants > Roots > Rhizosphere ...
CTGGACGAGGTCGCCCACCGCGGCCGCTGGTAGCCGTTGCCACCCGCCCCGGGCCGACGGTGGCTCCCCTTCCCGTTGCCCGGCGGCGGATACTTACCGCATGCCCCCCACCGATCATCCCATCGCCGGCCCGGCGGCGACCCCGCCGCCGCTGCCGAGCCAGCGGGAGCTGTTCGACATCCCCGACGAGGTCGCCTACTTCAACTGCGCCAGCATCGCCCCACAGCTGCGGGCGGCCGGCGAGGCGGCCGCGGCCGCCCTGGCCCGGCGGGCCCAGCCGTGGCGGATCCGCAGCCAGGACTGGTTCAGCGAGGTCGAGGAGCGCCGGGCCCTGTTCGCCCGGCTGGCCGGGCTCGACCCCGAGGGCGTGGCCCTGGTCCCGGCGTCCAGCTACGGCCTGGCCGTGGCCGCCGCCAACCTGGAGGCCCGCCCCGGCCAGCGGGTCCTGGTTCTGGCCGAGGACTACCCGTCCAACTGGTACACCTGGCGGCGGTTCACCCGCCGCACCGGGGCCACCCTGGTGGCGGTGGAGCGCGAGGACGGCCAGTCCTGGGGCGAGGCCGTGGTCGAGGCCCTGGACGAGCGGACGGCGGTGGTGGCGGTGCTGGCCGCCCACTGGACCGACGGCGGGGCGGTCGACCTGGCCGCGGTCGGCGCCCGGGCCCGCCAGGCCGGGGCCGCCCTGGTGGTCGACGCCAGCCAGGCCCTGGGGGCGATGCCGCTGGACCTCGCGGTCATCCGGCCCGACTACCTGGTCAGCGTCGGCTACAAGTGGCTGCTGGGCCCGTTCGCCCTCGGCTACCTGTACGTGGCCGAGGAGCGGCGCGACGGCGTCCCCCTGGAGGAGAACTGGATCTCGCGCCTGGGCTCGGAGGACTTCGCCGCCCTGGTCGACTACCAGGACCGCTACCAGCCGGGGGCGCGCCGCTTCGACGTCGGCCAGCGCACCCACTTCGAGACCACCCCGATGGCCGTTGCCGCCCTCCGCCAGCTGCTCGACTGGGAGGTGCCGCGCATCGCCGCCACCCTGGGCCGGATCACCGGCCGCATCCAGCGCGAGGTCGAGGCCATCGGCCTGCCCCTGACCACCAGCGACCGCGTCCCCCACATGCTCGGCATCGGCCTGCCCGACCGGGCCCGCGGGGCCGTCGCCGGGGCGCTGGCCGACGCCGGGGTCTTCGCCGGGGTCAGGGGCTCGTCCCTGCGCGTCTCCCCCCACCTGTGGACCACCGACCAGGACATCGAGCGCCTGGTCGGCGCCCTGACCATGGCGACGACCGGGATGGTGGCCTCGTGAGAACCCTGGCGACCTTCAACATCAAGGGCGGGGTCGGCAAGACCGCCGCCGCCGTCAACCTGGCCTACCTCTCCGCCCGGGGCGGGCGCCGCACCCTGCTGTGGGACCTGGACCCCCAGGGGGCGGCCAGCTACATGCTGCGCATCCGGCCCCGGGTCAAGGGCGGCGGCAAGGCCCTCATCCGCGGCAAGACCTCCCTCGACCAGGCGGCCAGGCCGACCGAGTTCGACAACCTGGAGCTGGTCCCGGCCGACTTCACCTACCGCAACCTCGACCTGGTCCTGGACGCGGCCAAGCGGTCGACCCAGCGCATCGCCCGCCTGCTGGCCCCGCTGGAGGACGAGTACCAGGTGGCCATCGTCGACTGCCCGCCCGGCATCTCGCTGGTCTCCGAGAACGTCGTCCACGCCACCGACGTCCTGCTGGTCCCGCTGATCCCAACCACCCTGTCGGTCCGCACCCTCGACCAGCTCACCGAGTTCGTCGCCGATCTGGAGGAGCGGCCGGCCCTGGTCCCCTTCTTCAGCATGGTCGACGGCCGCAAGCGGCTCCACCGCGAGGTCGTCGAAGAGCTCCGCGCCCAGCGCAAGGACGTGGCCACCACCGTCATCCCCGCCCTCTCCCTGGTCGAGCAGATGTCGGTCCACCAGGCCCCCCTGCCGGTCTTCGCCCCCCGCTCCCGGGTCACCCGCAGCTACGAGAAGCTCTGGGAAGAGGTCCGCGCCAGGGCCAACATCGGTCCCCGGGTCCGCCGTCGCGCCTGACGGCCTCAGCCGCCGACCCACAGGCAGAACGGGTGCCCCACCGGGTCCAGGTAGACCCGCACGTCGTCCTGGGGCTGGAACTCGGCCAGCACGGCCCCGGCGGCGGCCGCGTGGGCGCCGGCCGCCTCCAGGTCGTCCACCTCGATGTCCAGATGCAGCATCATCTGCTGCCGGCCGCGGACGGCGGGCCAGGTCGGCCGCTCGTAGACCGGCTCCCGCTGGAACGACAGCCCCGACGACCCCTCGGGAGGAACCAGCGTCACCCAATCGGGCTCGTCCGTCCCCACCGGCCAGCCGAGCAGCCGCTGGTAGAACCCGGCCAGCTCCCGCGGGTCGGGCGCGTCGAGCACGGTCGCCGTCAGCTTCATCGCCGGCCCATCCTAGCTCCCCTGGCCGACGGCGCCGGATACGAGATGATGGGCGCGGGGCGGGCACCGCGCGAGCTGAAGGGGTGGTCATGACCCACCAGTACGTTGCCGGAACCTGCAACATCGGCCCGGAGGAGATCGCCATGCGCCGCCGGGTCGGCCACGTCGGGGTCGTCGCCACCGCCGCCCTGGCCGCGGCCCTGATCCGCTCCCACCTGCACCCGGCCTGGCGGCTGAGCCTGGCCCTCCCCGCCGCCGGCGCGGCCGCCGGCTACCTCCAGGCCCGCGAGCGCTTCTGCGCCGACTTCGGCTGGCGGGGCGTCTACAACTTCGGCCGCCGCGGCATGGAGCACCAGGTCACCGCCGACCAGGACCTGGCGGAGGACCACCGCAAGGCCCTCCAGATCGCGGCGGCCTCGGGCGCCATCGGGGTCGGGGTGGCCCTGGCCGCGATGCTGGCCTGACAGCTCTGGTGTTGTGAACGACGACTTCTGAGCCAGTTTGGCTGACCAGTTTGTCGATGAGGCGTACGCCTCAGTGAAGGGGCTCGTGCGCACCTATGTGTTGCGCCAGCAGCTGCTTGAGCACCTGCCGCCTCCGGCGCCTGTGCTCGATGTCGGCGGCGGCGCTGGACAAGCTCAACAGCGACTCCAGCGGCTGCCTGCTGAGGCCCGCGACGGGTGACGCTCTTGCAGGCCGACGGCGCTGGTGGCCCAGGAGGGCTTGAGCGAGCGGGAGGCCTTTGAGCGTCTGCGACGTCAGGCCCGCAGACAGCGTCGCCCGGTCGTTGAGGTCGCTAATGAGGTCATGGCCGCTATCCGCCACCCGAACCGGCAATAGGTTGCCCGACGTCAACGCGGGCCCTGATGTACCGGCCGCTGACCAGACCGCCCACTCCGGTTGTCCGAGGTCTTACCGCCAGCGATCACTGCCGAGGCGCTGCTCACCTGCGCGTCGGTGGCATCAGCGCCGTCAGGGCGGCTGGTGGGCGTGGTCTTGGCCCGCTCCTCCCACGACCTGTGCTGGTCGGCCACGGCCCGTCCGGAGATCCCAACTCGTCTGGCTTCCAGTTGTGCGGCAAAGGCGACGCCCACAAACAGCGCGATCCCGGTCAGATTCGCCCACAGCAACAGGGCCATGACCCCGGTCAGGGGACCATAGGTGGTACCGAATTCGCGACTTTCGGCCGCGTAGGCCGCCAGCAGCAGGCTGACCAGCCACCACAGCACGGTGGCCAGGCCCGCCCCGACCATCAGCCACGACAGGCCCGGCTGGCGCCGGCGAGGCGCATACCGGAACAGCACCGACACCGTCACCACAGTCAGGCCCAGACTCACCGGCCACCGCAGCAGATTCCAGGCCATCACGGCTGCAGTATCCCATTGGTACCAGCGCTGCATGGAGGCACCGATGGCCCCGCCGGCCACCAGCAGCAGGAAGCTGACCAGCGCCGGAAGCCCGGCCACCACCGTCAGGAGCAGGGCCCGCAGGTACTTCTGCAGGGCCGGGCGATCCTGGTCCACCCCGTAGATCCGGTTGGCGCCACGCTCGACCTGACCGACGGCGGTGGTGAGTACCACCAGCGCGGTCAACAGGCCCAGCGACAACGCGACCTGGCCGCTGTCGCGCACGCGCTCCTCGTGGGCCAGAAGCTGGCGGACCAGCGACTCGCTCGCCCCAGGGGTCAGGGCCAGGACGGTGTCGGCCACCACCCGACCGGCCTGACGCAGGCCCCCCAGCTTGCTGGCCAGCCCGTTGAGGGCGATCAGCAGGGGCACCGCGGCCAGGCACAGCTGCAGACCCAGCGCCCGGGCGTGGCTGAAGCCGTCGCCGGACCGGAACCGCACGAGCCCGTCGCGCAGCAGGGGCCAGCCGCCGTAGCGGCGCAGGGTCCGCCAGGCATGGTCGGCCGACAGCTCACCCTCACCCAGCAACCGGGTCTCGGGGACCCGACGGATACCACTCATCGCCTCCACCACTCCGGTCGCTGCCGCAACGGCTGCTGCGGATCGACGACCGTTGGGACCCAGCCTCAGCCTCGACACTGCACGCCCGAGGGCCAACCCAAACTGGCCAACGCTCAGCGACGAGACACATCGATAGCGCTCACGTCCACGCTGCGGATTGTCGGACGTCTTCCGGTCTCGGGCCGGGTGCAGTCAGGCGGTGCCTGGCCGTCCTAGGCGTGGAGTCCGCTTGCGTGGGTATCCGGGGTGCGTGGAGGCTGATGTGGTGGTTCGCTCGGTCGAGCGGGTTCGTACCCGCTCGGGTAAGGTCCGCTACGTGGTGCGGGCCGACGACGGTCGGGAGTTTTCGACCTTCCGGGAGCGGATCGGCGAGGAGGCCGAGCGCTACCAGGGCCAGCACGTGCACATCGAGTTCCACGAGGAGGAGCGGGCCGGCTTCCACAACGTCTACCTCGACCGGATCCAGCCCGTAGCCGGTGGGGATGCCGCCGACACCGACCCCGAGGAGGCGGCCTGGCGCACGGCCGTGGAGGCCACGCCGTGGCTGGTGGGCAGTGGCGAGCCGGAGCGCGAGGTTCCGCCCGAGGAGCTGTTCGAGCGGCTCAAGCCCTTCAAGGACCGCGTCGCGGACGACATCCGCAGCGACCAGGAGTGATCGTTTCGGTAGCTCCGTCTGCCGTTCTGCCTGCGCGACCTGTCCGCAGGCCATTCTCATCGGACGGTTAGCCTCCGCGGCCGTTGTGGCATCCGCATGACACTGGCTGACCTCCCATATCTCCCGGAGCCCAGACGACGACCTGGCCCGGTGTCTGCACGCTGATTGGCTGATTGTGGGAGTGGGGCACACAGCCGCTGGGTAGGCGTGGCATATAGCGGGAGCAGGGAGAGGGCCATGGCGCAGAAGAAGTCGCAGGCCACCGACGACCAGGACCCAGGCCAGCCGCTACGCCAGGAAAGCAACCAGGAGCGCCGCGAGGAGGAGGGCGGCGCCCCACCCGACGGCGGGCGAGGGGGCGGGGACGGCCAGGGAGCTGGTCGCCCATCCAGCCAGCCCAGCGGGGGCGACCGGTTGCGGGGCCGCCAGCCCAGCCCCGAGCCAGACGTGTTCATGGACGTCCCCAAGGTCCAGGTCGAGGAGATCTACCTGGATGTCGAGGGCCTGGACGCCCACCTGTCGCTGCGGACCAAGCTGGGCAACCTGCTCCAGCTGGTGGCCGGGGTCCATGTCCACTGCGGCAAGGTCGAGCTCGACATCAAGGGCGTCGATGCCCAGGCCATGCTCAAGGTCCGGCTGGAGAACCTCTATGACATCTTGGACCGCGCCCTGACCACCATCGACAACAACCCCCAGATCCTGGAGGCGCTGCTCAAGACGGTCGACACCGCCGCCGACGACCTGGGCCAGACCGCCCAGACCGCGCTGGGCCCGCGGGGGGCGGTGTCGCGGACCGTCGGTCAGGTGGGCCAGACCGCTCAGACGGCGCTGGGGTCCGGCGGGGCCGGTGCCAAGGCGCTGGACCAGGTGGGCGCGGCGGCCGACGACACCGGCCAGGCGGTTGGCGGTGTGGCCACCGAGGTTGGCCTCGGCGCGGGGCAGGCGACCGACCAGGTCGGCCAGTCGGCCGGGGGGGTCGGCCAGGCCGGGGCGCAGGCGACCGGGCAGGCCACGCAGGCGGCTGGGGACGCGACCGGGGGGGCCGGCGGCCTGCTGGGCCGCGCCACCGACCTGGTCCAGCAGGCGCTTGGTCGCCTGGGCGATGACGGCACCAGACAGACTGGCGGGGAGGCGACCGAGCAGGTCGGCCAGGCAGCGGTGGAGGCCAGCAGCAAGGCGAGTCGGACGCCGAGCAAAACAGATAAGCCGGCGCAGGGCAGCGGGCAGCGTCGCCGTCCAGCGCGCCGCTCGGGCGAGGGAAAGCCCAAGCGCGGCTCCAAGCGGGGCACGCCCTCGCGGTCCTCGGACGGCGGCGGCAAGTAGCGAAGGGCGCCGCCTGCGGTCTCTGTCACCGCAAGTCGCAGGCGACTTGGCGTACCACCCGGAAGGAGCGATCGTGCCAAGCGCCCGCACCTGGCGCCGAGCCGCCGTCGGCCATGCTGGAGGCGATCGGGTCGGCCACCCGGACCATCAACTTCGCCACCTACGTCTACTGGACCGGCAGCATCGCCCCCGAGTTCGCCGAGGCCCTGGCCGAGCGGGCCGAGGCCGGGGTCGAGGTCAACGTCCTGCTGGATGCGGTGGGCGCGGCCAAGATGGACCGGGGCCTGATCGACCGGCTGGAGGAGGCCGGGGCCAAGGTGGCCTGGTTCCGGCCGCCCAAGTGGTACACCCTGCACAAGCTCAACAACCGCACCCACCGCAAGATCCTGGTCGTGGACGGCCGGGTCGGCTTCACCGGCGGGGTCGGGATCGCCGAGGAGTGGACCGGCAACTGCGAGGACCCGGGCCACTGGCGCGACACCCACGTGCGGGTCGAGGGGCCGGCCGCCCGCGACCTGCTCGGCGGCTTCCTCGACAACTGGGCCGAGGCCACCCAGTGCATCCTGTCCGGGCCCGACCACCTGCCCGACGTCGACGGCTTCGACGACGGCATCCAGGTGCAGGTCACCCGGAGCACGGCCGAGAAGGGCTCGACCGACGCCGAGCACCTGTTCTACGCGGCCATCGCCTGCGCCAAGGAGCGGATCTGGCTGACCACCGCCTACTTCGCCCCCCGGCGGGCGTTCGTCGACGCCCTCTGCGAGGCGGTCGCCCGCGGGGTCGACGTGCGCGTGCTCACCAACGGCCCCCACATCGACAAGCAGGTCGTCCGCCAGGCCGGGCACCGGGCGTACGAGCGGATGCTCGAGTGCGGGGTGCGGATCTTCGAGTACCAGCGGACCATGCTGCACGCCAAGGTCATGGTCGTGGACGCCGGCTGGGCCACCGTGGGGTCGATCAACTTCGACAACCGCTCGTTCGCCCTCAACGACGAGCTCAACCTGTCGCTGCGCGACCGCGAGGTGGTGGCCGGCCTGGAGAAGCACTTCCTGGCCGACCTGGACGACGCCCGCGAGCTGGAGCTGGCCGCCTGGCGGGCCCGCCCCGTCACCCGGCGGGCCAAGGAGCTGGCCAGCGCCGCCGTACGGCGGGAGCTGTGATGGCGTCGGAGCCGTAGTCATGCTCGGTCCCGTCGCCACCGCGGTCCTGCTGGCCGGGCTGCTCGGCGCCGTCGTGGCCGCGGTCGTGGGGCTGGCCGCCGGCCGCGGGCGGCGCGGCCACGGCCCGGCCGAGCATGCCGGCGAGGAGCTGTTCCGGGCCCGGGCGGCCCGGTGGCTGCGCCGGCGGCTCGACCCGGAGGCGGCCACCGGGCTGGCCCTGACCGCCGCCCTTGGGCTGGTCTTCGCGGCCGCCCTCGGCTTCGGGTTGGTCTCGGACATGGTCACCTCCGAGACCGGGCTCTACCGCCTCGACGCCAGCGCGGCCGCCTGGGGGGCGGACAACGCGACCCCGGCCTCGACCTGGCTGCTCGGGCTGGTCACCTGGTTCGGGGCCACCGTCACCGTGCTCTCGGTCACGGTCGCCCTCGGGATGCTGGAGTGGCTGCGGCGGCGCCGCCTGGCCGTGCTCGCCTTCCTGGTCGTGGTGGTGGTCGGCCAGAACCTGATCGCCAACACGGTCAAGGACCTGGTCGACCGGGAGCGCCCGCCCGTGCCCCACCTGGCCCCCTCCAGCGGCTTCTCCTTCCCCTCGGGCCACACCGCGGCCGCGGCCGCCACCTGGGCCGCGGTCGTGCTGGTCCTGGCCCGCGGCCGGCCGCTGCGGGTCAAGGCCTGGCTGGCCGCCGGGGCGGCGCTGATCACCATGGCCGTGGCCGCCTCGCGGGTCCTGCTGGGGGTGCACTGGCTGACGGATGTGATCGGCGGGGCCGCGCTCGGCTTCGGCTGGTTCGTGGTCTGCTCGGTCGCCTTCGGCGGCGCCCTGCTGCACTTCGGCGCCCCGGCCGAGCGGGTCGAGGCCGAGGAGGCTAGGCTGGCGGGCGTCCAGGAACCGCGACCGCGAGGAGCCCCGCCCATGCCCGAGCCCAGTCCCGAGCAGGTCGACAGCCGGGCCGGGTCGCTGGCCGCCGAGCCGGGCAACCCCAGCCAGGACCCCGACGCCCAGGCCAAGGCCCTGCTGGAGGAGTCCGAGGCCCGGGTCGAGGACCCCGCGGCCCGGGACCCGGACGATCAGGAGGTCATCCGGCGGCGGTCCGACGAGGGCGTCACCGCGGACTGACCCAGGCGGCGCGAGCGGCGCCGTGGACGTGGAGGGGGCGAGGCCCATGACGGTTTCGACGGCGGGCTTGCGGCAGGCCCTCGACCAGCTGGCCGACCTCCGCACCACCCCGAGCTCGATCGAGGAGGGGCTGGAGCGGGTGGTGGCCACGGCCGACGCCCTGTTCGGGGTCGACGGCACCGCCCTGTTGCTGATCGACCGCGACCAGGTCCTGCGCATCCTGGTCGCCTCCGACCGCCGGGCGAGCCTGCTGGAGGAGCTGGAGGCCGCCCACGGCGAGGGCCCGTGCGCCGACGCCTTCGCCGACAAGCGGCCGGTCGCGGCCGACGAGCTGGCCGGCGACGAGCGCTGGCCGGCGTTCGCGCCCGCCGCCGCCGCCCGCGGGCTGCTGGCCGTGCTGGCCAGCCCCGTCCCCTACGGCGAGCAGGCGGTCGGGGTGGTGGCGGTGCTGGACGCCACCCCGCACGCCTGGAGCGAGGCCGAGCGGGAGGCGATCGTCGCCTTCACCGAGCTGGTCGCCCTGCTGATCCTGAACGCCATGGAGGCCCGCGACCGTGGCCGGCTGGCCGGCGAGCTCCAGCTGGCGCTGGACTCGCGGGTCGTGATCGAGCAGGCCAAGGGGGTGCTGGTCGGCCGCCACGGGGTCACCACCCGGGAGGCCTTCGAGCGGCTGCGCCGCCAGGCCAGGGACCAGCGCCGGCCCCTCTCGGAGGTGGCGCGCTCGGTGGTCACGGCCGCCGAGCGGCGCTGACCTGGTAGCCTTCCGCCATGCCACTGGACGCCCTCACCTCCGCCGAGATCTCGCTGCCCGCGACCCCGGACGCGACCCAGGTCCGCGAGCGCATCGCCGTCCTCTCCCGCCACGTCGACCTGGTCGGGCTGACCGACAACCACGCCGGCAAGCCGCGCATGTCGCCGCTGGCCGCGGTCGCCCTGGCCCGCGAGCAGGGGGTGGCCACGGTGGTCCACGTGTCCTGCCGCGACCGTAACCGCCTGGCCCTGCGCTCCCAGGTGGTCGGGGCGGCCGCGCTCGGCTCCGAGGGCATCCTGTGCCTGTACGGCGACCCGGTGCCGGGCGTGCCCCGGGTGCGTGACTACACCACCACCAGGCTGCTGGCCGAGGCCAGGGCCTGGGCGGCCCCCTTCGACCTGGCCCTGGGGTGTGTGGCCGACCCGTTCCGGCCCGACGTCGAGGCCGAGATGGCCCTGCTCGGCCGCAAGGTGGCCGCCGGGGCCGACTTCGTCCAGACCCAGATGGTGTTCGACCCGGCCGGCCTGGCCGCCTTCCTGGAGCAGGCGGCCGAGGGCGGCAAGCTGGGCGACTGCCGGGTCCACGCCAGCGTCCCGGTCATCCGGACCGCCCGCATGGTCGACATCCTCAACCAGGCCCTGCCCAGCCAGGTCCCGGCGCGGGCCGCGGCCCAGATCGTCGCCGGCGGCGGCATCGACCTGGCCGTCGAGACGGCCATGGTCCTGGCCGGCCTCGACCGGGTCCACGCCCTGCACGTCATGTCCTGGGGCTCGGAGGAGCAGGCGGGCCAGGTCGCGGCCGCCTTCCGCGCCGCCCGAGGCGCCCCACCCGAGCGCCCCGGCCCGGTCTAGCCCGCCGGCCGGACCGAGGTGAGGAGCTCGCCGTGACCGATGGGCTGCGGGTGCTGACCATGAACCTGCTGGCGCCCCAGAAGGGGGACTACGAGCGGCGCCGGCCGCTGCTGGCCGAGGGATTGCGGAGGCTGCGGCCGGACGTGGCCGCCTTCCAGGAGACGGTCTGGGGTGACGGCACCGACCAGGCCGTCGAGCTGCTGGGGCCGGGCTACCAGCTGGCCCGGCACTCGGGCCGGGCCGCCGACGGGGTCGGGGCGTGCCTGGCCAGCCGCTGGCCCCTGGGCACCGTCCGCGAGCTGGGGCTCCAGGTGACCGAGCGCACGGGCAGCTTCGTCTGGGGCGCCGCCCTGGCGGTGGAGGTCATGGCCCCGCCGCCGCTGGGGCCGTTCCTGTTCGTCCACCACAAGCCGAACTGGCAGTACGGCTACGAGCGCGAGCGGGAGCTGCAGGCGGTCGCCGCCGCCCGCTTCGTTGAGGAGCTGGTGGCCGGCCGGGACCGCCAGGTCGTGCTGGCCGGCGACTTCGACGACCCGCCGGACGCGGCCAGCATCCGCTTCTGGACCGGCCGCCAGTCGCTGGACGGCACCAGCGTCTGCTACGAGGACGCCTGGACGGTCGCCCACCCCGGCGAGGCCGGGCACACCTTCTCGCCCCGGAACCCGCTGGTCACCGCCGGCGAGATGGTGCTCGAACGCGGCCGGCGGATCGACTACGTCATGGCCCGCTGTGGGGTCCACGGGCCGCGGCTGGACGTGGCCGGCTGCGAGCTGGCCTTCGACCAGGCGGCCGGCGGCGTCTGGGCCAGCGACCACTTCGGCGTCGTGGCCGACCTCAGGCTGCCGCGGCGGCCGCCCGGCGCCTGGGCGTGACCCGAGGGCGGCGGGGCTCAGCGGGGGATGGCGGTGGCCTTGAACTCGTTGAGGTCCGGCCAGTCCTCGACCATGGCCAGCACCCGCTCCAGGGTCGAGCGGGCGGCCTCGGGGGTGGCCGGACGGTCCATCAGGCGGACGAACACGGCCCGGTGGTCGGTGACGAAGGTGGGCACGCCGAACACCCGGGAGGTGTCGACCGCCCAGGTGTGGTCGGCGGCCAGGGCGGCCGCCGGGCCGCCGGAGGCGACCAGCTGCTCGAGCTCGCCGGGGTCGATCCCGGCCGAGGCCACGGCCGCGGCCACGACCTCGGGGTCGTTCAGGTCGCGGCCGTGGTCGTGGCGGGCGGCGAACAGGGCCAGGTGGGCGGCCGGGAACCGCTCGGGCAGGTGGTCGCGGACGGCCAGGCCCCACTGGAGGGCCAGCACGCCCGAGCGTGGCTCGGCGCCCGGCTCCCAGACCGGCGCCTCGCCCTCCTCCAGGTGGACCTGGGAGAGGGAGAAGGCGCGGAAGTCGGCCTGGAACGGCTCACCGGCCTCCAGGGCGCGCACGACCACCTCGGCCGCGTTCCTGGCGAACGGGCAGAGGTAGTCGTGGGTGATGGCGAAGCGGCGCATCAGGCCGCGACGAGGTCCTCCAGGCGGGCCCGGATCTCGGGGCTGCGCAGCGAGGCCAGGGCGTCCCGCTCCACCTGGCGGGCCCGCTCCCGGGAGAACCCCATCACCGCCCCCACCTCCTCCAAGGTCCGGGGGGTGCCCGAGTCCAGCCCAAAGCGCAGGATCAGCACCTGCCGCTCCCGCTCCGGCAGCGCGTTCAGCACCTGCTCCAGGGCCTCACGACCCACCGCCTCCACCGCCAGCTCGTCCGGGCCGACGGCGCTGTCGTCCTCCAGGAAGTCCTGGAGGGCGGCCCCGTCGTCCCCGATCGGGGTGTCGAGGGAGGTGATGGCCTGGGCGGTGTCCTTGAGCCGGACCACCTTGTCCACCGGCATGTCCAGCTCCACGGCCAGCTCGTCGTCGCTCGGCTCGCGGCCGAGGAGCTCGTGCAGGCGGGTCTGGGTCCGGCGCAGCCGCCCCACCTGCTCATCGACGTGGACGGGGAGGCGGATGGCCCGGGCCCCCCGGTCGGCCGCCCCCCGGGCGATCGCCTGGCGGATCCACCAGGTGGCGTAGGTGGAGAACTTGAACCCCTTGCGCCAGTCGAACTTCTCCACCGCCCGCAGCAGCCCCAGGTTGCCCTCCTGGACCAGATCCCCCAGGGGGAGGCCGGTGGCCGAGAAGCGGCGGGCGATGGACACGACCAGGCGCAGGTTGGACTCGATCATCTTGCGCCTTGCCCACTCGCCGTGGTCGGCGACCGCTTCCAGGTCCGCTCGGGCGGGGTCGTCGGGGGTGGTGTCGGCCAGCTTGAGCTGGGCCTGGAGGCCGGCCTCGTAGGCCTGGGACAGCGCGATCTCGTCCTCTTTGGTCAACAGCGGGTGCCGCCCGATCTGGTCGAGGTACAACCGGAACAGGTCGAGGTTCTCCTGGTCGCTCCGCATGGCCCAGCATCCCGTCGTGGTTGGCGGGGGAAGGGGC
>Ga0081538_10004591_pt1 | contig 12700 bp, 14 predicted proteins | sample TabmetS5T2R1_FD_71022 | JGI IMG/M metagenome (GOLD analysis project Ga0081538, IMG submission 71022) | Tabebuia heterophylla rhizosphere microbial communities from the University of Puerto Rico - S5T2R1 | ecosystem: Host-associated > Plants > Roots > Rhizosphere ...
CTGAGGGATCAGATGTCCCGTCTGGTCGTCGGTGCTGGGCGCCGACGCCGGGGACGAGGACCGGTTGCGGCTGGGATCACATTGATCTCGTAGGGGTCGAAGGACTTGTCGGCGGTGAGCACAGGCAGCTGTTCGATCTGAGCCTGTGCCACGAGCAGACGATCGAACGGGTCGTTGTGGTGTGGTGGCAATGCCGCGGATCGCAGCACGTGGCGCAACGTGATCTCGAGGATGTTGGTGGGACTGGTGGCGATCGCCTCCGGAACGAAGACCTCGGCGGGCGCCGGTAGATCCAGCTTGCCCTTGGCTGCCTTGATGCCAATCTCCCATGCCGACGCCACCGAGAGAAGCACCTCGTTGTCGGGATCCTGGATCAGGTCCCGAGCATCGCGGCGGAGTCGCTGGTTGGCCGCGAGGGCCCACAGCCACACGTGCGTGTCGATGAGAACCCTCACCCGTTTGCCGCAGGTTCAATGGGGGCGTCGTCGAACAGGGCGTCGAGATCGGCATCGGGGGCGTCGAAGTCGCCGGGGACGCGCACCGCCCCCTCGTATCGGCCCCAAGCTCGATCACCGACGGGCACAAGCTTCACCGCAGGACGCTTGCCGCGCAGGATGATCACCTCCTCACCAGCTTCGGCCGCCGCCAGCAGCTTGGAGAGGGTGGTCTTTGCTTCGTGGACACCGACCTTCACGGCCATAGCTAGACATGTTAGCTAGCTACCTTCTGCGTTGCCACACCCCGGCTCACCGACCGCTGCGTATCGACCGCACCGCTGGGATACGCCCCGCCAGTTCGGGCCGCCCGCACGGGCGAGAACCCTAACGCGCGCTGCTTGGTTCCGACTCCACCTTGGGGCGAGCACGGACCATTCGGGGTGGGCGGCGGGCGGCGATGGCCAACCCTCCGGTCGGGGTCGCGAGGTGGTCGGACGCCTTCTCGGTCACAACCTCTCTTGCTCGCCGTCTAAGGGAGTATGACCGACGCGATGATCGACACCAGCAGTCCCGAAGCGCTCATGCAGGCATTCACTGACCGTGTGCACGCGGGCGACCTGGACGGGCTTGTCGCCCTCTACGAGCCCTCGGCAGTGTTCGAGCCTCGACCGGGCGTCGTCGTTCGCGGCCGCGACGCCATCGGCCAGGCCCTCGCGGAGCTGCTCGCCCTTCGGCCCAGAATGGTCGCGAACACCGTGCAGGTCCTCCAGGCCAACGACGTCGCCCTTGTCGTCAACGAGTGGAACCTGACGGGCACCGCGCCCGACCGCAGCGAAGTCCGCCGGGGTGGCCGCAGCGCCGACGTCGTCCGCCGTCAACTGGACGGGTCATGGCTGATCCTCGTCGACAAGCCCTGAGTGACGGCGAGCTCGACAGTCTCGTCGAGCTCGCCCGAGACGGCGATGGGCGCGCCCTCGAGCGATTGCTGGTCTCCGTTCAGGACGATGTCCACCGCCTCGCCCTGCGCATGACCGGCTCCCCCGACGACGCCCTCGACGCGAGCCAGGAGATCCTCATCCGCGTGATGACCCGGCTGTCGACCTTCAAGGGCGACGCCGCGTTCAGCACCTGGGTCCATCGGGTCGCAGTCAACCACCTGCTCGACCGCAAGCGCAGCGCGGTCGAGCGCCTCGAGCTCACGTTCAGCGCGTTCGCCGACGACCTGCACGCCGGGCTCACGCCGGTCGCGCCAAACGCCGGCCCGGAACTCGACGTCCTCGCCCGCGAGGTCAAGCAGGGCTGCACGCTCGCGATGCTCATCTGCCTCGACCGTCCCTTGCGGGTGGCGTACATCCTCGGCGAGGTCTTCGGCGTGTCCTCGACCGCCGGGGCCTGGATCTGCGGCACGACCGAAGCCGCGTACCGCAAGCGGCTCTCGAGAGCGCGGGGCGCCGTCCGCGACTTCGTCGCGCAGTACTGCGGTCTCGTCGCCCCAGCACGCGCGCGGTGCCACTGCCGCAAACGGGTCCCGGCGGCCGTCAGCCTGGGCAGGATCGACCCCGCCATCGCCGACGAGCCGTCGTCGGCGGTGATCGGCGCCGCCGTCGCCGAGATGGAGGCGCTCTACGACGCAGCCCAGCTCCTACGCAGCGTGACCGACGAGACTGCTCCCCAGTCGGTGACCGTGCGCATCCGATCGCTCGTGCGCTCCGGTCGCTACCGGCTGATCGGCCCGTAGCCCCCCGATCGTCGAAGCCATTCGTCGCAACGTGTGCCCAGGTCCGGGATCGACGGGACCTCGCCGGGGTCGTGGCCGGCCGGTCGCGGGGCCCAGACCTGGCCGTGGCGCGCTACGGGCCGAACCGCCGTCCGATGGCGGTCGCGATCTCGTCGGGTGCGTCCTCTTGGATGTAGTGCCTGGCCCGGGGTAGCTCGACGACCTCATGATCGGGAAACGTCGATCGCATCCTGGGCAGGAACGACTTGGGGCGAAAGCCGAGGTCCTTCATGCCCCACACCAGGAGCGCCGGCTTGTCACCGAGGCTCTCGGGCACCCGCCTTGACAAGCGCTCGAGCAGCGGCCGGGCGGCGAGGATCTGGCGGGGCATCTCCGCCACCCCTCGGCGGGCCTCGGGGCTGGGCTGGGCCTGGCGGTAGTGGTCCATCTCCCGGGGGGTCAGCTTGCGGGCCGTTGCCGCGGGCATGAGCCGTTCGACGAACAGGTTGCGTTCGAGGATCATCCGCTGGAGGGGACCGCTGGACATGATCCGGCTGAACGCCTTCATGCTGAACGACTCGCTGGGCCAGAACCAGGTGTTGCCCAGCACCAGGCCTCGGACGCGGTCCGCCCGGTCGACGCACGCCGCCGTCCCGATTGGCCCGCCCCAATCCTGGCCCATCACGACGAAGCCCTCGAGCCCCAGGTGGTCCACGAGCTCGCCCACGACGCCGGCATGCTCTTCGATGGTGTAGGTGTAGCCATCGGGGCGGTCGGACAGGCCGAACCCGAGGTAGTCCATGGCCACGCATCGGAACCGGTCGCGCAGGGTGCGCACGATGTGCCGGTACAGGAAGCTCCATGTCGGGTTGCCGTGGCAGAGCAGGAGCGGCGACCCGGCGCCTTCGTCGATGTAGTGCACCCGCCCGTGCGAGGACTCGAACCAGCGGGACTCGAATGGATAGAGCGACCGATCCGGTGAGAACTCGATCCGCATCGTCCCCTCCCGGGCCGGGAACGAACCCGGCCAATGTCAGGCTAGGGCAGGGCAGAGCGCCCCTGTCCGAACGGCCGATGGGATTCCGGTCGCTCACATCGGCGCGACGGGTCCGATGGGAGACGCTATGACGCGCGGGTGATGGTGATCCGGGCGGCGGGCTCGGGCCAGTCGTAGACCGCCGGGTCGAGGTCCCCGACGCCGGCAATGCCGTCATGGGGACGGATCAGGGCGCCTTCGGGGTCCCGCACGAAGGGGTTGTTGCAGCATGGCCCGGGGATGAACGCGGCCAGCTCGTTGTTGCGTTCGCTGCCGGCGTCGTAGGCCATGGTCTCGATGACCGCCCCGTTGCGGTGCGTCCGCAACGAGTCCAGGCCGGTGAAGGCGTCGTTGGTGTTGACCAGCATGGTGAGCAGCGTCAGCCGGTCGAACCGGCCCCCGACCGCCACCTGGAAACTGCGGGAGCCGCCCGGGGGGATGGGTCCGCCTGGCACCGTGAAGACGCTCTCGACGCCGCGGACCTGGGGCAGAGCCTGCTCCAGCGGCGCGTTGTTGGCGTCTTCGGCGATGGCGGCTACCCCGTGGTTGGCGATGGTGCCCACGCTCCAGACATCGGCCCGTCGGGAGTGGACTACCACGAACGGTGGCGACAGCGGCTGGGATCCGGCCGGCGTGAGGTTCTCGACCGTCACCAGCCACTCGCGTGCCCCGCCGTCCTGGGGGACGGCACCGGCTGGCACGGCGATCACCCCGGCGAGCACGAGGACGGTCAGTCCGAACAGGAAGCGCTTCATCGCCCCTCCTTCAACGATTCGGGGGGCTCGCCCCGGCCACTGGTCCGTGACCGGACGAGCGTGCACCCGATCCTGGGGCCGGTCCATGGCGGCGGCCAGGAGTTCACCGAGTCCTAAGGACCAAGCGGAACACGGCAAGGAGGCAGCGGGTTCGCGGCAGCCGCTGGCAGCTCGGCGGCCGGTGATCGGCTAGGCAACGGTCATGGCTGTTGCGACGAGACCCAGCGCCGTGACCGTGGACGTGGTGGAGACCCTGGTTTCCCTTGACGCCGTTGCGGCCGTGCTCGAGGAGTTTGCTGTCGGTAGCCATGCGCTGGAGAGGTTTTTCACACGGCTGTTGCGCGACGGGTTCGCCCTCGCGGCCAGTGGCAGCTACAAGCCGTTCCGCGAGGTGGCCGATGGCGCTCTCGCCACGGTCGCACCGGTGCTGACGGCGCGGCAGCGCACAGAGGTGGTCGCGGCCTTCGCCCGGCTCGACGCCCACCCCGACGCCCGCCCCGCGCTCGAACGGCTGCATCGAGCCGGAGTGCCGGTGGCCACGCTCACCAACGGCGCCGCGGCCACCACGACCGCCCTACTGGAACGGGCCCGACTCGATTCCCTGGTCGACCACGTGATCAGCATCGACGACGTGCGGACCTGGAAGCCAGCGCCGTCACCGTACCGGCACGCCGCAGACGTCATGAATGTCGAGCCGCGGCGCGTCGCCCATGTGGCCGTCCACGGTTGGGATGTCCACGGCGCCCGTCACGCCGGTCTGCTGACCGGGTGGGCCTCACGGCTGGAGGGCACGTTCCCTGCGACGTTCGATCCGCCCGACGTGGCCGGCGCCGACCTGACGGAGGTCGCCGACCGGCTCATCGCCCTACCCGACGACACCGACTGACCGCGAGATCCGCGGTTGTCAGGCGGCGACCTCGGTGTCGGGCAGGAGGGCGCCCCGGGCGAACCAGAACGTGTCCACATGGATGACCGGCTCGAGGGTGGCGCCCGCCAGGGGCCCGTTGGCGCGCCCGGCCCGACCGCTATGTCCAACAGATCAGGATGAGGTCGATATCGACGGCCGTGCCCTCGGGTGGCACGCTCGTCCGGTCATGCGCACCGGAGGTCGTGACCCTTGAACCGGAACCCGGAAGTGGACCAGTGGCTCGACGAGGCCGACCTCCCTCTCGACGCCACGATGAGGCGGGCCCGAGACATCATCCTCGGGGCGGACACCCGCGTCACCGAGTGCATCAAGTGGAAGACGCCCACCTTTGCGTTCAGGGGCAACATCGCCAGCTTCAACCCCTCGAAGAACCTCGTCAGCATCATGTTCCACCGGGGGTCGGAGATCCCCGGCGACCATCCCCGCCTCGAAGGCGACGGCAAGCTCGTCCGCACCATGCGCTTCGCTGATCTCGACCAGCTCGAGGCCGGTCGATCCGACCTCGAGAGCGCCATCCGCGCGTGGTGCGACTGGAAGGCGGGCTCGTCGAAGCCGGGCTGAGCGACGGGGCTCTCCGGGGCCAACGCGAACGCGACGAGTGGAGTGCGCAGGTGGTCGGCGACACCCCAGCCGATGACCCGCCGGGAGAACAGGTCGATCACGGTGGCCTGGAACAGCCCGCCCCTCGCCGGTGGGGGACGTAGGTGCTGTCACCGGCCCAGGTCACGTCCGGGGCGGCAGGATTGAAGTTGCGGGCCACCAGGTCGTCGCCTGCCCGTGCCGTGCGGTCGACGATGGTGGTCCAGGGTCGCCGGCGCCCGCAGACGCCCACCCAGTCGTGGGTATGGCATCGAACAGCACCGGCTGAGCCGGAGCGTGGAGATGGCACGGGAGGCCGCCGCCCGCTCGTCGGCCAGCTCACCGAGCGTGGAACTGACGAACACCCGCAGACGCTGGTCCGGCGTCCGGATCGCTGTGTCGTCCACCAGTTCCTCGGTCATCGACGAGTCCTGGTGGGCGCCACAGCGCAAGTCTGTTACCCCCGGCTCCCACCGGCGACGCCCGCCCGCCATCCGCTGCGTCGACGAGTGTTTCGAGCTCCTTAATCTCCCACGGAGACCATTCGTGTCATCGTGTCGATTGATCGCAGCATGGCCGACACGCGCCCCACTCCGACCCTACCGTCCGGCGGTCTAGCAGAGCCCAGTGCGCGCGTGCGGTCCCTCCCGGGCCGGCTGGTACGTCGCATCACGACGCCCGAGTGGATCGTCGGAGGCCTTGTCGCGGCGCTGATGCTCGTGCTCGTCTTGCTCGAACCCGACATTCTCGAGGCGCCCGTCGAGAACTCCCGTACTGTCCTCTTCACCGTCGGGGGGACGATCGCCGCGGCAGTCGCGCTCGTGGTCATGCTCTGGTTGAAGGTTCCGGCGATCCTCCGCATCGTGGTGCTGTGGGTGCCGTTCGCCATCGTCACCTGGTGGCTGATCTCCCCGTTCTTCATCGACGACGTCGTCGACGAGGACTTCTCGACCTCGATCGCAGCCCAGCTCGACGAGGGCGAGGGGTCGGCGACCAACGGCACCACGGCCGAGTCACGTGATGCGGCCCCACCGGGTTCCGTCGGACCCGAAGGTGTACCCGAGAGGGCCCCGGCCGATGAGCCGCTCGCCGAGCCGGCCGTGCCCGTCCTGGTCGGTTCCGGGCGCTTCGTCGGCCTGGCTGGGCACTCGGGCACAGGTGACGCCGGCCTCTTCCGGAACCCCGACGGGTCCTACGCTCTGCGCTTCGAGAACTTCGACATCGAGAACGGCCCGGACCTCGAGGTCTATCTGGTGCCCGGGGCCAACCGGACGTCGCTCGACCCTGGCTCGATCCACCTCGGCGCGCTCAAGGGCAACGTCGGCAACCAGACCTATGACCTGGCTCCGGGGACCGACCTCCTTCCGGGCCCGTACACCGCACTGATCTGGTGCGAGAGGTTCACGGTCGAGTTCGTGGGCGCGACGCTGGCCATCCGCTGATCGAGGCTCGGTCTCCTGCTTCGGTCGGTCGATCGGCGGCCACCGCCGAGCTGGCTGCTCAACCCGTGTTGCCGTACTCGCAACGGCGGCGTCCAGCGAGGCCTTCATCCGACTCGGCGACAGCCGTCTGGAACAGCGTCGGCTTCTTGGGTGTTTAGTCGACCGTGCTCGTCTTGGTTCTCGGGGGAACGCTGGTCGGCGGCGTGGTCACGTTCTTGTCGTGGCTGGCACGCGGGCGCCTCACGCTCGACGCCGATCTGGGGCGTTCCTTCCACCAGCTCGGCCCCCTTGCCGTTGGGATCGACGCTCCCCGGGAGCTCGTGTTCGAGCACCTCTCGGCGCCTTACCTCGGGCGCACCCCGCGCGAGGTGGCCGCGACGCTCGAGGTGATCGAGCGCGGGTCGGACATGGTCGTCGCCCGCCACTTCAGCAAGGTGGCGTTCTACACGTCCGAGACCGTCGAGTCGGTGCGATTCCAGGCACCAGAACGCATCTCGTTTCGCCACCTGCGCGGACCTGTCCCGCACGCGGTCGAGGCGTTCGAGCTGGTCGAGCGAAACGAGGGCACCGAGCTGGTCTACACCGGCGAGCTTGGCATCGACTTCTGGGTGCTCGGGAAGCTGGCGGGACGGTACTGGGTGACACCGACCTGGCTCGGGATCGTCCACGACCACCTCGACGAGGTCAAGACTGCTGCCGAAGCCCGCGTCGAGGCGCGGCGCCGTCGCGAGCACCGCCACGAGGCCAAGGACCCAACGGCGGGCGGCAACTGACAACCTCGCAGGGTTGGCGGCGGAATCAGGAGCGCCGGGCCCCGATGGCGACGTACCCCATGGCGCCGTCCTTCACGGCGTTGCCGACTTGACCGAGGACGTGGCGGCCGCCTGCGTACAGATCGTCGTGGCGCAGCGTGGCTCTCCCCAGCGCGGTCAGGTCGGAGCCGATGAATTCGTCGAGTGGGGGCAGCAGTCCGATGCCTGACGCACCTTGGAACAGGGCAAACCGCCGACGTGCTCTGGCCACCATGGCCAACAGATCAGCCGAACGGTCCTCGATGTGCTCGACGACAAAGCCGTGCGCGGCGAGCAGCTCGCGGTAACCGGCGGGGCTGAGGGCGCCGGCCGCGCACACCACCCACGCCAGCGTGCTGTTGAGGGGCTCGGGAACGTCGGCGGCGAGCGTCATGTCGGACAGGAGGAACACACCGCCGGGACGGACAACCCGGGCGACCTCGCCGATGGCCCGCGCCTTGTCGGGAAGTGCCGAGAGAACGCACTCGAGCAGCGCGGCGTCGACCGACGCGTCCCGCAAGGGGAGGTGCTCGGCGTCGCCGGCCAGCGCGGCCGCGTCCCTCGTGGTGGCGTCGGCGGCGAAGGCGGGGCTGAAATCGATCCCGACGCCTCGGTGCCCGGCGATGGCGATCAGCTCGAGTGTGGTGCCGGGGCCGCAGCCGACGTCGAGCACCGTCGAGCCCGGGGCCAGCCGGGCACGGTCGATCAGTTGTGCGGTGAGCTCGGCTCCGCCTGGTCGCAGCGCCGGCCCCAGGAGCAGTTGCGCGGCCGGGTGTGACCACAGATCCGCGCACCGGCATTTGATCGAGCCCGGATCGGCGGGCGGGACGGGCGCCGCTGCGGGCCCGACGGTCATCGGAGTCGGGGCGGGTAGAGCGCCACCGGGACGGGCTCGCGGGGGTTCGCCGCGCCGCCGGGTATGGGCCGGTGGTCGGGAGCGAAGCGGTACAAGGTGTTGTACGCGCAGAAGGGGACGATGCGCCCGTCGGGAAGCGCCTCTTGGATGCAGCACCGCGCCACGCGGTCGACGTCGAAGATGTCGCGGTCCATGAACTGCTCGATGGTCACCGCGAATACCTCGCCGGGTAGGTCCGCGACGCGATCGAACTCTGCGACCAGCGGTTGGCACGCGCAGACGAACGCGTCACGCTGGCGGTCGCTGCCGTGCGGGGCCGACTTGGAGTAGAGGCGGTCGATGACCGCCCGCATGTCCTCGACGTCCTGGCGGAACGCGTCCGAGAGGTTGGGCATCGAGGTGTTCTCGAGGTACTCGAGGTAGGTCTCGACCGGCACCATCCGTGTCACCGGTGTCACCGTGTCGCCGTCGACCCACGCGTAGGTGGCCGCGGTGCACATCGGATCGCAGCAGGGGATCGGGATGAAGTCGTCCCGAGCGAAGATCCCCGAGTCGCGGGCGACTGCGTCGATCACGTCGGTGACCGTGACACGGGGCCCCCGATCGAACGCGACGTGGCGACCCTCGGCGAACTGCGGCTGCAGCGACACCGCCCTCACTGCGGGATGGTGGGCGGCGAACCGAACGATCTCACCCACCTCGTCGTCGTTGACGCCCGCCAGGACCGTGGCGACCAGCACCACCCTGGCGCCCGCCGCCGTCAGGTTGTCGAGAGCTTGGAGCTTGACATCGACCAGGTCGCCCCGGCCTCGAAGGACCGCCGATGTCTCCGGTCGAAACCCGTCGAACTGGAGGTACACCAGCATCCCGCGTTCGGCGACGGCTCGGGCGAAGGCGGCATCGCGAGCGAATCGAGTGCCGTTCGAGTTCACGATGAGATAGCCGATTGGCATCGACCGCAACTCGTCGGCGACCTCGAGGAACTGCGGGTGCAGGGTCGGCTCCCCACCGGAGAGCATGACCACGTCGGCCTCGCCGCCCTCTGCGCGCAAGAGACCCGCCGCCATGGATCGAACATCGTCGAGGGTGGCGTGCACGGCGTGAGCCTCACCGGCGAAACAGGCGGGGCACCGCAGGTTGCAGGACTCTGTGATCTCGAAGACCGTCACACAGGCGTGCTGCTGGTGTTCGGGACAGAACCCGCAATCGTAGGGGCAGCCATGGTCGCGCTCGGTGACCGCCACGGCGGGTGCGCGACCCGGACGCAGGAACCTGCGGCTCCACCTCCACCAGTCGGCGTCGCCAAGTACCAGCGACTCGGCGGGCCCGTGGTCGGGACACGTCCGCACCAACCACACCTGCCCGTCGCGCTCGATCGTTTCGGCCTGGACAACCCGCAGACAGGTCGGACACAGGGCGCGTGTCGCCGCCAGAACGTCGTCAACCGTCCCGTCACTCTTGGCGACCATCCCGCCGACAACCCTACGACGACCTGCCCGATCGGCGACGCCGGACGCCTCCAAGAAGGATTTCGGCGACACTCGCCGTCTCGCCAGGCCCGGTGCCGCGCGCCGTCGCCCCCAGGTGTGACGGTGTCACAGGAAGGAGCCATTGGACAAGGAGGGCGATGACCGAGAGCGAAGTCCCGCGTACCACAGACGACGAGGAGATCCGGGCGCTGGGCGCAGGCCTGCGACGCCTGGACCGACGGCGACGCCCACGCCTACGGCGAGACGTTCACTGCCGAAGTGGACTACGTGATCATTCGCACGATCAGTCCCAGCGTGGCGGCTGTCTTCGAGGGCAGCCACTGACCCGATCCCCGGCCACCACCCCGTCCGGCCTACCAGGTGGCTTACATGGCCCGCGAGGGGCCGGGCCTCAACAGCCGCGATCGGCCGGACGGCCGCAACGCCAAGTCATGAGGCGCCGGAGGCCCGGCAGTAGTTCCGTTGCCGCCCAGGAAATGAACTGCTCTTGGGTATCCCCGCCGACCTGCACCGGCGCGATGTGCGTGAAGCCCGCCGCCTCGAACTGGCGGATCCCTGCGATGTGGACCTACGAGTCGAGGGCCGCGCCCTCCGACGCGTCCTCGAGAACCTGAGGGTCGGACGCTATGGGCCGCTCTGATCCCGTCGAGGCGCGTCGCCGTCACCATCGGCACGTCGATCCGTGAGCTACGACGACGCGATCGGGCACGTCGTCGATGTCGTCGAGGGCGTCGGCGCCGCGATCATGGTGGTCGGCGCGCTGGGTGCGTTCCTCCTGTTCGCGCAACGTGTCCGTCGCGGTACGGAGCGCGCCTACGAACAGCTCCGCGAGAACGTCGGACGCGTCATCCTGCTCGGACTCGACGTGCTCATCATCGCCGACATCGTCCTGACGATCGTCGTCGAACCATCTCTCGAGAGCGTCACAGTGCTCGGGGGCATCGTCGTGATCCGGATCGTCCTGAGCTTCTCGCTCGAGGTCGAGATCGACGGCACCTGGCCATGGAGGCGTGCGCTCTCCAGGTCGGAGAGTGGTGCAGACTCACGTGGCTTAGGCGACCCGCGGCCCGATCAAGCCGAGCCAGCGCGTCGATGACGGCCGGGCATGGGCGGTCGACGCCGAGCGCATCTGGCGGCGGGTCGGCAACCGGCGCAGTACTGACAGGGTGGGGTACCCGTCGCGTCGGCGACCTTGCCACGTGGTTCTCGGCCCCGGGACGCCGTCCGGACTTGACGTCGACCAGCACCACCAACGAAAGGATCGTCATGAAACTCGTCGTGATAGGTGCGCCCGCGGTCCGAAGGCGAGCGCCCGCCGCAACCCGACGCCGGCGGTCAGCCGCCGGCGAGCCAGGCCAGGGCGGCGGGGCGGGTGTCGAAGTAGCCGGTGGGAAACGTAGCCGGGCCCTCGGGTACCGGCGGTCCACCGACCGCGGGCATGCCCTCAGGCATCAGGAAGGCGAACCTCTTGACGCCGGCGGCGTTGTACCGGGGGATGATGTTGGCGTCGCGGTACGCGAAGTCCATCCTCGCCATGTCCATCCGGAACTGCGTGGAGTCGACGAGGACCCCTGACCGCCCGGCGCGCTCCACCTCGCCTGCGAACGCGGCGAGCCAGTCGTTGAACTGTGCCGCGGACAGGTGCCTGGTCGTGTCATACCAGCGGATCTCGACGAAGTCCTCGTCGGCCCAGTCGATCACCGAGCCGAAGGTGTCGTTGTAGACAACGGTCGCATTCATGTCTGACCCCCCTGGTCCACGGCCGCAACCTAGGGCATTGCGCCGAACTGGGAGTCACATCCGGCAACCGCAGGGCCGAATCGGCCAACCCGCCCAAGCGTGACCGGGGGTGGTCTAGGCGGTGTTCACCATCGGCGTAATCGCGCCCTCCCTGCTCGCCGATCACGATGCCCGGGCTGTTCGACGTGATCGGCCACGCCGACGGTGCGTGTCAGCCTCCCAGGCGGGCTTGCCGCCATCTTTCCGCCATACGCGGCGCGACATGGGTTCTGAGAGACGCCACCTGGTGCGCTGTAGACGGCAAAGTAGCTGGTGGGAGGCCTGCAGACCCGTTCGGGACGCAGAGGTCGCCGGTTCAAATCCGGCCCACCCGACAGTTGCCCAGCTCAGATGTCTGTCATCCCGCATTCCCGTCTTCGGGTAAGTGCGGTACGACGCATGCTGGCGGGGATCAGATAGCGCGTCGAATCGTGTCGATGGCCTCCTCGACGGTCGCGTCGGTCGTGCGGGGGTTCATGAAGCAGGCCCTCAGCCACGTGGTTGCCGGGCCGGGCACAGTGTTCAGCGAAGTGCTGGAAACGAAGACGCGACCCGATGCGTTGATCCGGTCGAGGAAGGCGTCGTTCGCCTCGTTGTCGCGGTGGCGGAGGCGAAATGTCACCGTGGACAACGCCGGTCGCCACGGCAGCTCCAAGCGGTCATCGGCGCGGAGGGCGGCGTCGAGCGCGGCGGCGTGGCGTAGGTTCCGCTCCCAGACGGTGGTGAACGCATCCCAGCCGTAGAGCTTCAGGACCATCCAGACACGCAGCCCGCGCATGGGGCGGGTCAGCTCGAGTGAGTAGTCGCTGAGATTGGGAGATACCTCGTCCCGACCAAGTTGGTCGAGGTAGGTCGCGTTGGCGGCGTGCGCGTCCGCGAGGTGGCGGCCA
>Ga0081538_10004592_pt1 | contig 12700 bp, 16 predicted proteins | sample TabmetS5T2R1_FD_71022 | JGI IMG/M metagenome (GOLD analysis project Ga0081538, IMG submission 71022) | Tabebuia heterophylla rhizosphere microbial communities from the University of Puerto Rico - S5T2R1 | ecosystem: Host-associated > Plants > Roots > Rhizosphere ...
TTGGCGAATCTTTCAACAGATTTGATGATATCAATTGCAAGAGCTGGCGGCGCTAGATCAGAGCTCAGATGAGCATAAGGGTAGATTAACAGGCGGCTGCTCTTGACCGTATCAAGATATTTCTTTATCTCATCGACGGCTATCTTGGCAACACTTTCATCATCTCTGTTCTCAACCGCTACAAAAGCTACCACCACATCTTCGAGCCTAACCTTAGATTTAGATACGATCTCTTCGGCATCTCTGATCTCCTTTTCAATTGGCTCATATTCAATAAAATCTGAATGGAGCTGCAGCAGTCGCATATCCTAAATCTAATCCTAATCTTATATCTAATTTAAGCCCATCTGGCCCTTTCGTTTTCCCTGTCTTCCTTTGTGAGTTTTTTCCATTCTTTATAATGATCCCTGCAGAGATAGACTCTCTTGCTGCCGCCCAATCCTAGATCTGGGGCCATGCTGGCCTTAACCCCGCTCATTGAGCGTTCAGCTTGGTTTCCGCAGCTATCGACACTACAGTTGATGCCTTTGTCTACTCGGCCCATATGATTGCATGAGATTATTTCTGGCTATAAAAAGCTGACTGGATTAGGTTAATACCTCAGATATTGCATATAATTACGACAGTTGCCATATAATGAACCGTTATGTACGAAATGTCTTCATCCTCAGGAGCTTCACACACAGATAGTGGCGAGTTTACCGCATGGAATGGGACAGATAAAGAGGTGTACCGTGGCCATTTGCTCTTGTATGGTAAGTGTCAGACAAAAGGCGGACAAGTAAAGATCCCAAAGAGAACCAGTTGGCAAAATTTATAACAAGCGTTCAGGGAATTAATTTCAGTCAACCATGTCCGAAGAAGACAATAACTTCGACAATTTTGATGAAGAATTTGACGAAGAGGAGAATGATGAGTTTGGCAACGAGGATGAGAGCGCCAAGTTGTACCCGACTCAAAGATCTTCACAAAGTTGAGCTCTTGTACATCGAACTTAGATCCATGTTTTCACTTATCTTTATTTTAACAAATCTTTATCTACAGCAATTTGATTGCAGGAGAGCAAAATATTGTGACAGCTCCTATCGGATAGCTGTGGGGACTTGCAATAAGCAGGAGATAGTTTATCGTCATAGAATCCTAAATTTTGAGAACAGAATGAACATATCTAGAGATAGCTAAGCCGACTTTGGTTATTCGCTGAGAATATTTCCAGCTCACAGGAGAGTCCAACTACAAAAGCCTACAAAACGTATTGTATGCAGATGACACAAAGGTCAGGTGCAGTATGTTAGAGAATGAACAGGTAGTCGCATGGTCTAACCTGCTGATAAAGGTTAGCTCTAGTATAGAGTAGATTTACAGACAGCTTAAATAAACTCCTTCAACCTCAGCGCGGAAAGAGCTTTTGATCTTTATTTGTAGTCTGAAAGTATATCGCGGTAGCGCGAGTCCTTATATGCTATGTACTTTACGTATTCGCCATAAGTCATATCAAATGAACAGTTAGAGCACTTGACAAATGAAAAATCGTCTGCCAGCTCTGCAGTTCCCTCGCAGTCAGGACAGTGAACCTTCATGGCCATCTTGAACCTAGAGAGTATAAGAATGTTGCCAACTTTTGGTCTAAGTTGTAATGGGTTATAAGCCAAAGAAATGTCAGGTAACCTGTGTACAGCAAAAGAGAGAGTGGGAGAGAGAATTGAACAGCAGGTTTTGCCATAGGGGCTAGCCCAGGGTAGGGCTACATTTTATATCTATTTGTTTTGCTTTGATAGGTGCCTACAATGAACTTGCAATCTGGTATGTACTATCTTCTTCTACAACAACACAGAAAGCAGTTCAGGGTATTTGCTGCTTTCTTTTATATCTAGCAGGAAATAATATATGCCATTCTGCAGGAATAGCGGTGTTTTAGGAGTTTTTCACGATCTAACAACTTATAATATCCGGAGCATCACCATTTGTAGATGAGCAAGACTTGCTTGAGGTGTGGTAAGACTTTTGACGAGATTATCGAGGATCCAGCTGCTGAGAAGTATCCTGCATGTTCGGCATGTTGGAAGGAGTGGACCACTTATGCTGTCATGGTCATGAATGAGATGAGACTGGATATGTCACTGCCAGAACACAGGAAGGCCCTTCGCAAGTATGAGAGGGCGTTCTTTGGACTTGAAAAGGGCATTGGTGAAATAGAAAAAAAGCCGGACAACCCCGAGGCGCAACACGACCACCTTCACTAATCATTTCAGCCCAATGGTTTTTAGCGAATACTCAGGAATCATCTTTAGTATTTCGCTCCTGTTTGGTAGTCCGAGGAGCACTTCATGTAGCGAATCTGTTAAACGCTCTCGCTGTACTTGATCAAGTGACAGAAAAGCAGTAGTCAGCGACTTAAAGTCAAGCTTTGCAATAAAGCAAGGGCTTGCCAAAATCTGCATGCAGTAAGTCTGGAACATCACCGCTCGCTTTTCCGCATCAAATTCTGATAGTAATTCAAGCCAGGTCTTGAAAAGGATTGACAATTTATTTGGATCTATGGTGGGCGCTGCTGCTAATGCCATGTTTATCATTTCGCTCTTTTCGTCATCACTCATTTCATAGAAGTCTTTAAGACGGTTTTGCAGCATTTGTTTTCGCAAAAAATCCGGCAGGTCTGCAAGTATATGGATGATGTTGCCAGCTGCATTGTTCATGATTAGATTTTGCCTAATGGAGGGATTTATCTTATTTTGAGGATGAATTAAATAACTACACTAATAGGAGAGAATCTTATGCCATGCCTTGTTACAGTCGGCGGATTCTATGGAGATGAAGGAAAGGGCAAGATTATAGCCTACTTAGCGAAAAAGGACAACCCTGCAGTTGCTGTACGCGGAGGCGTTGGTCCAAATGCAGGTCACACTTTTACTTTCGAGGGAAAGGAGTACAAGGTACGAATGTTACCAAGTGCTGTGCTTAACCCGACAACTAGGCTTTTGATCGGCCCAGGGGTGCTTGTTAACCCGCAGGTTTTAGTAGATGAAATAGAGAAGTTTCATGCAGACGATAGGACATTCGTGGACAGTCAGTGCGGCATAATTGAACAAATACATATTGACCGTGACATAGGTGAAGACTACCTTAAGAGCAAGGTGGGCACTACGGGTACTGGAACTGGCCCGGCTAATGCAGACAGGGCACTCCGAAGGCTCAAGCTTGCAAGGGATGTTCCAGAATTGTCGCTTTACATGGAAGATGTCAGTAATTCAGTTAACTACGCTCTACACAACAATGAGAGTGTGATAGTTGAAGGTACACAAGGCACTTATTTGTCGTTGTTTCATGGTGGCTATCCCTATGTTACATCAAGCGACGTGACTGCTTCCGGTATCTGCTCACATATTGGCATTGGACCAAAAAGAGTCGACGAAATACTAGTGGTCTTTAAGGCATATGTCACACGTGTTGGAGGTGGGCCGCTTGAGAATGAGCTGAGCGAAGAAGAAACAAGAAAGCTAGGCTGGATCGAGCACGGGAGCGTCACAGGCAGGCAGAGGAGGGCTGCCCCTTTTGATATGGAGCTTGCCAAGAAAGCTATCAGGATTAATAGTGCAACGCAACTTGCAGTCACAAAGCTTGACGTTGTTTTTCCACAGTCCGCAGGCTTGCGAGAATACACAAAGCTGCCTGAAGATGCAAAAAAATTCATTGAAAGTATTGAAGGTGAGACTGGCCTGAAGGTGACGCTAATTGGAACGGGAAGAGAGATCTATGATGTCATAGACCGCAGATCATTGTAGATTACTTGCCACAAGCGCCTTTACGATATCCCTGCATGAACGTAGGTCATAAAGTAGTTTCTTCTTGTCGGTGGATGACAGATCAAGCCTACCGATCATTGACTTTGCAGCAGATAGGTCTGCGGACTTGACAGGCTTAGGCGGAGGATTTCCCTCAAGGCCATTACGTAACTTCAGATCCAATATTGCGTATTCAAGGGCCACATAGGCACGCCATAGCGACATTCTGTCTGAGTTGCTACTTTCAAGAACAATTGATTTGGCCTGCTCTACAAGCCTTTGCAGCTTCTCCAATGATAATTACTCTACCGCCAACGGATGACTTTAATACCGTAAGTATTAACAATATCGCGATTTGCAGCTTAAGGCTCCATGCTATATTGCGCTGGCAAGCCTCAGGGATTTCAGCAGGCTAGTGTGCGCGCTGGAGCGGACTCCTTTACCTGCATTTTCACTTCAGTTTAACAAGAAAGAAGTTCTTGCCGTTCAGACTGATATCATCAATGGAAGGCCTGTGATCTATTATACACAAGAAGATCCAAAGGATGGTCAGTACCTGGCTTACAGAGTAATCAATGGCACTGAAGAAGTGTTACTTGCCAGCTCGGTTGACAATCCTACATATGTTTACTCTCCTATTCTTAAGGTGGAAAAGTTTCCCCGCTCGCTTACAAGATCTGCCAGGATCGACAAAAGATCAGGCTACACAGTCATAAAGCTTAAGGACCTACCAAGCCTTGCCAAGGTGGCAGCCTATAAGACAATATACGATGAGCCCCCCTTGCCGCTATTTCTGTTCAAAGAACGCGGAGGCAAGATCGTGCTAGGTACTGCAATGAGTGCAAATGATAATGAGACCATTTCCTACTTTTACTATGTGGCTGTGGAAGAAGAACCAAAGGAGCCATTTTTGCGCTACAGCAGTCAAAGGGCCGATCAGCCAACATTCTTGACAAGGCTGGATGAACACGGATATGTTTATCTCAAGGTCATAAGACTGGCAGAGGATCATCCGCTGGTAAAGACCTATGACTAGGCCATTTTTTCAAAGAATTGCTGCAGCGGCTATAGAAAAAAAAAGCCCAATAGTTCTTGCCCTTGACCCTAGACCACGAGGCAATCAAAGGCTGCCAGAACTTGCAGCAAAGACCATTCATGCGGTGCAGCAGCACGTCTGCGCCGTCAAGATGAACTTCCATATGATCCTACCGCTCTCTGCATCTGAAATTTTGCACATAAACAAATTGGCCCACTCTTTTGGGCTACAATCGATAGCAGACATCAAGCTGAACGACATTGAAACCACCAACGCGGTTGCCGTCGACCACCTAATAAAGATGGGTTTTGATGCTGCTATAGCAAATCCCTTTATTGGCGGAGATACACTTGCTTCGCTAGTACAAAAGGCACACAAGGCAGATGCTGGTATCATTGCGCTTGTCTACATGAGCCACCCAGAGGCAAAGGAGGGCTTTGGGCTCAAAATACAAGGACGCGGGCTATACAAAATATTCTTGGAAAGGGCTGAGACTGCAGGTGTAGACGGTATAGTGGTAGGTGCAACTCAAGATGATATTTTAAAAGAGGTCTCAGGGCGCCTACCTGTGTATTCACCTGGAGTCGGAGAGCAGGGCGGCGATGTAGAACAGGCAATCAAAAATGGCGCAGATTATTTAATAATTGGCAGGTCAATAGTTGAGGCTAAGCAGCCTACCAAAGTAGCAGGAGATATTCAAAACAGAATCTATCGATATGCAAGTGAGTGTTGCTGAAGATATTTCTTTGCAGCGGACAATAGGTTTTTGGCATTTAGAAAAGTTAGTTGCTGCATTGCATCATCAAATTTTCTCCATGCAAAGCCAATGTGCTCATGTGAAATGATCACTTTACGGGTGCGCGCTCGTGCAAGATATAACACAACCTCCTTTCGCACGAGCTTCTTGCTATGTCTGTATCTGTATTCAATCTTCATGCGGAAACCATCTAAAAATTCAACGTCAGTAATACAGGTCTCCTCTTGAATTTCACGAGCAGCGGTCTGCTTTTCATTTTCGCCAGCCTCAATGTTACCTTTTGGGAAGTCCCAGTGGCCAGCAGAGTAATGCAATAACAGGTATTCTGGCTCGGAATTGTCTTCCATGTAAAATACCACCGCACCGGCCGAGCGCTCGTCTATCAATAGTCTGTGATTGATCTGGTTATTTGTAAGTTTTTTGTAGTATCATTCTTCGTCATAGTCATCATTCTCTTTTACCGCTAGCTCTTTCTCTTGGTCCTGTAGTGGAGCAGTAGGCATTGCATAGTGGTGTATGTCTAACCATTCTTCTTGCGACATCCAGTAGCTGCAAAACCATTTTTGCTGTTTTGAATCGTAGTCTCCGTGCTGTTGTTGCATGATAATTTATTGTTGCAGTCACTTTTACATTAGTGTTTTAGAACTTCTCCGCCTTTTCTGTTCCTAAAATAATAGTAAAGGACTGTTGCAGCTACAAGCGACACTGCAAGACCTATCAGCAGAGATGAGATGAGAGTAAACGGGTTTGTCCCCTGTGTAAGCACGGATGTAAACTGTAGTAGTGGGATATAGAGCAGCGCAAGCACAGTAAGGCGCAATATATCAGACATAACCCTACTGCTTCCCTTGAACCAGTCACTCAACAATACACCGCCAAGGATTGTAGCAATCCCTATCCATAGCAGAGTTATCGTACTATCGGCAAATCTTCCTACTATAGTCCTATTTGAAACAATGTCAAGTGTGCTCATCTCAGGAGTAAGCATATTGGATGGTATGCTGGATATGCCGTTTGCAATGGCTGCAAGTATGATAAGCACGCCACCAATGATTGAGAATATCTTAATAAACGATGTTGGAGTCAGTCTGCCAAACGAGCTTAATGCCTTGTCAATGTCAAATGCCCTGACGATGAATGCACCGCCAAGGATTGCAAGCACTATTGCAGTTATCCACTTTGCCGCATCAAATATGACGGCAAGTGCACCTGCTGCTAGCAGGATGCCAGGTACACCTAAAAAGAACTTTGAATATTGGGAATCATAAACGAGCATTCTAAGATACCGGCCCAGCACCGCGTACGAATACTCAACACTTCTACTATGCCGGATAATAACACGCCGCACTGATATCACAGGTACTCTTGATTGGATTACAGGTAGGATTGTCTCGTCGTCCTCGCCGTCAGAGACAATGACTGCGCCGTCTGCGCGATATTTTTCAAGTATGCTTTTCACTTCAAGGCTTATCTTCTCGTCAGCCTCGACGCCTCTATTGAACTTGCCTGCCACTACCGCAACCTCAGCATCGTGACCCTTGCTCACAAGTTCCTCGTATGTTTTGACTGCGCCAAAAATGGCATTCGAGTCTGCATCCTCTGGATCCTCAAGTGCAAGCCTAGTGCCAGCATTGATGCATGCGTCGCGGCCGACTATGGGTGTCTCAATCCCCCCCTTCGAACCAATATCGTTATCCCTATCTATGCAGAGCACCAAGATCTTGCTGTAAGTAGATTCCTTGCTTGCACTTTTTACGCTGGCGTGGTTCATAGAATACGACATCTTTCTGTCGGTACCTATCGAATTGTTTATAGATTAATTAAGATTAATTAATTTAACCCACTTTCTAATAAGCGGAATTATTGGTTTCATTAAAAAGCAAGATTAGCTGCTCTTTGTCTTGTAGAAATTTCATTTATAAAATGAGTGTCATCTTCTTCAATCCTTCTTATTTCAAGAGGTAAAAGCTGCTTGATCGAGGGCTTATGAAGCTCTCCTGGCTTGGATATACATTAGTCCAGAAAGGTCATAATAAAGCGATCGTACTTACTAAGTTTGACAAGAAAAAATGTTCATCCGTTTTGTCAGATGTCTGAGTATTGATTCATATGTACCACATGCCAAATTGCCATTTCATGTTTCAGGCCATCAATTAAAGTAAATTTTTGGATTCATTGTTTAAAGTTTAAGCAGACGATATATAATTCACTACTCTCTTGCCTACTTGCAGAAGGTTTGTTTAAAAGCACTTTGGCAAAGCTCTTCCGTAATTCCGATCTGAACTCCTCTAGCATTTCGCCCTCAAACACCTTGAACACACTGCTTCCGCCTATTCTCAGCACATTTTGTGCAAACCGTAACGCAATCATGGAAAGAGAGATCTGCCTTGCGTGATCTATATCCCATACGCCGCTCACATTGGGAGCTAAATCTGAGAGTACAACATCGGCCTTGCAGCCTAAAATTTCAGCAATTTTGCTTAGAATATTTTGATCCTCTATGCTGCCCTGCAAAATTATCGCACCAGTAACTGGTGTAACCGGCTTGAGGTCTACTCCAATGACCTTCCCTGACGACCGCACTTCCTTCACAGCTACCTGCAGCCACCCTCCTGGTGCACATCCAAGGTCAACTACCTTATCACCCTTTTTGATAATGTTATAAGAGCGGTTCATCTGAAGGAGCTTAAAAGCTGACCTTGCACGGTATCCTTGATCCTTTGCTAGTCGCCGGTATTGGTCACGTCGAGCGTCAGCAAGCCTCATTTTTTATAAAGTTTTGGAGGCTTAAGACTTGCACTGTCAAAAGATCTAATGAGCCATTCCTCAATTAAATTACAACTTGTTGGGCTGTAAGAACCTTCTACAGAGCACATGTGCTCAAAAGGACATGTTAAACAGGGGGCCTGTTCGATGCTTGTAGTGTCAACCGGTAGTTTTACTGCAAAAAGTCTGTACGTCCACCGCCCGTTTTCTAGCATTTTTTCGCGGCGAATCAGTGATCGTTTTTCAAGCCGGATCGCAACGCGAGAGCCATCACGGCTTGTCAAGTCAAGCTCTTTCCAAAGCTCTGACTGTAGTATACCATCTTTGCCATTGCTAATTATAGTGCGAAAAACTTTGCCAGTGATATCCTCAATTTGAGCTTCGTTTAATTTCAATCAACACAACCCCGGAGTAATGTCATAATAATTATGTTGAACTGATAAATAATCCTTTTTAGATCAAATTCCTTGAAGGACAAAGTAAAAGCAATAGCTGAGAAATCGTTAGAGATAGGTAGTACCATGTTGGCTCGATATTTGTATTAGAGACTTATTTTGATTTATTCTTAGTACCGAATATTCTATCAAAATATTCTGTAGATTCGGGCACCGCTTCTTCAGCCTCACCTTCCTTGACTTGTGCAAGCCTCTTTGCAAGCTTTTTCTTGGTTTCAAGCTGCATCTGGCGCGCAATCTGGATTCTTTGCGCCTGCGGCGATCCTGCGCCATGCATTGATTCTGTAAGATAGCCTACTGCATTTCGCCCAAGAGTCATATTTTCAATTAGTCTAAGTACCCTCATCCTGTTCTCTGTTGATACACCTTTCCTGCCCTTCAGGTATTTTTCAAGCAATGGTCCAGTCTCAGGATTGCGAAACTCCTTCTCAGACGGCATTGTTACTACAAGCCCACCTGCAATGTCTTGTGCAAGCCTTCCTATTTCATATGGAAATCTAGTGACATTGTGTTTACAGACATTTGCCAGCATGTCGTCATTTTGCCAGTTACCCGCTGACGTTCTGTGCGCTCCATATGAGGATGCAATGCCTGCCGCAAATATCGTCTCATTGAGGTGAGTCATTTCAACCAGTTTGTCTTTGATGTGTGAGGCGTTTGCCACACCATTGTAGTCCGCAATGGCTGCAGCGGCTCCAATAAGGACATCTCCAAGACCAGTCTTGCACACATAGCTTCGACGATGATAGCAAGTAAAGCGTTCGACCAACATTGATGCAAACTCATATTCGCCGTTCAGGAATATCAGATGGTTTGGAATGAAAACATCTTTGAAGATTATCATGGCTTCTTGGCCGGAATACATGGCATTGCCGGCGTCAATGTTGCCTCCCTCCATACTCCTTGTATCACAGGATTGTCTACCATAGATGTAGGTGATGCCAGGAGCATCAACAGGGATTGCGCCAACAATTGCATAGTCTTTATCTTCAGGCTTCAACCTCATTGTCGGCATGGCGATTATCCAGTGGGAGTTGATGCAGCCAGTCTGGTGGGCCTTTGCACCAGTAATGTATACACCTTTGCTGTCGCGCTTTGTCACATGCACAAACATGTCAGGGTCTTCCTGCTGTGAAGGTGACAGGCCACGGTCACCTTTAACGTCAGTCATGGCACCACCAATCATCAAGTTTTCCCGTTGCAACATCTTGATGAATTCAACTAGACGTTTATGATACTCAGTGCCGTGCTTTTGGTCAATTTCATATGTAGTTGAATATAATGAGTTAAGTGCGTCCATGCCTACGCAACGCTGGAAGCAGGTGCCAGTGAGCTGTCCAAGCTTCCTTTGCATTCTGTTCTGGTCAACTAGGTCCTGCGCGCTTTCTGCAATGTGCAAGAACCTGTTGACTTGCGCTTCTGTCAGCGAAGAATGGGGTGCAGCAAGCTGTGGATCTTCCGCGGCAAGGTCATAGGTTTCTGCAACTGCATTTATTGATGGCCGGATCATTGGATGATCAACTGGCTCTTTTATGAGCTCTCCAAAAAGGTATATCTTTAGATTTCTACCTCTGAGGCTTTCAATATATTCTGCCCCGTTCTTAATCGGCATATAAGACATATAGCACTTGAATGTTTATTATACTTTCTTACGTGTAATATAGTAAAGAAATAGCAGCATTTGTTATAATTTTTACACAAATCTGAAAGGCTAGATGGCTGTGCCTGAAACATTTACTCCATCAATCAGTTAACCTCGTGGCAGATTGTTCAAACTTTTGGTAGGAACGAGAAATATTTGTTAGCTTCATCACTTTTACTATATCTTCTCTATAATATCTTCTTGGACCAGCCTATAATTGCCCCATTGAACAAATATCTGAAAGCTTTCCTCAATCCTTAGACAGCTTCTTGATCTAGATCTTGATCGCTTTAAGATGTCATTTAATGAAATTACTATAAGCTTAATATTCGCATCTAGATCTTTCAATAAGTGCCTCCAACGTCCCCCCTAAATTTTGCTTCTACTGCTGACATTCTTATAGCAAAGATGGCATCTTTGATTATCTCTACTATTTCCCCTTAAAGTATAGCACAATCAACATTGAACTAGCGTCACAGATTACATAAGATTATTGGATATAGGTCTGGTTGGTCTTGTCAAAGTTACTGACAACTTGAAAATCCCTACCAAACTGTGACTGCATCAATGACCTTAACTCAGGATATATAGCGGATGGGCCATTCTTTGCCATCTTGGTTGCAGCATGGTCATTACCTAACATCCACTTGCACAGCTCAAAAGTCATCTGACGGACAGTATTCTCATCTATAATTCCAAGGCTGTGTAGGTATTCATGGGCCAACACCATGAATATATAAGAGTTGTACTCTTCAGTTGATTTAACTATTTTTTTCAATGTAGTCAAGAGATAAATATTGACTACTATTGCATTTGAGCCTAGCATATGGTAGGCGCCAAGGTTGCTTGGCATCATTTGCAATATCAGGCTAAGTCCTGCTCGATGCAGCTTGAACTTTTGCAGGACTACTGCCTTCACTAATTCAAAGGTCTCATCAAAGTCCTTAAGGCTTGCAATCTTCTCTACAAACTGCATCTGTTGTTCTGTAAGCATATATTATCTAATGCACAGTAGAGCCGTATAATGTTATTTATTCTTGTGCCTTATATCTTCGTGTTTAGGGTGATTTTTATTTCATAGAGGAAAATAATGAAAACTATTTGATTCCTTAAGCACCTTCTAGTACCAAAGAACAAAGTCTAATACAAATAAAAATTCTCTAAAATCTTAACATATCAAAAGTGTGGTTGAATAAGTACGTGAGCCTCAAGGTCTCAGAGGCTCACGTGATCGCATCTTCGCCAGCTGGTCTCTTAGTTGAGATTAGCTGGCGAGTTTGTTTTGTTACCGGTTTGAAGCTATCACTATTATATACATTTCATGCTGCCTCTCCCGCTCCCCTTAAAGTGCTAGGCTGATTATAACCATCCTAGCATGTTATAGCTATGATTCATATCGGAGTTGGTCTATTCAACCTAAGATTCAACTGAAGCAGTAATACAAGAGATGGTTGAAAAGTGTCAAAGAAAGATCATTAGCGAACAAAAACAACAATAACAGCTCGATTGTAAACGAGCATTTGAAATTGAAAATTGGGACACTTCAAAACGCTCCCAGAGACCCAGACAAGTTGGAACAGCTTTTGAAAGAAAAAGAAAGTAAAAGTGGGGAAGTGAGGCATATACAAGACATAGAAAAATTGGTAACAGAGATTGGAACATTGAAAGTGATACGATATTTGGTGAACAGAAACCGAGATAGCACAAAAAGCTAAATGTTGGCCAGCCTACTATTATGTAGATGTAGATGCCTCAAAGATAATTATAGATAAAGATTACACACTGCTAATTGAAAAATTGGTTTCATGATTCAAGAGAGAAAAGGATGACTGGTCTTTTTGAATTCCAGCTACGAAATTCCCCGCTAATGCTATTTGGTATATAGAAATATACTCTAAAAGAATAGTGCGACGGACTCATGAAGATGACGAATTTTGAAGATAACAACACTATACAATTAGCTCTAGACCATTACCTCCTGTTACTAGTGCTATGGAAGGAAGCTAGCCTTCTCTAATGAACACAACAACAATAATGACAGATGCTACTGACACCAGTAGTATTCGTCCTTCTGAACTGAAGGAGCGCAGTGGTTGTGGCAATAGTTTTGGGACGAGTAACAGCACCACGAGAGGGCGACTCTATTCCATCATCTATCCTGATACAATTCCATAGATTGATTGTCCATCAATTATACTTAGGATGTCACGTTGTGCTGGATCTGTTATCGCTGTCTCATCAATATCAATGCCTTCTATGGCA
>Ga0081538_10004593_pt1 | contig 12692 bp, 13 predicted proteins | sample TabmetS5T2R1_FD_71022 | JGI IMG/M metagenome (GOLD analysis project Ga0081538, IMG submission 71022) | Tabebuia heterophylla rhizosphere microbial communities from the University of Puerto Rico - S5T2R1 | ecosystem: Host-associated > Plants > Roots > Rhizosphere ...
GCCGATGACCCCCAGGGGCCCAATCGGCCGGGAGCAGGCGGGTTCGCCCGCCGGTCAACCGGACGGGGTTCCTGGGGGTCGTCACTATTTGCCGCTTCGCGCCGGCCGGTGCCCCCCCGTAGACTCGGAACCCAGTACCCCGCCTGGTACCGGGAGGCGTCCGATGTCGCTCACCACCGAGACCGTCGTGACCGAGATGGCAAGGCCCGAGGGCGGCAAGGCCCTCCTGCTGGTGATGGACGGGCTCGGCGGCTACCGGACCGTCGAGCGCGGCTCCGAGCTCACCGAGGCCACGACCCCCAACCTCGACCGGCTGGCCCGCGAGGGCTCCCTCGGGCTCCACGACCCGGTCACCCGGGGCATCACCCCGGGGTCGGGCGCCGGCCACCTCGGCCTGTTCGGCTACGACCCGCTGGAATACGAGATCGGCCGGGGCGCCCTGTCGGCGGCCGGCATCGGCTTCGAGCTCCAGCCCGGCGACGTGGCCGCCCGGGTCAACTTCTGCACCCTGGCCCCCGACGGGACCATCACCGACCGCCGCGCCGGCCGGCTCCCCACCGAGGAGGCCGCCGGCATCTGCGAGCTCCTGGTCCGCGAGATCCAGCTCGACGGCGTCCAGTTCTTCCTCCAGCCCGAGCGCGAGCACCGCGGCCTGCTGGTCCTGCGCGGCCCGGGCCTGGACCGCGACCTCACCGACACCGACCCCCAGCGCGAGGGCGTGCCCCCCCTGGAGCCCGAGGCCCGCTCCCCCGAGGCCAAGCGCACCGCCGAGCTCGTCCGCCAGCTCCTCGACCAGGCCCGGGCCCTGCTCGCCGGCCGCGAGCGCGGCAACTTCCTGCTCCTGCGCGGCTTCGACAGCGTCAAGGAGCTGCCCAGCTTCCCCGACCGCTACAAGGTCCGGGCCCTGGCCATCGCCGCCTACCCCATGTACATCGGCATCTCCCGGCTGCTCGGCTTCGAGACCCACCGGGTCGACGGGGCCGCCCCCGAGGAGGTCGACGCCCTGGCCCGGCTCCTGCCCGACCACGACTTCGTGTTCATGCACATCAAGAAGACCGACTCGGCCGGCGAGGACGGCGACTTCGACCGCAAGGTCGCCGCCATCGAGGAGGTCGACGCCCTCGTCCCCCGCATGCTGGACGCCGGGGTCGAGGTCCTGGCCGTCACCGGCGACCACTCGACCCCGGCCCAGATGGCCGCCCACTCCTGGCACCCGGTCCCGGTGCTGCTGTGGGGCGGCACCGCCGCCGCCGACGGCCTCCCCGGCTTCGACGAGGTCACCTGCCGCCAGGGCTCCCTCGGCCGCTTCGAGGCCAAGCACCTCCTGCCCCAGCTGCTGGCCGCCGCCGGCCGCCTCACCAAGTACGGCGCGTGAAAGGGGTCATCCTCGCCGGCGGCACCGGGTCCCGGCTCCACCCGCTGACGCTCATCACCAACAAGCACCTGCTGCCCATCTACGACCGGCCGATGGTCACCTACGCCATCGAGACCCTGGTCTCGGCCGGGATCACCGAGCTGATGATCGTCACCGGAGGCACCCACGCCGGCGAGTTCCTGCGCCTGCTCGGCAACGGCCACGAGTACGGCATCGACCGGCTGCTCTACGCCTACCAGGAACGGCCGGGCGGGATCGCCGAGGCCCTCGGGCTCACCGAGCGCTTCGTCGACGGCGACCGGGTCGTGGTCATGCTGGCCGACAACGTGGTCGAGCGCAGCCTGCGCCCGGCCGTGACCAACTTCCTGGCCCAGCCCTCGGGGGCCCGCATCGTCCTGGCCCCCGTGGACGACCCGGCCCACCTGCGCCACCTCGGCGTCCCCGAGCTGGACGGCGACGGCCGGGTCGTCCGCGTCCTCGAGAAGCCCGACGACCCGCCCAGCAACTACGTGGTCACCGGCATCTACTTCTACGACGAGCAGGTCTTCGACGTCATCCCGACCCTGCAGCCCTCGGGCCGGGGCGAGCTGGAGATCACCGACGTCAACAACTGGTACGTCGAGCGCCGCGCCATGGAGTACGACGTCCTCGAGGGGTTCTGGGGCGACGCCGGCGAGTCGATCGACGCCTACTACGAGGTCAACGACTTCGTCCGCCTCCACGGGGCCAACAAGGGGTAGAACGTCCGTTTTGTGCGTCACGGGGGCCAGGTGCGGTAGAACCTGCGCTGACCTGCGCCCCACCCCTTGACCCGAGGAGCGTGCCGCCCGTGGCCGTCACCGGACCACCCCTGATCTCCGGGATCGTCGCCAACGACCGATGGCTGACCCGGTTCAGGACGACCCTGGTCGCCGTCCTCGGCGCGACCGTCCTCGGCATCGCCTGCCTGGCCTTCTACACCAGCTTCGAGGCCATCCGGGCCTACGCCGTCCGCTCCCAGGGCATCGCCCCCGAGCACGGCTGGGCCGTGCCCCTGCTGGTCGACTCCTTCATCGTCGTGGCCACCGGCGCCGACCTCTGGTTCACCACCACCAAGGTGCGGCGCGCCTGGTGGGAGGTGTGGTGGCCCAAGCTGCTGCTGGCCGCCGCGGCCGGGGTCAGCTTCGTGCTCAACGTCGCCCACGCCGAGCACAACTGGGCCGCCCGCGGGGTCGCCGCCATCCCCCCGGCCGCCCTCGTGCTCGGGGTCGAGCTGCTCATGATGGTGCTGCGGCGGGCCACCACCCTGCGCGCCAACCGCCTCCAGGCCGAGGCCGAGGCCGCCCAGGAGGCGGCCATGACCGCGCCCCTGGCTCGCATCCAGATCGAGGCCATGCGCCGTCCCCGGCGCGACAGCGCCCTGGCCGCCGCCCCGGCCCGGCCCGCCGGGGCCGAGCTCAAGGCAGGGGCGCTGCCCCGGCCTGACCGGGATCGGGCCAACGGGCTGCCCGCCGGGGGGTCTCGGGCGGGCGGAGACCCCCCGGCGGTCTCCAACGCGGGTGACGGGGCGGAGACGTTCCGGCGGGCGGTGGCGGCGGCCAAGGCAGGCGATGAGCCGGGGCCGCGGGCCCGGCAGGCGCCGTACATGGTGGCCGCGGCCATCCTGGACGAGCGGGCGGACGCGGACACGCTCACGCCGGCCCAGCTGGTCGAGGCCATGGCCGACCGCGGGGTCACCATCGGGCAGTCGACCGCCCAGGCCCTGCTGCGTGAGCTGCGCTCGCCGCTGTCGGCCCGCATGGCTCCCCGGCGGCCGGCCCGGGTGGCCCGGCCGACCGGCACCGGCAACGGCGGCCGGCCCACCCCCCGCCCGCGCTAGGGCCGCCCGGGCCCCTCCGCGAACCTCCCGGTCCTGCTTGGATTGCCGAGAAGGTCGTGATCGGTCAAGCTGGGCGGAGACCTTGCAGGCTGCCGGGAGGTCATGGGGAGGACGCGCCCGTGGTCTATCTCGTGCGTCACGCCCACGCGGGCAAGAAGTCCCAGTGGCACGGGCCCGACCTGGATCGACCCCTGTCCGCCCAGGGCCGCCGGGAGGCGCTCGGCCTGATCGACCGGCTGGGCGCCTACCCGCTGGGCCGCCTGCTCTCCAGCCCGGCCGAGCGCTGCCTCCAGACCATCCAGCCCCTGGGCGGCCGGCTCGGCCGCCCGGTCGAGCCCAACCAGGCCCTGGGGGTCGACGGCACCGGTACCGGCGTGCTCGAGCTGCTGGCCACCCCGGCCCTGCACCGGGCCGTGCTCTGCACCCACGGCGAGGTCATCGGCGAGGTCTTCGACGAGCTCCAGCGGGCCGGCATCGAGCTGTCGGACCCTCTCCGGTGGCCCAAGGGGTCCACCTGGATACTCGAGCTCGACGGTGGGCATGGATGGAGGGGAACCTACCTGGAGCCGCTGGCGGTCGAGCCGGCCGCCCAGGGCACGCCGGCATGTTGACGCCGTAGCAAGGAGGTCGGTGTCGATGAAGGAGCGCGAGGCCAAGCTGGCCGCCCCACCCGGCTTCGACCTGCCCAGGCTGGGCGGGCCCGAGGACGGCTTCCTGGCCGAGCCCCAGGCGGCCAGGCGCCTGCAGACCACCTACTACGACACCGCCGACCTGCGCCTGGCCCGCTGGGGCGCCAGCCTGCGCTACCGGCCCGGCGAGGGCTGGACGGTCAAGCTGCCCGAGGGCCAGGACGGGGCCCTGCTGGTCCGGGCCGAGCATGTCTTCCCCGGCGACGGGCGCAGGCCCCCGGCCGAGGCGGTGGCCCTGGTCCGGGCGTTCGTGCGCACCGGCCAGCTCACCCCGGCGGTACGCATGCGCACCCTGCGCCGCCCCCTCGAGCTGCGCGAGCCGGCCGGGTCACGGCTGGCCGAGCTGGCCGACGACGACGTGCAGGTCCTGGACGGGCGGCGCATCGTGGCCCGGTTCCGCGAGCTCGAGGTCGAGCTGGACGAGGCGGCCGACGACGACCTGCTCGACCAGGTGCTGGACCGGCTGGTGGAGGCGGGCGCCCAGACCGCCGACCCGACCCCCAAGTACCTGCGGGCCCTGGGCGGCCGCGAGCGGACCCTTGGGCCCGAGATCGTCCCGCCGGAGCTGGACGGCGCCGCCAGCGTCGACGCCTTACTCCGCCACGACCTGGCCACCGGCACCCTGCGGCTGTTCCGGCACGAGGCCGGGGTCCGGACCGGCGAGGACCCCGAGGCCGTGCACCAGGCCAGGGTGGCCACCCGCCGGCTCCGCTCCACCCTGCGGACCTTCTCCAGCCTGCTCGAGGACGAGTGGACCGACCGGCTCCGCGACGAGCTCAAGTGGCTGGCCGACCTGCTCGGGCAGGTCAGGGACACCGACGTGCTGCTGGAGCGGTTCTCCGAGCACCTGGCCACCCTGCCCGAGGCCGACGCCAAGGTCGGCCCCCGGCTGCTGGCCAGGCTGGTCGACCAGCGCGACAGCGCCCGCCGCCGCCTGCTCGCCGGCATGGCCACCGAGCGCTACGCCGTGCTGCTCGACGACCTGGTCGCCGCCGCGGCCGCCCCGGCCCTGCTCCCCGAGGCCGACCGCCCGGCCGCCGAGGTCATGCCGCCGCTGGTCACCAGGCCGTGGAAGCGGCTGCGCAAGGCGGTCCGCAAGGCCGGCGACGACCCCGAGGACCACCAGCTCCACCAGATCCGCATCCGGGCCAAGCGGGCCCGGTACGCCGCCGAGGCGGTCGAGCCGGTGATCGGCAAGCCGGCCGAGGACTACGCCGACGCCGTCGCCGACCTCCAGAGCGTCCTCGGCGACCACCAGGACGCGGTCGTCGGCGAGGCCTGGCTCCGGGAGGCGGCCGGCTCCGCCCGCCGCGACGTCGCCCTGGTCGCCGGCCAGCTGATCGCCGTCGAACGGGCCAGCGCGGCCGACACCCGCGCCCGCTGGCCGAAGGCCTGGAAGGCGGCCCGCCGCAAGAAGCTCCGCGCCTGGCTGGGATAGCCGTGGTCGAAGAGGCGGTGGACGGCGACCAGCGCGAGCCCGACTACCGCTTCTCCCTGGCCAACGAGCGGACCCTGCTCGCCTGGGTGCGCACCGCCCTGGCCCTGGACGCGGCCGGGCTCGGGGTGGTGCGGTTCGCCCCGTCGCTCGGCTGGTCGGGCAGCCCCGAGGTCCTCGGCGGGCTCCTGGTCCTGCTCGGCGCCGTCACCGCCTCGAGCGGCTACCGCCGCTTCCTGGCCGCCGACCGGGCCATCCGCGCCGGCGCCCCCCTCCCGGCCCACGCCGCCCCCCGCATCCTGGCCGCCGCCCTGGCCGCCATCTCCCTGGCCGTCCTGGCCCTGCTGGTCATCGACCAGCTCAGCTAGGCGGAGGGCCGGCCACCGGCAGGGTGACGGTAAAGGTCGACCCCCGGCCCAGCTCGGAGTCGACCCTGACCGTGCCCCCGTGGGCCTCGGCCACGTGGCGGACGATGGCCAGGCCGAGGCCGGTCCCGCCGGTCTGGCGGGCCCGTGCCTTGTCCACCCGATAGAAGCGCTCGAACACCCGCGGCAGCTCGCTGGCCGGGATGCCCTCGCCGGTGTCGGCCACCTGGATGACGGCCCGGCCCTCAGCGGCCTCCAGGCGCATGCCCACCGTCCCCTTGACCGGGGTGTGGCGCAGCGCGTTGTCGAGCAGGTTGGACAGCAGCAGGCCGAGCTGGGCCCGGTCGCCGCGCATGGACACCTGCTGGAGCTCGCCGCGGAGCCGGACGCGCCGCTCGGTGGCCAGATCCTCGTAGCCGCCCAGGACCTCCTTGGCCAGCCCGACCAGGTCGACCGGCTCCACGTCCAGGGTCCCGCGCTCGACCCGGGACAGGTCGAGCAGGTCCCTGGTCAGCACGTCCAGGCGCTCGGCCTCGTGGGCGATCCGCTCGGCGAATTGGCGCCCGGCCTCGGGGTCGTCGGGCAGGGCGGTCAGCAGGGTCTCGGCCAGGGCCCGCACCGCCGCCACCGGGGTCTTCAGCTCGTGGGAGGCGTTGGCCACGAAGTCGCGGCGCAGCACCTCCAGCCGGCGGCGCTGGGTGATGTCGGTCAGCGTGACCACGATCCGCCCGGTGGGGCCGCGGTCGGCCAGCGGGAAGGCCCGCATGGCCAGGGTGCGGGACTCGGGGAAGACCACCGTGAGGTTGCCCGCGACCGGCGCCCTGGCCCGGGCGGCCTGCTCGGCCAGCACGCTCACCTGCGGGACCCCCAGCACCCGCTGGGCCGGCAGCCCGGGTCGCAGGTCGTCGGCCAGCCCGAACCAGGACCGGGCGGCCGGGTTGGCCACCAGCAGCCGGCCGGCCCCGTCCAGCAGCAGCACCCCGTCGTCCAGCGCGTCCAGGACCTGGCCGGCCCGGTCCCGCTCCTCGGTCAGCTCGTCCAGCCGGTCGCGCAGCCGGGTGGTGATCGCGCTCAGCTCGTTGGTCAGGCCCCGAAGGTCGTCGGGCTCGGTCCAGCGCCAGCCGGGCAGGGCCGTCTCGGCCAGCCGGTGGACGGTGCGCCGCAGGGCGGCGACCCGCCGGCCGGCGCCGAGGAAGTTCACGACCTAGCCGTCCTCCACCCCGGCCCGGACCGCCTTGGAGGGGACCAGCTCCTTGACCTCGCCGGTGACGATGAACACCACCTGCTCGCCGATGTCGACCGAGTGGTCGCCGAGGCGCTCCAGGTAGCGGGCGACCAGGACCATGCGGCTGGCCCACTCCAGGGCCCGGTCGTCGGCCGCGGCCCGCTCGATCCGCCGGAAGACCTCGCCGTTCAGCCGGTCCAGGGGCTGGTCGAGGATGGGCAGGCGCTCGGCCAGGTCGAGGTCGCGGCGGGCGAAGCAGGTCATGGCCGCGGCCACCATCCGCTGGGCGTGGCCGCCCATCTCGACCAGGGTGGACTGGATCTCGGGGACCGGCGGGTAGTCCTTGGTGATGCGCACGAACTTGGCCATGTTCACGCACAGGTCGCCCATCCGCTCGACGTGCGAGTTGATGTGGAGCACCCCGGCCACCAGCCGGAGGTCCTTGGCCACGGGCGCCTGCAGGGCCAGGGTGCGCAGGATCTCCTGCTCGACCTCGACGTAGGCCCGGTCGATCTGGTCGTCGCGGACGATGACCTCGTCGGCCAGGGTGGTGTCGAAGGTGGCCAGGGCCTCCAGCGTCCGGTCGAGCTGGCTCTGCACCAGCTGGCCCATCTGGAGCAGCTTGGCCTCGAGCCCCTCGAGGCGCTGTTCGAAGGTCGTGCGCACGGGATCCCCCTTTGCCAAGGTGATCGTACCCGCAGGCAGATGGACGATAGGGGAACGGGCAGTGAAGCTTTCCGGTCGTGCGTTGCCGGGCCGCCCGGCGGGGTGGAATGTTGGTCCCATGCCCAAGGTCATGGTCGTCGACGACGAGGAGTCGCTGCTCGAGGCGATCCGCTACGCCCTGTCGCGCGAGGGCTTCGAGGTGGTCACGGCCACCGACGGGGGCCAGGCGCTGGCTGACTTCGAGGCCGAGCGGCCCGACCTGGTCGTGCTCGACCTGATGCTCCCGACCCTCAACGGCTGGGACGTGTGCCGGCGGATCCGGGCCACCAGCCAGGTGCCGATCCTCATGCTCACCGCCCGTGACGCCGAGGTCGACCGGGTGGTCGGGCTGGAGATGGGCGCCGATGACTACGTCGTCAAGCCGTTCTCCCTGCGCGAGCTCGTGGCCCGGGTCAGGGCCCTGCTCAGGCGGGCCGGCACGGCCGCCGACGGGCCCCGCCCCGAGGCGGCCGTGCTCGAGGTCGGCGGCATCCGCCTCGACACCGAGCGCCACGAGGTCAGGGTGCGCGGGACCCAGGTCAACCTGCCCCTGAAGGAGTTCGAGCTGCTCGAGATCCTGATGGAGAACCGCAACCGGGTCCTGACCCGCCAGACCCTGATCGACCGGGTCTGGGGCTACGACTACGTCGGCGACACCAAGACCCTGGACGTGCACGTGAAGCGGCTGCGGGCCCGGGTCGAGGAAGACCGCCACGACCCCAGGCTGATCGTCACCGTCCGCGGCGTCGGCTACCGCTTCGACGGTTAGGCCGACCGGCGAATCTGCCGGTCGGAATCCATATGAACGTCGGCCGCAGGCCGACTCCACGTTGTTTCTTGTTCCGTTCACCTGCCGTTCATCCCCCGTCGCCCGGCGCGTCAGGGACCGCCCGTACCGTCGCTGCGGTCATCACGTTCCAGAGGAGGCAACAAGGACATGACGCGACGGATGCGCCGAGGCTGGCTGCCCGGCCTGACGCTGGCCATCGCCCTGGTCGCGGCCGCCTGCGGCGGCGACGACGACGCGGGCGGCGGCACCGGCGGGGGGACGGCCCTGTCGGGCAGGATCGTCATCGACGGGTCGTCGACCGTGGCCCCGATCAGCGAGGCCATCGCCGAGGAGTTCCGCAAGGAGCAGTCGGGCGTCAACGTCACCGTCGGCACCTCCGGCACCGGCGGCGGCTTCACCAAGTTCTGCAACGGCGAGACCGACATCTCCGACGCCTCGCGCGCCATCGAGGACGACGAGAAGCAGGCGTGCGCGGCCAAGGGCATCAAGTACCAGGAGTTCCGCGTCGGCCTGGACGGGCTGGCCGTGGTCACCTCGGCCAAGAACCAGTTCCTGGACACCCTGAACTTCGAGCAGCTGGCCGAGATCTTCAAGGAGGGCGGGGCCACCACCTGGAACCAGGTCGACCCCAGGTTCCCCAACGAGAAGATCGCCATCTTCGCCCCCGACACCGAGTCCGGCACCTATGACTTCTTCAACGAGGAGGTCCTCGGCGACCCCGAGGACGGCGGGCTCAAGCCGCGAAGCGACTACACCGCGTCCTCGGACGACAACACCCTCGTCCAGGGCATCGAGGGCCAGGCCAACTCCTGGGGCTACTTCGGCTATGCCTACTACCAGAACAACAAGGAAGGCCTGAAGGACGTCAAGGTCGCCGAGAAGGGCACCCAGGGCGTTCAGCCCACCACCGAGACGATCACCTCCGGTGACTACCCGCTCTCGCGCCCGCTGTTCATCTACGTGAAGGAAGACTCGCTCAGGCAGCCCGAGGTCGGCCAGTTCGTGAAGTTCTACCTGGAGCAGACGCCGCAGCTCATCGCCGACGTCGGCTACGTGGCCGCGCCCCAGGCCGACTACACCCAGGGCCTGGCCAAGCTTCAGCCGTTCCTGACCACCAGCTGAGCCGAGCCACCTTGAGCGACATCAACCGCCGGACGGCCCGCACGGGCGAACGGGTCATCATCAACGGCCTGTTCGTCTGTGCGGTGCTGTCGGTCGCGGTCACGGTCGGGATCGTGGCCGTGCTGCTGGTCGACACCGTCCAGTTCTTCCGCCACTCCAGCCTGGTCGAGTTCCTCACCGGGACGGTCTGGGCCCCCGGGCAGGGCGCGGGCGAGGACGGCCGCTACGGGGTGCTCCCGCTGCTCAACGGCACCCTGATGATCGGGATCGGCTCGATCGTGGTCGGCCTGCCCCTGGGGCTGCTGACCGCGATCTACCTCTCGGAGTACGCCAACCCGAGGGTGCGGGGGGTGCTCAAGCCGACCCTGGAGATCCTGGCCGGCATCCCCACCGTGATGGTCGGCTACTTCGCCCTCCAGTTCATCACCCCGAGCCTGCTGCGGCCGATCTTCGGGGATGAGCGGGTGTTCATCTTCAACGCCGCCGCCGGGTCGATCGCGGTCGGGCTGATGATCCTGCCGATCATCGCCTCGATCAGCGAGGACGCCATGCGGGCGGTGCCGTCGTCGCTGCGCGAGGCCGCCTTCGGCCTGGGGGCGAGCCGGCGGCAGGTGAGCCTGCGGGTGGTGGTGCCGGCCGCCCTGTCGGGCATCAGCGCCTCGGTGATCCTGGCCTTCTCCCGGGCGGTGGGCGAGACCATGGCCGTCACCATCGCCGCCGGCAACAGCCCCAAGGTGACCTGGAACTACTTCGAGTCCATCCAGACCCTGACCGCCTCCATCGCCCAGACCGTGCAGGGCGAGGTCGCGGCCGGGACGGTCCGCTACGACGCCCTGTTCGCCCTTGGCATGACCCTGTTCCTCATCACCCTGATCATGAACCTGATCTCGGCCGCCATCGTGCGCCGCTTCCGGCAGGAGTACTCGTGACCGCGCTCTCCACCGAGGCCCTCGCCCCCTCGAGGCTGCGGCGGGGCGCCACCCGCACAGGGGCCAGGATCCTGCTCGACACGGCGTTCTCGGCGCTGCTGTTCGTCGGCACCATCGTCGGGGTGATCGCCCTGGCCACCCTGATCTGGACCATCATCGACGACGGCTGGGCGCGGCTGGCCGGCGACCCGGTGGCCTTCCTGAGCAGCTACGTCTCCCGCCTCCCAGCCCGGGCCGGCATCAGGGCGGCCCTGGTCGGCTCCGCCTGGCTGATGGTGCTGACGGCGCTGTTCTGCTTCCCGGTCGGCGTGGGCGCCGCCGTCTACCTGGAGGAGTTCGCCCCCCGCAACCGGGTGACCACCTTCGTGGAGGCCAACATCGCCAACCTGGCCGGGGTGCCCTCGGTCGTCTACGGCCTGCTCGGCCTCGGGATCTTCGCCCGCTTCCTGCGCATGGGCCCGAGCCTGCTGGCCGGCGCCCTCACCCTGGCCGTGATGAGCCTGCCGGTGATCATCGTGGCCGCCCGGGAGTCGATCCGGGCCGTCCCCGACGGGATCCGGCTCGGCGCCTATGCCCTGGGCGCCACCAGGTGGCAGACGGTCCGCCGCCAGGTCCTGCCCGCGGCCCTGCCCGGCACCCTCACCGGCACCATCCTGGCCCTGTCCCGAGCCATCGGCGAGACCGCGCCGCTGCTCGTCATCGGGCTGCCGATCGTCATCTTCACCCTCCCCAACGACGTCCGCGACCCCGTCTCGGCCCTGCCCCTGCTGATCTTCGACTGGACCAGCCGGCCCCAGCCGGCCTTTGCCGAGGCCGCGGCGGCGGCCAGCATCGTGCTGCTGGCCCTGCTGCTGGCCATGAACGCGGTCGCCATCTTCCTCCGCAACCGGTACACGATTCGGTGGTGACCCGATGACCCATGGACGGACCCAGGTGATGAAGGACGAGGACCAGCGCGAGCGTCGCCTCGTCGACGTGGTCAGGGCGCGGGGCGCCGAGCAGCGACCCGGGCCCGCCGAGGTGGTGTTCCGGCTGGAGGACGTGCACGTCCACTACGGCAGCTTCCTCGCCCTGCGCGGCGTCAGCCTGGAGATCAACAGCAACGAGATCACCGCCTTCATCGGCCCGTCTGGCTGCGGTAAGAGCACCCTGATCCGCTGCCTGAACCGCATGAACGACCTGATCCCGGGGGCCAGGGTCGAGGGCAGGATCCACTACCACGGCCAGGACCTGTACGGCGACGGCGTCGACCCGGTCGAGGTCCGCCGGCGCATCGGCATGGTCTTCCAGAAGCCCAACCCGTTCCCCAAGTCGATCTACGACAACGTCGCCTTCGGGCCCAAGGTCATCGGCATGCAGCCCGAGAGCATGGACGACCTGGTCGAGCGGTCCCTGCGCGACGCCGCCCTGTGGGACGAGGTCAAGGACAAGCTCAGGCAGAACGCCCTCGCCCTCTCCGGCGGCCAGCAGCAGCGGCTCTGCATCGCCAGGGCCATCGCCGTCTCCCCCGACGTGATCCTGATGGACGAGCCCGCCTCGGCCCTCGACCCGGTCTCCACCGGCCGCATCGAGGACCTGATGGAGCAGCTCAAGCGGGACTACACGATCGTGATCGTCACCCACAACATGCAGCAGGCGGCCCGCGTCTCCGACCGGACGGCGTTCTTCAACGCCGAGCCGGCCCAGGGCACCGGCGACCGCACCGGCCTGCTGGTCGAGTTCGACCGCACCGACACGCTGTTCACCCACCCGGCCGACCGGCGGACCGAGGACTACATCACCGGTCGCTTCGGCTAGCGTGTCCTCGGTATTCTCTGCGTGCTCCCCAACAGATGGGAGGACGGTTGAAACTGCGCATCTTTCCCCGCGAGGAGTCGTACTTCGACCTGTTCGACGAGGTCGCGGCCAACCTGGCCGACGCCGCCAGGCTGCTGCTGGACATGGTGGAGGACTTCGTCGACCCGGAGATGAAGGCCAAGCGCCTGGTCGAGGCCGAGCACGAGGGCGACCGGCTCACCCACGCCATCTACTCCCGGCTCAACAGCACCTTCATCACCCCGTTCGACCGCGAGGACATCCACGCCCTGGCCGGCCAGCTCGACGACGTGCTCGACGCCCTCGAGGAGGCGGCCGACATGCTGGTGCTCCACAAGGTGACCGAGCCGCTGGACGCGGTGGTGGAGCAGGCCCGGCTGATCG
>Ga0081538_10004594_pt1 | contig 12692 bp, 10 predicted proteins | sample TabmetS5T2R1_FD_71022 | JGI IMG/M metagenome (GOLD analysis project Ga0081538, IMG submission 71022) | Tabebuia heterophylla rhizosphere microbial communities from the University of Puerto Rico - S5T2R1 | ecosystem: Host-associated > Plants > Roots > Rhizosphere ...
GGGCCTGTAGAGCCCCGACCGCTCGTCGCGCGCGATGCGGCCCTCGCGCAGCTCGACCACGCGCCGGCGCATCTTGTCGACCATCTCCTTGTCGTGGGTGGCCACCACGACGGTCGTGCCCGTGCGGTTGATGCGGTAGATCAGCTGCATGATCCCGATCGAGGTCTCGGGATCGAGGTTGCCGGTGGGCTCGTCGGCGAGCAGGAGCGGCGGGTGGTTCACGAACGCGCGGGCAATCGACACGCGCTGCTGCTCGCCGCCCGACAGCTCGTCGGGGAAGTTGTGCAGCTTCGTCGAAAGTCCGACCAGCCGGAGGATGTCGGGGACCTTGCGGCGGATCTCCTGACGCGCCTCGCCGATCACCTGAAGCGAGTAGGCGACGTTGTCGTAGACCGTGCGGTTCGGCAGGAGCTTGTAGTCCTGGAAGACGACCCCGATGTTCCGGCGCAGGTACGGCACCCGGCTGCGCGGGATCTCCCCCAGAGCACGGCCGGCGATATGGATCTCGCCCTTGGTCGGCTCGAGCTCCTTCATCAGGAGGCGGATGCAGGTCGACTTTCCGCAACCTGTCGGGCCGACGAGGAACACGAACTCGCCGCGGCCGATCCGCATGCTGGCGCCCTCCAGGCCGACGGAGCCGCCGTCGTAGACCTTGGTCACCTCGCGAAACTCGACGACGGGCACGCCTGTGGCAGGCGCGCTGCGGCGCTTCACATCTGTCCTGGCCGTGGCCATGGCGGCGTCCATTAGTAGCGGATGGGCCGGAAAAAACCCTACGGGTGCAAGGGTTTCTGCACGATCCGCCAGCGTGTGAAGAGGTCCCCACCGCCCTCCGCCGTCGAGACCAGCTCGAGCTCGGCGGGCTCGACCAGCTCGCGGCCGGCGACGATCGTGAGGGCCGCCGCGCCGCCGGCGATCTTGGGGTTGAGCGTGAGGAAGAGCTCGTCGACGAGGCCGGCGGCCAGGAGGTACGAGTTGAGCGTGGGGCCGCCCTCGCACAGGATCGAGCGGACGCCGTAGTCGTCCCGGAGCCGAGCCGCGAGGAGCGGCAGGTCGTCCCCGACGCGGGCGTATTCGACCTGTTGCCCGAGGCCCGGGAGGGTGGCGTCGGAGCCCGTCGCGATGAGGACGCGCTGCTCCGGCTCATTGAGGAGAGGCAGGTCCGCCGGCAGATCGAGCCGGCCGCTCACGACGATGGCCAGCGGGTCGCGGGCGAGCCCCCCGCGCTCGCGCTTCTCGCGCAGCTCGTCGGACTTGGCCATTCGCCCGTAACGCTCGTTCCGGGCGGTGCCCGCCCCGACCATCACGGCATCGGCCTGGGTGCGCAGGTGATGGAAGAGCTCGCGGTCGAGCTCCGTGGAGAGCCCGCGGGTGCGCCACTCGATCGTGGCCTTGCCGTCGAGGCTCGACACCATGTTGACCGCCAGGTAGGGGCGGTCGGGCGGAGCCTTGTCGCCGAGGCGAAGGTCGGAGGCGAGCTCGGCGGGGCTGGTCGGCTTCCGCTCGGGATAGAGGAGCTGCACGGCGGGGCAGGCTACCGGCCGGCCGAGCGCGGCCGCGCTTCCGAAGCTGGCGCGAAATGCCGCGTTAGCAGGAACATCCGGGGGCGGGCCGGGGCTACCCTCCGCACCGGGCGTGACCTTTGCGGTCTCGCGTGTGTTCCACGTTTGCCCCTCTACTGCACCATGACACCGAAGTCGCTCATCGCTCCCGCCCGACTCGCCCGCGGGTCGGTGCTGGCCACGCAGTCGGACGCGCGCCTGGTCGATCTCGTACGGGCGGGGCACGAGCCGGCCTTCGAGGCGATCGTCAAGCGCTACCGGGGGGCGCTGTCGCGCTACGTGGAGCGGTTCCTTCCGCGCGAGCGTGCCGAGGACGCCTTGCAGCAGACGTTCGTGAACGCCTATGAGGCGATGCTCCGGGACGACTCGGATCTTCAGCTGCGGCCCTGGCTCTACCGGATCGCCCACAACACCGCCCTGAACGGGTTGCGGGACCGGGCGCTGCGCCACAGCGAGCTGCCCGACGGGCTGGACGGGGTGGAGCGTCCGGATGAGGCCGTCGAGCGTGCTCAGGGCCTCCGGCAGCTGCTGGCGGCCGTCCAGGCGCTACCGGAGCGCCAGCGCGACGCCATCGTGCTGCGCGAGCTCGAGGGCCGGAGCTACGACGAGATCGCCAGCGAGCTGCGGGTGAGCGACGGATCGGTGCGCCAGCTGCTCCACCGCGCGCGCAATACGCTGCGGGAGGCCGCGACGGCGGTCACGCCGACGGGGCTCATCACGCGGATGCCATGGGGGGCGCCAACCGAGTCGGTGTCTGCGCGCGTGGCGGAGCTGTGCGGCGTCGGCGCCGGCAGCGCGGTGGTCGCGAAGGTGTGCGCGACGGCGCTCGTGACCGGCGCGGTGGCGGGAGGAGTCGCGGTGGCGCCGGGAGGCGACGCCGGCGACCGGGCCGTCGGACCGGACAAGGCGGCGGCGAGCGAGAAGCCGGACCGCGGCGGCGGGCCGGCCGCTGATGAGGGAAGCGGCGGCACCGGCGAGAGCGTGCTCAGCGGGAGCGCGTCAGGCGGCGGAGAGGGCGGTCGCAGCGGGTCAGGCGGCGACGACAACAGCGGCCCCGGCGGCGGTGATCGTTCAGAGACCGACCGGGACAGCAGTGGGCCGGGCAGCGGCGAGATCGAGCCGGACCACGACAGCAGCGGACCCGGCAGCGGGGACGCAGAGCCGGACATCGACAACAGCGGACCGGGCAGCGGGCACGACGAGCCGGACGGCGACAACAGCGGGCCCGGCAGCGGCGGCAGTGGAAGCAGCGGGTCGGGCAGCTCCGGCTCCGGGTCGGGCAGCTCCGGCTCCGGCTCGGACAGCTCCGGCTCCGGCAGCTCCGGCTCCGGCTCCGGCAGCTCCGGCTCCGGCTCCTCGGGGTCCGGCTCCGGCAGTTCCGGCTCCGGCTCGGACAGCTCTGGCTCCGGCAGCTCCGGATCCGGCAGCGAGCTCGAGGCCGATCTGGATCGAAGCGGATCCAGCGGCTCGGGCTCAGAGGCGGAGTACGGCGACTGAACGCGGGCCCGCCGGGCTACGGCGTGATGGCCACCATTCGCTCGATCGGCACCCGGGCGCGCTCGGCCAGGTCGGGATCCACCTTCACCTGGGGCCGAAGCTCGCGCAGGGCGTCGTGCAGCTTCGGCAGGGTGATCATCTTCATGTACTTGCACGCCGCCGCGCGGTTGGCCGGGATGAATGACTTGTCCGGGTTCTCCTTGGCGAGCGGGTGGAGCATGCCCGTCTCGGTGGCGACGATGAATGTCTCGGCGTCGGACTGGCGCGCGAAGGTGAGCATGCCCCCGGTGGAGAGCATGTGGGTGCGCTCTGGGTCGACGTCGCCGGCTGCCACGTACTCCATGACCTGAGTCGTGCACCCGCACTCGGGGTGGATCATGAACTCGGCGCCCGGGTGCTCGGCGCGGACGGTGGAGATGTCGCCCGGGCGTATCCCGGCGTGCACGTGGCACTCGCCGTCCCACACGTGCATGCGCCGGCCGGTCACGCGCTCGACGTAGGCGCCGAGCCACATGTCGGGGCCGAACAGGATGTCGACGTCGTCGCCGTGCTCGCGGCGGATGTGCTCGACCACCTGCACGGCGTTCGACGAGGTGCAGCAGTAGTCGGTCTCCGCCTTCACCTCGGCCGTGGTGTTGACGTACATGACGACGATCGCGCCCGGATGCTTGGCCTTCCACGCGCGGAGCTGGTCGGCGGTGATGGAGTCCGCGAGCGAACAGCCGGCGTCGAGGTCCGGCAGGAGGACCGTCTTGCCGGGGCTGAGGATCGAAGCCGTCTCGGCCATGAAATGGACGCCGCAGAAGGCGATCACGTCGGCGTCCGTGGCGGCCGCCTTGCGCGAGAGACCGAGCGAGTCGCCGACGAAGTCGGCCACGTCCTGCACCTCGGGCACCTGGTAGTTGTGGGCCAGGATGACCGCGTGGCGCTCCTCGGCGAGCGCACGCACCTGGTCCTGTAGGCGCTCGATCTCGTCGGCTTCGAGCGGCGGTTCAGCGGTCGGCATGAGTGTGGGCAGCTCGATGGGCTTCATGACACAGGGAAGTTTTTGACCTATGATCGAAAACCGATGCCCGCAGAGGATACCACGGTCTCCGACTCTCAGTCGAAAACCCTCGGGGCCGGCGCACGCCAGTCCCCCACCCACGTCACGCTCGCCGTCGTGCTCCAGGTCCGGGAGGGCCGGCTTTCCGTGCTGCTCTGGCAGCGCGCGCGGGATCCGTTCCGGGGCGCTTGGTCGCTTCCGGGTGGCTATCTCGATCCGGGCACCGATCTCGAGCGGTCGATTCGAGCTCATCTCGCCCGCAAGGTCGACGTGGCCGAGCTGTCGTGGCTCGAGCAGCTCGAGACGCTCAGCGATCCGGGACGGCATCCGGAGGAGTGGCAGCTCGCCACCGCCTACCTCGGACTCGTTCCGCTTGGGCTCGATCCCGCGCTTCCGCCCGACACCGCCTGGCATCCCGTCGATGATCTGCCGGCGGCGATCGCCTTCGACCACGAGACGATCGTCCTCGCCGGCCGCGAGCGGCTGCGCGCCAAGCTCTCCTACACGAACATCGGCTTCGCACTCGCTCCGGACAGCTTCTCGATCTCGGAGCTGAGCTCCGTCTACAGCGCGGCCCTCGGATATCCGGTCGACCCCACCAACCTGCGCCGGGTGCTCGAGCGCCGGGGCCTGCTCGAGGCCACGGGCGAACGCCGCGCGCCAGGGCCGGGGGGCGGCCGGCCGGCCGCGGTCTACCGGTTCCGCTCACAGGATCTCGAGGTGACTGATCCGTTCGCGGTACTACGTCCGCCCGCCGGAACCATTAGCGTCGCGTCCTAGTGGCCGACGATCACATCCGAATCACGCATGCGGACGACGGCGCCCGCGCGCGGCTCGCCGTCTTCTTCCGGATCATCCTCATCATCCCCCACTTCATCTGGCTGGCGATATGGAGCATCGGCGCGCTCCTCGTCGCGCCGGTGCACTGGGTGATCGCCCTGATCCGGGGCGGTCCAGCCGAGTGGGCGCACGGGTTCTACTCGTCCTACGTGCGCTACGCGCTTCACGTCTACTCGTACTTCTACCTGGCCGCCGGCCGCTATCCGGGCTTCATCGGGGAGCGCGGCTACGTGGTCGACGCGGAGTTCCCGCCGCCCGGCGAGCAGCGGCGCTGGACCATTGCGCTCCGCTTCTTCATCGCCCTGCCTGCCCTCATCCTCGCCGGCGCGCTGTCTGGCGGGCTGGGAGGCGGCTACAGCGGCCAGAGCGGCGGCGAGACCGAGAGCGCCGCGGTCCAGTTCGGAGGGCTCGGCTCCGCGATCGCCTTGCTTGCGTGGTTTGCCTCCCTCTGGCTCGCCCGCACGCCGGCCGGCCTGCGCGACGCGCAGGTCTACTGCCAGGGCTACGCGGCGCAGGCGTTCGGATACCTGCTCCTGCTGAACGACCGCTACCCGACCAGCGACCCGCACGCGGTGCCGCTCGACTCGATGCCGCCCCACCCCGTACGCCTGGAGACCGACGGCGACCGCACCCGCAACCGCCTGACCACCTTCTTCCGTCTCCTGCTCGCGATCCCCCACCTCATATGGCTGTCGCTGTGGTCGATCGCGGCTTTCTTCGCGGCGATCGCGGGCTGGTTCGCGGCGCTGGTCACGGGGCGTCTCCCCGATCCCCTTCATGGCTTCCTCGCCACGTTCGTCCGCTACGCGGCTCACGTCGCGTCGTACCTCTACATACTCGGCGACCCCTTCCCGGGGTTCCTCGGCCGCGCCGGCAGCTATCCGATCGATCCTGAGATCGACCACCCGCAGCCCCAGCACCGGGCGAAGACGTTCTTCCGCTTCTTCCTGGCCCTCCCGGCATGGCTCGTGGCCGGCACCTTCGGAACGGTGGCAGTCGTCGCCTCGGTGGGCGCGTGGTTCTCCGTCCTGTTCACCGGCCGGATCCCCGGCGGCCTGCACGGCCTGCTCGCTTGGGCATTGCGTTACGAGGTCCAGTTCTACTCGTACCTCCTGCTCCTCACGGACCGCTACCCGTACACCGGACCAGATGGGCGCGGGCGCGCGCAGCCGGAGCCGGTCGCCGCGCCCGAGCAGCCCTGGGTCGCTCCGGAGCGGCCGCCTACAGCGGGTCCAGCAACAGGCTGACGTCGAGCGCCGGCGCCGAGTGCGTCAGGGCGCCGACGCTGATGAAGTCCACCCCGGTCTCGGCAACCGAGCGGATCGTCTCCAGCGTGATGCCGCCGGAGGCCTCGAGCTCCGCGCGGCCGGCGGCGAGCTGGGCCGCCCGGCGGAGGTCGTCGGGCGACATGTTGTCGAGCAGCAGCCGGGGCACGCCTGCCGCGAGCGCGCCCTCCACCTCGGCGAGCGTCGTGCACTCCACTTCAACGAGCACGCCGGCCGGCGCCGCTGCCACGGCCAGCCGACTCGCCTCCGCGACCCCGCCGGCGAGCGCGGCGTGGTTCTCCTTCACGAGGATCGCGTCGAACAGCCCGCTGCGGTGGCTCACGCCGCCGCCGGCCCGGACGGCCTCCTTCTCGAGCGCCCGGAGCCCCGGCGTGGTCTTGCGGGTGTCGAGGATGCGGGCGCCGGTCCCCTCGACCGCCTCGACGTATCGCGCCGTCGCGGTGGCCACGCCCGACAGGCGGCCGAGGAAGTTCAGCGCCACCCGCTCGGCCGCCAGGATCGAGGCGGCGCGGCCCGCCACCTCGGCCAGGACGCCTTCCTCGCGCCATTCGCCGTCGCGCGCGTGAGCGTGCCAGCGGAGCTCGGGGTCGACCCGCTCGAACACCTTCTGCGCCACTCGCAGGCCGGCGGGCACGCCGGGCGCCTTCTGCTCGATCCGGGCCCGCGCCATGGCGCCCTCCGGCACCACCGCCGCGGTCGTGAGGTCGCTGACCGGCTCTCCCAGATCCTCCGCGAGAGCGCGGTCGATCGCGTCGAACATGTGGCGCGCAGGCTATGTCATGGACGACACTGGTCGTGGATGCGTCCCGATCCCTATGCCGGCGCCGACCTGGCCACCTCGCGCCGCTTCCAGGCCGGGCTGCTTGGGCTGTGCGGGCTGCTCACGCTCGCCTTCCTCCCCTTCGAGCCGGTAGACGACCAGATCGGCGCCGCCGGCTGGCCGATCGCGGCCGCGCTGGCGCTGCTGGCGATCGCGGGCGCCGCCGTCCTGTCCCGGCGCGCGCCGAGCTTCGACGACCTCCTCGTGATCGCCTACGCGGGAATCGCTGGGATCGCCTTCCTCAACTACCTGGCCGGGGGCGGCTCGTCCGCCTACGAGGACCTGTTCGTGCTGTGGCTCGGCACCGGCGCGGCCCATCCGCCGCGGCGCGCGCTCGCCCACCTGGCCACGATGGTCGCGGCGCTGGCCCTGCCGCTGCTGTACGAGGGCACGAGCGCGGAGATCCTGCGCGACATGGCCGCCGAGGCGCTGATCCTGATCGTGATCGGCGTCCTGCTGACCGCATACACGGCGAGCGTCCGCCGCCAGCGGGCCGGCCTCGAGGCCGGGGCCGAGGTGGCCCGCCGGCTCGCGCTCGTGGACGACGTGACCGGCCTCGGCAACCGTCGCGCCTTCGACGAGGCACTGACCGTCGAGGTCGGGCGTGCCGCACGCGAGCGCCTTGCGCTGAGCGTCGGGCTCGTGGACGTGGACAACCTCAGGCGCATCAACGAGCGCCACGGGCACCTCGAGGGCGACCGCTGCCTGGCCGAGGTGGCGCGGGCGATGGAGCGCTCCGTGCGCGGCACCGACCGCTGCTTCCGCTGGGGCGGCGACGAGTTCGTCGTGATGATGCCCGGTACCGACGGCGACACGGCCGAACGGGCGCTCGCCCGCATGGCCGAGGCCGTGGGTGAGGCATGCCAGCGCGACGGCCGCGGCATCGAGCTCACCTGGGGCGCGGCCGAGCTCGAGCCCGGCACGAGCGCCGAGGACCTGCTGGCGAGCGCTGACGTGGCGCTGCTCGAGCGGAAGACCGAGAAGCGCCGCTAGGCGGACGCCGGCGCCGCCACGCGGTCGATGCCCGCCGCCGCGTACGCGTCCAGCTCGTCCAGCGTCTCGTGCTCGAGGAGCGCCGTCGCGAGCGCGTCCAGCTTCTCGCGGTTGTCCGAGAGCAGCCTGCGCGTCTCGTCCAGCTGCTCGTCGACGATCCTGCGCACCTCAGCGTCCACGAGCTCCTGGGTGGCCTCCGAGACCGGCTCGGCGCCGGGCAGCAGCGGGCTCTGGCCGTCCTGCGCCGCGACAGTCACGAAGCCGACCTTGTCGCTCATCCCCCAGCGCGCCACCATGCCGCGTGCGAGCCGGGTGACCTGCTGGATGTCCGACTCGGCCCCGGTCGTGATGTCGCCGAACGTGATCTCCTCGGCCACGCGGCCGCCGGCCGACACGCGGATCTTTGCCTCCAGCTGCTCCCGCGAGTAGTTGAACTGATCGTCCTCGGGCGTCGACAGCGTCACGCCGAGCGCCTGGCCGCGCGGGATGATCGACACCTTGCGGACCGGGTCCGCGCCAGGCGTGAGCATCCCGACGATCGCGTGGCCCCCCTCGTGGTACGCGATCCGGCGGCGGTCGTCGGCGTTCAGCAGGATCTTGCGCTCGGCGCCCAGCACGATCTTCTCGAGCGCGTCGGTGAAGTCGGCCCGCTGCACCCTCTCGTGGGCCCGCCGGGCGGCCAGGAGCGCCGCCTCGTTCACGAGGTTCGCGAGATCGGCGCCGACCATCCCGGGCGTGCTCTGGGCGATCTGGGCGAGATCGACGTCGTCGCCGAGCGGCACCGAGCGGGTGTGGACGCGCAGGATCTGCTCCCGCCCGCCGCTGTCCGGTGCCTGCACGAACACGCGGCGGTCGAAGCGGCCCGGGCGAAGCAGGGCCGCATCGAGCACGTCCGGCCGGTTCGTCGCCCCCAGCACGATCACGCCCGCTGCCGGGTCGAAGCCGTCCATCTCGGTGAGGATCTGGTTGAGCGTCTGCTCGCGCTCGTCGTGGCCGCTCACCACGCCGCCGCTCCCGCCGCGGGCGCGCCCGATCGCGTCCAGCTCGTCGATGAAGATGATCGCGGGGGCGGCCTCCTCGGCCTGGCGGAACAGGTCGCGCACGCGTGACGCGCCGACGCCGACGATCGCCTCGATGAACTCCGAGGCCGAGGACGAGAAGAACGGCACGCCGGCCTCCCCCGCCACCGCACGCGCGAGCAGCGTCTTGCCCGTGCCGGGCTGGCCCGCGAGGAGGACGCCGCGCGGGATCCGCGCCCCGAGCTTGACGTACTTGTCCGGGTTCCGCAGGAAGTCGACCACCTCGACGAGCTCGTTCTCGGCCTCGTCGATGCCGGCCACGTCCTCGAAGTTGACGGTCTGCTTCTCGCCCTCGACCAGCTTGGCGCGCGAGCGTCCGAACTGGCCGAGCACGCCGCCGGGGCCGCCGCCACCGGCGCCGGCCGCCCGCCGCAGCAGGAAGATGAACAGGAGGACCAGCAGGATCGTCGGCCCGAACGAGAACAGGAGCGTCTCGAGCAGCGAGCGGCTGTTGGGCGGCTCGGCGCTGATCGTGACGTTCTGGTCCTCGAGCAGCTGGGACAGCTGCCGGTCGTTCGCGAACGTCGGGATCTCGGTCTCGAAGTTCCTCGCCGTGTCGCCCTTGTAGGTGACGTCCTTCTTGAACTCGCCCTGGACGGTGTCGCCCTTCGAGGAGATCTCCTTGACGTTCCCGTCCCTCGCCTGCGCGAGGAAGGTCGGGTTGTACGGCACGTCGATGCGCTTCTCCGGCGGCGCGAAGATCGACACGATCAGCCAGTTCAGGAGGAACAGGGCGGCGAGGATCGCGAGGAAGCGGCGCCCGCTCCAGGGCAGCATCGGCGGCCGCTCGGGTGCGCGCTCCACGCGCACGTCGCCGCGCTTGGGGTCGCGGGGCGGGAGCGGGGTGCGGGGGTCGGCGGACCGGGCCTCGTCTGCCATCTTCCAATCGTAGACCTCCTGGGCGCCTATGCTCAGGGGGCGATGCGACAGCAGCTTCGGCCCCTGTTCGACCAAGTCGTGATCAAGGAGCTCGACCCCGACCGGGTCCGGCGCTCCGGTCTGGTGCTGCCGCCCGGAGAGCACGAGTCGCCACCGCAGCACGGGATCGTGCTGGCGGTCGGCCCGGGGCTCGACTGGTGGGGCCACGTGGGCGTGCGGATGCCGGTCAAGCCGGGCGACCACGTGGTCTTCCCGGCCTCGGCCGGCGTGTGGGTCGAGGTCGAGGAGGAGCGGCTGCTCGTATGCCGCGTCGGCCAGCTGCTGGGTGTGCTCGAGGAGGCCGGGGTCCCGAGCGAGGACCCGCTAGGCGGCGGATCCGTCGCCGGCCCGCCGTAGCAGCTCCGCCCGCACGAACTCGTCGAGGTCTCCGTCCAGCACTCCCTGGGCGTTCCCGGCCTCGACGTTCGTGCGGTGGTCCTTGACCATCGTGTAGGGGTGCAGCACGTAGGAGCGGATCTGGGAGCCCCAGCCCACGTCCTGCGCCTCGCCCCGCTCCTTGGCGATCGCCTCCTGGCGGCGGCGCTCCTCGAGCTCGATCAGCTTGCCGCGCAGCATCCGCATCGCGGTGTCGCGGTTCGAGGATTGCGAGCGCTCGTTCTGGCACTGCACGACGATGCCGGTCGGCTTGTGCGTGATCCGCACCGCCGAGTCGGTCTTGTTCACGTGCTGGCCGCCGGCCCCGGAGGCGCGGTAGGTGTCGACCTGCAGATCCTCCGGGTCGATCTCCACCTCGACCGCGTCCTCCACCAGCGGCGCCACCTCCACTCCGGCGAAGGCCGTGTGACGGCGCGACTGGGCGTCGAACGGGGAGATCCGCACCAGTCGGTGCACGCCCTTCTCGGCCGAGAACAGCCCGTACGCGTTCTCGCCGCGCGCGATGAACGAGGCCGACTTGATCCCGGCCTCCTCCCCCGGTGAGGCCTCCTTCAGCTCCACCTTCATCCCGCGCCGCTCGGCCCAGCGCATCAGCATGCGCAGCAGCATCTCGGCCCAGTCCTGGGAGTCGGTGCCGCCGGCGCCGGCGTTCACGGTCACCACGGCGTCGCCGGCGTCGTACTCCCCGCTGAAGAGCCGCGCCTCCTCGAGCTCGGCCAGGCGCGACTCGATCGACGCGCGCTGCTCGTCGAGCTCGGCGGCGATCGACTCGTCCTCGGCCGCCATCTCCTCGAGCGTCTCGAGGTCCTCCACGTCCTGCTCGAGCTGCCGGAAGCCCTGGAGGCGCCGGCTGACGGAGGCGTGCTCGGCGGAGGTGCGGGCGGCGGACTCCTGGTCGTCCCAGAAGCCGGGCGCCTGCATCTCGCCCTCGAGCTCGGCTACGCGCTCCTCTAGACGAGCTGGGTCAAAGGTAGTCCGCGAGCAGCTTCAGCTGGTCGCGGATGCCGGCGGCGCTAGGCGTTGGCGCCATGGCACTTCTTGTATTTCTTGCCCGAGCCGCACCAGCACGGGTCGTTACGGCCGAGCTTCTCGTGCTCGTCGAGCCGGCGGGTCTCCACGACGGGCACCGAGCCGGCCACCTCGTCGGCCGCCAGGTCGGCCGCCTCGGCCATCCCGGCCGGAATCGCGCTGCCCGCGGCCGCGGCGATCGCCTCGCCGCCCTGGGCCGCGTGCCCACCCGAGTAGTTGAGCCGGCCGGTGGTGGTGGAGCTGCCGCCGCCACCGCCCCAGCGCTGCGCGGGCTGGCGCTGCTGCTCGCCCTCCACGGCCACCTCGACGTTGAAGATGTAGCGCGCGAACTCGTCCCAGATGTTGTTCATGAGCTCCGTGAACATCTCGAAGCCCTCGTTCTTGTAGGCCACGAGGGGATCGATCTGCGCGAACCCGCGGAGGTGGATTCCCTCGCGCAGGTAGTCCATGTCGTGCAGATGCTCGCGCCAGCGGTTGTCGATGATCTGGAGGAGCATGAAGCGCTCGAGGGCGCGCATGAGCTCGGGGCCGAGCTCCTGCTCGCGCTCGTCGTAGGCGTCGACCACGTCCGCGCGCAGCTTCTCGATCAGCGCCTCGCGGCCCTCGCCCTCGCCGATGTCCTCGCGCTCGTAGGAGACCGGATAGACCTGCTCGAGCTGCGTGAACAGCGCCTCGAGGTCCCAGTCCTCCTGGTACTCGCCGGGCATGTACTCGCCGGCGAGCCGCTCGATCGCGTCCGAGATCTGCGTGCGCGCCACGTCCGACATGTCCTCGCCCTCGAGGATCCGGTCGCGGTACTCGTAGATGATCTCGCGCTGCTGGTTCATGACGTCGTCGTACTCGAGGACGCGCTTGCGCTGGAGGAAGTGCTGGTCCTCGACCTTCTTCTGGGCGCCCTCGATCTGCTTGGTGAGCATCTTGTGCTCGATCGGCAGCTCGTTGCCCTCGTCGTCAGCCTGGGCGAGGAACTTGTTGTCGAGGATCCGGTAGATGCGGTCGCCCGCGAACAGGCGCACCAGGTTGTCCTCGGCCGAGAGGTAGAAGCGCGACTCGCCGGGGTCGCCCTGGCGACCCGAGCGGCCGCGCAGCTGGTTGTCGATCCGGCGCGACTCGTGGCGCTCCGTGCCGAGGATGAACAGGCCGCCGGCCTCCTTGACCCGCTCGCGGTTCTCCTCGACCTGCGCCTCCATCCGCGGGAAGAGCTCGTCCCAGGCCTTGTCCCACTCG
>Ga0081538_10004595_pt1 | contig 12687 bp, 12 predicted proteins | sample TabmetS5T2R1_FD_71022 | JGI IMG/M metagenome (GOLD analysis project Ga0081538, IMG submission 71022) | Tabebuia heterophylla rhizosphere microbial communities from the University of Puerto Rico - S5T2R1 | ecosystem: Host-associated > Plants > Roots > Rhizosphere ...
TTCGGCCGTTGCCGCTCAGCCTGATGACCGGGTTCTTGGTTGGGAGGGACGAGGCCGAGCTGCGCGCCCGGGCCGCGCGCCTCGGCGCCGACCCGATCCCGCCGCACTGGATCTCGGGCACCCCCGAGCAGGTCGTCGCCCGGCTGAAGGAGCTCGAGGCCGTCGGCGTGGAACGTGTGATGCTCCAGCACCTGCTCCACGACGACCTCGAAGCAGTCGAGCTGACCGGGCGCGAAGTGATCCCCGAAGTGAGCTAGCCCGAGACCTCAGTGAGCGCCATCGTGTTGCCGTCGGGGTCCTTGACCCAGGCGGCCCTGAAGCGGCCGGCGTCGAAGACGCCGCCCGCATCGGTCTTGATCCCAGGCTGGTCGTAGCGCTCGAAGACCACGCCCCGCGACGCGAGGTCGTCCATCGTCTGGTCGAGGTCATCGACGAACCAGCCCGCCATCGTGGCCGGCGACTTGCCGGCGTTCTCCGGCGACAGGTAGACGAAGATTCCCGTCCCGTGCGCGCAGGGATAGCGCACGGCCTCCTGCTCCTCCTCGCCCGGCACAAGCCCCAGCTGGTTCTCGTAGAACCGCCTTGCCCTGTCGAGGTCGGATACCGCCAGCCCCGCCTCGACGCGGCAGTCGCTCAATCCCATCGGAGCCTCCTTGGTTTGTGGTTCCCATAACCCCAGACCGCCGGGAGCGGCGAAACTCATCGTCCGGTTGCCATACTCCGCCCATGCCGCGCCTAGCCGCCGCCGTGCTCGTGGCGGTTGCGGCCGCCGGCTGCGGTGGATCGGACGACGAGGCACGGCGACCGGCGCGGACGCCGGCGGCGGCCGTCCAGGGCCCGCTGTGCGACCTCCTGCCGTCCGGAGACGACCCGGGCGCGCCCGCGACGCTCGCCGGCGAGCCCGCCGCCGTGGTGCTGACGTGGATACCGGTGATCACCACGTTCGAGGCGGCGGTGCGGGCCGCGGGCATGGCTCCCGAGCTCGACGCCGTCACGATCCTCGCCCCGACCGACGACGCCTTCAACCGCGCCTTCAACCGCGCCCGGCTCGACCAGCTGCTGCTCTCAAGGCGGCGTGAGCTGCGCGCCCTGCTAGAGGCGCACGTGATCGCGGGCACGCTCTCTCTCGCCGACCTGCGCACTGCGGAACGCGTCAGGACGCTCGCCGGGGAGACGATCGATGTGGCCCCCGCGCGTAGGATGGTGCGGCTCGACGACCGGGCGCAGACGGTATGCGCCGACTACCGGGCCTCCAACGCCAAGATCTACGTCATCGACGGCGTGCTCCGTTGATTCAGCAGTCCACTCGTTCCGCGGCCAGCAGCGGCTCGGCTGCCTCGCCGTCGAGCAACAGCGGGATCAGCCCGCGCTGCGTCTGGTCCATCGGCACCCAGTAGTCACGCCGGCCCCTCCGGTGGGCGAAGTTGATCCCGTGTGCGATCAGGCGGTCGCCGACCGGCCGGCCCTCGGGCCGCGGCGCAGAGAACTGCTGCTCGCTGAGCACGTAGCCGCATGGCGGCGGGTCGAGGACTCCCCGCGGCGGTTCCTCCGGTGGCGGCGCCTCGCCCGGATGCGGCGCCGGGTGCGCCGGGATGGGGCGCGAGCCGCGGAACACGATCGGGCCCGTGTTCGAGGTCTGGAAGGCGACGGACTCGTCGATCGCCTCCAGGATCGGCTGGCGGTTGGCTAGCTGGTAGTCGAGGAACTGCTGGTAGGTGTAGAGCGCCGAGTACGTCTTGCGGCGGCGGTTGTTGGGCGCGGTGGCCTCGTTCAGCCGCGTCGGCCCGCCCGCGCTGCGCGCCTCGAGCAGCGAGCCGATTATGTTCTTCAGCCCCATCGTGTTGCGCAGGATCGTCTCCTGGCTGAGGCCGACAGCGCCGCCGTTCTGGCACCCGTATGGGCAGTACCACCAGCCGTCGTCGGAGCCGTTTTCGTAGAACCAGCCCTCGATCATGCCCAGCGACTCGTCGAAGATCGACTGGGCGACGTTCAGGTGCCGAGGGGGCAGCACCGGGAGATCGCCGGCCTGGGTGTTGCCGAACTCGTGGCCGTCGAAGCCGGTCTCGGGCCGGTAGTCGCGAAGCATCTCGACAAACGAGAACGTTTCCGGCTCGCGGATCAGCGAGTAGTCGCGGTTGAGGTCCTGGCCTGTGGAGTTGCCGCGCGTATTGGCGGCGCGGCCGTCGCCGTTGATCGTCGGGACGAGCAGTACGGTGGTGTTGGACAGGATCGCGAGCGTGCGCGGGTCGTCGGCGAACGCGAGCTCGCGGGCCATGATCAGGCACGCCTCGCGCGACGACGGCTCGTTGCCGTGCACGTTGCAGTTGACGAGCGCGGACGTGGACTCGGCGACCGCGTTCACATGGCGCGGCGCCCTCGGGAAGCCGATGATGAACATGTTGATCGGGCGACCCAGCACCGTGGTCCCGATCTCCACCACCCGCACGCGCTCGCTGGCGGCGTCGAGCGCAGCGGTGTAGGCGTACTCGTTCTCGTCGATCGTGAACTGCGCCGCCTGCGTCAGCTCCCACTGCGTGCGCAAGTTCTCTCCCGGCACGGCGGGGTCGCCGAACGGCGGCGACGTGTTTCCTCGCACCGGGGCCGAGAACGGCTGCGGGGCGCCTTCGATCCGGGCGCGCACGCGCCACTGGAAGCGGTCGCCGGGATTGAAGCCGGCGTCGGCGAACACCGGCGAGTCGGGCCTGACCGTGCGGTTGGGGCGCCACAGACCCACGATCGTCGCCGGCCCGATCGGCGCGTCGTCAGCCGCCAACGGCGTGCGCTCGATCTGATAGTCGGCCGCGCCCGCCACGGCGTCCCAGCTGAGCGATGCGTAGCCGTCGCGCTGCTCCACCGCAAGACCGGTGACCTGGTTCGGCTCCTGCGCGGCCGACGTTCCCGCGGGGAGAACCAACGCCACCAGCGCGATCCCCACAACGAACCTTGCGCGCACGAGTCCCTCCCCCTCGTTGCCCGTTACGCACACAGCTTGTACCTGGTCAGCGGCGTTTCGAAACGCGTCGACAGCGCCAATCCTCGGTTGCGACTCCTGCCGACTGCGGGTATACCCCCAGGCCACCCGGACGAAAGGCCACGATGGGCAGGAGCCACGAGTTCGACGTGATCGTCATCGGTGCCGGTCCGGCAGGGGAACATTGCGCGGGGCGTCTCGCGGACGCCGGTCTCCGGGTGGCGATCGTCGAACGTGGCCTCGTCGGGGGCGAGTGCGACTACTGGGCCTGCATCCCCTCGAAGACGTTGCTGCGGCCGGGCGAGGCGCTCCAGGCAGCGCGCGAGGCGCCCGGCGCCGGCGAAGCGGTGAGCGGAGGGGTCCGATCCAAGGGTGCCTTCGAGTGGCGCAACTTCATGGTGGCGGACTACGAGGACGGGGCCAAGGCCGCCTACCTGGAGGGGAATGGGATCGAGGTGGTTCGCGGGACCGGGCGTCTGGCGGGTCCGGGGAGCGTCGAGGTGGACGAGGAGACCTACCGCGCACGCCACGTGGTGATCGCGACCGGGTCGGACCCGGTGTTCCCGCCGGTCCCGGGCCTGCGCGAGCTCGAGGGCGTCTGGACGAACCGAGAGGTGACCGGGCTGACCGAGGTCCCGCGCCGGCTGCTCGTGCTGGGCGGCGGGCCGGTCGGGGTCGAGATGGCCCAGGCGGTGCGGCGGCTGGGGGCCACCGTGGCGCTCGTCGAGGGCATGGACCACCTGCTCCCGCGCGAGGCGAAGCCGCTCGGCGATACCCTCGGCACCGCGCTCGCGGGAGATGGGATCGAGCTCCGCCTCGGCGAGCACGCGAGCCGTGTCGGCCGCGATGGCGACGAGTACGTGGTCGAGTTCGCCGGCGGGGACGACCTGCGCGGGGAGCGGCTGCTCGTGGCGACCGGCAGGCGAGCGCGCGTTGATGGCATCGGGCTCGACACCGTCGGCGTGGAGCCGACGCGGCAGGGGGCCCCCGTCGACGAGCGGATGCGCGTGACGGACGGCGTCTGGGCGATCGGCGACGCGACCGGCGTCTGGCCGCTCACCTACATGGGGAAGTACCAGGGCCGCGTGGCCGCCGACAACATCCTCGGACGCGACCGGACCGCAAACTACGACGCCGTCCCGAGGGTGGTTTTCACGGATCCGCAGGCAGCGGCCGTCGGTGAGTCCGAGGGAGCTCTCTCCGCAACGGTCCCGCTTTCCGAGGTGCCGCGCACCTCCACCTACACGCGCGAGTACGCGGAGCGCCCCGGCTTCATGACCCTCCTGTCGGACGGCGAGCGGCTCACCGGGGCCTATGCGCTGGGACCCGAGGCGGGCGAGTGGCTTCAGCAGGCGACGGTGGCGATCCGAGCGCGCGTGCCGCTCTCCGTGCTGTTCGACGTGATCCAGCCGTTCCCGAGCTTCTCGGAGGCGTTCCTGTCCACGCTGAGCGAGCTCGAGGCCCAGACCGTGAGGCATCCGCTGTCGACCCCGCCAGTGCCTACCTAGGAGGCCCAGATGGACGTTGCGACCCTGGCAGACCTGCTCCGGGATACAGCCGAGCACCATGACCCCTACGAAAAGAGCGCCCCGGAGCACAACTGGTGGGACTGGTACGCCGCCTATCTGAACGCCCGCCTGGAAGGAAGCAGCTCGGAGGAGGCGTCCCAGGCCGCCGGGGTCTACATGGAGGGCATCCTGGGGGCTCGCTGAGCCTCGGGATGCGCCTCAACGTGGGATCGTGAAGCGAAAGGCGCTGCCGCCGCCGTCGGCGGCCTCGACCCAAACGCGCCCGCCGTGCGCCTCGATGATGCGGCGGCATACCGCCAAGCCGATGCCGACGCCGGCGGCCTCGCTTCTGGCGCGGGCGAACATCTCGAAGATCCGGCTCGCCTGTCCGGGGTCGACTCCGACCCCGTTGTCACGCACGGTCACGACCCATTCGTGCCTGTCGCTCAGGGCCGCGAGCTCGACCCGCGGCGGCGCCTCGCCGCGGAACTTGAGCGCGTTGCCGACCAGGTTCTGCAGCACGCGGCGCAGCTGCCTCGGGTCTCCCTCGACCTCCGGCAGCTCGCCGATCTCGAGCGTCGCCCCGGCCGCCTCCAGGCTCGGGCGCAGGTCCTCGGCGACGTCCGCGGCGAGCCGTCCCAGCGCCACCCGCTCGACGGTCAGCTCACCGGCCCGGGCGTAGACGAGCACGCCGTCGATCAGGTCCCGCGCTCGCGCGGCGCTCTCCCGCAGCCGGCGCAGCACCTCGGCCGATGGCGGCTCCTCGGCGCGCCGCTCGAGCAGCCTGACGAGAAGCTCGATGCCCGCGATCGGCTCGCTCAGGTCGTGCGCCACGACGTCGGCGTAGCTGCGCAGCTCGGCCTCCATGCGCCGCTGCTCGGTCACGTCGGTGAGGAAGTTGACCAGCCCGTCGCCGAGCTTCGCCGTGCGGTGCACGAAGGTCCCCAGCACGTAGCCGTCCCCGAAGGGCGTGTCGTACGTGATCTCCTGGACCCACGACTCCCCGGAGTCGCACACCCTGATGAAGGCCTCGAAGGCCCGCGTCTGGCGCACCCACGGCAGCGCTTCGAGCAGCGTGTAGCGACCACGCATCGTCGGCGGCACCCGGAAGGCGCGCAGCATCGAGGGATTGCCATAGCCGAACGTGAAGTCCACGATGCGCCCGTCGTCGTCGCGCACCGCCCACAAGACCCCCACCGCCTCGGGGAAGCCGTCGAACAGGGCCCGAAACTGCGCGGCGCCCTGCGCACCGAGGAGGTCGACGAGCTTCGCGTCCTCTCCCCACGGCTCCGGATCGAGGGAGTCCCGATCGGCCACGGGCAGCAGGATAGGAGCCGCCCGGCGCTGTCGCGGGCTACGGCCCGGTCAGCGTCTGGCGAGGTCGCCGTGGAAGGTGCGCGGACGCGTCCGCACCAGCCGCGCCTTGCCCGCCGCGGTCCGGACGTCGACGGTCGCGGGGGTCGGCATGTCCGGCCTGGTGCGCCCGTCGACCTCTACGGCGAGCGGAGCGCTTCGTGCGGCCGTCTCGATGCGAATCGTGTCGGTACCGTCGAGGACCATCGACCGCAGCGGGGTTCCCTGCGCCGCCAGCGGTGTGAGCACGATCGCGTCGAGCGTCGGCGAGACCGCCGGGCCGCCCGCCCCGACGGTGTACGCGGTCGATCCGGTCGGCGACGCGACGACGAGGCCGTCACCGGTGAGGTCGAGCACCGGCTCGCCGCTCACCTCCACGCGCAGTCGGGCGCTCCCGAAGCCGGGGCGCCGCGAGATGACGAGGTCGTTGAACGCGACGGCGGTCTGCGGCACCGGCACCTGCGAGGTCGCTACGAGCGCGGTGCGTTCGTCGATCTGCGCCTCGCCACGGGCGATGCGGTCGAGCGCCGTTGCGAGGTCGTCGCCGTCGACGTCCGCCAGGAATCCGAGGTGCCCGAAGTTGACGCCGAGCACGGGCGTGTGCTGCATCATCGCGAGCTGGAGCGCACGAAGGATCGTCCCGTCGCCGCCGAGGGCGATCACGAGATCGCAGGTATCGGGAAGCTCACCCGCTCGGTCGGTCGTACCGAGGTCGACGATTCGCAGCCCCTCGGCATCCGCCCAGGCCTCGATGGCGAGCAGCTGCGGCTCGCACTCGCCGGAGGGATTTGCGAGCACCCCGACGGTGGCGGTGGGTTCGAGCGTGAACGGCGGCATCGCACTGGCATGGTCTCAGGCGGCGGCGGCTCACTTCGATGATCGCGCTACTTGCTTGGCAGGAGCCTGACGAGCGGCAGACGCTGCCAGCTCGACCGGCGCCGAGGCCGGCTGCGCCGGTACTCCGAGATCGTCATGCCGGCCGGGATGGTGGGGCTGCCGACGTAGGAGATGGTGGGCGTCTGGATCATGCGACCACGGTCCCAGCCGAGCCCCCATGCGAAAAGGTGGCCGACCCCACACTGACGGTACGGGTTTCCGGTGTCTCGAGGGGGCGGGTGTCCGCCCTAGGAGCGGAGGAAGGTCAGTACCGCCAGCACGCGTCGCGACTCGCTCCCCGTCGACGGCAGGCCGAGCTTCCCGAAGATGCTCGACACGTACTTTTCGACCGCCCGCAGCGTGATCACGAGCTGGTCGGCGATGCCCTGGTTGGAGCTGCCGGTCGCCATCAGCTCCAGGACCTCACGCTCGCGCGGAGTCAGCGATGCGAGTGGGTCGTCGGGCCGCTGGCGCGAGAGCAGCGTGGACACGATGTTCGGGTCCACGGCCGAGCCGCCGCCAGCGACTCGGCGGACGGCAGCGACGAAGTCGTCGACGTCGCTGATGCGGTCCTTCAGCAGGTAGCCGACACCCTCCGCGGAGTCGGAGAGCAGCTTCAGAGCGAGCCCCAGCTCCACGTACTGCGATAGGACCAGGACGCTCACATCCGGATGGTTGGCGCGGATCTCCAGAGCCGCTTGCAGCCCCTCGTCGGTGTGGGATGGCGGCAGGCGAATGTCGACGATCACGATGTCGAGCTCGTAGCTGCGCACCTTGAGCATGAGGTCCTTGGCATCGCCGCACTTGGCGACGACCTCGAAGCCGGCCTCGTCCAGCAGGCTGGCGACGCCCTCGCGCAGCAACACGCTGTCCTCCGCGAGCGCTACCCGCATGGCATCTCCGCTCTCACGCGGGTTCCGCCGCCGCGCGGGGTCCAGACTCGCAGGCGCCCGTCGAGGGCCTCGACGCGGTCGGCGAGCCCGCGCAGGCCGCTACCCGCCTCGCTGTCGGCGCCACCGACGCCGTCGTCGACGATCTCGACCACCAGCTGTCCGTCCGCGCGGCCGACGTTGATGGTCGCGGAGGTTGCCTGCGCGTGCTTGCCGATGTTCGCCAGGCTCTCGGAGACGACGTAGTAGGCCGCCACCTCGAGCTGCTCGTCGACGCGCCCCTCTAGCTGCACGGTAAGGCGGACCGGCACGGGCGCCCGCGCGGCCAGCGACTCCAAGGCGACCTCCAGGCCGTGGCCGCTCACCACGGCCGGGTGGAGGCCGTGGGCGACTTCGCGCAGCTCCTCGAGCGATTGCGAGATCTCCTGTCGCGCCTGATCGATCTCGGCCCGCGCGCTGGGATCGTCGGAGAGGCGTTCCTCGAGCATGCTGAGCGAGAGCGACAGGGCGATCAGCCGCTGCTGCGCTCCGTCGTGGAGGTTTCGCTCGAGGCGCTGGCGCTCCCGCTGCCCCGCCTCGATGACGCGCTCACGCGATCCGCGCAATTCCTCGAGACGGGCGTGCAGCTCCGCCTGCAGGTGCCCGTTCTCGAGCGCCATGCCGGCCGCGGCGCTCACGGCATCGAGCAACTCGGGCTCGTCCTCGAGCGAGCGACTGTGCACGAGCGCCGCCAAGCGCACCCCGTCGCGCTCGATCATCTTCACCCCCCGGCCGGAGTCCTCGGCGGGCAGCTCCACTGGCTGGCCCTGAAGGTCAGCCCAGCTCCCGTATTCGGGCAGCCAGTAGGAGAGCGTCAAGGATGGGTCGCGCAGCGCCTTGCCCAGCAGCCCTGGCAGTTCCGCCGGCGGGGGATCGGCGTGCAGCTCGAGGAGGAGGTCACCCACGGTCGAGCGCGCCAGGCGTTGGCTGAGCAGGCCGATGAGGAACGCGATCGGCGCCAGCCCGACGCTGAAGAAGGCAATGCGCCGGAGCGTGACGGTGTCCGTGAACCACGAGAGCTTCGCGTTCAGGAACAGCAGCGCGAGCAGCACCAGCACGAGTGCGAATGAGTAGACGAGCACGTCGACCCATCGCCGCAACGGACGACCGGCTGCGCGTCGTCGGAGGGCGAGCACCGGAACGCCCGCGAGCAGGATCGCACCCATCCCGATCACCTGGACGTCCTCGACCTTGAGCGCCGCGGCGGGCTCGGTGAAGATCGCCAGCAGGCTGTCGGGCGCGCCCAGGCCGAGCACCATCTTCGTGAGCTGGAGCCCGACTGCCGTGAAGTACCCCGCGCCGACGAGGATCCGCTCCACGGGCCCTTTCAAGCGTCCGTCGGGATAGGCGAGGAAGACGTGGAGGAACAGGACGGGCGGGATCAGGTCGAAGGCGATGCCGATCGTGAACGCCAGATCCGAGCTGGCCCACGAGAGGCTCGTTAGCCACGAGCCGAAGCCGGCGGCGACCATGAGCGGGCCGAGGCGACTCTCGGGCCGGCGCCACCACGCGATGGACCCCGCGACGACGTAGGGCAGCAGAGTCCAGTCGAGCAGCGCCGCGTCGAGCAGCGGGTCGGTGATGAACTCGCTCGAGTAAGCGAGGACGAAGGTGACCGTTGCCGCCGCGAGGGCGGCCAAGGCGATGGTCCACAGCATGGTGGCCGTCGGCCGACGCGCGTCCATGCCAGGGCAAACGTACCGCACCCGGATACACCAGAAAACCGCCCCCCTGACCACAAGCCCGCCGTCTTTCCGGACCGGCCGAGCGATGGGACCTTCTGCGAGTCCGCAGTACAAACCAACGAGGAGAGAACAATGAGGACTCGCATCATCCAAACCGATCCAGAGCCGACGGAGCGCCACGTAGCCCCGCCTGCTCCCAAGCGCAATCTCGCGGCCCGCATGGCCCGCTGGAGCGCGCAGCACCGCAAGAAGGCCATCTTCGGATGGCTGGCGTTCGTGATCGTCGCCTTTGTCTTCGGCAACGGCATGATCAAGACACTCGAGGACCAGGAAGCCGGAGTTGGCGAGTCGGGTCGCGCCGACAAGGCCGTTTTCGACGCCTTCCCCAAGAAGGCCGGCGAGAACGTGATGATCCACAGCGACACGCTCGACGCCGAGAGCGTCGCGTTCAAGGCGGTCGTGAAGGACGTCACCAGTGCTCTCCGCGATACGAAGGGCGTGGAGAACATCCAAGGGCCCTACTCGGGGAAGGCCAATAGCGTCTCCGCCGACGGCCACTCGGCGCTGGTCAGCTACGAGCTGCCGGGCGACACTGCCGAGACGAAGAAGTCGATCGACGCTCCGGTCGCGGCGTTGGAAGACGCCGCCAAGGCGAACCCCGACTTCCGGATCGAGTGGTACGGCAGCGCGAGCACCGAGAAGGAGTTCCAGAAGACGATCCAGTCGGATCTGCACAAGGCGGAGTTCCTGTCGCTGCCGTTCACCCTGGCGATCCTGCTGGTCGCCTTCGGGACGTTCGTGGCGGCCGGCCTGCCGATCCTGCTGGCGCTATCGGCCGTGCTGGGCACGATGGGGCTGCTCGGTCCGCTGAGTCAGCTGTCGCCGGTGTCCGACTCGATCAACTCTGTGGTGCTGTTGATCGGGCTGGCGGTCGGCGTCGACTACGCGCTGTTCTACATCCGGCGTGAGCGCGAGGAGCGCGCGGCCGGCAAGGGCTACGAGGCGGCGCTCGAGGCCGCGGCGGCTACGTCGGGCCGTGCCGTGCTGATCTCGGGCTTCACCGTGATGACGGCGATGAGCGGCATGTATCTGGCCGGCGCCGCCGACTTCGCTTCGTTCGCGACAGGCACGATCGTCGTCGTCGGCATGGCGATGCTCGGCTCGCTGACCGTGCTGCCGGCGCTGCTGTCCAAGCTCGGTCCGCGGATCGACAAGGGCCGCGTGCCGCTTGTCGGTCGCGTCAAGGCTCGCGCGGCCCGGATCGGGCTGTGGGGGCGCATCACCGATCGAGTGCTTCGCCACCCGCTGCGGTACGCCCTCGTCACGGGTGGCCTGCTTGTCGCCCTCGCGCTGCCGGCGCTCGGGATGGTTACGGCAGAGGCCGGTGAAGAGTCCCTGCCGCAGGATCTCTCAGCCGTCCAGACGTTCAACCACGTCAAGGAGGCGTTCCCGAGCCAAGGCAACGGAGCCGAGGTCGTGATCGAGGCGAAGGATGTGACTGCGAAGTCAGTCGCGGACGGGATCGACAGGCTCGAGGCCGAGACCGCTAAGCACGAGGACCTCTATCCCGGTTCCGTGGACGTCGACATCAGCCCCGACAAGTCGGTGGCGGTCGTCTCGGTGCCGACGATCGGCGAGGGCCACGACGAAGCGTCGAACCGCGCCCTCGCGGACTTGCGCGAAAACGTGGTCCCGGCCACGGTCGGGCAGGTCGACGGCGCCGAGGTCGGCGTGACCGGCGCGGCCGCGAAGACGAAGGACTTCAACGACAGCATGAAGTCCCACCTGCCGTACGTGTTCGGCCTGGTGCTGGGAGCGGCGTTCCTGCTGCTGCTGGTCACCTTCCGCTCGATCGTGATCCCGATCAAGGCGGTCGTGCTGAACCTGCTCTCCGTGGGCGCGGCCTACGGCGTGCTGACGCTCGTGTTCCAGAACGAGTGGGCCGAGGGCCTGCTCGACTTCAACTCGAGCGGCTCGATCGTCCCGTGGCTGCCGCTGTTCCTGTTCGTGATCCTGTTCGGGCTCTCGATGGACTACCACGTGTTCATCCTCACGCGGATCCGCGAGGCCTACGACAGGGGCATGAGCAACGACGAAGCGGTCTCGCACGGGATCAAGACCACGGCCGGAGTCGTGACCAGCGCCGCCGTCGTGATGGTCGGGGTGTTCTCGATCTTCGCGACGCTGTCGCTGATCGACTTCAAGCAGATGGGCGTGGGGCTGGCCGTCGCGGTCGTGATCGACGCGACGATCATCCGCGGCATCCTGCTGCCCGCCTCGATGAAGCTCCTCGGCGACTGGAACTGGTACCTGCCGAGGTCGCTCGGCTGGCTGCCCAAGGTCGCTCGCGAGCCCGAAGTCGAGCCCGCCCGCGCCTGATACGACGCGCACACGCCGGCGCCCGCCCCTCGCGGGCGGGCGCCGGCCTGGCCCAAAGGAGAAATGACATGACCACCCGCAAGCCTCGAATCGCAGCCATCGTCATCGGTGCACTGGTCGCATTGATCGGACTGGCGACCGGCGCCGCCGGCGCCGTCCTGCTGGGCCTGTTCGGGAGCGACGGCACGACCGCCTCCGGATCGCATCCAATCTCGACCTCGAGGACCGCTCTGGTCGCATCGGTCGACGACATCGGCGACACGGCGGACCTCGCGGACCTCGTGGGCGAGCCGCGCATCCGCCTCACCGCCAGGGCGGCTGCGCCGACGCCCGGACTCTTCATCGGGATCGGGCCGGCGGCGCAGGTGGACCGCTACCTGACGTCCGTGCCGGTCGACGAGGTCACCGACTTCGAGATCGACCCGTTCGAGCTCGAGCGTTCGCCGCACGAGGGAAGCAGGCGACCCGAGCCGCCCGCGAGCCAGCAGTTCTGGGTGGCCAGCGGGTCGGGCCGTGACACGGCCAGCCTGCGCTGGAAGGTGCGCGACGGCGACCACCGCCTGGTGCTCATGAACGCGGACGGCAGCGCCGAGGTCGACGTCGACGGCGACGTCGGTCTGACGCTCCCGCACGTGGCGCGGACCGCCTGGGTGCTGGTTGGTCTCGGGGCGCTGCTCGCGATCGTTGGCTTGGCGGTGGCCATCAGGGAGCCCTGGAGGGCCCGGCGATGACCCGCCCCCAGACCTGGTGGATGCGGGCTTGGTAGAAGATTCGCTCGGGATCGCGGGCGGCGTACTCGACGCCGTCCCGGATCTCGTCGAGCTCGGACGCGGTCGCGGCCCCGCCCGCGAGCATCGCGTCGCGCATGTTGTCGACCAGCTCGGCGAGGAAGATCTTCTCCTCGACGGTCCTCATCGGGTTCTCGACCGTTAGCTCGCGCACGCCCTCGAGGCCGGCCGCGGCGAACAACGCTGGTAGCCGCGGCC
>Ga0081538_10004596_pt1 | contig 12686 bp, 14 predicted proteins | sample TabmetS5T2R1_FD_71022 | JGI IMG/M metagenome (GOLD analysis project Ga0081538, IMG submission 71022) | Tabebuia heterophylla rhizosphere microbial communities from the University of Puerto Rico - S5T2R1 | ecosystem: Host-associated > Plants > Roots > Rhizosphere ...
CAGCTGCGCCGCACCCAACGGCGGCAGTTCCGACTGCGGTGCCCCAAGCGGCGCCGGTTCCACCCCCGAATCGAACATACATTTGATACTAGACGTGCCCACCGACAAAAGTCGCCCCTGCGACACGCCACAGGTAGCTGCCGGTGTCGCGGTGGTCGCGAGCCACCGTCAGCGGACCTGGCTCAGCTTCTCCAATGCCGGAACGGGATCATCCCCGGCGGGTGTGAGTACCAGGTGGTCGGCGCCGGCGAGGTGGAGCTGTTGGAGTCGGGTCCGTGCCTGGGACGGGCTGCCGACCACGGCCAACTGGTCGACCCACTCGTCGGGAAGCCCTCGGGCGAACTCTGCCGGACTTGAGCTGTCCCTGCTGAGGGCGGTCAGTTCGTCAGCGAAGTCCGGATTGGCAGATTGGGCGGAGCCATCACCCCCAGTGCGTATCCCATGGCGCTCCAGTTCGTGGTCGGTTGCGGTCGATGAATCGTTGTCAGCTTGTGCCGGTGTCTGCGATCCAACCAGTCAGTTCTTCGGCCAGCTCGTGTGACATAGCCGCGACTAGGACATCGATACCTATGGGCGAGCGGACTGAGCGCGTAGTGCCACCGCAGGCGCGTACGATCGCCGCCCCTGCCGTGGTGTCCCAGGGTGATAGCCCGAAACCAAGGAAGGCATCACACTCACCGCCGGCAAGTCCAAGCAGCTCGGATGCTGCGGCGCCGGTCATCCGGATCGCCCGCACCTGCAGCACGAGCCTTGCCGCGACACCGAGCACATCGGCTCTGGTCTGCAGCGGGTAGGGCTGGCCAAGCGATACCAGGGCGGCCGACATCGCAACGTTCGGCAGTGGTCTCATGGCTTGTGGCGGCCGCGGCACCACCACCAACCCAGGGAATGCGTCATAGCCACCGGCGTCCACGCCGCCCGGATCGGCGGCCGCCCATCGTCCGTCGGCCGGACAGATTATGGCACCGACAGCCGGCTGCCCGTCGATCTCGGCACCGACCGAGACCGACCAGCCTGCCCGTCCGTAGATGAAGTTGGCGGTCCCATCAAGCGGGTCGACGAACCACCGGACGCCGGTTGTGCCGGGATGCTCTCCCGTCTCCTCACCCAGTACGGCGTCGTCGGGCCGTGCGCTGCCCAGCACCTCGAGCACCGCTTGCTCCGAGGCGCGGTCGGCAGACGTCACAAGATCATGTGAGGTCTGCTTGGTGTCGGTTTGGATTCCGCCGCCACGCAGCACTTCCGCGATGGCGCCGGCCCCGGATCTGGCAGCAGTCAGCGCAAGCTCCCGCAGATTCGCCGGAATGCCAGGGGCCGTGGGTTTCATTTATGACCTCTCCTGTTGCCGTGACTTCTTATATTCCTGGGCTTGCTCGGTCGGCTCCGGTACTGAGCCTGCGAAACTGAGGATCATGAAGGCGATCGTCCAGGACCACTACGGCTCCGAAGAGTCGCTCGAGCTTGCCGAGGTCGACATGCCCCGCATCAGGAACGACGAAGTCTTGATCCGCGTTCACGCCGCATCCGTCCATGTCGGGGATTGGATCCTCTTGACCGGCGTACCCAGGATCATGCGCCTCGCGACAGGGCTGCGAAGGCCGAGGAACCGTGTTCCTGGGACGGATGTCGCGGGAACGATCGAGGCCGTCGGCAAGGATGTGACCAAGCTGGTGGCGGGTGACGAGGTCTTCGGATGGTGCACCGGCGCGTTCGCAGAATACGCGCGTGCGAGCGAGAACCAGTTCGTTCGAAAGCCAGCCAACCTCACCTTCGAGAAGGCGGCCGCCATCGGCGTCTCGGCGACAACCGCACTGCAGCTGCTACGCGATGAGGGCAAGGTCAAGCCGGGCCAGAAGGTGCTGATCAACGGCGCGTCGGGTGGGGTAGGTACGTACGCGGTCCAGATCGCCAAAGCTTTCGGTGCCGACGTGACCGCCGTATGCAGCACCAGGAACGTGGAGATGATGCGCTCCATCGGCGCCGACCGCGTTGTCGACTACACCAGGGAGGACTTCACCAAGGGCGGCCCGCGTTACGACTTCATCCTCGACAACGTCGGCAATCATTCGTTGTCCGAGACCCGACGCGCCTTGACCCCCAACGGGAGGCTGCTGCCTAATGGCGGAGGCCATTCCGGCGGCGCGCTAGGCAACCTCATCAAGGCGCACCTGTCGGCATTCTTCGTGCGCCAGCAGGCCCGCCCGAGCGTCAAGTTCCAGAACCCGGCTGACCTGGTCGCGCTGAAGGGCCTTGTCGAGACCGGCCAGGTCGTGCCGGTGGTAGGCGCAACCTATCCGCTGCGTGACACGGCCCGCGCGATCGGCCACGTCGGTGACGGACACGCGCGTGGAACAGTAGTGATCACGGTGCTACAAGACGGTAAAGCCGCCGCCGATCCGGCAGGCCCTTGAGTTCGTGCTCGCCGGCATCCTCGAGCTCGAGACCCGATCCTTCGAGGAGACCAACCGCCGGAGCGGAGACGAGCACTTCCCCGGGCTGCGCGAGTGCCGCGATGCGGGTGACTGCATGGACGGCGACGCCGCGGACGTTGCCGGCCTGGCGCTCGACCTCGCCCGAGTGCACGCCGGCGCGGATCTGCAGCCCGTCGTCCTGGGCGCGGTTGCGAATTGCGGCGGCACAGCGGACGGCGCGCGCTGCGCCATCGAAAAGGGCCAGGAAACCGTCGCCCGTGGTCGCGACTTCTAGGCCGCGGAAGCGGTCGAGCTCGCGCCGCACGCGGTCGCCGTGGCCTGCAAGGACCTCCTTCCAGGCAGCGTCGCCCAGCCGGACAGCCACATCTGTCGAGCCCACGATGTCAGTCACGAGCAGCGTGGCGACGACACGCTCGCCGGATTCCGGCGGCTTGGCCCAGCCGCGCACCCCGGCGAACTCGATGGTCACGTACGGCTCATCACCGACGACTCTTGACAGGTGACCCGGCGGGATGTCGAACGCCTCACCGGCGCGCACGACACGGCGCGCGCCGCCCTCCATCTCGATCTCCACCTGGCCAGACAGGGCGACGCCCTGATGGTGGTGCTGGCAGGTCGCAGTGCCGGCGATTGGCTGAACGTGCTCCGACCAGCTCCAACCCGGTTGGTGCACCTGGCGGGCGACGTAGACCTCGCCGAGGACCACCACCTGCACGCTCACCAGCGGCTGCGTGACAAGTTCGTCCGGCTCGTCGAACGACCTGCTGACGATGGCCATCGCGCCAGGATACGGCGCATGCAACGTCACCCGGGGCGAGCGAGTGGCAAGATTGCGGCTGACCCGAGAGGATGCGCTGTGGCTCTGGTTACCGAGATGCTCCTAGTGAGCGGCGTGGCGTTGGACCTGGTAGGCGCAGGTGTCCTGTCGCACGCGCACAACGCCGAATCGATCGTCGAACTGCGCGAGGACATCGGCGAAGAGGGGTCCGCGGTGGGGGAGCCCGACGCGCTCTCGACCCACGCTCAGCTGCTGGCCGAGAAACGGATCGGCTTTCTACTCTTGACCGTGGGGCTGGTTCTCTACCTGAGCGGAATCGTCCTGAAGAGCCCCGAAAGCCTGGTGATGATGGGGCTCATCGCGGCAGGTGTCGTGGTGGCCGGCCTCGTCATCAGCGTCGTCTTTACCCGGGTAGTTGGCAACCGCATACGTGACCAGGCACGCCAGGCGAAGAAGCGCCAAGACCCCGACGCGCTGCCCGAGCAGTAGCACGTCCGGCGTCAAGGCTGTTGAGGTGACAGGTCGGTATCGTGCTTCGGCATGGTGGCCGCGAGGCCCACGATGCCGGCGCAGAGGACTGCCGGGACAGCCATGGCGTGGTGTATTCCTAGCTGACTTACCAGGAAGCCGACCACGGCCGGGCCCAAGAGGAATGCGGCATAGCCGAAGGTGACGACGACGGCGAGCACTCGGCCGCCGCCAATATGACCGGCGACGGCGTACACCTGGGGCGCGATCATGCCAACTCCCAATCCGACCAAGGCCCAGCCAACGAGCAGCAGTGGCAGACCGCTGACCAGGGTGACAGTGCCGTAGCCGAGCGCCCCGCAGACACCGCCGAAGCGGACGACTGCCCGACGGCCGAACCGAGCGACGAGACGGTCGCCGAGGAGGCGGATAACGACCATGAAGCCACTTACCGCGACTAGTCCGAGGGAGCCGGTCGTGGAGTCGACCTGGGCGACTTCGGTTACGTGTAAGGCGGACCAGTCGGTGGCAGTCCCTTCTGACAAGCCGAACGCCAGTGCCATGATCGCGAGCGGCCATGCGATCCGCGGGATCTTCGTCCGGACGCCGTCAACAGTGTGCTGAATGATCGCAGTTGGCGGAGTGATCTGGTACGCCACAACGAGCGCAATGACACCCAGCGCTGCCAAGAACAGCATGAGCGGCATTACGATCGTCGCACCCCTAAGATTGAGCAGCGTCGCCATCAGGAAAACGCTCCCAGCACCGATAAATCCGCCGACTGACCAGAGCGCGTGGAAGAAGCTCATGACCGGACGCTTACGGGCGGCCTCGACCTGAACGCCCACCGCGTTCATAGCGACGTCCATAGCGCCGTTGCCGAGACCAAGCAGCACCGCTCCTACCACCGCGACGGTGAAGTTCGTGGCGAACGCGAACGTAACGGGAGCGGCGATAAGGAGCGGTAGCCCGGCCAGGGCCACTTGGCGGGCACCGATTGCGTCGCACAGTCGGCCGCCCACCTGCATCGCTACGATGCCAGCCAGGCCGGCGGTGAACAGCATGATCGCAATGTGGCTGGGGTTGATATCCAGCCGCTCACGGATGGAGGGCAGCACGCCGCCGAATCCGCCAATGATCAACCCGTTGACGGCGAAGAGCAGCGCCACAGCGACAACCGACTGCGTGCGGGCGAGGCGAGCGGTAAGATCCTGCGGTTGCCTGGTGGCAAATGATGAGGTCATAGGCGGGGGTCCTGGATTCAGCGCCGGTCGACGTAGACGTCGATGATTGTGCCATCGATTACCCATTCCGCTCGGTGGCATTCGGCGAGGTACTTTCGTGGTAAACGTTTTGGACGGAAGGCCTTTCATGGCGTGGATCGCGTGGTTGATAGCGGCTGCCGTCTTGGGCGTCGCAGAATTCTTCACGCTCACCCTCGCGTTTGGATTGCTTGCTGCCGCAGCGCTTGTCGCCGCGGTCGTCGCCGGTCTGGGCGGCTCCGTGCTGGCGCAGCTCCTTGCTTTCGCGATCGCGGGTGGGGTGGGACTACTGATTGTGCGGCCCATCGCGATACGGCAGATGACTCATCCTTCACCGGTGCGCGAGGGCAGCTACGCGCTGATCGGGAAGAAGGCGGTGGTTGTCGAGGAAGTAACCGGTACTCAGGGACTCGTCAAACTCTCCGGAGAGGTGTGGTCGGCGCGTGCGCTCGATGAGAACCAGGTGATCCCGCCAGGGACGGCAGTGGATGTCATGGAGATCGACGGCGCTACGGCGGTTGTGTATCCGCGGGAGCTTTTGCCGTGAGCGCGCACTGCTGAAACAACGGTGGAGGAGATATGGACCCGTACCTTTTAGTACCGATCATCATTGCGGCGGCCCTGGTGATATTCGCAGTGGTGTCAGCCGTTCGCATCGTGCCACAGGCGCGCCGCTACAACGTGGAGCGGTTTGGCCGTTACCGGACGACGCTGGAGCCGGGCCTGAACTTCATCATTCCGCTTGCGGATCGGATCAATACCAAGCTCGACGTACGCGAGCAGGTTTACTCGTCCCAGCCCAAGCCAGTGATCACCGAGGACAACCTGGTGGTCAATATCGACACGGTGTTGTACTACCAGATCACCGACCCTCGGGCCGCGGCGTACGAGGTCGCGAACTATCTGCAGGCCATCGACCAGCTCACGGTCACTACGCTGCGTAACGTCATCGGCAGTATGGATCTGGAGCGGACGTTGACCTCGCGTGAGGAGATCAACGCTCGGCTGCGCACTGTGCTGGACGAGGCGACCGGCAAGTGGGGGATCCGGGTGAATCGGGTGGAGATTAAGGCGATTGACCCGCCGATCACCATCAAGGAGGCCATGGAGAAGCAGATGCGCGCCGAGCGTGATAAGCGCGCAGCGATCCTGCATGCCGAGGGGGAGCGGCAGGCCAAGATCCTTACCGCGGAAGGAACTCGGCAGCAGGAGATCTTGGTAGCGCAGGGCGACCAGCAGGCTGCGATCCTCCGGGCTGACGGTGAGGCCAGGGCCGTTGACCTGGTTTTCCAGGCGGTGCACCGTAACAACGCCGATCCCAAAGTGCTGGCCTACAAGTACTTGGAGACGCTGCCTGAGCTAGCAAAGAGCGGCAACACGTTCTGGGTCATCCCCGGTGAGCTCACCCAGGCGGTCCGTACCATTACTGAGGCCTTCGGCGACCGCTCCAAGATGGGTGCGCCCCAGACCGCGACCGAGACTGACGAGGAGGGCACTCGCGAGCTGACCTCCGGCGGCGCGCCGAGCTTGGACGCAGCCGAAGCCGTTGATCGGGTCGCCGAGCTGGCCGAAGCGGCAGTGAATGATGCCAAGGCCGAGGCTGTGGCTGCTGAGTTTGGCAGCGAGCCGCTGGAGCAAGAAATACGGCGTTAACGCTTTAGTGCCGCCTATACGAGCTCGCCGTAGCTCGCTAGACAACGCTCTGCGCACTTCTCCCATGTGAAGCGCTCGAGAACCGACTCTCGTGCCGCCCGGCCCATTCGGTCGGCCAGCGCATTGTCGGCCAGCAACAAGCTGATGTGTTCCTGCAACTCGGCTACGTTGCCTGGCTCCACGAGAAACCCGGTCACACCATCGGCCACTATTTCTGGCACGCCACCGACGCGGCTACAAATGACCGGAGTACCACTGGCCATCGCCTCGAGGACGGTTAGGCCCAATAGCTCCGAGATCTTCACGTGACGCCCGTAACAGGTCTCATGAACGGAAGGAAGCACGAAGACACGGGCCCTCCGGTACAGGAGTGGAAGCTCCACATCGCTCACATTCGTGGCGAATCGAATCCACCGTCCAGCAGCAAGCTCACGTAGATACTGCGGATAATCACTCTCGGGTCTCTGAGTGTCGTGACCCTCAGAACCTGCGAGGGTGAGCTGGGCTCCCTCTGGCAAGGCGCGAATCAACCGGTCCACACCCTTATGTGGCGTGAACCGTCCGACGAACAGCACGCCCGCGCGGTGATCGTCCCGATGCGGTGTAAACCGCTCAGTGTCGGCCCCGCCGTAGATCACGCGGGTGCGATCACGTGGCGCAAGAAGTATGTCTGCGGAGTACTGCGAAACCGTAAGAAACCGGTGGAACAGTCTCGGGAGAACCCCGAACCAATCGCCTCCACCGAGACCGTGGTCGGTTACGACGGCACGCTTGCCCATAACTCGTGCGCCCGCAGCCGCCATGCGGCTTGGTGTACTTCGCATGTGGTGGGTATGTACCACATCGGCATCGCGCAGCCTCGCAAGCAACCCGAACGCCAAGGGATGTGCCGGATGACCATGCAAGTACATGACGGGCGACAGGACGCGTATCACAAGTCCGTTGGCCTCGCGCTCGGCGCGTTGTCGCTTTCCGAAAGTCACCAGCTCGCATTCGACATGCCGGGCCAGCGACCGGGCGAGCTCGAGGGGGTAGCGTTCGCCACCACCGAAGAGGCCTTCAGTGCCGAACAGCGTAGGGGAGACGTGGAGGATCCGAATGTTGGCAGTCTCCTTGCTAACGCTGGGGAGTCCTGAGCAGCTCACCGGCGGGTATCTGTATCACCGGCGCATGGCTGACCTCGCTCCGGCGAACGACTCTGAGCTTCGTTTTGTCTCATTCGCGCCGCAGCCGTTTCCGCTGCCTGTATTCAATGCGGACCCAGTTATGCGCAAGACATGGGAAACGAATCCCGACGTCGTACTAATCGACAGTATCGCCGCCGCGTTTCTTGCGCTTTGGCTGCCGACCCACCGTCTCCCGATCCCTTTGGCTGCAATCCTCCATCAACAGCCGGGTGGAATTGATCATGAAGGGCTGCGTCGCCGAATTCAGCTGCCGCTTGACATTGCGACCTACCGGCATGCCTCTCTGCTGGTACTCGCCAGCCAGGCCTTGATGGGTACGCTGCCGCGCGGTCTGTGTCGTGATCGCGAAATCTTGGTCGTACCTCCGGGTCGCGATGTGGCAAATGAAGTCGCGGATGTCGGCGACTTGCGGAAGGGTCGTCAGGCGGCGTTCCTGTGCGTAGCCAATTGGGTGCGGCGTAAAGGCATCTTGGAACTCCTCGAAGCATTTGCTTTGTTGCCGCCTGGCAGCGCCACATTGCATCTCGTGGGCAGAGATGACATTGAGCTTGACTACACAGCACTCGTACGGGCACGTCTTGCTCAGCCAGACCTAGAGGACCGGGTGATCGTGCACGGGCCGGTGGATCGGGCCACGGTCTCGGGGATGTACCGCTCTTCGGACGTATTCGTGCTTGCATCAACGAAAGAGCCCTATGGAACCGTCTACGGCGAGGCCATGGCAGCCGGGTTGCCGGTCGTGGGTTGGCGCGCTGGGAACCTGCCGCATCTGGCCGAGCACGAACGCGAAGCATTGATCATCGAGCCGGGCGACATCACTGGGTTGAGCACCGCACTCCAGCGTCTGTCGGAGGACGAGGCGCTGAGAGCTCGACTAGCGGAGGCGGCACGGCATCGAGCCCAGTCGTTCCCGACCTGGGAAGACTCCGCCCGATCTCTCTTCGCCGCATTGCGCCGGCTTCGACACGAAACTGTCGGATAATCTCCGCCGTAAGGGCCACAAAATGGCGATCCGACACCGTCATGAGGCGTCGTGAGACGTCCAGCAAGTGTCGCTGCACGGAATTCGACCCTCCTTGGCCGTCTTCGGACGGCAAACGATGGGTCGGGCACCATGTGCTCATGGACCCCGGAACAGCTCCGCAAGAAGAAGTCATCCCGATTCTGCGAGTGCAAGATGCCGCCGCGGCAGCGCGATGGTATGAGCGACTCGGATTCCAGCTTGTGAATGTCCATCGCTTCGAGCCGGCGCTGCCGGCGTTCGCGACGATCCAACGCGGAGCGATCTCCCTGTTCCTTAGCGAGCACGCCGGCGACGCCCGACCGGGCACTCTGATCTACCTGCGCGTACGGGACGCCAGGGCTCTCGCCGACAAGCTGGGCGAGCAGATCGACGACAACCCTTGGGGAGAGGACTTCGAGCTCACCGACCCGGACGGCAACCGGCTCCGTATCGGCACGCCGAGCTGGTGGTGAGGTGGTCCTCGCACTACGGTTTCCGCGTGACTACGTTCGCGCTGATCGGCAGCGGCTGGCGGGCGCGGATGTTCCTCAAGGTGGCGGCTGAGCTTGGCACGGTCCGCTGCGGGGCGGCGGTGGTGCGTACGCCGCGCCACCTGGACGTACCTACCTTTACATCTCTGGATGCGTGCCTGCGCGAGCTGCACATCGACTTCGTGCTGACGGCTACGCCGCGGTCTGTGACGCCAGGCCTCATCGCCGATGCTGTTGACAGAGGGCTGCCTGTGTTGGCCGAAACTCCGCCTGCCGCTGATCTTGACGGGCTTCGCGCGCTGTGGTCGGCGGTGGGCGGCTCCGGGTTGGTCCAGGTGGCCGAGCAGTATCCGATGATGCCCTCGCACGCCGCCCGGGCAGCCGTGGTTGCCACTGGGGCCATCGGCACGCCGACCCAGGTACAGGTCTCCTCCACCCAGCAGTACCACGCCGTTGCGCTAATGCGCTCTCTACTCGGTGCCGGCCGAGGGCAAGTCTCGGTACGAGCCACCCGATTCACTGCGCCGCTGGTGCATCCGTTGAGCCGCGCCGGCTGGACCGACGATGAGGAGGCCCACCCGACGATCAGCACGATCGCGACCCTCGACTTCGGGGACGGACGGTCCGGAGTGTATGACTTCACAGAGCAGCAGACGCGCAACCAGCTGCGGTTCCGGCGCCTCACCGTACGGGGATCGGCGGGCGAGCTGCACAACGACGAGGTCGTGCGCATGGCCGGCCCTCGTACGCTGATTCGGACCCCTCTGGTGCGCAGGCAAACCGGATACGACCTCGACCTGATCGGCTACGACACCGAGCACATTTCCCTCGGCTCGGAGATCCTGTATCGCAACCCCTATCCGGGCAAGAGATGGATGGACGACGAGATCGCCATCGCCACGCTGCTGGAGCGCATGGCGGACTGGGTGCGCGGTGAGGGGCCGGAGCCCTACCCGCTGGCTGAGGGCGCCCAGGATCAGCAGGTAGCACTGGCCATCGAGGAGTCGGCCGACAGCAACATCACCGTCACCACAACTTGCGAGGCCTGGACCACCTGACCGAACGAAGCGATCATTCTGCCTCGCGCAGCGCGTGCTGGTTGCCCCCAGCCCGCGAGTGCGAGATCATCACGGTGCCGAATTGGGCTAATCGGCACATCCGACTAGGAGGGCAACTATGAGCGTCTACCGCGTGATCGACGTCGTCGGCACAAGCACTACCTCCTGGGAGGAGGCTGCCGCTGACGCGATCAAGACGGCGGGCCAGTCGGTCAGGGACCTTCGGGTCGCCGAGGTCGTCAAGCAGGACATCCACGTCGGGGACGGCGGCGAGCTCATCTACCGCACCAAGATCCAGCTGTCCTTCAAATACGAGCAGGGATCATAGGGCGCCGTCCGTCAGCGAGAGAATGGGCGCGGTGTGGCCGGGGCCCTCGAGCGCTTGGCTACGTACGGAAGCCTGGCGCCGGGTCGCCCCAACCATCATCAGCTCGCCGGGCTCGAAGGCCGCTGGCTGAAGGGCCACGTCGACGGACTGCTTGTCGACGCTGGCTGGGGGGCCAGTCTTGGTTATCCGGCATTGGTTCTTAATCCTGCCGGCGCGGCGATCGGTGTCGATGTCTTTGAGTCGATTGACCTGCCGGCTCACTGGGCACGCCTGGACGCCTTCGAGGGACCTGGCTACGAGCGCGTCGTGACCACCGTTCACATGCCCACAGGAGACGTCGACGCATACATCTACGTCCTGCTGCAGGTCTAGTTCTAGGACTGCATGTCAGCGATGCCCTTAAGGCATCACACTGCCCAAGGGCATGCGTCCGAACCCTCAACACGTGGTATGGAAGAGTCCTGCAACTCGGCGGCCTTCCGCTGCCAGCCGGTTGTATGTCGCCAGCGCCGCATCAGTCTTCTCGCGCAGCACAGAGACGCCACGTGCTTCAAGCAGGGAAAGTGTCTCGGGCGAGACGCCCAGGCGCCCTTGGCGGCCGCGGCTGAGGATCACCAGATCAGGCTCGTGGTCCAACAGCTCTGCCACGTCAGCGCTGAGAACGCCTGGTCGGTGGTCTGTACCGGTTTCGCGCCAATCCCACGCTCGCCCGCCGCCGGGCCAGAGTTTGACGTCGCGGAACCGGCCGAGCCCCTCTATTTCGACGAAGCCCCAACCGTCCTCGACCACTCTGGGAGACGCCTCGCCCATAGGTTTGAGGCTAGCGCGCCCGTAGGTGGTCAAAGACGACTGTGACACGCCGACGGCCGTTGTGGGCTTCCGACCACTTTCCGCAGTTCCACTTTCCCGCGGTTCAGGTCGGTCACGTTTGATCATGTACGGGTGCTTAGCGGTCTCCCAGGGGACTCGGAGAGGTGCAAGGGATGCGCGTGCTGATTTGTGGGGCCGGGATAGGCGGTCTCGCGCTGGCTCTGTTGCTCGGTCGGCTGGGCTGGGAGACGGAGGTTGTCGAGCGGGCGAGTGGCGTCCGGGAGGAGGGCTACATGATCGACTTCTTCGGGCCCGGATTCGAGGCAGCTGAAGCCATGGGCCTACTTCCCCGCCTCCGTCAGCTCGCCTATCCGGTGGACGAGCTGAACTACGTCGATCGGAACGGGCGACCTCGAGCGCGCCTTGACTATCAAAGGATGGCGCGATCGCTGGACGGTCGACTGCTCAGCCTGTTACGAGGCGACCTGGCCCGCGCGATCTATGAGGATCTCAGCGCCCCGGTCAAGGTTCGCTTTGCCTCCTCGGTACGCGAGGTGGAGCAGACTCCCGACGAAGTTCTGGTCACGCTGACCGACGGTCGGCGGTGGTCCGGAGACTTGCTGGTCGGAGCCGACGGCATCCACTCCACGGTCCGCGAACTCGTCTTCGGCGCCGAGTCGACGTACTTGAGGTATCTCGGCTTTCACACTGCCGCGTACACGTTCGCCGATGACCTGCTCCGGGATCGCCTTGGCGACCAGTTCGCCATGACCGATTCAGTCGATCGAGCAGTCGGTCTCTACGCGATCCGCAACGGCAGGATTGCCGTCTTCACTGTGCACCGGACCGGCGACGCTACCCTGCCGAAGGATCCGCGTGCGGCGATCCAGAGCACGTACGCCGACCTTGGCTGGCTGGTACCCGAGGCGCTGACCCACTGTCCCAGCGGCTCGGCGCTCTACTACGACCAGGTATCCCAGATCGAGATGCCGAACTGGAGCCGGGGACGGGTGGTTCTGCTCGGGGATGCTTGTCAGGCCGTTTCTCTGCTCGCCGGCCAAGGCGCGTCGTTGGCCGTCGCCGCTGCGCGCGTGCTTGCCAGCGAACTTGGGCGTGCGCCGACCGTTCCCCAAGCGCTCGCGCGATACCAGAGTCGCCTTGCGTCTGTCGTCGCCGAGAAGCAGGCCGCGGGGCGGCGGGCGGGCCCACGGGTTTT
>Ga0081538_10004597_pt1 | contig 12686 bp, 8 predicted proteins | sample TabmetS5T2R1_FD_71022 | JGI IMG/M metagenome (GOLD analysis project Ga0081538, IMG submission 71022) | Tabebuia heterophylla rhizosphere microbial communities from the University of Puerto Rico - S5T2R1 | ecosystem: Host-associated > Plants > Roots > Rhizosphere ...
CGCGGGACTTCGCGCCGCTGGAGGAGCGGATGCGCAACGCCGCCTCGCGGCTGGAGGCCACCCCGCGCTTCCTCGCCCAGGCCAGGGACCTGCTCGACCAGCCCTGTCCGCGGCTCTGGCGGCAGATGGCCGCCGCCACCGCCACCAGCGCCGCCGGTTTCCTCGGCGAGCAGCTCCCGCAGGCCGCCGCCGGCACCACGCTGGCCGGTCGCGTCGGCGAGGCCGCGGCGGCCGCCGCGGCCGCCCTGCGCGACTACGCCGGCTGGCTCACCACCGAGCACGCCGCCCGCTTCCCCGACGACGCCCCCTTCGCCGTCGGCGAGGCGGGCCTGGCCCGCAAGCTGCGCGAGGTCCACTGCCTCGACGCCACACCGGCCGAGCTGCTCGCCCTCGGCGAGGCGCAGGTCGGCCAGGCCACCGCCGCCCTGGCCGAGGAGGCCGGGCGCCTCGGCGGCGACGACTGGCCGACGCTGCTGGACCAGGTCAAGGCCGACCACCCGTCGATCGAGGGGCTGCTGCCCGCCTACGCCGCCGAGCTGGCCCGGCTGGAGCGGTTCGTCTTCGAGCACGACCTGGCCAGCGACCCGCAGGCCAAGGCGGCGGTGGAGCCGACCCCGGAGTTCCTGCGCGGCCTGCTGGGCTTTGCCGCCTACTACTCCGCCGGCCCGTTCGACCCCTACCAGCGGGGCTACTTCTGGGTGACGCCGCCGCCCGACGAGGCCGGCCTGCGCGACCACGCCTGGGCGATGATCCCGCCGGTCGCCGCCCACGAGGGCTACCCGGGCCACCACCTCCAGATGACCAGCGTCAACCGGCTCCGCTCGGTGACCAGGAGGGCGCTGCGCTCCACCCTGATGATCGAGGGCTGGGGGCTGTACACCGAGCAGCTGATGCACGAGGCCGGCTACTACGACCACCGGAGGCGGCTGGCCCAGCTCTCCATGCGCCTGCTGCGCGCCCTGCGGATCGTGCTCGACATGGAGCTGCAGACCGGCGCGATCTCCTACGACGACGGTGTCGCCAAGGCCGTGCGGGTGGCCCGGATCAGCGAGCCCATCGCCCGCACCGAGGTCGCCCGCTACACCATGACGCCCGCGCAACCGTCCAGCTACCTGGTCGGCGCCCTGGAGCTGGAGCGCCTGCGGGCGGCGACCCAGGCCCGCCTGGGCGCCGCCTTCCGCTACCGCGACTTCCACGACCGCGTCCTGTCCTACGGCCACATGCCGCCGACCCTGGTCCGGCGCGCGGTCGCGGCCGCCGACGGCGCCGCGCCGTAGCCGCCGCGTCGGCCCGGGGAGCCCGCCCGGCGGCTCAGCAACTTCTCAGGTTGCGTGCCTATAGTCCGTCGACGGGCAATTCGGGTGAGGGGCGCTTGGGACGACTGCTCGGGGACCCGGAGGTATGGGACGACAGCCCGTCCAGGCCCCGGGTGCTGGTGCGTGGTCTGGCCGGGCTGGCAGCCGGGCTGGCCGCCGGCGGGCTGGTCGCGTTCGCGGTGGTTCCCCGGCCGGCCCCGCCGACGCCGGTCGTCGCCGTGCCGCCGGCGGCGGTCGAGGCACCGGAGGTCCCGGTCGCCCAGCAGACCCTCGACAACGTCACCGTCTCGGCCGGGCCGCTGCTGGTGGCCCGCTCGGGCCGCCTGGAGCAGGTCGAGCCCGACGGCACCGAGCGGCGGGTGGTGGCCCAGAGTGTCAGCGTCAGCGTGGCGGTCGGTCCCGGGCGTGACGGCCGGCTGGTGGTACTCGACAGCGGCGTGGTCAAGCGGGTCGAACGGGACGGCACCGAGCGGCGGCTCGGCCCGCCCGGCTTCGTCGCCGACGGGCTCGCCGGCCGTGGCGGGCGGCTGCTCGCCTGCGCCGAGACCGGCGGCCGGCGGCGTCCCGGCGCCGGCGTCCTGCTGTCGGCCGCGGGCGGCCCTTCCAGGCGGGTCGGGCTGGGCTGCCCGGTCGCCTGGGCGCGCCGCGCCGAGGTGGTCGCCGGCGCCGGCGGGCCGTGGGCGGCGGTGCAGGGCATCGAGCGGGACGAGGCCGTCGTGCGCGGCGCCTCGGTGCTGGTGGGCCGGCCGGGCACCCGGCCGCGGGTGCTGCTCGGCGCGCGCGGGCTGCGCGCCGCGGCGGGCCCCGAGGCGACCGTGGAGGCGATCGCCCTGACCCCGGACGGCAGGCTCGCCGCGGTCGCCGCCGGGGCGCCCGGCCGGCCCTGGGTGGTGCTGGTGCTGCGGGCCGACGGCCGGCGGGTCGCGCGCATCCCGCTGGCCGACGGGCACCGGCCGGCCTGGGTGGGCTGGTCGGACCGGCACGGGACGGTGACGCTGGCGGTGGCCGCCGTGGACCGCCGCGGCGACCTGGCGACCGTCCCGCTGGCCTCCAGGCGCGGCGGCGGCTACCTGCTCGCCTGGGACGCCGCCAGCCGGACCTCGAGGGTGCTGGTGGCCGGCGCCCCGATGGTGGCGGCCGACGGCTTCGCCTGGTCCCCCGACGACGAGTCGGTCGGGGTGTCCTCGCCGGCGGGCCTGCTGCTGGTCCTCCAGATCGACACCGTGTACACCACCGCCGCCCCGGTCACCGGCACCCTGGTCGCCTGGCCGGACGAGGCCGTGCCGTGAAGGTCCTGCGGCGCCGCCCGGGTCCCGCCTGGCGGGGCGCGGGGCCGGCCGGCCGGCAGCGGCCGCCGGGGCCCGGCCGCCCCGGCGGGGACCTGCTCGACCAGCCCGGTCGCGGCCGGCGGCGGCTGGCGCTGGCGGTCCCCGCGGTGATGGCCGTCGGCGGCCTGCTCGCCGGCGGGCTGGTGGCCGGGCGGCTGGTGGCGGGTCGCCGTCCCGCCCCCGAGGTCAGGCCCGCGGCCCTCGGGCCGCTCGCCGGCCAGGCCGTGGGCCCGCTGGAGCAGCTCGCCGACGCCGGCGTGGTGTTCTTCACCGACCGGCAGGGCCGGGCGTTCCGCCAGGCCGCCGACGGGCGCGACCGCCGCACCCTCGGGCAGCTCAGCGAGCTGGCCGCCGGGTCCGGGCGGCCCGTCCTCGGGCCGGAGGAGGTCGCCGCCGGCCTGCTGGCCGCCCCCGCCGACCACCGGCAGGCCGAGCTGGCGCCCGACGGGGACCAGGTCTACCTGCGCCGGCCGGACGGGGCCGCGGCGCTGGGCCGGCTCCAGGACGGGTCGCTGCGCCGCCTGGTCCCCCCCGGCTGGCGCTCGCCAACCCTGCCGCGCCACTCCGCCGACGGCACGGTCGTCGGCGCGTGCGGCTACCGGCGCGCCGGCGGGCCGTCCGGCGGCGTCCAGGCGGCCAGGAGCTGGATCGTCGACGGGTCCGGCCGCCAGCTGGCCGACCTTCCCGGCTGCCTGTACGACCTCTCCGGCGACGGCTCGGCGGCGCTGGTGGCCGACCCCGTGCAGGGCGAGGCGGCCGGCCCGGTGCCCGACGCGCAGCTCCAGCGCCGCCCGCCGGTGCAGGGCTCCGACCAGCTCACCCGGGGCCTGCGGCTGTGGCGGCGCGGCGGCGGGTCCCGCCCGGTGCTCTCCTTCGCCGAGGTGGTCAGGGCGTTCAGGGCGGTGCAGCCCGCGGCCGACCGGCGTGGCCTGGTGGTGGTGACCGCCGCGCTCGGCCCGGACCTGCGCCAGGCCCTGGTCCGCATCGTCGACGTCCTGGCCGGGCAGGACCCGCGGACCGGCCGGGAGGCCGAGGTGCTCGCCCTGCTGGACCTGGAGCACGGCCGCGCCCAGCCGGTCCCCGAGCACCTCCCCGGCCTGGCCGCCTGGCTGCCGACCGGCGGCTACGCCTACACCGGGGGCGCCGGGCTGGCGACCTACGTGGCCCGCGGGCAGCCGCCGGCGCTGCTCGCCGCGGCCCTCGCCAGGGAGGGCACCAGCGTGGTGGCGCCCAGCCCCGACGGGGCCTGGCTGCTGCTGGCCGGGTCGACCTGGCGGTTCGTCCGCGTCGACGACCCGGCGGTGCAGGTCGCCTACCCGGCACCCGGCAGCTTCGCCGGCTGGGCGCCAGCCCCCAGGGGGCCCGGGGGCGCGCCGTGAGCACCGTGCGGCTGGCGCTGCGCGGGCTGCTCGCCAAGCCAGGGCTGTCGGCGGCGCTGCTGGCCGTCACCGCGTTCGCGGTCGGGGTGGCCGCCGCCGGCGCCGTCTACCTGCGCGCGGCGGGTGAGTCGATCCTGGCCGCCTCGCTGCGGTCCGCGCCCGCGTACAGCGCCGGGCTGCACGCCAGCCGCCTGGTCGCCAGCTCGCGGGAGCTGCGCAGCTTCGAGGCCTCGGTGGCCGCGGCCGCGCCGGCGGTGCCCGCCCTGCGCCAGCCGGTGGCGGGGCTGGAGACCCGCACGCCCGTGGCCCTGGCGGCGACCGACGCGCCCGCGGTCACCGCCTACCTGGCCAGCCGCGACGACCTCTGCGACCACCTGGTCCTGGAGTCCGGCCGCTGCCCGCGCGGCCGCTCGTTGGGCACGCCGGCCGAGGTCGCGGTGAGCCGCCGCGTCGCCGACCGGCTCCACCTCGGGCTGTCCGACACCTTCGGCGCCGCCGGGTTCGGCGCCGGCGCCGCCGCCCGCAGGCTCGAGGTCGTCGGCATCTACACCCCGACACCCCGCGACGGGTTCTGGTTCGGCGCCCACCGCGCCTACTTCCCGCCCCCACCGCTCGGCGACGAGCCGACCCCGCTCGACGCGGTGTTCCTGGCGGCCGCCGACCTCGCCCCGGTGGTCGACACCGGCGGCCTCGACGTCCGGGCCCGCTTCGACCTGTTCCTGGAGCCCGACCGGCTGCGCCTCGCCGACGCGCCCGGCGTGCCCGCCGCGGTCGGCCGGCTCACCGAGGTCCTGCGCGCGGGCCACCCCAACGTGACCGTGCTGACCGGCCTGCCCGACCTGGTCGCCAAGGCGGAGGACGACCGCCAGGCGCTCACCGTGCCGGTGCTGCTGGCCGACCTCCAGCTCGCCTCGCTGGCCCTGCTGATCCTGGTGGTGGTGGCCGCCATGGCCGCCGAGGCCAGGGCCGGGGAGGTCGCCCTGGCCAAGGTCCGGGGGGCGACCGCCCCGCAGGCGTTCGGGCTGGCGTCCCTGGAGCTGGCCGCGGTCGCCATGCTGGCGCTGCCGGCCGGGCTCGCGCTCGGCTGGCTCGGCGCGCTGCTGGTGGCGCGCCGCCAGCTCGAGGGCGGCATCCCCGTGGTGGTCACCCCGCCGGCGGTCGCGGCCGCCCTGGCCGCCGCCCTGGTCGCCCTGGCCGCCGCCAGCCTGGCCGGCCTCGGCGCGGTCCGGCGCCGGGTCGTCGACCAGTGGCGCCACGGCCGCGGCGGCCGGACCGAGCGGCGCGGCTTCCTGCTCGAAGGCGTGCTGCTGCTGGTGGCGGCCTTCGCCCTCGCCAACCTGCGCGCCGGCGGCACCCGCCGGGCCACCGGCGGCTACGACCTGCTCGCCACCCTCGCGCCCGGGCTGGCGGTGCTGGCGGCGGCGCTGGTCGTGGGGCGCTCCCTGCCGGCGGTGGCGGCGTGGCTGGTCCGGTTCACCGGGCGCTCGCAGGGGCTCGCCACCTACGTCGGCGCGCGCCAGGTGGCCCGCCGCGGCGGGGCGGCGCTGCGGGTGGTGGTCGCGCTCGCCGCCGCCTTCGGCCTGGTGGTGTTCGCGGTCACGGTCCGCCAGGACCTGGCCCGCAACCGCCACGACCGGGCCTTCACCGAGGTCGGCGCCGCCGAGCGGGCGGAGGTGGTGGCGGGTCGCGACGCGCTCGGGCCCGAGCGGGTCGCCGCCGCCGACCCGGACGGCCGCGCCGCCATGGCGGTGCTGCGCTACCCGACGGCGCTGCGCGACGCGCCAGGCGTCGACGCGGTGCTGCTCGGCATCCAGCCGGACCGCTACCACCGGGTCGGCTTCTGGCGCGGCGACTTCGCCGGGCAGCCGCTGCCGCAACTGCTCGGCACGCTCTCGCGGCCGCCGCTGCCGCCGCTGGACCTCGGCCGCGCCGACCAGCTGGAGCTGGCCGCCGCCGTCGGCGAGGTCCGCGCCGAGGGCCCGGTCCGGCTGGTCGCCCTGCTGCGGGGGAACGCCTCGCGGGTCGTCCGGGTGGACCTCGGCCGCCTCGACCCGGGCGGCGTGCGCCCGCTGCGCGGCCGGCTCGACCCCGCCGGCGGTCCATGGCGGCTGGAGCGGCTCTGGGTGGTCCGCGAGCCCGGGGTGACCAGCGCGGTGAGCGTGACCCTGCTGCTGGACTCGCTGCGCGCCGGCGAGGGCGGCTCGTGGCGGCAGGTCCACGGCTTCGACGACCCGTCGCACTGGTACTCGCTGAACGACAACACCTACGCGCCGCAGGACACCCTGGCGGCCGCCGACGGCGTCGACGGCCGGGCGCTCGCGGTCACGATCGAGGCGCCCAGCAGCGGGGTGGCGCTCGGCATCGGCCACGCCTCGGTCCCCGAGGCCCTCCCGGCGGTGGTGACCCCGGCCTTCGTCGAGGCGCTGTCCACCCAGGTCGGGCGGGTGGTGCGGGTGCGCGGCGCGATCCCGGGCGACCTCCAGCTGCAGGTGGCCGGCGTGGCCAGGGTCCTCCCCGGCGCCGGCCCCGAGGCGGTCGTGGCCTTCGTGGACGTCGAGTGGCTGCTGGTCCACGCCCAACGCAACCCGCTGGACCGGCCGGCGGCCAACGAGGTCTGGACGGTCGGCGGCGGGCAGGGCGCGGCCGTGCTGGACCGCCTCGCCGCCCAGGGCGTCCGGGTGGAGGTGCGCTACGGCGCGGCCCAGCAGGAGGCGGCGCTCGCCCGGCAGGCGCCGTCCCTGGCGCTGCTGCTGCTGCTGGTCGGCGCGGCGGCCGGGGCGGCGCTGGCCACCGGCGGCGTCATGCTGCACCTGTACCTGACCGGGCGCCGGCGGGCGTTCGAGCTGGCCGTGCTCGAGGTGTTCGGGGCCAGGCGGCGCGACCTGTGGGGGCCGGTCGCGGTCGAGCAGGGCTCGCTGGTCGGCTACGGCGTGCTCGGCGGCGGCCTGGTAGGGCTGGTGGTCGCGCTGGTCGCGCTCCCGGCGATCCCCCAGTTCGTCGACCGGCCGAGGGTGCCGCCGCCGATCTACACGCCCGACTGGGCGGCGCTCGGCGTCGCCCTCGGGCTGGCGGTGCTGCTGGTGGCCGCCGGGCTCGCCGTGGTGGTCGCCGGCCTGGTGCGCCAGGCCCGCCCGGCCCTGCTGCGCGAGGAGGAGCCGTGAGCAGCACCACGCTCGACCGCGCGCGGGCCCGGGCGGGGGACCTGGCCGCCGAGCGGCGCGCCAGGGCGGGCCAGCGGCTGCTGGCCTGCGAGGGCCTGTTCCACCTGTACGTGCTCGACGGCCGCGAGGTGGTGGCGCTCCAGGGGGTCGACTTCGGGGTCGACTGGTGCGAGATGGTCGCCCTGCTGGGGCCGTCCGGGTCGGGCAAGTCGACCATGCTGTCGGTCATGGGCGGGCTGGAGCGGCCGTCGGCCGGGCGGGTCCTGCTCGACGGCATCGACGTGACCAGGCTGTCGGAGGCCGAGCTCACCCTGCTGCGCCGCCGCCGGCTCGGGTTCGTCTGGCAGGGGGCGGCGCGCAACCTGCTGCCCCACGCCTCGGCCTGGGAGAACCTGGAGGTGCCGATGCTGCTGGCCGGGCTGCCGGCGGGCCGCCGCCGGCGCCGCGCCGGGGTCCTGCTCGACGCGGTCGACCTGGGCGACGCCGCCCGCAAGCCGATCCGCGCCCTGTCAGGAGGGGAGCAGCAGCGCCTGGCCGTGGCGGTGGCGCTCGCCAACAACCCCCCGCTGCTGCTGGCCGACGAGCCCACCAGCCAGCTGGACCGGGCCAACGTGCAGCGGGTGGTCGAGCTGCTGAAGGAGGCCCGCGGGGACCTCGGGACCACCGTGGTGCTGGTCACCCACGACGCCGAGGTGGCCGCGGAGATGGACCGCACGGTCACCATCCGCGACGGGCGCGTCAGCGCCGAGGGCCGTGGCGGCACCGAGTACACGGTGGTCGGCCCGACCGGCTCGCTGCACCTGCCGGCCGACGCGCTCGCCGTGCTGCCCCCTGGGGAGCGGGTGGTGGTCGAGGTCGAAGGTGGCCAGGTCGTCCTGCGGCCCGCCGACCGCCGGGCGGGGGAGGGGGAGGGCCGGTGACCGTCCTGGCCGCCGAGGGGCTGGTCGCCAGGCGCGGCGGCCGCAACGTGGTCGACGGGGTCTCGCTGGAGGTGACCGGCGGCGAGGTGGTCGGCCTGGTGGGGCCGTCCGGGTCCGGCAAGTCGACCACGCTGCTGCTGCTCGCCGGGCTGGAGCCCCCGGACGCCGGCGTCGTCCTGGTGGACGGCGAGGACCTGGCCACCCTCGGCGAGGCGGGCCGCCAGGCCGTGCGCCGCGACCGGATGGCGCTGGTCTTCCAGGGCTACGGCCTGCTGTCGCTGCTGACCGCCAGGGAGAACGTCGAGCTGCCGTTCCGGGTGGCACGGCGCGACCTGGAGGCCGCCGCGGTCGCGGCCGGACGCTGGCTCGGCCTGCTTGGCCTGGGCGACCGGGCCGACCAGCCCACCGACCAGCTCTCCGGCGGGGAGCGCCAGCGGGTCGCGCTGGCCAGGGCGCTCGCCGTCGAGCCCGCGGTGCTGCTGGTGGACGAGCCGACCGCCGAGCTCGACGAGGCCAGCAGGGACCGGGCGGTCGGGCTGCTCAAGGACGCCGCCGACCGGGGCGCCGCGGTGGTGGTCGCCACCCACGACCCCGAGGTGGTCGAGCTCTGCGACCGCGTGGTGCGCCTGGTCGACGGCCGCCCGGTCGACGAGGTGGCCGACCCGCCGGGCGAGGCCGGTGGCCCGGACGCCTGAGCCCGCCGCGGCCGGCCCGCCAGGGGCCGGGGAGCCGGGCGACCGGGCGCGCGTGCTCGACGCCCTCCTGTCGGCAGAGGGCCTGGCGCTGCTCGAGGAGCTGCCGCCGCCCGGCCGGCTCGACCCGGCGGGGGAGCTGCGGCTCGGCACCCGGCTGCGCGCCGCCCACCCGGCGTGGCTGGTGGCCGCCGCCATGGCCCAGCGCGAGCTGCGGGCCCGCGCGAGCGCCAAGTTCCCGCTGGCCGGGCGGATGTGGTTCACCCGCGACGGGCTCGAGCAGGCCTCCGCCGAGCCGCTGGCCAGGCACCGGGCGGACCGCTACGCCGGCTTCGGGCGGGTGGCCGACCTGTGCTGCGGCATCGGCGGCGACCTGTGCGCGCTGGCGCCCGGCCGGGCCGCGCTGGCCGTCGACCTCGACCCGGTCCACCTCCGCATGGCCAGGGAGAACGCCGCCGTCCACGGCGCCGAGGAGGTGGCGGCGGCCTGCGCCGACGTCCGCGGCCTGCGCCTGCCGCGGTCGCTGGCGGTGTTCGTCGACCCGGCCAGGCGGGCGGGCGCGCGCCGGCTGCCGGCGGGGGAGAGCCGCCCGCCGCTCGCCTGGTGCCTGGCGCTGGCCGCGCGGGTGGCCGCGGTCGGCGTCAAGGCGGCGCCGGGCCTGCCCCTCGGGCGGGTGCCGCCGGGCTGGGAGGTGGAGCTGCTCGCCGACCGCCGCGAGCTGAAGGAGGCGGTGCTGTGGTCGCCGGCCCTGGCCACCACCGCCCGGCGCGCCACCGTCTTCCCCGGCCGCCACACCATGGCGTCGCGGCCCGGCCCGCCGGTGCCGTGCGCCCCGCCCGGCGCCCACCTGCTCGACCCCAGCCCGGCCGTCACCCGGGCCGGCCTGGTGGAGGAGCTGGCCAGGCAGCTCGGCGCCTGGAAGCTCGACCCGCGGATCGCGTTCCTCACCGCCGACGCGCCCCTGGCCAGCCCGTTCGGCCGGTCCCTTCGGGTCGACGCCTCGCTGCCGTGGAACCTGAAGCGGCTGCGCCAGCTGCTGCGCGAGCGCCGCGTCGGCACCGTCGAGGTGCGCAAGCGGGGCTCGGCCGTGGACGCCGGCGAGCTGGCCGCGCGCCTGCGGCTGCGCGGCGACGAGCGCGCCGTGGTGGTCCTCACCCGCGTCGCCGGCCGCCCCTGGGCGCTGGTCTGCCACGAGGTCCCGGCGGCCTAAGCGGCAGCAACTCTTGACAGTAACCGTCTTTTGAGAGTTACATTCAGTTAACAGCAGCTTCCGAAAGCTGGTGACTGTCATGAACGACCCTGGAACGCGCCGCTGGTGGGCGCTCGGCGCGCTGGCCCTCAGCCTGCTGGTCGTCGGGCTCGACCTGACGGTCCTCAACGTCGCCCTGCCGACGCTGGCCACCGACCTGGGCGCCTCCACCAGCCAGCTCCAGTGGTTCGCCAACGCCTACAACCTCGTGTGGGCGGCCGTGCTGCTGCCGGCCGGGCTGCTCGGCGACCGCTTCGGCCGCAAGAGGCTGCTGCTGGTCGCGCTGGTGCTGTTCGGGGTGGCCTCGGTGGGCTGCGCCTACGCCGGCTCGGCCGGGACGCTGACCGCCTTCCGCACGGTGCTCGGGCTCGGCGCCGCCTTCCTGCTGCCGCTGTCGGTCTCGGTGCTGCCCGTGCTGTTCCCCCCGCAGGAGCGGCCGCGCGCGATCGCGGTGTGGGCGACCGCCAACGCGGTCGGCATCCCGCTCGGCCCGATCCTCGGCGGCTGGCTGCTCGACCACTACTGGTGGGGCTCGGTGTTCCTGATCAACGTGCCGGTGATCGCCGTCGCGCTGCTCGCCGTGGCGCTGCTGCTGCCGGAGTCGCGCAGCTCGCGGCCCCCGCGGCTGGACCTGGTCGGGGTGCTGGCCTCCAGCCTCGGGCTGGCCGGGCTGACCTACGGCGTGATCGAGGCGGGCGAGGGCGGCTGGGGGGACGCCGGCGCGCTGGCCGCGATCGCCGCCGGCCTGCTGCTGCTGGCGGGGTTCGTGGGCTGGCAGCGCCGGCTCGCCCGCCGGCCCGACGGGCAGCCGCTGGTGGACCTGTCGCTGTTCCGCTCGGCCGGCTTCACCTGGGGCGCGCTCCTGGCCACGCTGGTGTCCTTCGCGATGTTCGGGGTGCTGTTCACGATGCCGCAGTACTTCCAGGCGATCCTGGGCGCCGACGCCCTCGGCAGCGGGCTGCGGCTGCTGCCGCTGGTCGGCGGGCTCCTGGTCGGCGCGCAGGCGGCCGGCCGCATCTCCCCCCGCGCCGGTGCCAGGGTGACCATCGCGGTGGGCTTCGCGCTGCTGGCCGCCGGGCTGTTCGCCGGCGCCACCACCGGCGTGCAGGCCGGCTACGGCTTCGCCGCGGCGTGGTTCACCCTGGTCGGCCTGGGGATGGGGTTCGCGCTGCCCACCGCGATGGACGCCGCCATCGGTGCGCTGTCGACCGAGCGCAGCGGGGTGGGCTCCGGGCTGATCATGGCGCTGCGCGCGCTCGGCGGCACGATCGGCGTGGCGCTGCTCGGCACCGTCCTCAACGCCGCCTACCAGAGCCGGCTGGAGCTCGGCGGGCTGCCGCCCGCCGCCGCCGGCGCGGTGCGCGACAGCGTCGCCGGCGGGGTCGCGGTGGCGCGGCAGCTCGGCTCGGCGCCGCTGCTCGACTCGGTGCGTGCCGCCTTCGTCCACGGCATGGGCACCATGCTGTGGGTCTGCGGCGGCGTCGCCCTGGCCGGCCTGGTGCTGGCGCTGGCCTTCCTTCCGAGGCGGGCCGCGGTTGAGGCCGCCGAGGCCGTCGGAGCATCATCGGAGGATGAGCGGGTTGCCCTCTGACGACCGGCCGGCGGTCGGCCTGCGCGAGCGGAAGAAGGCCAAGACCAAGGCCGCCATCCAGCTGCACGCGCTGCGGCTGTTCCGCGAGCGGGGCTACCACGCCACCACCGTGGAGCAGATCGCCGAGGCGGCGGAGATCTCGCCGAGCACCTTCTTCCGCTACTTCCCCACCAAGGAGGCCGTGGTCCTCACCGACGACTACGACCCCATGCTGCTCGCCGCGTTCCACGCCCAGCCGGCCGAGCTCACCCCCCTCCAGGCGGTGCGCGGCGCCATGAGCTCGGTGCTGGCCGGCCTGCCCGCCGCCGAGCTGGCCGCCACCCGCGAGCGGACCCAGCTGGTCATGGCCGTGCCCGAGCTGCGGGCGGGGACGCTGCAGAACATGACCGAGACGATGCGGCTGCTGGCCGTGGCGGTGGCCGAACGGGTCGGGCGCGACCCCGACGACGTCGCCGTGCGGGCCTTCACCGGCGCCCTGCTCGGGGTCTGGACCATGGTGCTGTTCCGCTGGGTGGAGGACCCCGGGATGGACCTGCTCGCCTCGCTGGACGAGGCCATGGCCCTCCTGGAGGCCGGCCTGCCGCTGTGACGGGCCGCGCCCGCCGTCAGCCTGCTTGCTGGAACCCGAAGAGGCGCGGCTACGTCCGGCCCCGGCGAACCGTCCGCAGCAGGGTCGCCGCACCCAGGCCGAGCAGCGCGAGGCCGGCGACCAGCAGCGGCACGGTGCTCGCCCCGGTGAACGGCAGCATCTCGCCGGCGGTGCTGCTGGGAGCCGAGGAGGATGCACCCCCGACCGCCGAGGTGCTGCTGGCCTGCTGGCTGGTGGAGGTCACCCCAGAGGTGGTCGTGGCACCCGAGGTGCTGGTCGCGCCGGAGGTGGTCGTGGCGCCCGTGGTGGTCGTTGCCCCCGTGGTGGTCGTTGCCCCCGTGGTGGTGGTGCCGGCGGGGCAGCCGGTGACCCAGAACACCTTGTGCTTGACGTCGGCGCCCTGGGAGCCCTCGGCGTTGACCGTCAGCTTCACGTGGAAGCCCTGGTTGGGGTGCGGCGCG
>Ga0081538_10004598_pt1 | contig 12685 bp, 17 predicted proteins | sample TabmetS5T2R1_FD_71022 | JGI IMG/M metagenome (GOLD analysis project Ga0081538, IMG submission 71022) | Tabebuia heterophylla rhizosphere microbial communities from the University of Puerto Rico - S5T2R1 | ecosystem: Host-associated > Plants > Roots > Rhizosphere ...
TTCGACCGGGCGGTGGCGACCTTCGCCGAGGCCTACGCCGACCAGACCGAGGCCGACCACGCGGCGTTCTCGCGCGCCCGGGGTTCACCCGCCGCCGACGGGGGTAGGGGTGGCGGCACGAACCAACGGAAAGGAGCCGAAGGATGATCCTCTCGATCCTGGTCACGTTGGCGTTCGTGGCCACCCTGGCGTTTATGCTGGTGCGCGCGTTCACCGGCCCGTTGCGGCGCCGCCACGGCCGGCCGGTGCACTGACGGCGGCTCCCGGACCGGGGCGGTCAGGCCGGCCGGTTGCCGGCGATCCGCAGCAGCTCGCGGTGGAGCGTCGCCACATAGCCCTCGTGCTCGGGCTTCATCAGGACGCTGCGCAGGACCCTGGCCTCGGCGGTGTCGGCGGCCAGGGCCGGGTCGCGGCGGCGGAGGCGGGCGGCGGCCACCCGCAGGGTGCTGAGGTAGACCGGGGACGGGTCGTCCATGGCCGCCCGGAGCAGGGCGGCCGAGGCGGCATCGACGGCCGCGCACGACGCTGAGGCGGGCCGTGGCCAGAAGGCGAGGATGTCGAGCTCCGGCCGCTGGTAGAGGCGGAACTCGTCGCCGGCGTCCAGCAGCTCGGCCCAGGCCCTGGCCGCCCGCAGGCCGGCCGCCACCACCGCGCCCAGGCCATCGCCGGCCCGCAGGGGCAGGGCGCGGAGGGTCAGCCAGAGGGCGCCGGCGGCCGCCCCGGCCCGCGAGCACTCCAGGCTGATCTCGCCCAGGTGCAGCTCCTTGGAGGTGAAGTAGGTGTAGGGCGAGTCGTGGCGGTACAGGCGGCCGACCGACGGGTCGCGGAACAGCACCGCCCCGCAGCCGTACGGCTGGAGACCGTGCTTGTGCGGGTCGACCACCACCGAGTCGCACTCCCCCACCGCCCGGAGCCGGGCCGCCGTCTCCGGGCCGAGCAGCTCGGCCCCGTCGGCGTCGCCGGCCAGCAGGGCGAAGAACCCGCCGTAGGCGGCGTCCACGTGCAGCCGGCAGCCGTAGCGGTCGCGCAGGGCGAGCGCCTCGGCGATCGGGTCGACCGCTCCCAGCCCGGTGGTGCCGGCGGTCAGCACCACCGTCCCGACCCGGCCGGACGCCAGCTCGGCCTCGAGGGCGTCCAGGTCCATGCGCCCCGCCCCATCGGCCGCCACCGGCACGCTCTCGACCCCCAGCACCTCGCACATGCGGGCGTGGGTGTAGTGGGCGTCCTGGCTGTGGGCGACGGCCCGCCCGGGGGCGAGGTGGCGGGCCACCCAGAGGGCCTCCAGGTTGGCGATGGTGCCGCTGGAGGTGAGGTGGCCGAGGCTGTCGGCCGGGAGGCCGAACATGGCGGCCAGGTCGGCGACGAGCTCCTGCTCCATCGCCGCGGTGGCCGGCCCGCCGTCCAGGGCGTGGTTGTTGGGGTTGACGGTCATCGCGGCCAGGTAGCCGGCCAGCGCCACCGGGTGCGGCGGCTTGAGCATCTGGCCGGCGTAGCGGGGGTGGAAGTAGGGGTAGTTGTCCTGCAGGCGCTCGGTGTACTCGGCCCAGGCGGCGGCCAGCCGGTCGGCGTCCACCTCGGCCGCCGGGGCGGCCGCGACCGGCTCCCAGCGGCCCCGGAAGCCCTCGCCGAAGGCACGGGCCGCGTCCAGGTAGGCGCCCAGGTCCATTTCACCCCTCCGTGGCCGGATCGAGACCCGGCCACGCTCGCTCCGTGACCGGCCGGCCCCAGGATGCTACGTGGCGCGACCAGGGTGCACATGGCCGGGCCGGCGGCACCAGGCGCACGAGGGGGCGCCTGGTGCCGCCCTTTCTATGAGCAGCCGCGATCACCTTTACAATGCGGGCATGGACGAGCCGCTCCCCGACCGCGACCTGGCCGCCATCGGGCTGCTCCAGGACCCGGTCCGCCGGGCCCTGTACCGGCAGGTGGTCGCGGCCGGCGGCGAGGTCAGCCGCAACCAGGCCGCCGAGGCGGTCGGGGTGCAGCGCGGCCTGGCCGCCTTCCATCTGGACAAGCTGGTCGAGGCCGGCCTGCTGGAGGCGAGCTTCCGGCGGCTCGGGGACCGTCGCGGGCCGGGCGCCGGGCGCCCGGCCAAGCTCTACCGCCGGGCCGCCGGCGAGGTCGCGGCCAGCCTCCCGCCACGGACCTACGAGACCGCCGCCCACCTGCTGGCCGAGGCGGTCGAGCAGACCGGCGCCGACCTGGAGCTCCAGGCGGCGGCCAGGCGCGCCGGACGGGAGGCCGGCCGGCGGCTGGCCACCCCGAGGCCGGCGATCGAGCGGGTGCTCGGGGACCGGGGCTACGAGCCGTACCGCGACGGTGCCGGGCTGCGCCTGCGCAACTGCCCGTTCGCCAACCTCGCCCACCAGTACCCGGTGCTGGTCTGCGCCATGAACCTGGCCCTGATCGAGGGGCTGCTGGACGGCGTGGAGGAGCCGCCCGGCCGGGCGGTCATGGACCCGGCGCCGGGCCGCTGCTGCGTGGCCGTCCGCGACCGCCCTTCTAAAGACAATCAGGATTGACATAGAGTCGGCGGCGTGGTTGGCTGCCGCCATGGCAGCTCATCACCTGGCCCAGGTGAACCTGGCCACCCTCCGCGCCCCGCTGGACGGCCCGGAGCTGGCCGGCTTCGTGGCCAGGCTGGAGCCCATCAACGCCCTCGCCGACGCCCACCCCGGGTTCGTCTGGCGGCTCCAGACCGAGGACGGCGACGCGACCGCCATCCGGCCCTTCGACGACGACCGGATCCTGGTCAACCTCTCGGTCTGGGAGTCGCTGGAGGCGTTGCGCGCCTTCGTCTACGCCAGCCGCCACCTGGACGTGATGCGCCGTCGCCGCGAGTGGTTCCACCGGATGGCCGACCCCTACCTGGCCCTGTGGTGGCTGCCGGCCGGCGCCGTCCCGACCGTCGCCCAGGCCAAGGACCGCCTCGAGCTGCTGCGGCGCCAGGGACCGACCCCGGCCGCCTTCACCTTCCGGGCCCCGTTCCCGGCGCCGACGGCCGCGACCCGGCCCCGCTAGCGCCGCCGGCCAGGATCCGCTCCAGCACCAGGGCCACCCCGTCGTCGACGTTGGCCGCCGTCACCTCGTCGGCGGCGTCAAGCACAGATTGCTGTGCATTGGCGACCGCCACCGCGGTGCCCGCCCAGTCGAGCATGGCCAGGTCGTTGGGCATGTCGCCGATGGCGACGACCTCGGAGGCGGCGATGCCAAGGCGGCGGCAGAGCCGCTCCAGGGCGAACGCCTTGGTCACCCCGGCGGCCGAGATCTCGACCAGCCGCAGGCCGGCCCAGGTGGCCACCGCGTCGTCGCCGACCGCCCGGCGGGCCCGCTCGGCGACCTCGGCGAAGGGCATGGTGGGGTGGCGGACCAGCAGCTTGGAGACGGGGCCGGTGATCAGCTCCAGGGCGTCGGCCTCGAGCACGTCGGCCGGGGTGGCGACCAGGCCGTCGCTCCAGCCGGCCTCGCGGCCGAACCCGCCCTCCAGCTCGACCGCGAACAGCGCCCCCGGGATGGCCTCGCGCAGCGCGTGGACCAGCCGGGTGGCCAGCTCGGCGGCCAGTGGGGTGGAGTCGACCATGGTCTTGGCGTCGAGGTCCCAGACGACGGCGCCGTTGGCGCAGATGGCGATGCCGCCGACGCCGATGCGCTCGGCGATCGGTCCCAGGCTGCGGGGCGGGCGGCCGGTGACCAGCACCACGGTGATCCCGGCGTCCCTGGCCGCCGCCAGGGCGGCCCGGGTCCGGTCCGACACCGTCTCGTCGGGGAGCAGCAGGGTGCCGTCGAGGTCGCTGGCGACCAGCCGGGTGCCGTCCATGCCCTCACGGTAGCGGTGGCGACCAAATGGTCCGTGCGCGCGTACCTGGCCCTGCTCCGCGCCGGCCTCCGGGGGTCCGGGGCCTCAAGCCTCGTCCCCCGGAGGATCGGGGGTCCGGGGGGCTCGAGCCCGGCCCCCCGGCCGCACCCCCTCGGCCCACCGTTCGATGGCCGGTCGCAGGGCCCGGAACGCCTTGCCGCGGTGGGAGGCGGCGTCCTTGGTCGCCTGGTCGACCTCGGCGCTGGTCCGGTCCCAGCCGTCGGGCAGGAACACCGGGTCGTAGCCGAACCCGCCGGTCCCCCTGGGGGCCTCCAGCACCCGGCCCTCCCAGGCGGCCTCGGCGTGCCACTCCCTTTCCTCCGGGGGGCTACCGCTTCGCTCCTTGAGCCCCCCGGACCCCCCCGCCCGCCCGGGGTCGACCAGGACGGCGGCGCAGCGGAACCGGGCCGTGCGCCGCTCCGGGGGCACCCCGGCCAGGGCGGCCAGCAGCTTGTCCAGGTTGGCCTGGTCGCCGGCGCCCTGGCCGGCGTAGCGGGCCGAGCGGACCCCGGGGGCGCCGCCGAGGGCGTCGACCTCCAGGCCGGAGTCGTCGGCGACCGCGGCCAGGCCCGACCAGCCGGCGTAGGCCCGCGCCTTGAGCAGCGCGTTCTCCAGGAAGGTGTCGCCGGTCTCCTCCACCTCGGGCGGGTCGCCCAGCCCGGCCTCGGTGAGGCCGACCAGCTCCACCGGCAGCCCGTGCAGGATCGTCCGCAGCTCGCGCAGCTTGCCCTGGTTGGCGCTGGCCAGCAGCAGCCGGGGCCGCCCGGTCGGTGCCGTCACCCGGCGCGGCCGTCGCCCAGGTCCAGGGAGGCCGGGCCGAGGGCGAGGCGGCGCAGCGGCGGGATGGCCGCCTGCTCCAGCATCGGCCCCAGGGCCTGCTTCTGGGCCTTGACCAGCGAGGCGATGCCGGTGGCGGCCAGGTCCAGGAGGGCGTCCAGCTCGGCCCGGCTGAACGGCTCCCGCTCGGCCGTGCCCTGGACCTCGACCAGGCCGCCGAGCCCGGTCATGACCACGTTCATGTCGGTCTCGGCGCGGACGTCCTCCTCGTAGGGGAGGTCGAGGCAGGGGGTGCCGTCGACCATGCCCACGCTGACCGCGGCCACGTGGTCGCGCAGCGGGAACGCCTTGATGCGCTTCTCCTGCTGGAGGCGGTGGCTGGCCGCGAACAGGGCCACCCAGGCGCCGGTGATGGAGGCGCAGCGGGTGCCGCCGTCGGCCTGGAGGACGTCGCAGTCGACCCACAGGGTCGACTCCCCGAACGCCTGGGTGTCGGTGACGGCCCGCAGGGACCGGCCGATCAGGCGCTGGATCTCGTGGGTGCGGCCGCCCGGCCGGCCCTTGGCGACCTCGCGGGTGGACCGCTCGCCGGTCGCCCCTGGGAGCATGGCGTACTCGGAGGTCACCCAGCCCTTGCCGCTGCCGCGCAGGAACGGCGGCACCCGGTCCTCGTAGCTGACCGCGCACACCACCTTGGTCCGGCCCAGCTCGACCAGGGCCGAGGCGAAGGCCGTCTCCTGCCAGCCGACGGTGATCTTCACCGGGCGCAGCTCGTCCGGGGCGCGCCCGTCTCTCCTGGTCATCAGATCTGGTGTACCTCCAATTCGGTGGCGATCTCCACCGGGCCGCCGTAGGCCTCGGCGGCGCGGGCGGCGGCGGCCGCGGCGTCGCCGCCTGGGCGCAGGTGGGTGAGCAGGAGCCGCCTGGCCTTGGCCTTGGCCGCCCACTCCCCGGCCAGCTGCGGGGTCAGGTGGATCGGGGGGGCGCCCTCCGGCCACTCCGGCCAGGCGGCCTCGCACAGGAACAGGTCGGCCTGGTCGGCCAGGCGCCCGAGGGCGTCGCAGGACCCCGAGTCGGCCGAGTAGGCGAGGGTGTGGCCGCCGGCGCTCGCCCGGACGGCGTAGGTCTCCACCGAGTGGACGGTGGCCACCGCCTCCAGCCGCAGCGGCCCGAGGTCGACCCGCTCGCCGTCGTGGAGGTCGTGGACCTCGAAGGTGCCGTCGATGGGCTCACTCTCCCCGGTGGACAGGAACGGCCGCACGTGGCTGACCCAGTTGGTGGGGCCGAACACCGGCACCGGCGCCGGCGGCGGCTGGAAGTCGCCGTAGCGCAGGGCGTAGTTGGCCGCCAGCAGGTCGCCGACGTGGTCGACATGCAGGTGGCTGACCCAGATGGCGTCCAGGGTGGGCAGCTCGGCCACCTTGAGCAGGTTGGACAGGGTGCCGGGGCCGGTGTCGACCCAGATCCTGGTCGCCTGGTCGCCCTCCCCCGCCTCCAGCAGGTAGCCGGAGCAGGCACGCCCGGCGGCCGGGTAGGTCCCGGAGCTGCCGAGCACGGTGAGGCGGATCACGACGCCTCGGCCTCGACCGGCACGGCCGCGCTGCGCCGCTCGACCCGCCCGACCTCCGGGCCCAGGAACCGGGCCCCGACCCGGCGGAACTCGTCCGGGTCGCCGGAGGCGAGGAACCGGTGGGCCGGCCGGGCCCCGTAGGGGGCGTGCAGGTCGGCCCTGGTCAGCTCGGCAAAGACGCTGCGGGCGGTCCACTCGGCCGAGTTGACCAGGAACACGTCCGGGCCCACCAGGTAGCCGATGACCCCGGTGAGCAGCGGGTAGTGGGTGCAGCCGAGGATCAGGGTGTCGACCTCGGCGGCCATGAGCGGGGCCAGGTAGCCGCGGGCCAGCTCCAGGATCTCCGGGCCGGTGGTCTCGCCCCGCTCCACGTACTCCACGAACCGGGGGCAGGCCTGGGCGACCAGGGTGACGTTCTCGTGGGTCTCCTGGATGGCCTCGCGGTAGCGGCCGGAGCGGATCGTCCCCTCGGTGCCGATCAGGCCGACGGTCCGGTTGCGGGTCAGCCGCACCGCCGCCCGCACCGCCGGCTCGATCACCTCCACCACCGGCAGCGGGTAGGCGGCCCTGAGCTCGTCGAAGGCGGCCGCCGAGGCGCTGTTGCAGGCGACCACGGCCAGCTTGACGTCCTCGGCCACCAGCAGGTCCATGATCTCGGAGGCGAACCGCCGCACCTGGGCCTGCGACCTGGGCCCGTAGGGGAACCGGGCGGTGTCGCCGAAGTAGATGACCGACTCGTGCGGCAGCAGGTCGATGACCGCCCGGGCCACGGTGAGCCCGCCGACGCCGGAGTCGAAGATGCCGATGGGTCGCGCGTCCATGCCCGGGACCATACCGCAGCGGCGCGACTCGGCAGCGCCGTCAGGCCCAGAGCTGGCCGCGGAGGCCGGCCTCGGCGGCGTCCGGGTCGGCCCCGTAGGCGCCGGTGGACAGGTACTTCCAGCCGCCGTCGGGGGCGAGGACGACGATGTCGGCCCGGTCGGCCCGCTCGGCCACCCGCAGGGCGACGTGCAGGATGGCCCCGGTGGAGATGCCGGCGAACACGCCCTCGACCGCGGCCAGCTGGCGGGTCCGGTGAAGGGCGTCGTGCGAGCCCACCTTGATGCGCCGGTCGAGCGCGGCCTCGTCGAAGATCGGGGGCACGAACCCCTCGTCCAGGTTGCGCAGCCCGTAGACCAGGTCGCCGTACTCGGGCTCGGCCGCCACCACCTGCACCTCGGGGTTCTGCTCCTTGAGGTAGCGGCCCACCCCGACCAGGGTGCCGCTGGTGCCGAGGCCGGCCACGAAGTGGGTCACCTCGGGCAGGTCGCGCCAGATCTCGGGGCCGGTGGTCTCGTAGTGGGCGGTCACGTTGGCCGGGTTGCCGTACTGGTACAGCATCACCCAGTCGGGGTGCCGGCCGGCCAGCTCCTCGGCCCGGGCGATGGCCCCGTTGGAGCCGCCGGCGGCCGGCGACAGGACCACCTCGGCCCCGTACAGCTCCAGCAGCTGGCGGCGCTCGGCCGAGGTGTTCTCGGGCATGACCACCACCAGCCGGTAGCCGCGGACCCGGGCGACCAGGGCCAGGGCGATGCCGGTGTTGCCGCTGGACGGCTCGACCAGGGTCGCCCCCGGGCCGAGCCGGCCGGTCTTCTCGGCGTCGTCCACCATGGCCTTGGCGATGCGGTCCTTGACGCTGCCGGTGGGGTTGTGGCCCTCCAGCTTGGCCCACAGCCGCACGTCCGGGGAGGGCGAGAGCCTGGGCAGCCCGATGAGCGGGGTGTTGCCGATGGCGTCGGCCAGGTCCTCGTAGCGCATGGCCTATCCGACCCCGGACCCCCCGGCCACGGCCGGGAGGATGGCGACCACGTCGCCGTCGGACAGCTTGGCGTCCAGCGCCCCCAGGAACCGCACGTCCTCGTCGTTGACGTAGACGTTGACGAAGCGGTGCAGGGACCCGTCGCCGGTGAGCAGGGACCCGGCGATCCCCGGGTAGCGGCGGTCGAGGTCGCCGATCAGGTCGCGGACGCTGTCGCCGTCGGCCGAGACGGCCTTCTCGCCACCGGTGTGCTTGCGCAGGATCGTCGGGATACGGACTTCAACGGCCATCAAGGCCTCCTGGAACGGGATGAGGGTGGAACGCCGGAGCGCGGGCGCCGCTGCTCAGGCGGCCGGGGACGGCCGGGGCCGACATCGCCCGTAGCGGGCGGCCGGGCCCTGCCGGTGCCAGACCGGGCAGGCCAGCCCCTCGGCCGGCGGCCTCATCCGGCCACCCCGGCGGTCCGCCGCTGGAGTCGCTCCTCGTCGATCTGGCCGTCGCGGATCCGGAAGGCCCGCAGCACGGGCGCGTCCTGGTCGGCCAGGGACAGGATCAGGTAGGCGGCGTCCGGGTAGGCGGCCAGCTCGACGTCGGTGCGGGACGGGTAGGCCTCGGTGGCGACGTGGGAGTGGAAGATCCCGACCAGGTCGAGCCCGAGGTCGTCCATCTCGGTCATCGCGCGGAGCTGCGCCTTGGGCTCGACGACGTAGAAGGTGGGGCTCGCCTCGGCGTTGGGCAGGGCGTAGACGCGCTCCACCGCGCCATCCCGGCCGCCCAGCAGCGCGCACGCCTCGTTGGGGTACTCGGCGCGGGCGTGGGCCACCAGCGTGTCGTACTGGTCCTGGTCGAGCTCTAGCATCGCCGTTCCTGGGTCGTCGGCTGCCTCCACGCGGCCAACGCTCCACGCCGGTCGCGTGTTCCGCACCTGATCTCAGACATGAGCGTAGCAGCGGGACCTGCGCCCCACCATTGCCAGTGGCACCGGTGCTTACGCCATTGGTATCGTGAATGTATGACGATAGCAATGACGCTGCGGCTACCGGAGAAGGACGCCGCCGCGCTCGACAAGCTGGTGGCCGAGGGCCGCTACCCGGATCGCTCGACCGCCGTGCGGACGGCGATCATGGGCCTGCTCCGAGCCGAGCGCGAGCGCGCGGTGGCCTTGGCCTACGAGCGCGGGTACGGCGCCCACCCTGGCGACGAGGGCTGGGCCGAGGATGCCGCCACCGTCTTCGACGCGCTGGTCGCGGAGCGCGGCGAGTGACGCCCCACCGGGGCGAGGTCTACGACGTGCGCTTCCCCTCGGGGCGGCGCCCGGCCGTGGTCGTCACCCGCGAGCGGGTGATCCCCTACCTCAACAGCGTCACCGTGGTCCAGGTGACCAGCACCATCCGTGGCCTGCCGACCGAGGTGCCGCTGGGGCGGGAGCACGGCCTGGACCACGAGTCGGTGGTCAACTGCGACAACCTGGCGACCGTGCCCAAGGCGGCGCTGACCCGCCACCGAGGGACGCTCGGACCGGTGGAGCTGGCGCGGCTGCGCGAGGCGCTGCGCCTGGCACTCGAGCTGGACTAGAAGGAGTCGCATGGGACAGGACCGGATCGAGGTCGTGACCCCGGCCGACCGCACCGAGGGCCCGTCGACGCCGGGGATGGACCGGCAGCAGGCGTTCGCCGGCGAGGGCATGTGGGCGGGGTTCGTCCGCACCGACGCCAGCATGGTGTCCGGTTGGCATCACCACGGCGACTACGAGTCGGTGATCTACGTGCTCACCGGGGCCCTGCGGATGGAGTCCGGTCCGGGCGGCGCCACCGTGGTTGACGCCGGTCCCGGCGACTTCGTCCGCGTGCCCAGGGGCGTGGTGCACCGGGAGGGCAACCCCACCGCGCAGCCAGCCGACATCGTCGTGTTCCGCGCCGGCCGCGGCGAGGCGACCTTCAACGTCGCCGGGCCCGACTAGCCCCAATGCCGGGTAGTTAGGGTCCGGGGCCGGTTGTCAAGGACGCGGGCGGGGTGAGGATGTCGATGCTCACGGTGGCCTTGTAGCTGGTCCGGTTGATGTTGGGTCCTCTGGCGTTGTATTTGGAGATGGCTCGCTTGACGATGCGGGGGGCGACGCGGAGACGCCGGTCGGGTGACAGGTTGTCCAGCACCGCCCGGCCGATCTTGCCGACCAGGTCCACGGTGGTGGTGGCGAGCACGCCGGCGGCCTGGATGAGCTGATCGCGGGCGGTCTGCAGGGCAACGGTGAAGCTGGCCCGGTCGGGGTCGACCCCTGGGTGGGTGCTGGTGGCGTCGGCCATGGCCAGCCGCAGGAGCTGGTAGCACACCAGCAGGGCGTAGATCTCCTGGTCGACGCCTTGGGGGGTGCGGGCGCGCAGCACCCGGCCGCCCAGGATGCTGGACTTCAACTCCAGATAGGCGGTCTCGATCTCCCAGCGCTGGTGGTACAGCGCCACCAGCGCCGCCGCTGGCCAGCTGCGGGGGTCGGTCAGGGTGGTGGCCAGCCGGTAGCTTGCGGTGGCGCGGCCGGCGTTGGTGGCGACGGTGATCTCGGCGCAGATGACGCGCACGGTGACCCCACCCATGACCGACAGGTAGGAGCCGTCGTCCAGGCGGCGCAGCAGCGGCAGCTTGCGGTCGGCCTTGCAGCGTCCCAGCAGGTGGGCGTCGGTGGCGGCGACGCGGCGGGCCAAGGTGTTGGTGGTGAGGTTGCGGTCGCACAGCACCAGCATCCCGGCGTGCAGGCTGCCCAGCAGCCGGTCGCACATGGTCGTCTCGCCGCTGCTGGTGGGACCAAAGGCCACGTTGATCAGACTGCGGGTGCCGCAGGCGACCAGGGCCACCAGGCGCAGCAGCGGATAGCCCGAGCCGCCGTGGTTGCCGGACTGGGTGGTGAACACGCCAAGGTTTTGGGGGGTGTCGGGGACGCTGAGGGTGGTGCCGTCGATGGCGCACACCAGCAGCCCACCGACCCGCACCCCGGCCGTGGCCGCTATGGGGGCCGGGCCAGCGAGCAGGTCGAACAGGGCTCGCAGCGGCGCCGGCCCAAGGCGGCGGCGGGCTTGGGTGAGGGCCGAGGCGGTCGGGGTGGCCACCTTGAGGCCGTCAAGGCCGGCGGTCAGGCGCTGCCAGACCTGGACATAGCCAAGCTCCGCGAACAGGCATCCGGCCAGCAGCAGGTACACCACCACCCGGGCGGGCAGGTCGCGGACGCGGGACTGGGTCCGGCCGGTGGCGCCCAGGACCGCATCGACCAGCTCGAAGGGCACCTGTTGGGTGAGCTCTCCCAGGTGCCCGGGGGCGAACCGACCCGCCGCCACCGTGATCGTGCGGGTGATGACAGACTGTTCCACAGCGGAACTCCTGTAGGGGCGGTCTTGGAGGACACGCCTATCTACCGGAGTTCCGCTGCTTGTTCACCTACCGGACAAACGCGCCTTGACAGGCCACACCAGACCCTAACTACCCGGCATTGCGACTAGCCCGGCCGGGTCCTTGGCGTGGGTGCGGCGACGGTGCCGGGTCAGTCGGCAGCCCGGCGGGCGGCTTCGAACGGCAGCCGGTCGAAGATGAACCGGTTGTAGACGACCTTGCCGTCGCTGACGGTGAGGCACTCGGCGCCCGGGGCGCTGGCGACCGGCGGGGTACGGGTGTCGTACACCAGCACCGCCGTGGTCTCGTCGCCGAACGCGGCGAGCAGCTCGCTGCTGATGAGCAGCTGCGCGAACGGGCCGAGGAACTGACGGTAGGCCTGGACGCCTTCGATGCGGCCGGCGGGGGCGTCGCAGACGATGTCGTCGGCGAGATGGCGCATCGCGGCGTCGATGTCCTTGCTGGTCCACGCCTGGTAGTAGGCGAGCGCGACCTGCAGCGCGGGGCTGGGGCCTTCCGTCATGGCGGTCTCCTCTTGTCGCTGTCGTCCCCGGGGGGTGCAGGCACCGCGGCCGCGGCGGCTACGCCGGGGGCAGGCGGCGCACGTGGATGCGGCCGGCCGGGCCGGGCAGGACCCGGCCGACCAGGGCGGGCTCGACCCCGCGGCCGCGCAGGTCGGCGACCAGCCCCGCCAGCCGCGGCGCCGGCACCGCCAGCAGCAGGCCGCCAGAGGTCTGGGCGTCGTACAGCAGCGTCGCCACCACCGGCGGCAGCCCCGGCTCCACGTCGACCCGGTCGCGCAGGAAGGCCTCGTTGTTGCGGGTGCCGCCGGACACGAAGCCGGCGGCGGCCAGCTCGGCGGCGCCGGGCAGGAACGGCACCCTGGCGGCGTCGACCTCGCCGGCGACGCCGCTGGCCCGCAGCATCCGGTGGAGGTGGCCGAGCAGCCCGAAGCCGGTGACGTCGGTGGCGGCCACCACGCCGGCCGCCAGGGCGGCCTCGGCGGCGTCGCGGTTCAGGGTGGTCATCGCGGCCACGGTGGCGGCGACCACGGCGGGGTCCGGCTGGCCGCGCTTGACGGCGGTGGCGACCACGCCGGTGCCGAGCGGCTTGGTCAGCACCAGCCGGTCGCCGGGCCGCGCCCGGTCGATGGTGAGCAGCCGCGCCGGGTGGGCCAACCCCACCACGGCGAGCCCGTACTTGGGCTCGGGGTCGTCGATCGAGTGGCCGCCGACCACCGCGCAGCCGGCCCGCGCCGCCACCTCGGCGCCGCCCCGCAGCACCTCGGCGAGCAGCTCGACGGGCAGGG
>Ga0081538_10004599_pt1 | contig 12683 bp, 14 predicted proteins | sample TabmetS5T2R1_FD_71022 | JGI IMG/M metagenome (GOLD analysis project Ga0081538, IMG submission 71022) | Tabebuia heterophylla rhizosphere microbial communities from the University of Puerto Rico - S5T2R1 | ecosystem: Host-associated > Plants > Roots > Rhizosphere ...
CGACCGGTCGCGTCGACCAGGAGAACGTCCGGCAGCTCCGGCAGCGCACGGACGGCGGCGTCCAGGAGTGTCCCCTCCCGGAGGGCGAGCAGGCCCGGCTCGTACGGCGCGCCCGCGTGACCGGGCACCAGTGTCGTGGCTCCGCCGACGCACGCGGCTGCCCAGGCCGGGTCGCCGGCCTGGCCCGGGCCCCCCTTTCCGGGCGCGTAGCAGAGGAAGACGCCCCCGACTGTCGCGTCCGGCTCGAACTGCCACGAGGTCGGCTCGAGCGCGGCGAGCCGTGACTGCTCCTCGATCAGCTCGTCGCGCGTGTGCGCCCAGACAGGCATCGGCGCATACTGACGCCATGGACGCGCTGGCGGCAGCGGCGCACGCAGCCGGGGTGGAGGACGAGCGCGTCCTGGCGGCGATCGCCTCCGTGCCACGCTCCGAGTTCGTACCCAGCGAGCGCGTCGCCCTTGCGAACGTCGATACTCCGATCCCGATCCCGCGCGAGCAGGTGACGACGCAGCCGTCGCTGGGTGGCGCGGATGGTGGAGGCACTCGCATTCGGGGGCGAAGAGCGCGTGCTCGACGTCGGCACCGGCTACGGCTGGCAGACGGCCCTGCTTGCCCAGTTCGGACGCGAGGTGTTCAGCGTCGAGCGCTTCGCCGACCTCGCGCAGACCGCCCGCGCCCGCCTCGCCGCATGCAGGAACGTCCACGTCGTGGTCGGAGATGGGAGCGAAGGCCTGTCGAAGCAGGCGCCGCCCTACAACGCAATCATCGTCGCGACCACATACCCGGAGGTACCCGACCCGCTCGCCGACCAGCTTGCCGAAGGCGGGCGGCTCGTGCCGCCGCTCGGGCTCGGGGCGCCGAAGACGTCGTCCTCTTCGAGAAGCGTGGCAGCAAGCTCCACCGCGTGCGGTCGGTCAGCGGCGCGCACTTCGTCCGCCTCTACGGAAGGCACGGCTTCCCGTGAGGCTTGCGCTCGCCGGCGACACGCTGCTCGGCCGCGGGGTGGCCCGGGAGCTGATGACGCGGCCGCCGCAGTCGCTCGTCGCAGCCGAAATCGCCGAGCCCACGCGTGCTGCCGACGTCTGCATCGTCAACCTCGAGTGCTGCATCTCCGAGCGCGGCGAGCCGGTGCCGAAGGCATTCAACTTCCGCGCCCCGCCCCAGGCGGTCGAGACGCTCGTGCACCTCGGCATCGACTGCGTCCTTCTCGCCAACAACCACGCGCTCGACTACGGGATCGATGGGCTGCTCGACACGTTCGCGCACCTGCGTGAAGCGGGGATCCGCTGGGCTGGCGCAGGCGAGAACGTCGAGCGGGCGCGGGCGCCTGTCGTCCTCGAGGGCCTGCCGGTCGTCGCTTTCGCGGATCACGAGCCCCTCTTCGCGGCCGGCCCCGATCGGCCGGGAATCGCGTACGCCGACATCCGGGTCGGGCTCCCCGACTGGCTCCTCGAGTCCGCGCCGCGCGCGCTCTTGTGCCCGCACTGGGGTCCGAACATGACTCCAGCGCCGCTTCCCTACGTGCGCGCGGCCGCGGGGCGCCTGGGCAAGGCGGGCGCGAGGCTCGTTGCGGGCACGTCCGCGCACGTCTTCCAAGGGGTCGAGCGCCGTGTCCTGTACGACCTCGGCGACTTCATTGACGACTACGCCGTCGATCGCAGGCTGCGGAATGATCTGGGGCTTCTCTTCCTCGTCGACCTCGAGCCGGACGGCCCGAGTCGAATCGAGGCCGTGCCGATACGGCTCGAGCACGCCTATACGCGGCTCGCGCGCGGAGAGGAGAGGGACTGGATCCGGCGGCGCTTCCGCGAGGCTTGCGCGGCGCTCGGTACCGAGGCCCACGAGGAGAACGGGCGCCTGGTCGTTACGAAGCACTAGGAGGGCGCGCCGCGCCCGGTATGCGCGGCTCGGGGGGCGAGCCATGAGCTCCTGACCGCCAGCCGCCGAGCGCTCCGCTATCGCCAAAGAGACGAAAGACCGCCTTGCGGGCCTTCCATGGAGCTAGCCGGACTCGAACCGGCGACCTGCTGGGTGCGATTCAGAAGCGCGACATCAGCAAACCCGCTTCACAAGCGGGTTTCCGCAGGGCTCGCCGGGGTGAAGCCCCTTGGATACCCCGCGTTTGTCCGGGGATTTTGGGGATGGGCTGCCTTTCATCCCCAAAACGACCGACCCTCTGCCGCCAGTCGCAACGGCCCGGCCTGGAGCCCAGCTCCACGGGGAGGGCACACCCCATTAGGGGATCGGCATGGCGACCAGCTCGCGCGGCCAAGAGCTCGGGTACGGTTTTTGCCATGGCTGTAAGAAGGATCGTCGCCTACGCCGGCGGACAGGAGCTCATTGCGTCTTGTGATTTCTACGTCGATGTTCTCGGGATGCAGATCGCCATGGCAGATCCGGTCCTCGACCTCCAATCGCCCGACAACCCAACGGCTGAGATCATCATCGGGGCCCAGGAGATGCAGGGTCCGAAGCCGAGCTTCGGTGTCGACGTCGGTGAACCCGCGGCAGTCGATGCCGCGCACGCCGAGGTCGTCAGACGAGGACTGCGGGTCGTCTACCCGCTCACCGACGAGCCGTGGGGCGTTCGCCGCTTCTTCGTCGAAGACCCCGGCGGCACGATCGTCAACGTGCTCGCGCACATCGGCTGACCTCGACGACCAAGCGTCTGCGCCAGCGTCCTGCAAGCCGAGCTGCACTCCTGGCGCCACACGCATGGTGCTGAGCGGCGACTTCGCAGCCGAGCGGCGCCGCGGTGTGCCGTAAGGGTGGTTCGGTGATGTGTGCCGGTCAAGGGACGTCAAACGAATCATCCCTGGGCTCTCGGTTCGGCACGGGAGCAGGCGTCCGAACGCCCTCTCCACGGCTCCCGCAGTGGACGAGGTCGAGGCGTCTGGCCGACGAGGTGTCTGCTCCCCTCGCCGGGGAAACGGAGGGCTCGGGTCCCGGTCCCGGAGGTGGGACGCTTTCCTAGCCAAGGCAAAGCGACTCGCTGCTGCTTTCCGCTTGGGCAGCGCCGCTACTGGCGTTTAGGGCGCTTGGCCGCCTCCGGCAGGCCCGACGCTCGAGCGGAGATGAGGCGCGCGGCGATCGGAAGCGCGAACGCGTCTCCGTCCGCGTAGCGGCGAACGGCGTCGGCCATCGCCGTACGAATGGCCTCGAGCCGCTCGGGCGGTTGCGCCCGCAGGACCGCTGCGGTGCGGACTCCGGCGTGGAGCTGCGCCTCGAAGAGGAAGTCTGCGCTCGGCACGCGCCACAATGCGGTCACCGTGTCGATGCGCAGCGAGTCGGTATCGAACCCGCGGCCCGCGAGCGCCTGGCGGGCCTCGTCGGGATCGGCGAACACGTAGTAGCTCGGCCCCTCAGGCACCTCGACCGCGATCGCGTGGTCGGCGAGAGCGGCGTCGGTAATCTCGTCCTCGGCATTGCCCTGCGCCAGCCAGGTGGTGAACGCAAGCCGGCCGCCCGGAACGAGGACTCGGCGCGCCTCGGCGAGTGCCCTCTCGGGCTGCGAGACGTGCAGGATCCCGAAGTTCATCGTGACCGCGTCGAACGACGCGTCGGGGAACGGTAGCCGCAGCGCATCGCCCACCACGAACGTGAGGTCGGGACAGCGCGCGCGAGCCCGTTCGACCATGGCGGTCGCGACGTCCACGCCAACCGGCTGCGCTCGCCGGGCCGCGGCCGCGTCGGACACGAAGCCCGGCCCGCACGCCACGTCGAGCAGCCTCGACCCCGCGCGCACCGCCGCGCCGTCGAGGAGCGCCTCGACAAACAGCGCCGTGTCGGTCCAGCACTCCTCGTAGCGGGCCGCGGCGCGCTCCCAGCCTGCGCGCTCGAACTCCCCGAAGGCGTCACCGCTCATGGTCGCACTGTACGGCGCGGGTAAGCTCAGAGACTACCCGCTGTTTGGGCAGCGGTCGGTACTCCTTGGAGAGCTCGTCGGCAATCGCCTCGAGCTCCGACTCGCGGTAGCTGAGCGCGCCATCGACAGGCGCCCGACAGGGAGCTCGCCCCGCCTCGTCCACCTGAGGATCGTCTCGACGTGTACGCCGACGAGCTCGGCGACTCGGCGCGCGGTGAGGAGAGGCTCGCTCAGGTCGATTCGCCCATCCGCCGGCGCGCCTCGTCGATCGCTGCGGCCGCCTCGCCCGTCGTGACCGGGCTCGAGATGGCACGGGTGCGGGACGACGTTGAGCATCCCAAGCGCATTGAGCTTGAGCAGTTTCGTCCTGCTCAATCAAAGTCGGCTCCGTGTGGATCCTGGCGCTTCCGACATGACCCGGCAATCTGAGTAGCGTGAATCGTTTGGCGGGCGCGGGAAGTCGAGCCGGTTAGCTCACCGTCCCTGAAACGAGTCGGGGGCGGCTGGCGCCCCCGACTTCAGTCGCGTCGTCTCGGGTCTACCTACTGCCTGCTTCTGAAGTAGGGAAGCAGCGCGGTCGGCTCCGGCTGGCCGTGGAAGGCCTGGTAGCCGAGCAACTGACCGGTCGTGCAGGCGAGAATCGAGACGCCCTCGATCGGCGTCAGCTTCTCCTCCCGGACGGCCTCGACCACGGACTCACGAACGGCCGTGATGCCGTCCCAAATCCGCTCGAGCTCATGCTCGAAATCTCCCGAGGAGACCTTCGAGAAACGCTCGACGACGCTCATCGACGGAGTAAGAGTCGTCTGGGGCATCGTCACCTCCTCTCTGTCGCCTCAGTTTTTGGCCTACCCGGATTCGCGCCACCCATGCATTTTCAACTTCAAAAATTCGCAAACTGCGGGACTTTTCAGGTATGGCGCAGCGCCTAGTCGCCGCTCTTGCCGAGTAGCGTGGACACTACCCTCCCCCGCGCTAGTCACGGTGCCGCGCGAGCACGCAACGACGATCGTCGGGGCTGGCGACGTTGGCTTCCTCACGGTCGAGAAGGGCTCGGGGACGGCATCGAGGAGGGCTACTCGGAGGTCTGCTGGTTCTACGACCTCGACGCAACCCCCGACGGCTGGACGGCGCGAAGAGGCTCGAGATCGCCCGCGAGTAGCCCGGGCAGCGGGACGGCACCCCTGCGCCTACCTAAGTAGCGTGGAGCAACAGGTCGAAAGCCCTTCGCCCAAGGATGCCGCCAGCGTTTACGAGATCGTCGCCGTGAGTCCGACCGCCGGGGAGATCCGCCTTACCACCGCTGATCCCGATACTGCACTGGAGCAGTGTCGAAAAGAGGCGATGGTCCTGATCGATGCTGCGTGACCTACCGAAAGCATCGCCTGAACCCTCTGAGCTCGGCAGGCGCAGCCGGGTATCTTCTCCGAACCTGATCACGGGTGAGGAGGGACAGACCATGCTGCGTGGACTGAGCACCGTGAACCTCTGGGCCGAGGACCTGGCGGCGGCGACCCGCTGGTACACGGAGCTGCTGGGTGTCGAGCCGTACTTCACCAGCGAGGCCGCCGGGCGCGGGTCGGGTTACGTCGAGTTCCGGATCGGCGACTACGAGCACGAGCTCGGCATCATCGATCGGCGGTTCGCCCCGCCCGATCTGGCGGCCGAGCCAGGCGGGGTGGTCGTCTACTGGCACGTCGATGACGTGGCGGCCGCGCTGGAGCGGCTGGTGTCGCTGGGCGCGGAGCAGCTCCAGCCAGTCACCGAGCAGGGTCCAGGGTTCGTCACCGCCTCCGTCGTTGACCCGTTCGGCAACGTCCTAGGCATCATGTTCAACCAGCACTACCTCGACATCCTCGGCGAGCGCCGAAAGGCTGAGTGAGCACGCCCTCCGTCCTTGAGGCCTGACATGCCGAGGAAGCCTGCCGTTGACGAAGCCGCGGTCATCGCGTTCCGCGACGCCCTGGCGTGCGCGGGGTCGCTGGATCCGAACGTCCACTCACGAGTCACGGTGCGCTGCACGCCCGATCTGGCCTTCAGATCTTAGTCCTGACGCGCGTGGCTGGAGCGAACCAATCGGTCGGCGAGTACGGCCTCCTCGCCGACTGCAACGCGGCCGCGCTCGTCGGGCAGCACGGCTCCATCGACTGGCTCTGCCTCCCCCGCTTCGACAGCCCCTCTATGTTTGCTCGAATCCTCGATCCCGACGCGGGCCACTGGTCGCTCCGGCCGCTCGGCCGCTGGCGGTCGCGCCGTCGATACATCCCTGGATCGCTCGTCCTAGAGACGACCTTCGAGGCGAGCGAGGGGCGTGCGCGAGTGATCGACGCCCTTGCGTTCGAGCGCGGCCAACGCGGACTCCAGCTCGGGCTCTCGGCCCGCACGAGGTGCTTCGGCTCGTCGAGGGACTGAGCGGACGCGTCACGCTCGAGTTGGAGTTCGTTCCGCGCGCGGAATACGGCCTCGGCCGGCCTTTGTTGCGGGCTGCAGACGGAGGAGCGATGACAGTGGGGACTGTCTCGGCTTCGCGCTGCGCTGGGCGCCGGTCGAAGCGCCGCCGCCAAGGCCGACGCCGGCCGGCGACGTTGCGGGCGGCCGTCGGGGACGCGATCGAGGCGTGGCGCTCGTGGGAGACCGAACACGACATTTACGACGGCGCCCACCGCGAGCTCGTCCGCTTTTCGTCCCTGGTGCTGAAGAGTCTGACCTACCAGCCGACAGGAGCGATCGTCGCAGCGCCCACGACCTCGCTGCCGGAGATGATCGGCGGCGAGCGAAACTGGGACTACCGCTACGGCTGGATCCGCGACGCGAGCATGACTCTGGATGCGCTCTGGATCGGCGCGTGCCCGGAGGAGGCGGACGACTTCGTCTCCTGGCTTCACGGAGCGGCCGGAGGCCATGTCCACGAGGACCGGCCGCTTCAGATCGTCTACGGCATCGGTGGTGAGCGCGATCTCGCCGAACGCGAGCTTTCGCACCTTCGCGGTCACCGCGACAGCCGCCCGGTGCGTGTCGGCAACGGCGCCTGGAACCAGACGCAGCTCGACGTCTACGGCGAGTTCCTCGACGCCTACTACCACAACGTCGACCGACTCCGCGCGCCTGACGGGCAGCTAGCGCATTTTCTGGCAGACCTCGCAGACACGGCAGCGGCCTGATGGCAGGAACGCGGCTCCGGCATCTGGGAGGCACGGGCCGGTCCCCAGCAGTACCTCTCCGGGAAGCTGTACTGCTGGGTCGCGCTCGACCGGGCCATCCGCCTAGCGCCACGGCTCGGCGCCGAGAAGCGGGTCGAGTGCTGGAGCCGCGAGCGCCAACGGATCGCCGAGGCGATCCTGACGCGCGGCTGGAGCGTCTCGAAGCGGGCGTTTACCCAGAGGTTCGACTCGGACGAGCTCGACGCCGCGGCGCTTCTCGTTCCGCTAGTCGGGTTCCTTCCTCCGACCGACGAGCGTGTGCTTTCGACCATCGAGGCGATCGAGCGCGACCTCCTCGAGGAGGGCCTCGTTCACCGCTACCACTCCTTCGACGGGCTCCGGGGCGGGGAAGGGGCGTTCGTGCTCTGCTCCTTCTGGCTCGTGAGCGCGCTCGCTCGAGCCGGTCGCCTTGAACGCGCCCAAAAGGTCTTCGACGAAGTCGTCGGCTTCGCCAACGACCTCGGCCTCCTCGCCGAGGAGGTCGATCCGCGCACCGGCGAGGCGCTCGGAAATTTCCCGCAGGCGTTCTCTCAAGTTGGCCTCATCACCGCCGCCTACGACCTCGACAGGCTCGGCTGAGGGGGGCTCAAGCGATCGGGCCCCGTCGACGCGCCCGGTGATCGCTGCTTCTCGGCCGCTCGCTCACGAGCTCGTCGAGGAGCTGCCCATGGGTCACATCCGCGGATCTTCACTACTGCACTCCTCAGATGCCTGAGGCTGCCGTGTTCCATGACGGACTCGAGCCGGCGGACAGCTCGCCTGTCGCTGGGTCATGGGCGACTGCGCTGACGCGGGAGAAGTTGAGCGGGGCCGGCGTCTCGTCCTGCTCAACGACGACGTGCCCGAGCTCGACAAGTCTCTCCCGCACGGCCTGCGGGATGCGGCTGTCGACGTACGTCTCCTCCCCCTGGCAGTGGACACGCGCGCAGTCGACGGCCTGCTGGACGCGCATCCCGAAGTCGACGTGGTTGACGAGGGCGTGAAGGACGCCGCTGGTGATCCGGTAGCCGCCGGAGCCGCCGGCGCCGAAGACAGCGACGCCGTCCCGCTCGGCCGCGATCGCGGGCACGGCGAAGATTGGCATCTTGCCGGGTGCGATGCAGTTCGCACGGTCGGGCCGCGGGTCGAAGTTGCGCATTGCATTGTTCAGGAAGAAGCCGCCGTCGGGGACGAGGACGAGGGAGCCAAAGGCGGAGGTGAGCGAGGTGATGAGCGCGACGACGTTGCCGTCGGCGTCCGCGGCGACCATTTGGCTCGTGCCGGAGAGACCGGAGGCGGATGGCCGCGTGGGGATGGCGTCGGCGACGGCCGGTTCCCGCTGGTACGGCCAGGGATCGGCGGGCGGGATCGGTCGGGGCGCAGCACGGTCGAGGCGGATGCCTGCCGCCCTGGAAGCGGCGAACTCGGGGCTTGCAAGCCCCGTGACTGGGCTCGCGGCGAAGTCGGGGTCGCCGTAGTAACGCATGTTGTCGACGAAGGCATGGCCCATCGCCTCCGCCATCAGATGTCGGTACTCGCTGCTCTCGGGCCCGTAGGCGGGCAAGTTGAAGCCGCTCAGGATGTTGAGCGTCTCGTAGCCGACGGGATCGCTGGCCGTCGAGTAGCGGATGCCGCGATACCAGGCTCCCCGTTCGACGGTGATCTTCGACTGGTAGGAGGCCAGGTCGCCCACTGTGAGGATGCCGCCGCCTGCCTTCGCTTCTCGTTCGATCGCATCCGCGACCCACCCGCGGTAGAAACCGGCGTCGCCGTGACGGGCAATCTCACGCAGCGTATTGGCGAGTCGCGAGGTGTCGATTCGCTCCTCGGTCCCGTCGGGAGGGTCGCCATCTTCGGGGAGTCTTGGCGGCCGGCCGTCGCGAAGAAGCAGGGCGGAGGCACCCGGCAGAGCCTCGATCTCCTTCAGCCGCCCGACGATGGCGAGGACGAGATCCCAAGTGACGTGCACGCCGGCCTCAGCTGTCTCGATCGCGGGCTCGAGCACCTGGGCGAGCGGCAGCAGGCCCCACCGTTCGTGGGCTGCGCACAGACCGGAAACCGCCCCCGGGACGGCCACAGAAGTCGCGCCCCATTCGTTCTGCCGGTCAACCGTGGGGGGCCAGCCGTAGTACGTGGTCGGCTCGTTCCGGTCGACCTCGAACATATCCGGCCTGGCTGCGGCGGGCGCGCGGACGTTGTGGTCGACGGAGACGAGCTGCCCCGTTTCTGCAAGGAAGAGCGCCATGTGGCCGTAGCCGCCGAGCCCGCAGTTGGCGGGCTCAACGACCTGGCCGGTGAAGGCGGCCGCGACGACGGCGTCGACTGCGTTTCCGCCCTCTTCGAACATCCGTGCCCCGGCCTCGGCTTCATGGATGTGGCCACACGAGACGACGCCGCGCTCGGCGACGACCTCCGTCCGGCTCGTCGCGATCTTGCTACGAATCATCGACGCTCCCTCGGCACGGGGCTGCTTCCCGAGCGCTTCGTCGCGCTACACCACCCCTTAGTGGGGTCGGATGTTTGTGTCGCATCCACTGAGTGTGACCAGCCCGCTTTTACTGACCACAATCCATTCTCTCCTCTGCTGGGTTCGTTGACGACTCCACCCCGCATCGTGCTGCCGTGTTTCCCCACCCCGCTGCAAGCCCGCAAGTTGAGTTGCACATTTTGCGACACTTAATTTGCGACTTCTCGACTATCTTGTTACGATCGCGACGTGGAGCGGGAGCCGGCTGTCGCGATACGCCGCGCGGTGGCGCTGCTGCTGACGCTTGGCGGGGACGAGGCGTTGGCAGGGGGTGGTCTTGGTGTGAAGCGCTTGTCCGAGCTCACGGGAAACGAGATCAGTCGCGTCTCCCGGACTCTCGAGGTGCTGTCCGAGTCGCGACTTGTCGATCGTGATTCCGCAAGCCGTGCGTACCGTCTCGGCTGGCGGTTCTTCGCACTGGCGGCCCGCGCCGGCCATCCGCACCTGCGTCAGGCCGCTGCAGAGTTCGTGCGTCTCCTGACCGACGAGTTCGGGGAAAGCGCCTACCTCTCCGTCCTGGAGAGCCACGAGGTGCTGACGATCATCTCCGAGTCGCCTGCGCACACGCTGCGGGCGGCCAGCTGGGTCGGCCGCAGCCACCCGTACCTCTATGCCACCTCGGCCGGGCGTGCGCTCCTCTTCGGGCACACCGAGGAAGAGCTCATCGCGCTGCTCGGCGATCTCGAGTTCCGTCCGCCTGGCCCGAAGGGGCCGACCAGCTTCAGTGATTTCGCCGCGCGGCTTGCGCGCGAGCGGCTTAAGGGTTGGGTCTACGTAGACGAAGAGTTCGAGCCCGGCTTGGTCGGAATCGCAGCGCCTGTCTACGATTTCGACGGCCGCGTCGTCGCCGCGCTCAACCTCTCAGGCCCGAAGTTCCGTGCCGAGAAGGCCTTGTCAGCCGCGGGGCCCCGTCTCGTCGAGGTCGCAACGGAGCTTTCGAGCCTTCTTGGATACGTGGGCCCCTCGCGCGACTCAGCGGGAGCAGCGGGGTGAGTGATCGCGAGTCCGTACGGTTTTTCAGCGACGGACAGCGGCTGGATGGCGACCTGTGGCACCCGCCTTCGGCTTGTTCTGCGGTCGTGATCGCCTGTTCGGGCTACCTGGGTCTGAAGGGCCTGCAGCCCGCCCGATTCGCAAGGGCGCTCGTCCCTAGCGGCTATGCCTGCCTCTGTTTCGACTATCGCGGCTTTGGATTCAGTGATGGTGAGCGGGGGCGGCTTGTTCCCGGCGAGCAGGTCGAGGACATTCGGGCCGGGGTCGATTACCTGTCCAGCCGCGACGACACCGCCGCGGTCCCGCTCGTCTTGCTCGGCTGGGGGCTAGGTGGGGCGCTGGTGATCGCCGAGGCTGCGCACGACTCGCGCGTAGGGGCAGTTTTGGCCCTGAACGCGATCGCCGACGGCTACCGCACGACCCGTGCCCTTCACGACGACGCCTCGTGGGCGCGGTTGATGGAGCGGCTCGAGCGAGACTGCGTCGACCGCCTCCGTTACGGCCGCTCGGGCCTGATCCCTGCCTTTGAGGTTGTCCGTCTCCGAGGTTCGACTCGCGACTACGTCGAGTCCGAGCTCTCCAAAGAGTCCGGTTTCGGCTTCCCGGTCACCTGCCAGGCGAGCGAGCATCTGCTTCGGTTCTCGGTTGAACATCTCGTTGGGCGGATCGCTCCGCGCCCGCTCTTCTTCGCCCACGGAGCCGCCAACGATCTCTACTCGCCCGAGGAGGCACACCGCCTCTACCGGCTCGCCGGCGAGCCGCGCGAGCTACACCTGCTGGACGGCGCCGGACACAGCGAATGGATGCATGACGGCCACCAGACCTTTCGGCAGCTGATCGGACTTATCACGGACTTCTTGCAACGCTCGCTCGGGGGAGACAGTGACTGGCCGCGTCGAACGAAGGCATCGCGGAGCTCAGAACCGGAACGCCATGATCCAATCGAAGAATCTCGACGCTGACGAAGTCTCGAGCCTACGGGCTCTGACGAGCACCGAGATCCACGCGTCTCGCGCACGTATCCTCGAAGCGGCCGACGAGGCCCGAAGGCGCCTGGAGCGTGATCTGCACGACGGAGCACAACAGCGCTTCGTCCTTGCGGCGATGAGGCTGAAGGAGGTCCAGGCCGAGGCGCGCGGAACTCTCGCGGAGTTACTCGTCGCGGAAGTTCAGGCGGCAGCAGCTGTGCAGGGCAGACGACTGCGTGCCCGTCCTCGTGGCTCTGCTCATCCGGTCTCCATCGGGAGCGGAACCTCAGGAGCTGGGCTCAGCTCACCGCTTTCTTCACGAGCGCGCCGATCCTTGTCTCTTCGGCCGCCGTCAACTCGTTCACCGCGAAGGAGGTCGGCCACATGTTGCCTTCGTCGAGGGTCGCCGTAGCGTTGAAGCCGAACGTCGCGTACCTCTCCTTGAACTTCGACGCAGGAGTGAAGTAGCAGACGACCTTGCCTTCCTTGGCATACGCGGGCATCCCGTACCAGGTCTTCGGCGAGAGGGCCGGCGCGCTGGCCTTGACGATCGCATGGAGCCGTTCGGCCATGGCGCGATCCCGCTTCCGGCATCTCGGCGATCTTCGCGAGCACGTCGCTTTCCCCGTCCGCCTTGCGCGCGCGCGGGCCGCGGCGTGTTTCCGCCTTCAGCTCTTGGGCGCGCTCCTTCATCGCGGCCCGTTCCGCGGCCGTGAATCCCTTGGACTTTTTGTCGGTCGCGGCGGTGCTCTTGGCGGACTTCTGCGTGGCCTTCTTGCGCTCATCGTTCCCTCCTGTGCAGGCTCTCGGGGCCGCCCTGCGCCTGCATGACTCCGTCGAGCGACATGAACGTGTTGGCGACCAGCTTTCTCACCGCTTCTCCTTGGTCGAGGCTCGCTGTTAAGCGACGAGAATCGGCGCCAAGACTCATCGCTCCATCCGAGACATGGGAGGGCGCCTCCGGTGCGACTGCACACGTGGAACAGGTCACTGCCGCAGCCGTCACGACCCCGGACATGGCGGCGTGGCAGGCGCTCCTCTGGCGCGGCCAACTGGAGCCCGGTCAGACCGCGCTCGTCCCCGGCGCACAGGCGCCTCGGGCCAAATCGGCGTTCAGCTGACGAAGCGCCGTGGGGCCCGGCTGAGTCCTG
>Ga0081538_10004600_pt1 | contig 12681 bp, 9 predicted proteins | sample TabmetS5T2R1_FD_71022 | JGI IMG/M metagenome (GOLD analysis project Ga0081538, IMG submission 71022) | Tabebuia heterophylla rhizosphere microbial communities from the University of Puerto Rico - S5T2R1 | ecosystem: Host-associated > Plants > Roots > Rhizosphere ...
CACGAGGCCACCGGCCTCGGAGAGGTGCGGCTCCGCGGCGCCGAGGGCGTGACGCAGCTCGGCGAGGCCGGCCCGCCCGATCGGATCCGGCTCGAGCGCCGCGTCGATCGCCTCGCATAGCCCGGCGGGAAGGTCCCGCCGTAGAGCGGAGAGCGGGGGCAGCGGGCGGGCGAGGCGCCGGGCCGCCGCAGCCGGTCCACCCGCCCGCACCGGGTTGGTCCCGGTCCACGCCTCGTAGAGGGTGAGCGCGAGCGCATAGACGTCGCAGGCGCCGGTGACCCGCGCCCCCTCGGCCTGCTCGGGCGCCATGTAGGCCAGCGTGCCGACGACGTCGCCGGTCCGGGTGAGCGACTCCCCGCTCACGACGTGGGCCACCCCGAAGTCCGTCAGCTTCGCGAATCCCGCCCCGGCCGCCGGCTCGGCCAGGACCATGACGTTCTGGGGCTTGACGTCGCGGTGGATCACGCCCCGCGCGTGGGCGTGGTCGAGAGCCTCGCACAGCGCGCCTCCGATGCGGGCCACGTCCCGGTCGGAGAGGGCGCCGGCGCGGACCAGATCGGCCATCGTTCGACCCCGAACCAGCTCCGACACCAGGTACACGTCGTGCTCGTCGGAGGCGAGCTCGTAGACGGCCACGATGCCCGGGTGGTTGAGCCGGGCAGCCGCGCGTGCCTCGCGCTCCACCCGCTCCCCACCGCCCCGCTCGCGGGGGATCGCCTTCACCGCGACCTCGCGCTCGAGCTTCTCGTCCCAGCCGCGCCACACCACCCCGAAGCCGCCCGCGCCGAGGCGCTCATCCAGCCGGTAGCGCCCGAGGACCGCGTGTGACGCCGCGCCCTCGCGCCCCGCTTCGCTAGGGTCGGGGGCAGCGAGCGGCAGCGTGCCCTGCTCGGCGGTGAGGCTGGTCTGGAAGCGTTTCATCCCGGTTTCGTGTTCGGCCTCTGAAGAGCGCGTCCTGCCCCCCGTTCATACTCTCACCCGAGTCGCCCAGGGCGCCGCGCAGCGAGAAGAGTGATCCTGCTGTCCTTCCTCGACGAACCGGACGAGCCAGTACGCCGCCGAAGACGCCGACCGCGGAGCGGTCCGTCTGTCGACCGGCAGACGATGATGTTACGCCGGACGATCGCCATCGTCTTCGGGCTGCTCGTCGTCGTCCTGCTCGTCCTGGTGGTGCGCAGCTGCCTCAACGCCCGGGCCGAGGACGCCCTGCAGGACTACGTCCGGGAGGCCAACGAGCTCGTCCGCCAATCGAACGCGGAGAGTCGCTCGCTGTTCGGGCTGCTACAGGGCGCCGGCGGGCAGCAGGAGGCGGTGAACATCGAGAACGCGCTCAATGGATGGCGGGTCGAGTCGAGCCGCCTCGTCGAGCGGGCCGACGACCTGGACGCGCCGGACGAAGTGTCCACCGCGCAGCGTTACCTCACGGAGACGCTCGCGCTGCGGCGCGACGGCTTGGCGGTGGTGGCCGACGCCATCCCCGGGGCGCTCGCCGACCAGGAGCGGCGCCAGAGCACCAGCCGGGTCGCGCGGGTGATGCGGGTCTTCGCGGCGAGCGACGTCCTCTACAACTTCCGCTACCGGCCCAGCCTCGAGGACGCCGTCCAGGACGAGGACGTGGCCACCGAGGATCCGGTCGACAGCAACTTCCTGCCCGATCCGCAGTGGCTCAACCCGAGCTTCGTGGCCGACCAGGTGGCCGAGCTTCGCGCGGGTGGAGCCGGGGACCAGGAGGCGGCCGCCCCCGGCCTGCACGGCAACGGAATCGGCACCGTGACCCTCGGCGGCGTGGCGCTCGTCCCGGGCGGCTCGACGACCGTGCCGGTCGGCGACGACCTGTCTTTCGAGGTCCAGGTCGCCAATCAGGGCGAGAACACCGAGACCGACGTGACCGTCCGGGCGACGCTCGACACCGGAGGTGAGCCGATCGAGGCCTCGGAGCAGCTCGACACGATCGCGGCGGGCGAGACGAAGACCGTGTCGATCCCCCTCAGAGAGCGGCCGCCCACGGGGGAGAACGTGTCGGTGGACGTCGAGATCGAGCCGGTGCCGGCCGAGGAGCAGACCGACAACAACAGCGCCACATTCATGGTCATCTTCACCCAGTAGCGCGGGCGATACCCTGATCCGCCGTGGATGACCTGACCTCCACGCAGGGGATCGTCGCCCTCGCCGCGGGCGGCGCCGCGCTCGTCGCACTGATCTGGCTGATGGTGCTCAGCGTCAAGCTGCGCCGGGTGCGCGCGTCCCAGCGCACCGTGCTCGGCGGGGCCAAGACCGACCTGGTGGCGCACGCCGAGGGGCTTCACGAGGCCTTCGTCCAGCTTCGCGACCGCGTGGAGGAGACCGCCGTGCAGCTCGAGGCGCGGGTCGAGGCGGCCGAGCGCCGGATCGACGGCTGCGTGGCCTACACCTCCCTGGTCCGATACGACGCGTACAACGAGATGTCCGGTCAGCAGTCGAGCAGCCTGGCTCTCCTCGACGCCCACCGCTCGGGCGTGGTCGTGTCATCGATCCTCCAGCGCGACCAGGCGCGCTTCTACATAAAGCAGGTGCATGACGGCGTCTCGGAGCACCCGCTCTCCCCCGAGGAGCAGGAGGCCATCGAGGCGGCGGTGGCCGGCGCGCCGGCCCGCACCTGAGATGCGCGTCGCCTATCTCGGCCCGGCGGGCACCTACAGCGAGGAGGCCCTCCGGGCCTCTGCGCCCGGCCCGGTCGAGGAGATCCCCTACCCGACCATCCGAGACGCGGTCATGGCCGTGCAGGCGGCCGCGGTCGACCGGGCGGTCGTGCCCATAGAGAACGCGCTCGAGGGCGCGGTGGCGGTGACCCTCGACACGCTGGCCACCGATGCCGACCGGGTCCGCATCGCGGCCGAGGTCGTCCACCCGATCCACCACTGCGCGATCGCGGCTCGCCCCCTGGCGCTCGATGAGGTGACCCGCGTGGTCTCCCATCCGCAGGCCAGCGCGCAGTGCGCCCGCTTCCTCCGGGAACGACTCCCACACACCGAGCTGGTAGCCGCGCCGTCGACCGCCGACGCTGTCCTGTCGGTACGCGCGGCCGCCGAGCCGGCGCTGGCCCTCGGATCCCGCCTGGCGGCCGAGCTCTACGACTGCGTCGTGCTCGCGTCTGACGTCGAGGACCATCCCGACAACGCCACTCGATTCGTGTGGCTGGCGCCGGCGGACGCAACCTCGACGCCCGGCGACGCTCCATCCCCGAAGACGCCCGGCGACGCCGCATCCCCGAAGACGCCCGATGCCCCCTCCTGCAAGACCGGCGACGCCCCCTCCTCCAAGACCGACGACCCCTTCTCCAAAACCGGCGCCCCCTCCTGCAAAACCTCGGTCGTGTTCTGGGGCGGCGGAGACCAGTCTCCCGGCTGGCTCGTCGCGGCCTTGCGCGAGTTCGCGGACCGTAACGTGAACCTGACCCGCATCGAATCCCGCCCCCGGCGGATCAGATTGGGCCACTACATGTTCTTCGCGGACCTGGAGGGGGCCGCCGACGAGCCACCGGTCAGCGAGGCCCTCGCCGCGCTGCGCCATCGCGTGGAGGAGGTGCGCGTTCTCGGTTCGTACGGCAGTGTCGGCGGACCCCCTGGATAAACTGCCGGGACCGTGGCCGCGCGCGCGGAGCTGACCTTCCATTCGGAGCCCCCCTCAGAAGCGGGTGACTCTGAACCAGGCCCTGCCGTCGCGCTGCCCGCGCCCGGCCGGGTGGCGCAGCGCGGCGGGTCAAGCGGCCGGGTGCTGGTCCTCAACGCCTCCTACGAGCCGATCAACGTGTGCACGGTCCGCCGCGCCGCCGTCCTGATCCTGAAGAACCGGGCGGAGGTTCTCGAGAAGGGCGACTGGGCCCTGCACGCGGAGTCGCTCACCCTCCCTAAGCCGGTGGTCATCCGGCTACTCGCCTACGTGCGCATCCCGCGCGACGCCCACCGGCGCAAGATCACGCGCCGCGCGGTGTTCGCGCGCGACCGCTGGACGTGCCAGTACTGCGGCCATCGGCGCGGGAACCTCACCGTCGACCACGTGATCCCCCGCTCGAAGGGAGGCAGCTCGAGCTGGGACAACATCGTGACCTGCTGCGCCCCCTGCAACCGCCGCAAGGGTGACCGTCTTCCGAAGCAGGCGCGGATGGTTCCGGTGAGCGCGCCGAAAGCACCCAAGCCCACGATCTTCATCCACGTCGCCACGCCGAACATCCCCGCCGCTTGGGAGCAGTACCTCGTGGCGGCCTGATGCCGGACCCGCCGGGGTCGTCCCGTCCGGGGCAAGGCCGCCGCAACGACGCCGCCGCCAATTCTCCTGTCGATCCCACCGCGACCGGCGCCGGTGCTGCCGGCTCCGGCGCTGCCGGCTCCGGCGCGCGCGAGGCCCCCAGCGCCGAGGCGGCGCCAGCCGAGCAGGGCCCGTCCCCACCCGCGGACTCCCGACCGGCAACCGTCGGCGACCTTCGTAGCCTCCGCCGCTGGCTCCTCGTCGCGACCGTATGGGGCACCGCGGCGACGGCAATCGCGGTCATCGCCCTCGTGGTCGCCAACGACGCCAAGGACGACGAGCGCAGCGTCCGCACAGCGGAGCAGCTGAGTCAACTCCAGCGAGAGCTCATCGAGCGGCTGGACACGCTCGAGTCGCGTATCGAGGACCTTCCCACGTCGACGGACGTCTCGAACCTCGACTCGCGGCTGAAGCAGGTCGAGGACGAGGCCAGCGAGACGCCGGAGCAGCTCGACCGCCTGAACGGCCGGCTGGACGACCTCGAGCAGCGGGCGGACGAGTTCGAGCGGCAGGCAGAAGCGAGCGAGGGCGGCGACACGGCCGGTACGCGGACGACGCCCTAACGACAAGGGGCGCCCTCGCGGACGCCCCTCGTCGATTGTCTGCTGAACCTGGTCGGCAGCACTTCAACTGCGGCCGGAGGGACCACTCCCGGCCAGCTCTGCCGACGGTGTCTCGGGTGGACTCCGCTTGACGGGGCCCAGCTCCGGTCTAGCGGCCGGACACCTCCAGGGTCCCAAAAGATCTGTCACTCAAGCTCGGACCACCTCCTTTCCCTGGTGACACCCATTGAAGCAGACGGCCCGGCCAGCCTGCCCGGTGGGATGGGGAGCCGGTTCAGCCGCTCTCGTGGCTGTCGGCATCTGGCCCCGCGTCCGGTGCGGCCCCGTCAGTGGCCGCGGCCGCGCTCTGGCCGCGTACCGGGGCGCCGGGCTGGGCCTCCTCGAGGCCCTCCTGAACGGTCGCCGCGGTGTCGGTGGTGGTCTCCATCACCAGTGCGACGGCGCTCACGCGGTCGTCCTCGCGGAGATTCATGAGCCGCACGCCCTGCGCCGGCCGCCCCTGCTTCGAGATGCCCCGGACCGCGGTCCGCTGGACCATCCCATTCTGGGAGATGAACACGAGGTCGTGGTGCTCGCGCACGATCAGGGCCCCCGCGAGGGCTCCCTTCTTCTGCGTAAGCCCGATGGTCTTCACCCCCATCGTCCCGCGGCCCTTGACCGGGTATTCCTCGATCGGGGTGCGCTTGCCGTAGCCGTTCTCGGTAACCACGAGTAGCTCCGTATCGGGACGGACGACGTCCATGGCGAGAACGCGGTTGTCCCCGCGATCGACGTTCATGCCCTTCACGCCCGCCGTGTCCCGCCCCATCGGCCGCACCTGATCCTCGTTGAATCGTGCGGCCTGGCCGGAGCGGGAGACCATGATGATGTCGTCGTCACCGCTCGTCCGCCGCACGGCGACCAGCTCGTCGTCGTCGCGGATGTTGATCGCAATGATCCCGTCGGCCTTGATCGGCGTGTTGTAAGCGGCGAACTCGGTCTTCTTGATCTGGCCGTTCTTGGTCGCGAACACGAGGTACTTGCCCTCGTTGAAGTCCCGCGTCGCCTGGACGGCCTGCACCCGCTCGCCGTCGCGCAGGGGAAGGAGGTTGACGAGGGCTCGCCCCTTTGCGGTGCGCTGCGCCTCGGGCAACTCGTAGACCTTCTGCCGGTAGACCTTCCCGCGGTTGGTGAAGAACAGCAGGTAGTCGTGGGTCGAGGACACGAAGAGGTGCTCGATGTAGTCCTCGTCCTTCATGTCCATCCCCATCACGCCCATGCCGCCCCGCTTCTGCTGGCGGTACGTGCCGAGCGGTAGGGACTTGATGTATCCCGAGTGGGTGATCGAGATGACCATCTGCTGGTCGGCGATCAGGTCCTCGACGTCGATCTCATCCTCGGAGGCGGTGATCTCGGTGCGCCGCTCGTCGCCGTAACGCTCCTTGATCTCGAGCAGCTCCTCCTTGACGAGGCCCATCACCCTGGCCTCGTCCCCGAGGATCTCGCGGAGCTCCTCGATCCGCTCGAGCACGTCGGCGTGCTCGCGCCTGATCTCCTCAGTCTGCAGGGCGGTCAGGCGCTGGAGGCGCAGGTCGAGGATCGCCTGCGCCTGGATCCGGGTGAGCTCGAACTGCTCCATCAGGCCCTCGCGCGCCGTGTCCGGATCGCGCGACCCGCGGATCAGCTCGATGACGGCGTCGATGTTGGCGATCGCGACGAGGAGTCCGTCGAGGATGTGAAGCCGCGCCTCCTTCTCGCGCAGCTCGTACTTCGTCCGGCGGACGACGACGTCGCGCTGATGGTCGACGTAGTTCTTGACGAGCGGCAGCAGCCCGAGCGTGCGCGGCACCGCGTCGACCAGGGCCACCATGTTCACTCCGAAGGTGGTCTGCAGCTGGGTGTGCTTGTAGAGCTTGTTCAGCACGACCTTGGGGAGCGCGTCGCGCTTCAGCTCGATCACGAGCCGGATGCCGGAGCGATCGGACTCGTCCCGCAGATCGGAGATCTCCTTCAGGCGCCCCCGATCGTGCTGCTCGGCGATCTTCTTCATGAGGCCGCTGCCGTCGTCGCGCCCGTCGCCCTTGGCGACCTGGTACGGCATCTCGGTGACGATGATCGCCTCCTTGCCGTGGCGCAACGGCTCCACGTGCGCGCGCCCGCGCACCACGACCCGGCCGCGGCCGGTCTCGTACGCCTCGCGGATGCCGCCCTTCCCGACGATGATCCCGCCCGTCGGGAAGTCGGGCCCCCTCACGTGGCGCATGAGACCCCTGACGTCGATCTGCGGGTCGTCGATGTAGGCGACCACCGCGTCGATCGTCTCGCCCAAGTTGTGCGGCGGGATGTTGGTCGCCATCCCCACCGCGATCCCGGCCGACCCGTTCACCAGCAGGTTCGGGAACCGCGCCGGGAGGACCACCGGCTCCTGACGCGACTCGTCGTAGTTCGACCCGAAGTCGACGGTATCCGCGTTGATGTCGCGGAGCATCTCCGTGGCCAGCCGCGAGAGACGCGCCTCCGTGTAGCGCATCGCCGCGGGCGGGTCGTTGTCGATCGAGCCGAAGTTGCCCTGCGCGTCGACCAGCGGATAGCGCATGGCGAAGTCCTGGCCGAGCCGCACGAGAGCGTCGTAGATGGCGGCGTCGCCGTGGGGGTGGAACTGTCCCATGACGTCGCCGACGACGCGCGAGGACTTGCGGAACGGCCGATTGGGCTGCAGGCCGGCCTCGTGCATCGAGAACAGCACCCGCCGGTGCACCGGCTTGAGGCCATCGCGCACGTCCGGCAGCGCCCGGCCCACGATCACGCTCATGGCGTAATCGAGGTAGGACGAGCGCATCTCCTCCTCGAGACCGCGCGGCTCGATGTTCCCGCCTGTCAGCTGGTCGATGCTCATCAGTAGGCCGGGGCGTCGCTAGACGTCCAGGTTCGTCACCTCTCTCGCGTGCGTCTCGATGAATTCGCGCCGCGGCTCGACGTTGTCGCCCATCAGCATCGAGAACATCAGGTCCGCTGCGCTCGCATCGTCGATGGTCACGAGCTGAAGGGTGCGCCGCTCCGGATCCATGGTCGTCTCGAACAGCTGGTCGTAGTTCATCTCGCCCAGCCCCTTGAAGCGCTGGAGGGGAACGCCGTCGCGCGCCAGCTCGAGGACCTTCAGGCGCAGGTCCTCGAAGGACAGCGCCCGCGCCTCGCGCTTTCCGAGCGTGACGTCGAAGGGAGGCGTGCCGGCCAGCGACTCCAGCTCCTTGTGCACCTTGACGAAGCCGGCGTACTCGGGACGCGCGAACATCGCTCGCCGCAGGCGGTATGTGGCCGCGGTGCCGGTCCGGCGCTCGATCACTCGCGCGACGATCTCCGCCGCGTCCTCGGACACCAACGCGGTCTCGTAGGGCTCCCCTTCGGGGTCGGCGCCCTTCAGCAGCTCGATCACCGCTTCGGGTTCGGTCAGCCCCTCGTCCAGGATGGACGACTCCTCCAGGAAGGTGATCGGATCGTGGCCGTACTCCGCGCGCAGGGCGGCCGCCCACCCCTCGTACTGCTTGAGCAGCCGACCGTACTTCTGCCAGCGGGCGTGGGTCAGGCTGAAGGGCCGCTTCTCGCGGTCGATTACCTCCATGCTCTCGAGCTTGTCGCGAAGCAGGACCTCCTCGAGCTCGGACTCCTTCTCTATGTAGACGTCCTGCTTGCCCGCCCGGACCTTGTACAGCGGCGGCTTTGCGATGTAGACGTGACCGGCCTCGATCAGCTCCGGCATCTCCCGGTACAGGAAGGTGAGCACCAGGGTCCGGATGTGGGCGCCGTCCACGTCGGCGTCCGTCATGACGATCACCTTGTGATAGCGCGCCTTCGAGAGGTCGAACTCCTCCCGGATGCCGGTGCCGATGGCGGTGATCAGCGCCCGGATCTCGCGGTTCGAGAGGACCTTGTCGATTCGATTCTTCTCGACGTTGATGATCTTTCCGCGCAGCGGCAGGATCGCCTGGGTGTTGCGGTCGCGGCCCTGCTTCGCCGAGCCGCCGGCCGAGTCGCCCTCGACGATGAACAGCTCGGCGAGCGCGGGATCACGGACGGAGCAGTCGGCCAGCTTGCCGGGCAGCGTCGAGTTCTCGAGGGCCGACTTGCGCCGCGTCAGATCGCGCGCCTTGCGCGCCGCCTCACGCGCCCGCGCGGCCTCGACCGTCTTCCGGATGATCCGGTTTGCGTCTCCTGGATGCTCCTCGAGGAACTCGCTCAGACCCCGGTTGACCGCGGCCTGGACGAACCCCTCCACCGGCGGGTTGCCGAGCTTCGTCTTCGTCTGACCCTCGAACTGGGGCTCGCGGATCTTCACGGAGATGATTGCCGTGAGGCCCTCGCGGACGTCCTCGCCCTGGAGGTTTGGATCCTTCTCCTTCAACTCGCCCTTCTGGCGCGCGTGCGCGTTGATCGTGCGGGTGAGCGCGGAGCGGAAACCGGACAGGTGCGTGCCGCCCTCGTGCGTGTTGATGTTGTTCGCGAACGAGAGCAGTGCCTCCTGGTAGGAGTTGTTCCACTGCAGGGCGACCTCGACTTCGCCGATGTCGCTGGAGTCCTCGAGATAGACGATCTTCGAGTGCAGGGGCTCGCGCGTTCCCTGGCCGTGGAGATACTTCACGAAGTCGACGATGCCGCCGTGGTACTGAAAGGTCGTCTCGAAGCGCTCGCCGCGCTCATCGCGGAAGTCGATCTTGAGGCCCTTCGTGAGGAAGGCCATCTCGCGGAAACGCTGCTCGAGGACGGTCCGGTCGTAGTCGATCGTCTCGAAGATCTCGAGGTCGGGGAGATAGGTGATGCGGGTGCCGCGGCGGTCTGTCTTCGCACCCTTCTTGAGCTCCGTGGTGGGCGAGCCGCGCTCGTACGACTGCGTCCACTCGTAGCCGTCGCGCCAGACGGTGAGATGCAGCCACTCGGCGAGCGCGTTCACCACCGAGACGCCGACGCCGTGCAGCCCGCCCGACACCTTGTAGCCCCCGCCCTCGCCGAACTTGCCGCCGGCGTGCAGCATCGTGAGCACGACCTCGGCGGCCGGCCGACCCTCCTTCTCGTGCATGGCGACCGGAATGCCGCGGCCGTTGTCGACCACCGTGACGCTGTTGTCGGGGTGGATCACGATCTCAACGTGATCGGCCTCGCCGGCCAGGGCCTCGTCGACGGAGTTGTCGACGACCTCGTAGATCAGGTGGTGCAGCCCGCGCGCGCCCGTTGAGCCGATATACATGCCGGGCCGCTTGCGTACGGCCTCGAGGCCCTCCAGGACGGTGATGTCCTGGGCGTCATAGGTCTCATTGCGGCGCTGCCGGGGCCGCCGTGCCCCGTCCGGCTTCGAACCGCCGCTGTCCTTCTGAGGCTTGCTCGCCAAACGATTCCTTCCGTCGCGCGACCGCGGTCTGCGGTCGCTGACACACCACGAAAAACCCCGACCCCGTGCCGTTGCTGAACACGGGTCGGGGCGCTACATAAACCATCACCAATGGTAGCAGGCTACCCCCTCCGCCGGACGCCCTGAACCGTTACAAAATGCCCGCAAATGGGGCAAAAGTCGTGTGCCTGGCGCGAGCTCCGAACGCCCGGGTCAGGGTCGGTTCGCCAGCGAACCGACGACGAAGCGCAGGCGCGTCAGCCCGGGCTCGTCTGCCGTAGCCGGTGGCACACCCGGGACGCTAGTCAGTCGTACGAGTAGATCGGCGCCGAGCAGCTCGAGCTCGTGCGCCCACACCCCCGATTCGCAGGCGACGGTGATCACCCCATCGCTCTCCGACACGGGCATCGAGACGGCGGCCAGGGCGGCTCCCGCCGCCTCGGGCCAGGCCGCCTGGACGCGCGCCAGGAGCGTGGTCGGCTGGCTCTGGCGTGCGACGTCGGCCAGCGCGAGCCTGAGCGGACGAGGAGCGAGACGCCTCACCCGCTCACCTGGCCGCCGTGGCGGCCACCGTGCCGTTCGCGACCCGCACCAGCGTGGCCGCCGCGCCGTCGGGTAGATCCGGGGCACCCTGGGTCCCGGGGTCATTGCCCGCGCCGTTGGCTTGGGCCGCCGCGCCGCGGGGCTGGGCCGCCGCGCCGTTGGCCTGGGCCGCCGCGCCGCGGGCCGCCCCGCCGGCCGTGCCTCGAGCGCCGGGAACCTGATCGGGCTCGGTAGCCGTGACCACCGCCTGGCCGCCGTCTCGGAGCAGATCCGCCAGCAACTCTCGGCGCTCAACGTCCAGCTCGGACATCACGTCGTCCAGGAGCATGAGCGGTGGCCGTCCGCCGTGCTCTGCCAACAGCTGGCGCTCGGCGAACAGCAGCGCCAGCAGTGCAACGCGCTGCTGGCCCTGCGAGCCGTAGACGCGCAGCGAGACGCCGTCGACTTCGAACGACAAGTCGTCGCGGTGCGGACCGTGGACAGTAAAGCCACGGTCGAGGTCCGCCTGGCGGCGCTCCGCGAGTTCCCGCCGGAGATCGGCGACGTCCCGCGCGGCGGAGCGAGGGCGGTAGCGCAAATCAGCGGTGCCGGGCAACCCAAGGCGACGTGCGATGTCGGCGAACAAGGGCCGCAGGCCCACGACGGTGTCCGCACGGTCCTCCATGAGCCTCACGCCTTGCCGGGCGAGCTCCGCGTCCCAGGCATCGAGCGCCGACCTTTCCGGCCGCCCGGCGCGCATCCGGGCGAGGAGTGCGTTGCGTTGGCTTAGGGCCCGGCTGTAGGCGCCGCGGGTCTCCGCGCGCGCAGGCCACTGAGCAGCCACGACCTGGTCCAGATGCGCACGACGGGTGGACGGAGCACCCTTCACCAGTTCGAGGCGCTCCGGGAGGAAGATGCTGATGAGCGGGCGCACCCCGACGCCGGCGAGATTCGAGAGCGGGTTGTCATCAACCCGCACACGTTTCGGCTGGCCGGGCGTAAAGCCAACCTCGATGCGATGGGAATCCTGCCCATCGTGTACTTCCAGCGCGACGCGCGCCACTGCCGCTCCGCGGCGCACCAGCTCTCGCCCGTTGGTGGTACGCGGCGAGCGGGTAGTGGCTCCGAAGTAAATGGCCTCGAGCAGGTTGGTCTTCCCGCAACCGTTAGGCCCTGTCACTACGGTGAGGCCATCGGCCAGCTCGACTTCCGCCTGCTCATAGTTGCGGAAGTCGCGGACTTGGACGCGCCCGACGCGCACTACACCGGTTCCTCAAACGTTTAGGCGAATCGGCATCACCAGGTACCGAAACGCAGCGGCGTCGTCACCGGACTGGATCAGCCCCGGGCGCAGCGGGCTGATGAGCTTCAGGATCAGCTCATCGGATTCGGTGCTCTCGAGGCCCTCGCGGAAGAACTCCGGGTTGAAGCCGATTTCCAGCGGCTCGCCGGCGAATGGCACGGGGAGCGCCTCGCTCGCCTCGCCGACGTCGGGGGTCTGGGCCGATACGTCCAGGACACCCTCCGAGAACCGCAATCGCAGGGGCGCGTTCTTCTGGGCGAGTAGGCCGACACGGCGCACGACGTCCAGCAGCTCGTTGCGATTCATACGCAGCTCGTGCTCGTAGGTGTCCGGGAGGAGCTGCTGATAGTTGGGGAAGCGACCCTCGACCAGTCGTGACGAGAGCACCACGTCTTCGACGCGGAAGATGACCTGGTTCTCGAGTGCCGCGACGGCAATGCGCTCGGCGTCAGCGCTGGCGGCGATCCGTCCGAGCTCCTGGAGGGTTCGCGCCGGGACGTTCGCCTCAATGGAACCATCCAGCTCCGAATCGAGTGGGGTCTCCTTCACGCTTAGGCGGTAGGAGTCAGTCGCCACCATCCGCAGCTCGCGTCCAGACGCCGTTACAAGGACCCCGGTGAGGTGCGGGCGCGTCTCGTCACGCGAGGCCC
>Ga0081538_10004601_pt1 | contig 12679 bp, 14 predicted proteins | sample TabmetS5T2R1_FD_71022 | JGI IMG/M metagenome (GOLD analysis project Ga0081538, IMG submission 71022) | Tabebuia heterophylla rhizosphere microbial communities from the University of Puerto Rico - S5T2R1 | ecosystem: Host-associated > Plants > Roots > Rhizosphere ...
CGCCCCGCGTCCCCCGCGAGCCCGCCCCGATGCCGCGCCTCCGCTGGTACTGATCCGCGCGTGAGGCGGTTTGCCAGCGTGCGGATCGCCTCGATCAGCTCGGGCGGCTCGCGGACCTCGAAGTCGACGCCGAGCATCGCCACCCGCATGGCGAGCCACGCGAGGTTGTTGTCCTCGGTCCGGTACTCGCAGGTGCGCTCGTCGATCGGAGTGACCGTCCCCCAGAACGGGCGCACGGATTCGGCCGGGGCGTGCAGCGTGAGCCGCGCGTCGTAGCGGCCCGGGAGCGAGCCCAGGCGCTGCTCGACGAACGCCGCCGGGTCCTCGACCGGGAGCGGGCGGGGAGCGAAGCGCACGCCCGTCGCCGCCGGCTTCGCGATGCGGTCGACGCGGAACGTCCGCCAGTCGTCGCGCGCGCGGTCCCAGCAGACGAGGTACCAGCGGCGGCCGCGGTTGACGAGCGCGTGCGGCTCGACCTCGCGCCGCCCCGACGACCCGTCGCGCGCCTCGTACCCGAAGCGCACGCACTCGTGGTCCCGGCATGCTCCCGCCAGCACCGTCAGGCACTGGGGATCGACGGTCGGGCCCTCGGCGGGGAGCGACATGGTGGCCGCGCCCAGCGCCTGGACGCGGCGGCGCAGGTGCGCGGGGAGCACCTGCTCGAGCTTGACCAGCGCCCGCACCGACGTCTCCTCGATCCCGGTGACCGACGCCCGCGCCGCCGTCCGCAGGCCGACCGCGATCGCGATCGCCTCGTCGTCGTCGAGCAGCAGCGGCGGCATCGCCGTCCCCGCCGCGAGCCGGTAGCCGCCCGCCGGGCCGGTGAGCGACTCGACCGGATAGCCGAGCTCGCGCAGGCGCTCGACGTCGCGGCGGATCGTCCGGCGCGACACGCCGAGCCGGCCGGCCAGCTCGCCGCCCGGCCAGTCGCGGCGGGCCTGCAGGAGCGACAGCAGGGTGAGCAGGCGGCTCGAGGTCATCGAGGACAGATCTTGACCTAAACGGCACCTAGCCTTCCACCCATGGCAGAAAACTCACAAGGCGCCATGGTCCCGACGCGCGACGGCTACCCCGCCGGCGTCCCCTGCTTCGTCGACACCTCGCAGCGCGACGTCGACGCCGCCAGGCGGTTCTACTCCGGCCTCTTCGGGTGGGAGTTCGAGGAGCGCATGCCGGGCCAGTACTACGTGGCGACGCTCGACGGGCACGACGTCGCCGGCATGTCGCTGCAGCCGGACGACCAGGCCTCCTGGAACACCTACATCCAGGTCGACAGCGCCGACGAGGTGACCGCCGACGCGCTGCAGCTCGGCGCCAAGGTGCTCGTGCCGCCGTTCGACGTCGCCGCGGCCGGCCGCATGTCGGTGATCGAGGATCCGACCGGCGCGGTCTTCTGCCCGTGGCAGGCGAAGGAGTACGCCGGCGCCCAGCTCGTCAACGCGCCCGGGACGTGGAACTGGAGCGACCTCCACACGCCCGACCCGAGCCTCGCCGAGCCGTTCTACCGCGCGCTCTTCGGCTGGGAGGTCACCCCCGTGCAGTTCGGCGAGACGACCGCCACGATGCTGCGCAAGCCGAGCTACGGCGAGGCGCTCGAGACCCGCGACCCCGGGATCCGCAAGCGCCACGAGGAGGCCGGCGCGCCCGAGGGCTTCACCGACGCCGTGGGCTGGCTGATGGAGGACGACGGCCCCTCGCGCTGGGCCGTGACGTTCTCGGTCGACGACACCGACGCCGCCGTGGCCAAGGCGACCGAGCTCGGCGGCTGGATCGTGATCCCGCCGTACGACGCCGGCCCCGTCCGGGTCGCCACGATCGAGGATCCGCAGGGCGCCGTCTTCACGGTCAGCCGCTACGACCCGAGCTAGCGCGCGAGCGCGGAGATCCCGGCCTCGGCGAAGCGGACCGCGTCGTCGAGCAGCCGGTCGATCTCCGCGCCGTCGAGCGCGCGCTGCTCGCGCTCCATCCGCACCACCGCGGTCTCCTCGATCACGCGCAGGCCGGCGATCAGCGCGGCGGCCGCGAGCTGGGCGGCGAGGTGGTCGCCCAGCTCCTGCTCGAGCGAGGTGGCGATGACCTGCTCGAAGTCGCCGTGCAGCTGCAGCCGTCGTGCGCCCACCGACGGCACCTCGCGGGCGAGCCGGAGCTGAAGGGCGAGGTCCGGCTCGATCCAGCCCGCCAGCCCGCCGAGCCATGCGCGCACCGTCGCGACGGTTCCCGGGCCGGGGAGGAGATCGGCGAGCGCGGCGATGGCCAGCGACGCGTCGCCGAAGACGATGTCCTCCTTGGTCGGGAAGTAGGTGAAGACGGTCGCGCGCGAGACGTCGGCGGCCTCGGCGATCTGATCGACGGTCGTGCGCGCGAAGCCCTGCTCTCCGTAGAGCCGCATCGCGGCGTCATGGATCGCGGCTCGCGTCGCCTGCTTCTTGCGCTCCCGGAGGCCAGCCACACCATGACTATCGTAACACCCGGTCTATTTTTAGACTCAGTCTAGTTATATTGCCGCCCATGACCGCTCACATCGCCTCGCTGGTCGGCCGCCGACCACGCGCCGCCACCCTCGCCGTGCTCCTCGTCCTGATCACCGCGCTCGGCAGCGCGATCGCCATCGGCGGCTCGTTCAAGGACGACTTCACCGTCCCCGGGATCGAGTCCCAGAAGGCCCAGGACCTGCTCGAGCAGCGCTTCCCGGCCCAGTCCGGCACCCAGGCCACGCTCGTCTTCGCCGGACCGCTCGACCGCGCCGAGATCGACGGCGCGCTCGATGAGATCGCCCACCAGCCACACGTCGCCGCCGTCGCCGACCTCCAGGTCTCGAAGGACGGCGAGACCGCGTTCGCGACGGTCGACTACGACCGCAAGTCCGACGACCTCGACGCCTCGGCACGCGAAGGGCTCGAGGAGGCCACGGCAGGCCTCGACGTCGCGATGGCGGGCGAGCCGATCGACGGCGCCGCCACCGGTGGCTTCCCGATCGGCGAGCTGGCCGGGCTCGCGGTCGCCATCGTGCTGCTCGTCCTCGTCCTGCGCAACCTGCGCGCGGCGCGCAACGCGCTCGGCGCCGCGTTCGCGGGGATCGGCTTCGGCTTCGCGGCGCTGATGTGGGCCGCGGCGGCGACCGACGTCCCCGGCCTGGCGCCCACGCTCGCGGGCATGCTCGGCCTCGGTGCCGGCATCGATTACGCGCTGCTGCTCGCCGCCCGCCAGCAGGAGGAGCTGCGTGCTGGACACGCGCCGCTCGAGGCGGCACGGCGTGCCAACGCCAGCGCGGGCCACTCGGCCCTCGTGGCGGCGAGCATCGTGCTGGTCTCGATCTCCGGGCTGCTCGTCACCGGCATCCCGTTCGTCGGCCGCGCCGGTGTGGCCGCCGGCCTCGTCGTGCTGGCCTGCGCCGTGACCTGCGTCGTCCTCCTCCCGGCGCGCTTCGCGCGGGCGGGCACGAAGATGCTCCCGCGCCGCGAGCGCGCCGCCGCTCACGCGCCGGCCCCGAGCACCGACCGCGGTGGTCCGCGCGCGCCGTGGGCGACCCGCCGCCCGTGGCTCGCGCTGCTCGCCGCCGGCCTCGTCACCGCCGCCCTGGCCGCCCCGGCCGCCGGCCTCGAGCTCGGCCAGCCGGACGACCGTAACCTCGGCACCGACACGACGCAGCGCCAGGCGTACGACCGGCTCTCCGAGGGCTTCGGCCCGGGCGTCAACGGGCCGCTCGTGGTCGCCGTCCCCGACCCCACCCCGACGTCGCTGCGCGCCCTCGAGCGTGGCATCGCCGCCGACCCCGAGGTCGCCGGCGTGAGCCGCCCGGCGCTGAACGACGCGGGCGACGCGGCCGTCATCACGGTCACCCCCAAGCACGGACCGCAGGACGACGCCACGCGCGAGCTCGTCGACCGCCTGCGCACGCAGGCGATCCCGGACTCGGGCGCGACCGCCTACGTCGGCGGCCGCACGGCCCGCTTCGGCGACGAGGCCGAGAAGATCGCCGACCGCATCCCGCTGTTCGCGGCGGCCGTCGTCGGCCTCTCGCTGCTGCTCCTGCTCGTCGCCTTCCGCTCGTGGCGGATCTCGGTCCTGTCGGCGCTGTTCAACATCGCCTCGATCGCGGCCGCCTACGGCGTCGTCACGCTCGCCTTCCAGACCGAGGCCGGGGCGTCGCTGCTCGGCGTCGAGCAGCTGCCGGTCGTCCCCTACGTGCCGCTGTTCATGTTCGCGATCCTGTTCGGGCTCTCGACCGACTACAACGTGTTCCTGCTCTCGCGCGTGCGGGAGGAGTGGGACCGGCACTCCGACCACCGGGCAGCGATCGCCGCCGCCTCGGCCGGAACGCGGAAGATCATCACCGCCGCCGGCGGGATCATGATCGCGGTCTTCATGGGCTTCGCGACCGACCCGGACCCGGTGATCAAGATGACCGGCATCGGGCTCGCGACCGCGGTCCTGGTGGACGTCACCCTGGTCCGGCTGTTCATGGCCCCTGCCGCGCTCACCCTGCTCGGCGACCGGCTGTGGCCGAAGCGCCGCGCGCGCCGCGTCACCCGACTCGCGGAGGGCGTCTCGTAAGCCGCGCTCAGGCGGCGCGCGCGCCGTCGAGCATCGCGCCGGCGACGACCTCGATGGCCTGCGACCAGGCACTCTGGTACGCAGGCCGCCAGGCGTCGCCGGCGACGTCGGCCATCGAGGCGAGCAGCACCTCGCCGACGACCGGGTAGTGCTCGGGCCGGGCGCCGTAGGCCACGTGGCGGCGCCCGAGCTCGCGCAGCTTCGGCACGATCGCGCCGAGGTCGCGCAGCGATTTGCGCAGCAGCACGAGGGTGGCCAGCAGCATCTTCTTCTGCTCGGCCAGGTCCGCCCGCGCGAACAGCGGCTCGACCGAGGGCGCGGCGGCGAAGAGGCGCGCATAGAACGCGTCGACGAGCTCGTCGCCGCGCGGCGCCACGAGGTCGAAGCTGGTCTCGAGGGCTTCTACGTCCATAGAAGCCTCAGACGCTCGGGGCGCCGGATCTATTCCGCGACGCGCCGGTAGCCGCGGACGTAGTCGACCACGAACTCCTTCGGGTAGGGCCCGCTGCCCGGGCCGCGGAACTCGTAGATGGCAAGCATGAACTGCAGCGGGTAGGCGGGCGCCTGGTGCACGGTCTTGACGTGCTCGCCGTCGACGAAGAAGTCGACGCGGTCGGGCATCCACTCGGCGGCGTAGACGTGGAACTCGCGGGCGTCGATCGGCAGCCGCTCGGCCGAGAACCCGTCGTCCAGCGCGGGGTCGGTGAAGGGGCGGACGCCCATCCCGACGCGCGCGTGGCCGCGCCCGACGTCGCGCCCGAAGATCTCCATGATGAGGATCTCGCCCGAGCGCTCGGGCGTGTCGTTGTAGCCCATCATCCACAGCGCGACCATGTTCGTCGGGTCGTCGAGCGCGCGCGAGCGGATCTCGAAGTAGCCGTGGTGCGGCGTGTAGAGGCGTGCGTTCTCCTGCTCCTCGCGCACGACCAGCCCGTCGGTGAACGGGAGCTGGCCGACGCTGCTCCCGGCCGGACCCGAGAACTGCCCGGTCTGGAGCACGGACGCCCGCACGTCGCCGTCGAACTCCGGGCACCAGGGCTCGGTGTCCTCGTCGATCCGCAGCCGCAGCGCGCCGCCGCCGATCGTGTACCGCGCCTCGGTCCGCGCACGCGTGCCCCAGTGCGGCAGGTAGTGCCGGAGCCAGCGGCTCGTGTCGAGCTCGTCGCCCTCGAACGTGTCCTCGAACTCGAGCTCGTAGCCGGGCTTCACGCGGCCAGGCTATCGAGCCTCGGGACGCCGTCGAGCAGGAGCGCACGCGGGTTCTCGCGCGTGAGCCGCTCGGCGTCGGCCCCGAGGGCTCGCAGCGCGTCATAGCCGCGGTCGAGCGTCTCGTCGCGCGTGCCCGGGTGGCCGTCCGAGGCCAGGCACCAGGCCAGGCCCTGGTCCACGAGGTGCTGTGCGCCGACCTGGGCGGCCGGGCCGTGCCGGCCGGTCAGCGACGTCGCGTTGACCTGGACCAGCGCGCCGCGGGCCACGAGCGAGCGGATCCGCTGGTCGGCGCCGGGGATCGACGCCGTCCGCTCGGGGTGGGCGATGAGCACGCCGTAGCCGAGCGACCACAGCCGCTCGGTCGCCGCCACGAAGTCGTGGCGCGCGCCCTCGAACGGGCACTCGAGCAGGAGCCAGCGGGAGTCGTCCGGCCCCTGGGCGATCAGCTCGAGGTCGTCGGGGGCCAGCGCCAGCGCGTCCTCGTGCGCGAGCTCGCCGCCGCCGTGCAGGCGCACGTCGATGCCCTGGTCGGAGATCGCGCGCTGCGCCTCGGCCCGGAGCGAGGCCAGCCGCGCGATCTCCACGCGCGGGAAGTCGACGCGCTTGATGTGCGGTGTGCAGGCAACATCGTGCACACCGGCGGTCTCGAGTCGCCGCGCGTGCGCCACGGTGGCGTCCATCGAGGGCGCGCCGTCGTCGAGGCCGGGGAGCAGATGGCAGTGGAGGTCGACGTACATCCCCTTCCACGGTACGACGCCGCCACCGCGCCTCCCCCGCCGGTTCACTTCCGCTTCACGCGCTTGGCCTGCCAGAAGGCGAGCTCGGCGCCCGACTCCTCGGTGACCACGCTGCGCCAGCCGGCCGGACCCTCGCGCGGCGGGAGCAGCACGGACGCCCCGAGCGCCTCCGCGCGGCGCGTCGCCTCGACCAGGTCGTCGACCGCCACATAGGGGAGCCAGACCGACTTCTCGGTCCCGCACTCGACCACGCCGCCGCCGACGTGCCCGCCGATCTCCATCGCCGTGTAGGAGCCGCCGCCGGCGTGGACCTGCTCCGGGCGCCAGCCGCAGACCCGCTCGTAGAACGCGCACGCTCGCGCGAGGTCGGTGGTGTGCAGCTCGAGGTGAACGAGGCGGTTCGTCATGATCATCTGTCCCTCTAGACCTCCCCCGCTCCCCGAACTCATCGTGCAGTCCCCGCAGACGGTCCAGCGCACCTACCTGGTGCTCATGCTCGGCAACACGCTTGCCGCGTCGTTCATCTGGGGGATCAACACGATCTTCCTGCTCGACGCGGGGCTGACGAACCTCGAGGCGTTCGCCGCCAATGCCTTCTTCACGGCCGGGATGGTCGTCTTCGAGGTCCCGACCGGGATCGTGGCCGACACCGTCGGCCGGCGCGCGTCGTACCTGCTCGGCACCGTCACGCTCGCCGCCTCGACGCTGCTCTACGTGCTGCTGTGGGAGATCGAGGCGGCGTTCTGGCTCTGGGCGATCGTGTCGATGCTGCTCGGCCTCGGCTTCACGTTCTTCTCCGGGGCGGTCGAGGCGTGGCTGGTCGACGCGCTCGGCGCCACCGGCTTCACCGGCGAGCTGGAGAGCGTGTTCGGGCGCGGCCAGATGGTCAGCGGCGGCGCGATGCTGGCCGGCTCGGTGGCGGGCGGCTTCATCGCCCAGCAGACCACGCTCGGCGTGCCGTTCGTCCTCCGCGGCGCCGTCCTCGTGGTCATGTTCGCGGTGGCCTTCGTGCTCATGCGCGACATCGGCTTCACGCCCCAGAAGGGCGGCCGGCCGCTCGCGGAGATGCGCAAGATCGCCGCCGACTCGATCGAGTACGGCTGGCGAGTTCCCGCGGTCAAGTGGCTGATGGTGCAGGCCCTGTTCACCGGCGGCGTCGGCGTGTACGGCTTCTACGCGCTGCAGCCGTACCTGCTCGAGCTCTACGGCGATCCTCAGGCGTACCAGATCGCCGGGCTCTCGGCCGCGATCGTGGCCGGCGCGCAGATCCTCGGCGGCATCACCGCGCCGCGCATCCGGCGCCTGTTCGAGCGGCGCACGTCGGCGCTGATCGTCATCGTCGCGCTCAGCTCGCTGACCCTGCTCGGGATCGGCCTGATCGAGAGCTTCTGGTCCGTGATCGGGCTGATCGTCATCTGGGCCCTGCTGTTCGCGGCGTCGATGCCGATCCGGCAGGCCTACATGAACGGGCTGATCCCGTCGCAGCAGCGGGCGACGATCCTCTCGTTCGATTCGCTCGTGAACTCGAGCGGCGGCGTCGCGGTCCAGCCGGTGCTGGGGCGCGCAGCCGACGTCTGGGGCTACGCGCCCTCGTACCTGATCGGCGCCGGGATCTCGGCGGCGGCGCTCCCGTTCCTCGCCCTCTCACGGCGCGAGGACGCGCCGGCCGACTTCGCGCCGCCGGGCGCCGTGCTCAGTACGTCGCGATGACGCGGGCGGGTCCTCCCGAGCCCTCCTGCCACGGGATGACGCCGACGACGGCGGTCGCCCCGTGCGCCGGCAGCTTGTCGAGGTTGGCGAGGTTCTCCAGCCCGTAGTTGTCGGCCTTGAGCCAGTTGACGTGGACCGAGAAGGTGGTCGACGGCCCGTTGTCGAGGCTCAGCGTGTCGACGCCGATCGCCGCCGCCTTGCGCCGCTCGAGCAGGAACTCGACCGCCGTGTCGCCGAAGCCCGGGAAGTGGTAGTCGCCGGCCGGCCCGCCCTTGTAGGCGGCGTCGTCGCCGATCTTCTTCGCCCAGCCCGAGTCCATCGCCACGAGCGCGCCGTCCGGGATCCGCCCGTGGCGCTTCTCGAAGCGCCGCAGGTCGTCGGCGGTGACGACCGTGTCGGGGTCGGAGGCCGCCCGCTTGGCGATGTCGATGACCACGATCGGCAGCACGAGCTCGCGCGCCTTGAGCTGCGGGGTGAAGCGGCCGCCGGCCGTGAAGTGGGCCGGCGCGTCCATGTGCGTCCCGGAGTGCTCGTCGAACGTCCACTCCTGCTTGTAGAAGCCGTCCGGGTCGATCCGTGTCAGCGTCCTGCGCGCCGGCGCGTTGCCGGTGTAGACCGGGAAGCCGGCCTTGAACTCGTGCGTGAGGTCGACGACCCTGCCCCGCAGCTTGTGGCGCTTGCGCTTGTGCGCGACCGCCTCCCCGGGCAGCAGCGCGGCCAGCGCGGCCGCGCCGCCGCCGGCCAGCACCGTGCGGCGAGAAATCGTCGGCTCGCTATCGCGAACGACCTCGATCGTCCCCGGAAGGCACATCCCCGACCCCCTCTGTCGTCGTGTCAGGCGGCTTCGTCGCTCTCCGCCGCGTTCGGCGGAGTATCAGTCTCCCATGCCGCGGCGTGTCCGAGCGACGCGCTCTTGAGCACCTTGAGGGAGAGCAGCGCGCACTTCAGGCGCGTGGCGGAGATGTCGATGCCGAGGAGGTCGAGCACGAACTCGCGGTCGAGCTTGAGGAGGTCCTCGACCGGCATGCCGATCACCTCGTCGGAGGCCATCGACGCCGAGGCCTGCGAGATCGCGCAGCCGTGACCGGAGAAGCGGACGTCCTCGACCTTGCCGTCGGCTCCGACCTTGAGCTGCACCTTCAGCTCGTCGCCGCAGAGGGGGTTGAGATCCTCGGCCTCGAAGTCGGGATCCGGGAGCTCGCCCCAGTGATGCGGGCTCTTGTAGTGCTGCAGGATGTTCTCGCGGTAGAGGTCGTCCATCAGGCGAACACGTCCCGCACGGTACCGAGCGCGTCGATCAGGCGGTCGACCTCCTCGCGCGTGGAGTGCACGGCGAACGACGCGCGGGTGGTGGCGGACACGCCGAGCCGGCGCATGAGCGGCTGCGCGCAGGCGTGACCGGCGCGCACGCAGACGCCCTCGCGGCCGAGGATCTCGGCCACGTCGTGCGGGTGCACGCCGTCGAGCGCGAAGGCGGTCACGGCGCCGCGATGCTCGATGCCGGGGCCGAAGAGGGTGAGGCCGGGGACGTCGCCGAGGCGCTCGACCGCGTAGCCGACGACGTCGCGCGAGTGCTCCCACACCGCGTCCATGCCGACGCCGGAGAGGAAGTCGGTCGCCGCACCGAGCCCGATCGCCTCGGCCACCATCATCGTCCCCGCCTCGAACTTGGCGGGCGGCTCGGCCCACGTCGTCCCCTCCTCGGTGACGCGGGCGATCATGTGCCCGCCGCCGAGGAACGGCGGCATCGCCTCGAGCAGCGCGCGGCGGCCGTGGAGGACGCCGATGCCGGTCGGCCCGTAGGCCTTGTGGCCGGTCCAGGCGTAGAAGTCGACGTCGAGCGCGGCGACGTCGATCGGCATATGCGGGACGGCCTGCATGCCGTCGACCACGACGAGGGCGCCGGCGGCGTGCGCGCGCTCCGTGATCTCCGCGATCGGGTTGACGGTGCCGAGGACGTTGGACACGTGGGCGACGGCGACGACCTTCGGGCGCTGCGCGAGCGCGCGGTCGAGCGCGTCCATGTCGAGCAGCCCGTCGTCGGTGATCGGCACCCACTCGGTGCGGCAGCCCTGGAGCTGCCAGGGCACGATGTTCGAGTGGTGCTCCATCTGCGTGAGCACCACCGTGTCGTCGGGCCCGAGGCCCAGCGTGTAGGCGACGAGGTTGAGCGCCTCGGTGCCGTTCTTGGTGAAGACGGTCTCGCCCGGGGTCGAGCCGGTGAAGGCCGCGACCTTCTCGCGCGCGACCTCGTAGGCCTCGGTCGCCTCGGCGGCGAGCGGGTAGACGCCGCGGTGGATGCTGGCGCGGTACTCGGTGTAGTAGCGGTCCATCGCCTCGATCACCGAGCGCGGCGTCTGCGACGTGGCGGCCGAGTCCAGGTAGACCAGGCCCTCCTGGGCGAGGACCGGGAACTCGGTCGCGGGCGGGACCGCGAGGCTCATGCCGTCGCCGCCACCTCGTCGCGGATCCAGCCGTAGCCGCGCTTCTCGAGCTCCTCGACCAGCTCCGGGCCGCCCTCCTTGACGATCCGGCCCTCGAACATGATGTGCACGAACTGCGGCTGCACCATGTGGAGGATCCGCTGGTAGTGGGTGATGATCAGCACGCCCATGTCGGCGCCCTGGGCGACGGTGTTCACGCCGTGGGCGACGGTGTTGAGGGCGTCGATGTCGAGGCCCGAGTCGGTCTCGTCGAGCACGGCGAGCCGCGGGTTGAGCAGCGCGAGCTGGAGGATCTCCATGCGCTTCTTCTCGCCGCCCGAGAAGCCGTCGTTGAGGTAGCGGTTGGAGAACTCGCGCGGGACGCTGGTGAGCTCCATCGCCGCCTCGACGGTCTTGCGGAAGTCCTTGAGCGAGATGTCCTGCTCGCCGCGGGCCTGGCGGTGGGCGTTCATGACCATGCGCAGGTACTTGGCGACGGTCACGCCCGGGATGGCGACGGGGTACTGGAAGGCCATGAAGAGGCCGGAGCGGGCGCGCTCGTCCGGGTCGGCCTCGGTGATGTCCTCGCCGTCGAAGAGGATCTGCCCTTCGGTGACCTCGAGGTTGGGGTGCCCCATCACGACGTTCGCGAGCGTCGACTTGCCCGAGCCGTTCGGGCCCATCAGCGCGTGGAACTCGCCGGAGCGCACTTCCAGGTCGACCCCCTTGAGGATCTGCTTGTCGCCGGCGGAGACGTGAAGGTTCTTGATCTCGAGGTCAGCCATGGATCTCCAGGGGGTTCTCTTGGGGTGAGGCGAAGTCGACGAGCTCTTGGAGCGTGGTGCGCTGGAGCGACTTGATGACGCCCATCTGCACCCGCGTCCAGAGCAGCTTGGTGGCGCAGTGCTCGCCGTCGGCGAGGTGCGAGCAGAGGACGCGCGACTCGCGGTCGTCGATGAAGCAGTCCATCGGCGCGATCGCGCCCTCGAGCGCGAGCACCGCCTCGTCCATGGTGATCTCCTCGGCGGGGCGGGCGAGCACGTAGCCGCCGTGGGCGCCGCGCGTGGCCTGGACCAGGCCGGCCTTCTTGAGCAGCGCGGCGATCCGCTCGAGGTACGCGAGCGGGAGGTTCTCCGCGTCGGCGACCGCCTTCAGCGACACCGGCGCGCCGCCGCCCTGCAGCCGCAAGAGGTCGCAGAGGATGTCGACCATGGTGTCGCTGCCCACGGCGTCGTCGTCGAAGATGAAGGAGTAGCGCGGGTTCTTGCGCACCGACTGGATGCGCGCGATCAGGCGGCGGTATTGCCCGGCCACCGCGCTGTTCTCGAGCTTGCCCATGCGCGTTTCCGCGATCGCGACCAGCTCGTTCATGCGGTAGGGTACCGGCGTGTCGACAGTGTAGCGGCCGCCCTCGGGGCCGACGCTGCGGTAGCTGCCGGGGCTGACGGCGCTCTTCTTGGCGTATTCGTTCTTGGCGAGCGGGATCAGTTCGGCGAGCAGGCCGACCTCGTCCTCGGCATGACCCGTCAGCACGTGAATTACGTGACCGCGCGCTGGCCAGAGGCGACGCAGCGCACCTTCCTCGTCGGTGAGCTGGCGCGTCTCGGCGCTTCCGTGGGGCCGCGCGAGTGTTCCGAGCCTGCGTCGCGCTGGGCGGCGCGCGCGGCCGGCGTCCGCCCGCCCGAGCGTCCGCTGGGCCGCGCCGTGGACGAGATCGACGATCCCGTCGGCCTGCCGATCACCGTGTACCGCGACACGGCCGCCGTGCTCGACCAACGGCTCACCGAGATCGCCACTTTGCTCGCGGGCGTGTCTACGCTTGCCTGATGGCGGTCGAGCTCGACCTCGAAGCACTCACGCCCAACCAGGCAGCGCGGCGGCAGCGCGTCATCGACGCGGCGATGAAGCTGGCCGCCGACGGTGGCTACGACGCGGTGCAGATGCGCGACGTCGCGCGCGAGGCGGGGGTGGCGCTGGGGACGATCTACCGGTACTTCGCGTCGAAGGACCATCTGCTGGCCGCGTGCCAGGTCGAGTTCGCGCGCG